>Ga0272448_1000703_pt1 | contig 49314 bp, 42 predicted proteins | sample YNPCB0191_FD_202220 | JGI IMG/M metagenome (GOLD analysis project Ga0272448, IMG submission 202220) | Hot spring sediment microbial communities from Yellowstone National Park, WY, United States - YNP-CB-019-1 | ecosystem: Environmental > Aquatic > Thermal springs > Hot (42-90C) > Sediment... | reverse complement strand
CACTACTTATAGCTATAGGGTAAGGGCGTATAATAATATAGGCGACTCTGAGTATTGTCCAGCAAAAGAGGCAACAACCAAGAATGCACCTCCTGCTGCACCAACGAATCTCCGCTCTGGTCCAAACTATAGCTATCCGAATGCTGTAGATTTAACTTGGCAGGATAATTCTGAAAACGAAGAGGATTTTATCATCGAGAAGCGCAAAAAAGGCCAAAACGAAGAATTTGTAGAGATAACACCTCCAATTCCTGCTAATGCTGGAATAGGTGGTCAAGTTAAAGCCAAGATTGAAAATCTACAACCAAGGACAACCTATGAATTCCGAGTAAAAGCCCACAATTCATTAGGAACATCTTTGCCTTCAAATATAGTAACCTATACCACTAATGATGTAGCACCCAATCCGCCTGAAAATTTGGTGCTTACTAATATCACTAATACCAGTATAACCTTGAAATGGGATGATAAATCTGACAATGAGACAAAATTTGAGATTATCCGCAAACGGGAAAATGAAGATTTTAAAAACCTTGCTTCTGTGCCTGCCAACATTACTACATATTTTGATTCAGGGCTGGCGCATCTAACCACTTATACTTATCAGGTTAGGGCAATAAATAACATTGGGCCTTCTGAATACTGCCAGCCAGCTTCAGCAAAAACGCTAAATAGCCCCCCAGATGCACCAACTGAATTAAGCATAATTGGGGAGGAATCTGATTCTTATAAAGTAAAAATTCGCTGGAAAGATAATGCAGATAACGAAAAGGGATTTGAGATATTCCAAAAAGATTTGACTGCCAACGACAAAGACTTTACCAAAGTTCTTGACGTTGCAGAAAATCCTGGTATAGGTTTGGTGTCAGCTGTTGTCAACAACCTAAAACCCGACCATACCTACGAGTTTAAGATTAAGGCATTTAACGACTTGGGAGCCAACATATCTATGCCAATTAGGTACTATGCGCCAGAGATTCCACCGGCAAAACCTACTAATTTAGAGATTAACAATATTACTGCCTCGAGCATGAATCTCACCTGGACAGATAATTCTTACAATGAGGATAACTTTTTTATCCAAAGAAAATCTAAGGAAAATCCCGACTTCTATACTATAGCCTCTGTGCCAGCCAACGTAACAAATTTTACTGACTGGTCTCTTTCAGAAGACACAGAATATACCTATAGAGTAAATGGTTACAACAAAGCTGGTTTTTCTGAATTCAGCAACGAAAAGACCGCAAGAACCTTAAAAAATCCACCAGCTGCGCCTACTCTCCTATCGGTAAGAAAATCCTACTCCTGTAATGAGTTGCAAATAGCTTTCACGGACAATTCTTATAACGAAGAAGGATTTAAAGTAAAAATTCGCATCGCGGGCATTTACATGACAGATCCCGATGTTAGTTATCACGATTTAATTTTTAACATTTCTCCAAAAAATAATACGGGTTCAATTATTAACGTGTCTTATCCTATTATAGAACCCTATCTGGTCTATAAAGTTCAGGTTTCTGCTTATAATAATGGAGGTGAAACATATGCTCCAGATGATGGAAGTGTTGAGACAACTATTCATGGGAGTGATTCTTATTGTTCTTCGAGCAAACTAATTGCACCTTCTGATTTGAGTTTCTCTCAAACAACCTCCTCCTCTACTACCTTAACCTGGAAAGATAATTCTTATGCAGAAACCAACTATTATATCTACCGGAAACGTCTGTCGCCAAATCCAGAGCAAAATTGGATATTAGTTGGCAAAACTAGAACCAATGAAATAAGCTATACAGATTCAAATCTACTGCCAAATACTACCTATGCCTACCAAATACGGGCTATACGGGCTATGTACAGCAGTTACTTCTCTGACCCGCTAGAAGGACAAATTACAACTACAGATGGGCCCAAGCCTCTTTATTATGGCAAAAAAATATTTTTTGCCCATCAATCTATAGGTTACCACGTGGTATACGATTTTGATTTCGCTATTCCAGCAGGCTATCCTACTGAAATATCTTCTTCTTGGCAATACTCACTTTCTCGTTCTAGAGGTCTACCAGGGTTGTTTGTGTATAACAATGAACTTTACCAGACTGACCTTGTCTTTAACGAACGAACCTATTATCCTGATTCTGCTACCCAAACCAATCTGCCTGTAGATTTCTATAGAGGGTGGGTGCTCAAGGATACAGAATTCAATAATTTAATTAGTGCCTATGATGTAATAATTATAAAGCACGATGCTCAAGCCAGCCGAATTTCGGCTGATACCGGTAATCCTGACCCTAGCTCTTCTTATCAAAGCATCGAAAACTATAAGGCAATTTATCGGGCTTTACGCGATAAATTCGACGCCAATCGTAATAAAGTTTTTATTATCTGGACTCTGCCACCATTGACTTACGTAAATTTCTCTTACCCTTCCTATACACCTCGTGACCAAGCAATTAGGGCCAAAGAATTCTCAAATTGGCTAAACTCTGACTTTTTATCTGAAAATGGTTCACATCCAAATATATTTATTTGGGATTATCGAGGACTGGTACAAGACTCCGATGGTTTTCTTCGCTATGCATCGAACTATGCCAATGTTCCTGATACTATGACAATAAATAGTATAGCACCTCTGTTTGGTCAGTTTATTTTTGACAAAACCAAAGAGTACTTTTCAAAATATTCTCCTCCTCAAGAACCACCTTCTGCACCTGCAAGTTTAACAGCCACAGCTTTATCTGACACTCAAATTAAACTAATTTGGACGGACAATTCTAACAATGAAGAGGGTTTTAAAATCGAACGTAAGGTAGGTGAAACAGGAAGTTTTATACAAGTGCTAACTACCGGCCAAAACTTTAATACTGCGACTGATAGTAGTGGACTAGCTCCTCTCACCAAATATTACTATCGAGTAAAAGCATATAATAAATATGGGGAGTCTGATTATTCTTCAGAGGCAAGCGCAACAACCCTATCGCCATATCCTAGCGCACCTACTGAATTAACAGCAACACCTGTCTCTTATACCCAAATTGACCTTTCTTGGAAAGATAATTCCTTTAACGAATCTGGATTTAAGATTGAACGAAAAACAGCAACTGGAACTTATACCCAAATAGCTACTGTGTCCGCTAATATCAATTCCTATCAAGATAAAAGCGGTCTTAGTGAAGGAACTACTTACTACTATCGAGTAAAGGCATATCGAAGCGGCTACCCTGACTCAGATTACTCTAATGAGGCAAGTGCGCAAACCCTAAGCCATAAACCCAATGCGCCTTCGAATTTAGTCGCAACTGTTGTTTCCGCCTTTACAATTAAACTAACTTGGCAAGATAACTCAAATGACGAGTACGGTTTTAAAATCTGGTATAAAGAAGGGGCTAATGGCACCTATTCATATAAAACACTCTCCTCTGCCAATCAGACCTCATATTCTTTTGATGGTCTAAAACCAGAGACTACTTATTACTTTAAGATAACGGCGTATAATTCCTATGGAGATTCTCTGGATTACTCCAATGAGGCAAGTGCGACTACGTTATCTGCAAAACCTCAAGCGCCATCTAATCTTTCAGCGGTATTTAAATCTTCTACTAGTGTTATTCTGACCTGGCAAGATAACTCCTCTGATGAAACAGGCTTTGCAATCTATCGTAAAGATGGAATCAATGGCTCTTATACTAAGATAACAACTGTGAGCTCTAACGCAACCACATATACAGCCAGCTTACCCAATAGCTGTGTTGACTACTATTTTCTGGTTAGAGCATATAATTCTTACGGAGAATCGACTAGTTCTAACGAGGTTAAAGCAGACTACAAAATGATCACGCCTTCTAAATTGACTGCGCAAGCTGTATCTAGCTCACAAATCAATCTATCGTGGGCGGATCCTTATGATAATGAGTCGCAATTCGAAATCGAATATAAAATAGGCGATAACGGAACATGGTTGTCCCTTACTCAATGTTCTGCAAACACTACAAGTTATTCACATAGATACTTGCAAAGCAAGACCACATATTATTATCGAGTAAGGGCTTATTTGGGTTGCAGTAGTTATTATTGCACCTATTGTTATAGTGATTATTCTAACGAAGCCAAGGCAACTACACCCTAGTAAGAGCAGGAGATTTAAGGTGGGTTTGGACAAGGAAATAAAAGATTAAATGTTTAAATTAGAAAAAGGAGTAGTGACATGAAAAAGTATAAAAACACAATAATCTTTTGGGTATTACTGCTTATATTTACCTTTTCTGAAAACCTGCTCGCTGATCTACCTCAGCGCCAGCGGGTAATTTTTGAGAATCGTGAGAAGTGGTTTGGTGAAAAAGACCCTTGGAGTGTTTCTTATGATGAAGAGACTAACTCCCTCTATATGAAGGTCTGGTTAGAGGCAGATAAGAGTCCTTGTGCGCTATGGAATGAAAAAAGGCGCGGCAATTATATCTTGCGTGCTAACCGAGTAGGAGATGACTATGCCCACTTTATTATCCCTGATGATCAATCAGAATTGGATAATATTAATTGCAAGCTAAAAGAGGATGTCTTTAGCCCTAATGTCGTCACCTTATCTGATAAAAGTAAATATCTTTTTTTTGTAACCGGCGGATATCACTCTTCTCTAAACCAAAACGCTACTATTCATGTGGCCAAATGGAATCCAGCTTTAAAAAAATGGGAAATTAATCCCGAAGACCAACAGATGCTGAAATATGTCAACACCGATGGCTTGGAGACGCTTCCAATAGTGACTGACAATGGTCTGACACTTTATTTTACCTCTGATAGTAACCGCGGTGAGGTTGGCCAACCTTGCGATGGAACATGCGCCTGTGATGATGCAGGCAGTTATTTAGCCGGGACGTGTTTTGGTCAATACAAATATGTGCGTGATTCCTTATCAGAACCTTTTAGACCTCTAGCAGACGGAAAACAAGTTCTATCTAATGGACGGATTCATTATGTTTATCTTCGTAATGTTACTATTGGTGGTAAATTCTACGAAGAGTGGGACGGTCTAGCTGCAATGACTAAAAGCGATAATAATCTCTTCTTTTTTAATGGGCCTGATGTGAGCGGCAAGGACTGGGATCATATCTGGATGGCTTATTGGGAGGGAGAAAAAATGATTGATGCTTTTGATATAAAATTAATTAATGGTGTCCCTGATGAGGGTCTAAAAGAAAAACCTGAGGTAATTGCTGACGGTTCAGGGCTGTATTGGTCAAGCGGAAAAACAGCAATAACTGAAAAACTCTACTATCTTAATCTTAATGAATACATAAAAGCTCGCCTAGTAGGCGACCTTAATAATGATGGCTTAGTTAATACTAAAGATGTAAAAAAATTAATTGATATTATCTTTGGCTGGCAACAAAAGTCACAAGCAGCAGATTTAAATACTGATGGTGAGGTAAATTTTATTGATCTACTCAGTTTGATAAAATTAATCTTAAGCGCCGAAGCTAATTAAAATTAAAATGTTTAAAAAAATTCTATATATTTTTTTACTTGTCTTTCTCCGGCCTCTATGCCTTTCTGCAGAAACAATCATAATCGATGCTGCCAATCCCGACAGAGAGATAAGCCCTTTATTATATGGAACCAATATGTATTATCTAAGTTATATGAATGGGCTTAAAGAGGGGATTCACACTCAAGAGGAATACAATGAACAAATGGATAGATTTAATCAAAACTATAAACCTCTTGTTCAGGCTATGCAACCAAAGATTATTCGCTATCCCGGCGGTCTTGATGCAAACCAACATCAATGGAAGGCAGGCATTGGCCCTATCGAACAACGTCCTGAACACGGCGTTGACAAAAGGATTATTACCTTTGGCACTGATGAATTTTTACGTTTTTGTGAAAGCATTGGCGCAGAGGCAATGATTACTGTAGGTCCAAATGCCTGGGCGACGCTTTTACCTTTTAATTTTAATCACCAGCTGGCTGCTCAAGAATTGGCTGATTGGGTTGAGTATGTCAATGCTCCCAATGACGGCTCTAATCCTCGAGGCGGAATAGATTGGGCTGCCATAAGAGCAGCTAATGGTCACCCAGAACCTTATAATGTCAAATATTGGGAATTCGGAAATGAGCTCTATTCTATGCAAGTAGAGGATTATATTTCAGCTATGAAAATAATTATCCCCGAGATGAAAAAGGCTGACCCAAACATTTTAGTCGGTATTGTGGCCCAAGACGATCCCTCCAAAGTCCAAGAATGGGATCAAAAAATATTTGATGACCCACAAGCCAGAGAATTAATTGACTTTTGGATTAGACACATTTATGTTCCCGCAGGGGATCAAGGCTATATTTACTTTTATCAAAACAACTCTACAATCACCTTACCTATATACAATAATTCTGGCGATAATCAAAGATTTGTGTTTTCCATACAAGCGCGAGGCATACTTAGGCAATATTGTGTGTATGTCGATGGGGTTAAATTAGGAACCTACTATCCCACCTTATTACCCTCTTTCCAAAGCACCCCTGAGATAGCACTGGGGCCAGGAAACCATGAGTTAAAAATACAAATTACAAATAAAGGTGGGAATGGACAGCATCTGGATATCTATGAATTGATTATGCAAAAAAATCTTGATACAGGAGAGGTTACCTTGCTTGACGCTAAAAATTCTCCTGAATTATACTACACCTTATTATCTGCTCCAGATGTGATTGCTAACCTTGGAAGTTTACATTTGGGAAATAAACCTGTATTTGTTACTGAGTATAATGCCCATTACCACACCGATTTTCAGGAACCAATGGATAATTTAGTATGCGATTTTAGGGAATCATTGATTGCCATAGATTTATTAAATACCTTTATCAGAAAAGGCATAAATGTAGCTACTTATTGGCTGTTATTCGATGATAATTGGCATATGGGGCAAGTCGAAGGCGTTGCCTTAGATAAACGCGGCAGAGGTGAAGGTTATGAGAGCTGGTGGGAATGGTCTAGACCAACAAGCACAAATAGCCAACCACCGCACTTAAGACCATTCTACTACATCTCTCAGCTTTACAGCCAATACGTCAATGGCAAATTACTCAATACCCAAATATCCAATAGAACATACATCAACACAGGTATTAATGAGCTGGGGATTAAATATGGCTTGGCCGGAGGGACATCAAAGCAGCTCTATTTTATCGACGGCATTGCCAGTCTCTCCAATAATTCAAATCAGCTTGTGGTTGTTTTAATAAATAGAAACATAAAAAATGATATAAATGTTGACTTTGTTATAAATAACTTTTCTGTTCCAAAAACTGCAAAGGTATATACTATTAGCGCTGATTATCCCGGCGAGAACAACGAGCCAGAAAAATGTTTAATGGATTTAAATGGGGATGGTCTAGCAGATTGTCTGCCTAACACCAAATGCCCTAACGGTGATTGTATAACAATTCAAGAAACAGAGCTGGCCACTTCTAACTCCTTTAGTTTCCAAGCAAAGAAATTATCAATTAACTTTATAGTTATGGGCGGTTCTAGCAGCTTGCTCGGAGACGCTAACTGCGATGGAAAAATAAATACTATGGATATAGTTGCCTGTATAAATCATATTTTGACAATTAAGCAATTATCAGAAACGGGGTTTAACAATGCCGACATAGATAAAAACAACAAAATAAATATTTTAGACATTGTTAAAATTATTGATTTAATTAATGGCGTCGCAAGATGATACTGAAGCACCTCAAGCACCAACCAACCTCGTAGCCGATGCTGTATCATCCTCTCAAATAAACCTTTCCTGGACCGCATCAAGTGATAACGTGGCAGTTAGTGGTTACAAAATCTGGCGTTGCCAAGGAACAACTTGTACCCCTTCAACCCAAATTGCCACTTCGAGTTCTAACTTCTATGTAGATAGTGGGCTATCTGCGAACACTAACTATACCTATGCTGTATCAGCTTATGATGCAGCTGGTAATAATTCTAATAAATCTAATGTGGCAACTGCTACAACAAAAACAAATGGTTGGCTAATCTCTGCTGATTTTGAAAAAGGCACATTAGACCAAAGGGCTTGGGGTGTATCTGGATTTGGCTGGGCTGGAACAAATACACTCTATAGTAATGAATTAGTCAACACTGGAAGTAAAAGCGCCAAGATGCAGTGGGTTAAAGGAACAACGGGAATCGAACAAACTAATGGAGAGATTACATTTTCATCCAATTTAACCGAAGGTGATGAAATCTGGATTCGCCTTTATTATTATTTTAAATCTCCCTGGTCGTGGTCATGTTCACCTGTAGTTAAGATACTAAGGGCTCAGGTTAAAAATTCCAACGGCAGCCATTTAGGATATCTGTCGGTTATGTCGGATTCTCGAGGTCAAATATTGCTTTCAAATGAGCTAATCAATGAGGTCAACACAGAATTCCCCAGCGGTTACTATTTTGATATTGATAAGTGGCAATGTATTGAGATGTACATAAAATTCTCAACGACAAATCCAATTTTTAGAATTTGGAAGGATGGGATACTAATTAAAGAAGACACCCTTCACAGAACATTAACTAATAGCTCTGACATTTCAAATTTTCTAACTTTACACTACTGGAATGGCGGGGTGACTCAAGATCAGATTGAATTTGTCGATGACTTAGTTCTAACAACTGAGCGTCCCAGTAAAAAGGATGCGCAAGGCAACTCTATGATTGGCCCTGTAGATTAAGGCTTAAAGAAAAGCCGTCCTGACACAGCCTATCAAAAGAAAATATTCTCCTTAAAATATACTCCAACAATTTCTAAATTCAAACAAACAACTCTAATAAAATAAAAACGCCCCCAACCGGATTTGAACCGGTGTCGCAAGCTTGAAAAGCTCGTGTCCTAGACCAGGCTAGACGATGGGGGCTAGTAAAACCTATTCAAAAATTTCTAAGGCGCCTATTACCTCCTTGCCTCTACTCTTCATCCTTGGATACAACTTTAGCAATCGAGGCAACTGTATCGGATTTCTCCAGAGAAATAAGTCGAACTCCTTGGGTGTTTCTCCCGCTCTGCCGAATATCTTTAACCGGACATCGCACTACCATGCCTTTTTGCGTAACTGCTAAAATCTCATCGTCAACATTAACAGTAATTATTCCAGCGACCCTTCCATTTTTTTCAGTAACCTTTATATTAATTATTCCTTTGCCTCCTCTTGATTGCAGACGATACTCACTAAAAGGCGACCTTTTAGCAAAGCCGTTTTCAGTAACGGTAAGTAGTGAATCTTGGCTTTTGTTCATCTCTGAAGAGATAATATCCAAACTAATAACTTGGTCCTTTTTATCCAACAAAATTCCTCTAACGCCTCTTGCCTGTCTACCCATATCGCGAATTTGCTTTTCCTGAAAGCGAATAGCTTTGCCTAACCGTGTTGCCAACAAAACCTCCTTGCTACCATCGCTCAAAGCCACACCCATTAGCTGATCGTCCTTCTCTAAGGTAATTGCGATAATGCCGCCTTTGCGTGGGTTGCTAAAAGCAGAAAGGTCTGTTTTCTTAATCAAGCCGTTTTTTGTACACATAACTAAAAAATTTCCGGCGATGAATTCTTTAACAGGAATAACTGCGCTGATACTCTCGTCTTTACCCATTTCTAAAATATTAACGATTGCCTTGCCTTTTGCGGTCCTACCAGCCTGGGGAATCTCATACACCTTTAGCCAATAGAGTCGTCCTTGATTGCTAAAGATTAACAAATAATCTTTTGTTGAGGCAACAAAAAGCCGTTTTACAAAATCCTCTTCTTTAGTCTCCATCGCAGTAACGCCCTTGCCTCCTCTATGTTGCTTCCTATAGGCACTAACTGCGCACCGCTTAATGTAACCTGAATTGCTTATAGTAACCACCATATCCTCTTCGGCTATTAAATCCTCTATCTCTATCTCTTCTACTTCACCGACGATTTCCGTCCTTCTCTCATCCCCATATTGCTTCTTTAGTGTTTTTAGCTCCTCCTTTATAATCTCTTCAATTTTTTTCTCGGAGGCCAGGATTGATTTGAGCATTTCAATGCGCTTGATTAATTCTAAATATTCTGCCTCTAATTTGTCGCGCTCCAAGGCGGTTAGTCGCTGCAGCTGCATCTCTAAAATAGCTTGTGCCTGCTGATCGCTTAAATCAAAACTCTCCATTAATGCAGCCTTTGCGGTTTGGACATTCTTTGAGGAGCGAATTATTTTGATTACCTTGTCTAAAAACTTTATGGCAATTTTAAGCCCCTCTAATATGTGGGCGCGCTTTAAGGCTCTATCCAATTCAAACTGGGTGCGTCGACGAATAATTGTTTTACGATGTAAAATATATTTTGTTAAAACTTCTTTGAGGGTTAATATTCTTGGTCGGCCATCTACCAGAGCTAAAGTTATAACACCAAAAGAAACCTCCAGTTGAGTGTGTTTAAACAACTGGTTTAAGACAATCTGTGGCTCGATATCTCGTCGTAACTCAACGACTATTCTGATACCCTCTTTGTCTGATTCATCGCGAACATCGGTTACACCGTCTATCTTTTTTTCTAAAACTAAATTCGCAATTGATTCAATAAGGCTGGCTTTGTTTACCTGATATGGCAATTCTGTTATTACAATGATATCCTTGCCTGATTTCTGATGCTCAATAGTTGCGCGAGCGCGGATTATAATTTTGCCCTTGCCTGTCTGATAGGCCTCTTCTATGCCCTTTTTCCCACAGATTATCCCACCAGTGGGAAAATCCGGTCCTTTGATATATTTCATCAATTCTTTGGCAGTTGCATCAGGATTATCGAGTAGACAAATAATACCGTCTACCACTTCAGATAAATTGTGAGGGGGTATATTGGTTGCCATTCCAACAGCGATTCCGCTAGAGCCATTAATAATTAAATTAGGCAGTAGCGCTGGCAAAATCGATGGCTCCTCTAAAGAAGAATCAAAATTAGGCACAAAATCAACGGTGTCTTTTTCAATATCTGAAAGCATTTCTTTGCTTATGGCCGCCAGTCGTGCCTCAGTATAACGCATTGCTGCTGGCGCATCACCGTCTACAGAACCAAAGTTTCCCTGCCCATCAATCAAAGGATATCGCAAAGAGAAATCCTGCACCATCCTTACTAAAGCATCGTAAACTGCCATATCGCCATGGGGATGGTATTTACCTAAAACCTCTCCTACGATACGCGCAGACTTTTTATATGGCTTGGTGTGCTCTAAATTTAGCTCGTGCATTGCAAATAGGATGCGCCGATGAACCGGCTTGAGACCGTCGCGAATATCGGGCAAGGCTCTCCCAATAATAACGCTCATCGCGTAGGAGAGATACGAATTTTTCATTTCTTCTTCAATGTAAACCGGTAAAATTGTTTCATTCTGCGTATACATTTATCAACTCCAAATATTTATGATAGTGCTTTTACTTTATATATCTAAATTTTTCACATGATGAGCATACGATTCTATAAATTCTCTGCGTGGCTCTACCTCATCACCCATTAATTTTGAAAATGTTTCTTCTGCCTCTACGGCATCCTCTAAGGTAACTCTTAAAAGAGTGCGTTTTGCTGGATTCATAGTTGTCTCCCACAACTGCTCAGGATTCATCTCGCCTAAACCCTTATAGCGCTGAATATGCATACCTCTTTTTGCATTATTTTGAACCAGTTCCAAAACCTCGATTAAAGAATAACAATCGAACTTATCTTTCTCGCCCTCCAGTCTATAAATGGCTTTGGGCGTTTCTTTTTTACCAAGCTCCTCTACTGAGGCCTTAGAAGTTGTTGAACTAAAGTTGGCTGGAAAAATTGTAAATGGGTCTAAATCATATTTTTCTAGCTTTTCTAGCAAAGCATCTATTTCTTGGGACTCAAAAATCTCAACCAATTCAATATCTTCATCTAAGTCTTGGGACTTTGAATCTTTTCCTGTAAGTTTGGACAATTCTTCGTCATTATATAAAAAATGGGTTTTATCATCCACTTTTACCCTGAAAATAGGCATTTTTTTGGTTTTCTTATGTCTAAAATTGAGTAATTCTTGGAATGGTACTCCCTTTTTAAATAAATTTTTGTTTAACTTATTTAGCTCAACGAGCAGTAACAAAATATCCTTGAATTGCTTATCTGAAAAGGTCTTTTTTGTCTTTTTTACTATAAGCTTAAATCCTTCACTCCCTAAATCTAAAAGAAGGGCGTTCATTTGTTCTTCGGTCTGGATATACTCCTCTCTTTCGCCTCGTTTAATCTTATACAAAGGTGGTTGAGCAATAAAGACGTGATTTTCCTCTATTAATTTTGGCAATTGCCTAAAAAAAAGGGTTAAAAGTAATGTTCTAATATGAGAGCCATCTACATCAGCATCGCACATAAAAATTATCTTATGGTATCTAAGCTTAGTGATGTCAAATTCTTCTCCTACGCTAGTCCCTAAGGCAGTAATAATTGTTCTAATTTCGTCGTTGCTTAAGATTTTATCTAATCGAGATTTTTCAACATTCAAAATCTTCCCTTTTATTGGCAATATAGCTTGAAAGCGCCTATCTCTACCTTGTTTGGCACTGCCTCCTGCAGAATCGCCTTCAACAATATAGAGTTCGCAAAGCGCTGGGTCTCGCTCTGAACAATCGGCTAATTTTCCCGGCAGAGAACCCCCCTCTAACGCACCTTTGCGACGGGTTAATTCTCTGGCCTTACGCGCAGCCTCTCTAGCTCGAGAAGCCAAAAGGGCCTTTTCAACAATTTTATTAGCAATGGGCGGGTTCTCTTCAAAAAAACTATTTAATGCCTCAAAGGTAGCTGAGGCAACTATTCCCTCCACCTCTGAATTACCCAATTTTGTTTTTGTTTGACCCTCAAACTGAGGATTAGGTATTTTTACGCTAATAACTGCTGTCAGCCCTTCGCGAGTGTCATCTCCTGAAATTGTAATTTCATCCTTTAGTAAATTTTTTGATTTGGCATATTGATTTATAGAACGGGTTAGGGCTGATTTAAAACCACTCAGATGCGTACCGCCTTCAACAGTATTTATATTATTGACGAAAGAAAAAATATTTTCCGTATAGCCATCATTGTATTGTAGCGCTACTTCTATCAAAACCTTATCCTGCGTTTTCTCAAAATAAATCACCTTGCTATGAAGTCGATTTTTAGTTTTATTCAAATATTCAACGAAAGAAATTATTCCTCCGTCGAATTGGAACTCCACTTCTTTGTCTTGTCGTTCATCGATTAATTTAATATATAATCCTTTATTCAGAAAAGCTAACTCTCTCAATCTTTGGGCTAAAATATCATATGAAAAATCTATATTTTTAAAGATTTCTTTATCCGGCTTAAAAATAACCTTTGTGCCAGAGGTCTTTGATTTACCAATTACAGTTAATTTTGAGGCGGTCTTGCCTTGTTTATACCTCTGGTGATAAACTTTTCCATCCCTTCTTACCTCCACCTCTAACCATTCTGAAAGTGCATTTACCACGCTAACCCCAACGCCATGCAAACCACCAGCAACCTTATAGACTCGGTGATCGAATTTTCCGCCGGCATGCAAAGTAGTTAAAACTACCTCTACTGCTGGTTTCTTCTCTGTCTTGTGAATATCTACGGGTATGCCTCGACCATTATCGGCAACAGCAACGCTATTATCTTGGTTGATAGTAACGATGATTTTATTGCAAAAGCCCGCCAGCGCTTCGTCAATAGAGTTATCAACAACTTCGTAAACCAAATGATGCAATCCGCGCACTGAGGTATCGCCGATATACATTGCTGGCCGCTTACGAACTGCCTCTACACCTTCCAAAACCTGAATGGTTGTTGCGTCGTATTTTTTTGCCTCTTTTTTTGCCTCTTCAGATAAATTTTTTTCTGACTCCAAGGGGTCTTTTGCGGATGCGGGCTCATCCGAATTGCTTAATTGCGCTGATGTTTTGGCCGATGTGGAATCTTCGATTTTACCCCTTTTTGGCTTCTTGTTCGTTTTCATTTTTTACTTCTCCGATTCTAAACTTAATATCCTTGATCTCTTTTGAAAAATATTTATTTAGATTAGCGAGGATTGATTCTTTTTTAATTGTAAGCTCGTATTTCCAACAAGAATTTTTAACATTGACATACAATACCCCGTTTTTTAGAATTTTTGCTAAGGTATTTTGGCTAATTTTTTTTGGATTGGCTTTTGTCCAAATTTGTTGAATATCATCTTTATTTATTTGTGTCTTCGCTTTTAAATTGTTGATAACTTGCTGTAAAATTGGCTGTATGTGTTCCATCTATACGAATCTCAATTTATGCCAAACGCATTGGTGAGACTAAATACACATACTCCTCAGTGCGAATTATTGCCGGTTTTTCAGGCCCGATTAATTCTACCTCTACAAAAGCTCCACTTAAGTTTCTCAGCACATCTATTAAATAATTTGGATTAAACCCAATGATTAGTTCTTTGTCGTTGTATTCAACAGACAACTCTTCGCGAGACTCCCCTATGTCTGGAGTAATCTTTGAAATAATTAGTTTATTTTTAGTCAATTCTAACTTAACCGCTAACGAATCAGGGGTGGCTAATAAACTGGCTCTTCGCAGGGCTAATAATAATTGCTGCCTATCAATTTTTATTTTCTTTTCTTGGGGTGGTGGAATGACGCGGTTATAATCCGGGAATTCCCCTTCAATCAATCTCGTAATAATAATAGTATTTTCAAACTCAAAGTACGCCTGATTTTCCCCTATCACAATAGAAACGGCACCGCTATCTTTAAGGTTACGTTGTAATTCTTGTATGGTTTTGAATGGAACAATTATCTTTACCTCTTTGTTGGTTTTAATATTTTCAAGGTTTTTTTCAATAAGGGCTAATCTTCGAAGGTCAGTAGCAACTAATCTTAAAATAAAACTTTCTTTATGTTGGTGTTTTTTAAGCTCAAACAATAACCCATTTAACACATACTTGGTTTCTTCATGAGAGACAGCAAAAGAGGTTAATTGCAACATTTCTTTCAATATTAATTGTTCAATCGCTATTACCTCTCTATCCTTAAATTCGGGTAAATTAGGGAACTCCTCTTTAGGCAACCCCATTAACTTAAATTCACAGCTTTCTAACTTAATATGCACATTGTTGTTTTTTTTAGCTGATATAACAACCTCCCCTTCGGGTAGTTCCCTAATTATATCACTAAACCTTTTGGCTGGTATGGTAATAGCGCCGGGCTCTTGAATCTCACCTTCTAATAAAACCGTTATTGCAATATCTAGGTCTGTGGTAGTGAGTTTAATTAAATTCTTTGATGTTTCTATTAAAATATTTGAAAGGATGGGTAAGACATTTTTGGTAGTTATTATATTAGAAACTGTCTGGATGCCTTTTTGCAAAATATCTTTTTGGATTTGAATCTTCATTATGGCTACTCCTTTTATTGAAATTTAATAAAAACTAGTAATAGTACTAATACTTGTTAATTGTGTGAAGAAGATTTAAACTTTTTATTTTAAAATAGGTTAGAAAAAAAACGTTTGTGGATTGAAAGTTTACAACCTAAGAATATGATTGTATATCGTTTTTTATTCTCTCCACATCCCTTTTAACTTCATAATTGCTATTAATTAATTCTTTTATTTTATTATAGGAGTGTAAAACTGTTGTGTGATCTTTACCCCCAAATTTTAAACCAATTTCCAATAACGATAAACTCGTTAGTTCTCTACAAAGAAACATAGCTATCTGCCGAGCCAAAACAACATTTTTATTTCTCTTTTTTGACTTAAAATCTACAACCCCAATATTAAAAAATCCAGCTACTTTATTTTGAATATCTTCAGCTGTAATTGTTTTTTTAGAAGCCCTAAACATATCTTTTAAGACATCTTGTGCTAAGGCCAAGGTGATTTGTTTGTTTTCCAATAAAGAATACGCAACGATTCTTATTAAAGCCCCCTCCAACTCCCTTATATTATTGGTGATAGATTCTGCAATGAAAAATAAAACATTATCAGAGATAGAAATGTTTTCATGTTCAATCTTTTTTTTCAAAATAGCTACGCGGGTTTCTAAATCTGGAGGCTGAATATCAGTTATCAATCCCCAACTAAATCTAGAACTCAATCTATCCTCTAAATTAGCAATTTCTTTGGGCGGTCTATCACTGGAAATAACTATCTGTTTATGGGCGTCATACAAAGCATTAAAGGTGTGAAAGAATTCTTCTTGGGTTGATTCTTTGCCTGCAAGAAAATGCACATCATCGACAACTAAAACATCGACGTTGCGATATTTTTGCCTGAATTTTTGTGTCGAACGATGCTGAATAGCATCGATTAGCTCATTTGTGAATTTTTCTGAGGGCATATAGTAAATTTTAGTGGCAGCACTCTTTTTCTTAATACAATGGCAGATAGCCTGCATTAGATGGGTTTTACCCAAGCCCACCCCACCATAAATAAACAACGGATTATAAGATTTGCCCGGCGATTCAGCTACAGCCAAACTCGCTGCATGTGTAAATCTATTGGAAGGCCCAACCACAAAATTTTCAAAAGTATATTTTGGATTAAGTTTTAAATTGTCCTCGTGAGGTCGCAATCGCGATTCTAAAATTTGTAAACGCGCCTTTTCATCTTTTTTTATAATGTCGGGATTAACCAAGATATTGATTTCATAATTGGTATTGGTAGTTGTAATAATGGTGGATTTGAGTAGGTCTAAATAATGTTGCACAAACCAGTCTCTAAAAAAGTCATCAGGCACTTCTATTATTATGGCGTTAGGCTTGGAAAATTTAGACTTTATCGGGCCGAACCATGTATCGAAGGCAACATCACCGATTTTTGCGCGCATGGCGCTTAAGATTTCAGACCAGTTTTTTACTAGCTCTTCCATCAGCTAAAAGATACGTTATGCACAGAATTAACAGGTTTTCCACAATATGATTTTCAATTTAACGACGAGGTTTTTTAAATGAGGAAAAATTTAAATTATTTTCCCAACACAATCTTTAAATAAGCTTACTAATTATAACAAAGAAAGATAATATTTCAAGAAATTTTTATTCTAAGCTCATTAATTTACTAAAACTTTTGCGCCAAGAAAAATTTTTTTTAACTCAAAAATTCTTGACTAACATATATGCTGTGTTATAATTTTAAAACTATGAAAAAATCCCTAAAAACACCTACTTTAATAACCGGAAAACGTAGGCATGGTTTTCGTCGAAGAATGAGAACAGGCCACGGCCGCAAAGTTTTAAAACGACGTAGACAAAAAGGCAGACATCGCCTTACTGTCTAAACTCTATTTTAAAAAATGACTCAAATACTAGTAAGGATTATTTCTTTTTATCAAAAGCACATATCCCCTCTTTTTGGACAGCATTGCCGATACTACCCATCTTGCTCAGAATACTTTAAAATTTCGCTAATGCAATTAGGACTAATTAAGGGTAGTTGCTACGGCCTATTGAGAATCTTAAAATGCCATCCTTTCTCCAAGGGTGGCTTTGATCCCGTGGTTAAATAAATATGGAAAAAAGACTAATTTTAGCTTTAGCGCTTTCTCTTTTATTTTTAAGTATTTATTCGAAATATATCTCTTTGCGTTATCCTGTTGCGGGCAAAGAGGTTACGAATACAGAACAATTTACTGAAGATTCTGCCGAGAGAAAAACAACAAATTTAGGAGAAAATTTTTATAACAACGCACTAACTAAAAAAACACAATCATTTAGTAAGCTAAATTTAACGCAATCACTTGATAAATCAAAACTTATAAAAATTGAAAGCAATGAAATCGAGCTCTATTTCAATCCCAAAGGCGCTTATATTGAAGAGTGTATATTAAAAAAATATAATTTCAGCCTTCCCCAAAAGAAAATCGGCTTAATATTTGAATTCGCAACTGAAAATTTCAACCATAAATTCATAACCAATGGAATATCATTTAGTTACGATGATAAAGTTACTGGCTTGTCAATAACAAAAGAATTTCGGTTTACTTCTGATTTCAGTGTTTCATTAGATGTATTAATTTCAAATCCGCCAGCTGATAACAAGGTTTTTTCCCTTAATATTGGTACTATCGAAGAAGCACTCTTAAAAGAGAATAGTTTGGAGCAGCGATATTATGAATTAAGTTTTTTAACCAAAGCCACCCTTTTACGAAGAAACTATTCCTATTGGTCTAAGAAGAAATTAGAGATTATTAATCAAAATATTTCTGAATTGTTATGGATTGGGATAAGGAGTAGGTATCTTTGTAGCATAATAAAACCAAAGTTTCAAATTGCCAGCATTGATAACCTAACCATTGACGGAGCAATAAGTTATATAATCAATTTTCATAATCAATCATTGTTAAAAGCTTCCAATAGCAAGGATAATCTTTTCAGCTTTTTAATTTATTTAGGGCCACAAAAGACTGATTTAATTGCAAAAGTCGATAAAGAGATGCCCCAAATTGTTAATTTTGGATTTCTTGATTCTTTTTGCCATATTGTAGTAGATGTCCTTAATCTATTATTCAAAATAACAAAAAATTGGGGGATAACTATTATATTGTTTAGTCTATTTATTTTTGTTTTGACCTCACCTTTAAGTTTAAAAAGCTTTTCTTCTATAAAAAAAATGCAGGAGATACAGCCTGCTGTTGAAGAATTAAGACAAAAGTTCAAGGACAACCCCCAAAAACTTAATCGAGAGATAATGGAGCTTTATAAATCCAAGAAGATAAATCCCTTAAGCGGCTGTTTTCCTTTGCTTTTGCAAATGCCTATCTTTTTTTCCTTATATCAGGTGCTTATTCGATTAATAGATTTAAAAAATGCTAATTTTATTTGGATAAAAGATTTATCCCAGCCGGATCGATTGTTTATTTTACCTTTCAAATTACCTATTATTGGCAATGACTTGAATTTGTTGCCGATTTTAATGATGTTAGTTATGGCTATTCAACAAAAAATGAGTTTAACAAAAACACAAAGTGAGCTCACTAAGCAGTCAACGATTATGAATTGGTTTATGGTAGTATTTTTTGGAATAATATTTTACTCAATGCCTTCGGGTTTGGTTTTATATTGGTTTATGAATAGTTTGTTAATGCTTACATTTCAAATTAAATTGTATCCCCGAATAACTTAATTAAAAGATGGAATATATTGAGACAGAAGGAAAGACTGTTAAAGAAGCTATTGAAAAAGCCCTAAATATTCTTAAAACTTCTCGTGAAAATGTTGAGATTAAGATTCTTTCTGAAGAAAAATTAGGACTGTTTGGGATGAAAGGCGCAAAGTTGGCTAAAGTAAGGGTTACTTTAAAGCAAAAAAAGACTTGATCCTTATTTTAGTTTTGATAGAATCAATTAGTAGTTTCCACGTGGAAACTACTAATTGAATAAAAAAAGTTTCCACGTGGAAACTTTTCACAACAAAATTATGGGAAGAGTTATTGCAATTTGCAATCAAAAAGGAGGGACAGGTAAAACCACAACAGCAATTAATCTTTCTGTGTATTTAGCTCTTCAAAATAAGAAAACCCTTTTAATTGATTTAGATCCACAGGGTAACAGCACAACAGGTTTGGGGTTAGATAAAACTTCTTTAGAGAAGACGTCCTACGAATTATTGCTAAAAATTTTTGATGTAACTCGTTGTTTAACAAATACTTACACTAATAATTTACAACTGGTACCTGCTAATATCAATCTAATTGGCGCTGAATTAGAATTAATAAATGAACCTGATAGGGAAGAAAGGTTGAAATCAGCAATAACTCCAATTAGACAGGATTTTGACTTTATTGTAATTGATTCGCCACCATCATTAGGATTGTTGACGTTAAATGCTTTAGTAGCAGCTGATTCGGTGATTGTTCCAGTGCAATGCGAATATTTTGCCCTCGAAGGCTTGGGTCAGCTTATTAAGACTATTAATTTAGTCAAAAATCAATTTAATCCTAATTTAGAAATTCAAGGAGTACTTTTGACTATGGCTGATTTCCGTACCAACCTTACTGCGGAAGTAATTCGGGAGACTCGCACTTTTTTTAAAGACAAGGTATTCCAGACTATAATACCCCGAAGCATTCGCTTATCTGAGGCGCCGGGTTTTGGTAAGCCAATTGCTATTTATGATAACTCTTCCATCGGAGCTCTAAAATACGATGCCTTAGCCAAAGAATTATTGGGAAAATTAAAATCCGAGAACTATAAAGACAATCTTTTAGAGAAATAGAACTTTAAACGGAGGTTATTGTGGAAAAAAAAGCTTTAGGCAAAGGGCTAGCTGCTCTGTTAGGTGAAAAGGAGAGCCAAACATATGAAAAGCCCGTTTCCTTGTTTACAAAAGATAAATCTGCTGAGCGCAGTGGAATTCAATATTTAGAGGTTGCCAAAATTAAGGCAGGTTCAGTACAGCCCCGCACCGAATTCGATAGCGAGAAACAAAACGAGCTTATTTTATCAATCAAGGAAAAGGGGTTAATTCAGCCAATAATTGTCAGAAGAAAAGCCGACAATTATGAGATAATTGCCGGCGAAAGAAGATTTCGCGCAGTAAAGGCATTAGGCAATGAAAAGATACCAGCGATTGTTAAAGAGGTAGACGATAAAGAGGCCTTGATTTTATCTTTGATAGAAAATATCCAACGCCAGCAACTCAATCCCATTGAAGAAGCAAATGCCTTTAAGAGATTGATTGAAGAATTTAGGATTAACCAAGAAGAGATTGCCCAATTTTTAGGCAAGGATAAAACTACCATTTCTAATACATTGAGGTTGCTTAAATTACCTGAAGAGGTGCAAGAGTATTTAAAAAAAGGACATATTACCTTTGGCCACGCTAAAGTAATTTTAAGCTTGGATAGCGAACAGAAGCAGATAGATTTTTGTAAACAAATAATCTCTAACTCTTTGTCAGTAAGAGAGTTAGAAACGATAGCTAAAACCTCATCGCCACAAACCAAAAGACGAATTCGAAAAGAATCAAACCGTGATCCCTATGTGATAGATATAGAAAGGCAATTACAACATTTATTAGGAACTAAAGTCCGCATCATTGCTCATAAAAAGAGAGGAAAAATTTTAATCGAATACTATTCTCTTAATGATTTGAATCGAATATTAACCATTTTAGGAAACAGGCAAAGACTATGAACCAGAATACAGATAATAAAAAAGAAAGCGAAAAAACAAAAGCTACTTCCAAAAACGAGGCGACCTTAATTTTAATAAAACCCGACGGATTAGTTAAGTCGCTTACTGGCAATATCTTGACCCGTTTATCTGAAACAAAACTAGAGATAGTGGCAGCAAAGATGGTTCGTGTTTCGGAAGAGTTGGCAAAAAAGCACTACGAACATTTAAAAAACGAGCCTTTCTTTAAAGATGTAGTTAAATATCTTATGGGAGAATTTCATAATAGGAGAAAGGTAATGGCGTTAGTTTATTGGGGTAAAGACGCAATACAAAAGGTGCGCCAATTGGCTGGTGCGACAAATCCCGAACAGGCCGAGGCTACTACTATCCGAGGGGCGTATGGAAGAATTACAAGCTCTGGGGTATATGAAAATGTGATTCATTGTTCAGCAAATCCAGAGGAGGCCGAACGAGAAATTAAGATGTGGTTTCAACCAGATGAAATAATAGTTGAGCTTTATCCAACAAAGCTGATATGCGAGCAGTCCTGTCAAAAGAGGGTTTGGCAATGATAAAAGGTATGTCTGGTTTTGGCTGGAGCAGTTTTTTTTATAACGGTATAAAGTATAATTTAATCTTAAGGTCTGTGAATTTTAAATTTTTGGAATTTATCATCAATCTTCCTGAAGAAATGATTAATTCGGAAATCGAATCCAGAATAAAAGACTTTTTATCCAAATATTTACGTCGAGGCAGAATTACTGTACAGTTAACAAGAGAGCCCAATATATGTTATAGCCAGTTAGTCTTGAACAAAGAAACAATAAAAAAATATATGGTTCTTTGCAAAGAAATTAGACGGGAAACTGGCATAAAAGATTCAATAGGATTAAAGGACATTTTAAGTCTGCCCAATATTTTTTATTTTCAGCCAATAGATAATTTTCGCAATCCAAAATTTATTGGATTATTTAATCTCGCCTTGGAGAAGGCTACGGCCAAGCTCCTACATTTACGCCAACAGGAAGGAAGGGCCTTATTAAAAGATTTGATGAAAGGGATTATTAGAATAAAAAAATCAATAGCTAAATTAGAAAAAAGGACCAAAGAGGTCTTTCAGCTAAAGAAATGCCAATTAAGTAGCGAGGAATACAGTGAATTTTTAAAAAATTATAATATAAATGAGGAATTAAGCCGGCTCAAGTTTTTTATTAAAACATTTTTAGATAAACTTGCGAAAGATTCCAGCGCTGGGAAAATGTTAGATTTTATAATTCAAGAGATGATGCGAGAGATTAATACATTAGGAGCGAAATTTCGAGATGAAAAGGCGTTCTATCATTGTATAAATATTAAAGATCAGATAGACAAAATAAGGGAACAGATTCAAAATGTTGAATAACACAACATTATTTAACTTAGCAACAAAGAAAGCTAATTGCTGATGAAAAATGATATCCAAAAACTTTGGAGCTATTTAGTTGAGAGGAAGAAAAAAAATTTACTGTGGGTTTTATCCGGTCCTTCTGGCTCAGGTAAAACTACTCTGTGTCAACACCTGTTGCGGAAAAAATATTTAGGTTTAGAACGATCTATTTCTTATACCACACGCCCTCGAAGAAAGGGCGAGATAGACGGTGAGGATTATTTCTTTATTTCGAGAAGCAAATTTTTAGAATTGGAAAAGAGAGGCGAATTTTTAGAATGGCAAGAGGTCTTTGGGAATTTTTATGGAACCTCTAAGAAGTTTGTCGAGTCTATGTTGGCAGAAGGTAAGGACGTGGTTTTAAGCATCGATGTAAAAGGGGCAAAAGAAATAAGAAGACAGTTTTCTGACAGGTCAGTATTAATTTTTATTATTCCACCCAATGAAGAGGCATTGAGAAGAAGGCTGCATATTCGCGGCGACGAAGGAAAAAAAGAGATGCAAAGAAGACTTAATTTTGCTAAAGTAGAGATTTCCTACGCACCTATTTATGATTATGTTATTATAAATGATAATTTAAAACAGGCGGTTAATGATTTAGAAATAATTATTAAAGCAAAGAGGTTAGAAAATGTCGTACGTTCCATTAGAGAAATTAATTGATAAGACAGGAGGCAGCGTCTATAAGTTGGTCATTCTAGCTGCTGCTAGGGCTTTAGAGATAGCTGAAGGATTACCCCCTTTGATTGAAAACGTAGACAAACAGACCAAGTGCACCAGAATCGCTTTAGAGGAGATAGCTGCAGGCAAGGTATCATTAAAGAAAGATTAATCTATATTAATGGCAAAGCAGAAAAATATTATTTTAGGGGTCACAGCTAGCATAGCAATTTATAAGTCCATAGATTTAATTAAACTCTTTACAAAGAGGGGAATTTTAGTCGATGTAATTATGACCAAAGAAGCGCGGGAGTTTATTTCGCCTCTTTTTTTTGAACGATTTTCTAAACGTAAAGTTTATTATGATTTGTTTAATTCTACAGAATCGTTTGATATTGAGCATATTGCTCTGGCACAACGTTCGAAGGTAATTTTAGTAGCCCCTGCCACTGCAAACATTATAGGCAAGATTGCAAATGGCATTTACGACGACCTATTGACGTGTGTCATCGCTGCAAGCAGGGCTAAGATATTTTTTGCGCCCGCAATGAATGAAAATATGTATAAAAATCCAATAGTACAATCTAATATAGAAAAACTTAAAAGTTATAAGATAGAATTCATCGGCCCTCGACGAGGTATGCTTGCTTGTGGTCAAGAAGGATTGGGCTGCATGGAAGATATTGATAAAATTGCAAAACATGTTATTGACTATCTTTAATGTATTGGCGGCATAGCCAAGTGGTAAGGCAGTGGTCTGCAAAACCATTATTCAGCGGTTCGAATCCGCTTGCCGCCTTTAGACATTACAACTTTGAAAATTTGGGCGAGTGATGGAATGGTAGACATGATGGACTTAAAATCCATTGGCCTCCACAGGCTGTGAGGGTTCAACTCCCTCCTCGCCCACTTTTATTTAAGAAATCTATAACAATAGTGCAATTTAGTTTTATAGTTCGCTTTCATATGGGCGGTTAGCTCAGCTGGTTTAGAGTACTTCCTTGACATGGAAGGGGTCACAGGTTCAAGTCCTGTACCGCCCACCATTTTGTTGAGATTAAAATAAGGATGAGTTAACTGAAGGGGGTTTAGCGTCTTGGCTCTATAAGTTTCCACACATCATTTGCTACAAAAGACCGGTAAAAAGAGGAGAAGAAGATGGAGAGCAAAGTTGAAAAATACAAAACCTTCGACGATATTTTAAAAGACGGTGAGATTTCTGAAATCATGGTTAATGGTCCAAATCAGGTATTTATTGAGAAAGGTGGAAAGAAAATCTTGGTAGACTTTAAGTTTAAAGACGACAAAGAACTTCAGGAATTGATTTTTTCTTTTTTTAAGCTCGCTGGTAGAAGGATTGCTCCAGAGGTGCCTTACGGCGACATTACTTTACAAGATGGTTCTCGTGTTAATGCAATATTGCCGCCCCTTTCAAAACAAGGCAGTATTTTGACCATTCGTAAGTTTACCAAGACAGTTACTTCTGTAGATGATTTGATTAAATGGGGGACAATCACTCGCCAGGCAGCTGATTTATTGATTGCGTGCATAAAAGGGAGATTAAATATATTTTTTTCAGGTGGGACTGGCGTTGGAAAGACTACGACCCTTCAGATTTTGTCTGCCTACATCAATCCCAATGAACGCATTATTGTCATCGAAGATACATCAGAGTTGCGCCCCATTCAGGAACACGTGGTTAATTTAGAGACGCGTGCAGCAGATGAGAATGGTAAAGGAGAAGTAACGTTGAGAGACTTGATTCGTAATTCTCTTCGTATGCGACCGGATAGATTAATTTTGGGCGAGGCTAGAGGCGCTGAAGTTTTAGATATTGTCAACGCAATGGCTACTGGCCACGACGGTTGCTTGGGCATTGTCCATGGCAGCTCCCCCTATGATGTTTTGGCCAGAATGGAAACAATGATGTTAATGAGCGGAATTGACTTGCCCCTTTTTGAAATACGAAAGATGTTATCCTCGACTATAAATTTAATTGTGCATCAAGAGAGAATGCAGGATGGTTCTAAAAAAGTAACCTATATAACTGAGGTAGAGGGTTTAAGCAAGGATGGTCTTCAAGAGATAAAACTCCATGACTTGTTTAGATATGAGATTGAAGGTATAGATTCAGAGGGAAGAGTCAAAGGAAAATTAAAATCAGTAATTAAGCACTACCCTGGATTTTTTAATAAATTAGAGAAATTAGGTTTGTCTATTGCTGATGCGTTAATGAAGAAGGATTAAATGGCAGAATTTAGTTTAGATACCTTAAGACACTCCTGCGCTCACGTGATGGCCCAAGCAGTAAAAGAGCTCTGGCCAGAGGCAAAATTAGGCATAGGCCCTTCGATAGAAGATGGGTTTTATTATGATTTTGATATAGCTGGAGCAAAAAAGGGGCAACTTGTTTTTACTCCCCAAGACTTAGAGAAAATAGAAGAGCGCATGAAACAGATTATTGAAAAAAATCTTCCTTTTATTCGTCAAGAGATGGATAAAGACAAAGCCAAAGTGTTATTTAAAGAACTAAAAGAAAACTATAAGCTAGAACTAATTGAGGCATTAGCTGACCAGAAGGTAACGATTTATAAGACAGGTGATAGTTTTGTAGATTTATGCCGCGGCCCACATCTTGATTCTACCGGACAGATTAAGGCATTTAAACTATTAAGTGTGGCAGGGGCATATTGGCATGGCATTGAGACAAATCCAATGTTACAGCGAATTTACGGCACAGCATTTTTTTCCACAAAAGAATTGGATGAATATTTACAATATTTAAAGGAAGCCAAGACTCGCGATCACCGTATTTTAGGAAGAGAGATGAATTTTTTTGATATCTATTATGAAGAAGCCGGCGCTGGATTAGTTTTTTATCATCCGAAAGGGGCATTGCTGAGGACTATTATCGAAGATTATTTAAGAAAGGAGCATCTTAAGCGAGGATACGATATAGTAATAACACCGCACATTATGAAGCAGCGGTTATGGCAGATATCTGGTCATTACGATTATTATCGAGAAAATATGTATATAGTCCCAGACCCCGAAGACAAAGATAGTAAAAAGCAGAGCTCAGAATATGTTTTAAAACCAATGAACTGTCCCGGTCATATTTTAATTTACAAATCGCAGACGCGTAGCTACAGGGATTTGCCTTTGCGATTTTTTGAATTAGGAACTGTTTATCGTTTTGAAAAAAGCGGCGTATTGCATGGATTGTTAAGAGTCAGGGGCTTTACCCAAGATGACGCCCATATATTTTGTTTACCTGAACAGCTGGACCAAGAAATCAGCTCAGTATTGGATTTTGTGTTTGAGGCAATGAGGGTGTTTGGATTTGGGGATTTTAAAATAGCATTAAGCACGCGCCCTGCCCAATCGATAGGTTCTGATGACGATTGGCAGCGCGCCCAAAATGCTTTAGAGCATTGTCTAAGAAGTAAAAAATTGGATTTTACAATTAATCCAGGCGAAGGCGCATTTTATGGCCCAAAGGTCGATATTAAATTGAGAGATGCTTTAAAGAGAGAGTGGCAGTGTGCTACAATCCAATGTGATTTTGCTTTACCCCAAAGATTTGAATTGGAATATATTGGTTGCGACGGTAAATCAGCCAGACCGATTATGCTCCATCGGGTCATTTTAGGTAGCCTGGAACGGTTTATGGGAGCATTATTAGAACACTATAAAGGGGTTTTGCCCCTCTGGCTTTGTCCTGTGCAGGTTGTTGTTTTGCCAATCAAGGACTCCATTGTCGAATACGCCCAACAGATAAATATTCAACTTCAACAGCAGGCAATTCGTTCTAAAATCGATTCTAAAAACGAGACTTTACAAAAGAGGATACGACAAGCAGAATTAGAAAAAATACCTTATATAATAATAGTGGGAGAGAAGGAAAAGAAAGTGGTTTCTATATCTGTGAGAAAGCGCTCTGTGGGCGATAGGGGCTCGATGAAGCTAGAGGATTTTATCGAGGGGGTTAAGGAGGAAATCAGAAATTATCAATAAGGGAGGCGCGCCATTAAAAAGTATATTCGAATAAACGATAAAATTCGTGCAAATACCTTAAGGGTTATTGGTCCAGAGGGCCAGCAGTTAGGAATCTTATCGTTGAAGAAGGCTTTGGAATTGGCAGATCAATACGAATTAGATTTAGTGGAGGTTGCGCCTAATGTTGTGCCACCGGTTTGTCGCATTATGGATTTTTCAAAATATAAATATGAACAGGAGAAGAAGGAACGCGAGGCAAAGAAACATCAAGCAATCGTAAAAATTAAAGAAATTAGGGTAAAGCCTAAAATCGAAGAGCATGATTATCAGGTTAAGCTAAAGCAGCTGTACAGTTTCTTAGAAAAAGGCAATAAGGTTAAAATAAATCTATTCTTTCGAGGTCGCGAGATGTCGCATTTCGAATTGGGTCAAAGGGTGATGGATCGTTTTATTCAGGATTCACAAGATAAAGCCATAGTTGAAAAACCCCCTGAGCGCTTAGGAAGAATTTTGTCAGTCGTTATGGCGCCAAAGTAAATTAAGGCATTATATATTAACAAATCTAATATTAGTTTATAGAGAAGGAGAAGCTAGTATGTTAAAGACTAATCGTTCAGTAGCAAAGCGTTTTAAAATAACAGCAAGAGGAAAGATAAAAAGAAGAAGGGCCTTTAAAGGCCATATTTTAGGAAAGAAAACCAGAAAGCGCAAGATGCGCTTGAGACACGCCGCTTATGTAGATAAAGTGGATCAACAAAAGATAAGGAGGTTGTTGCCGTATGGCTAGAGTTAAGCATGCAGTGAGAACTGTTGCAAGAAAAAAGAAGATTTTGAAGATGGCAAAAGGTTACTATGGCGCCAGACACCGTTGGTATCGATTAGCAAAAGAGGGTGTGGCGCGCAGCTTAGTTTTTGCTTATCGAGATAGAAAAGTAAGAAAGAGACAGATGCGTCAACTTTGGATTAGTCGAATTAACGCAGCCTGTAGAGAAGCAGGGATTACTTACAGTGCCTTGATTCATGGTTTAAAAGAGGCAAAAATCGAATTGGACAGAAAAATCCTTGCTGATTTGGCGTTAAGCGACCCGAAGGCTTTTACTGAAGTAGTTAATTCTATAAAAAAGGCCAATTCCAAATAGAAATTGTTCGATGAGAATAATTAATTTTGAAAACGGAGCAGAATAATGTATGTAATAATCGTTGGATGTGGACGCGTAGGTTCTTCCTTAGCTAAGCTTTTGGCAGAAGAGGAACACAACGTTGTGGTTATTGATAAAAACGCTGAGGCGTTTAATAGATTAGGTAAGCGATTTAACGGAACCACTATTCAGGGTTGCGGTTTTGATGTCAAGGTGTTAAGAGAGGCAGGCATAGAAGAGGCTGATGCCTTTTGTGCTGTAACCAACGGTGACAACACTAATATTATGGCTTCTGAGGTTGCCAAGAAGATTTTTAAAGTACCGAAGGTCATTGCCCGTATCTATGATCCCCGTCGAGCAGAAATCTATAAAAGTCTAGGTTTAAATGTAATAAGCGGAACTGTTTTATTTGCTGCGATGATTCGAGATAAATTAATAGAAGAAAAATTTTCTAGCTTTCTTTTAGAGACCAGCGAATTCGGTGTTTTAGAGATTGAGGCAAATGAAGTAATAGTAGGCAAGACAATAGCCCAATTGAATATGCCATCACAATTTATTGTTGTCAGTCTTATCAGAAGAAATTATAAGCCGATTATTCCTGAATCTACTGAGACGATTCAAAATGGTGACAAAGTTGTAGGTATTGCCTCTATAGCCGCCCTTTCAAAAATTAAAAAACATTTAGGAGTAAAATAATTATGTATATTATTATTGTCGGAGGAAATCGATTGGGTTTCTCTTTGGCAAAACGTTTAGCCAAGGATAAACATACGGTTGTAATAATTGAAAAGGATAAAGATAGATGTAAGAGGTTAGCAGCAGAGCTAGAGGCAGTTGTGGTGTGCGGAGATGGCTGTGACCCAATGATTTTAGAAGAGGCGAAGATTGACCGCGCAGATGTAGTTGTAGCTGTAACTGGCCACGACGAAGACAATCTAGTTATATGCCAATTGGCAAAGGCGAAATTTAAGGTAAGACGCACTGTAGGCCGAGTTAATGAATCAGACAACACCCATACCTTTTCAGAATTAGGTATAGATGTGCCGATAGATGATACAACGATTATTGCCAAGATTATCGAAGAAGAGGTCTCTTTTAGCGATTTCGTAAACTTGATGAGTTTTAAAAGGGGTAAATTAGCTATTGTGCGTGTAGACCTACCCGAAGATTCCCCGGTCATCAACAAAAAACTATCTGAAATTGTTTTTCCTTCAGATTCTGTCCTAGTCTCGATTATACGCGGCGACGACGTTATTGTTCCAAAAGGCGATACAGTCTTAAAAGCCCAAGATGATATTATCGCCTTGACTAATATTGAAAATGAACAACAGCTGCTTAATTTTCTTATTGGTAAACTCGAGGGTTAGAGAAAAATATTTATGAATATAGCAATAAAGGTTCTCAGAGATTTTTTTAGGGCAGTATTAGGCATCATCTATCAGACAGGATTTATCCTATCTATTTTATTCTTGGCGTTTATAATGTGTATAATTTTTAGGGGTATTGTAAGATGATTTTTCGACCGCAAGCAAAGGATTTTAAATTAATAGGTTTTTATTCAGGGCAAATTATTCTTGGCTTAAGTATTTGGTTTTTGATACCAGCAATTGTTGCCTTTTTTGCAAATGAACGCAATTGTCTGCTAGATTTTGGAATAAGTTTTGTTGCGGCTGTTGGCTTAGGTCTTTTGCTTATTCTTTTGTGTAGTTTGCCAAGAAGAGACCTAACCTTGAGTTGGATGCATGGTATGGTTGCTGTGGCATTATCTTGGATTATTGCAATGCTATGCGGGGCCTTACCAATGTGGTTGAGTGGTTATTGGAATAGTTTTTTGGATGCCTGTTTTGATTCGATGTCGGGATTTGCAACCACAGGTTTAACTATTGCAAATAATATAGATCACATGCCTTACAGCCTTAATCTATGGAGACATTTGATTATGTTTATTGGTGGTCAAGGGATTGTGATCATAGTCCTTTCTTTTATATCAAGCGGTGGGTCCTATTCTTTATATTTAGGAGAGGCGAGAGAGGATCGCATCTTACCTAATCTTCTTCAGACATCACGGTTTATTTGGGTGGTGAGCTTTGTTTATTTAGTGCTGGGTTCTTTGGCTTTGGCGTCTGCAATGAAAATAGAAGGGCTTCCTTGGATAGATGCTTTATTTCAGGGGGTATGTATTTTTATGGCCGGATTTGATACCGGTGGCTTTGCTCCACAGTCGCAGAATCTATTATATTACCACTCTGCCTTAATAGAGCTTATTGCTATGGTAATAATGTTTTTAGGGGCGATAAGCTTTTCTTTACATTATGTAGTTTGGTCGGGTAGAAGGAAAGAATTAATTAAGGATATTGAATTGCAGTCTTTTGTGTTAAGTATTCTTATTTTATTTGCCTGTGTCCTGTTTGGTTTGCTGCGAAACCATACCTATGATTCAGCAATATTACTATTTCGTAAAGGATTGTTTCATTTGATTTCAGCGCATACTGGGACAGGATTTACTACGCTTTATTCTTCGCAATTTGGGAATTTATGGCATCCATTTACTATTCTAATTATTATAATTGCAATGGGTATCGGTGGAAGTATAGGTTCAACTACAGGCGCAATAAAAATTATGCGTTTAAGTCTGGTATTTAAGTCCTTTCGTTCAGAAATCAAACGACTTATGTTCTCGGACTCTACGGTAGTAGTAGAGAGGCTCCACCATTTTAAAGAGATGACGCTGGAGGATTCGTATGTAAAAAATGTTTTGATGATTACCTTTGCCTTTATTTGTCTGTATTTGTTTGGGACGCTTGCGGGGGTCATGTGTGGTTATCCTGTGCTTGATAGCCTGTTTGAATCGGTATCAGCCTCGGCAAATGTAGGGTTGTCGATGGGCATTACTAGTCCTTCAATGCCAACCCTATTGAAGATTACATATATTTTTCAGATGTGGATTGGCCGGTTAGAGTTTATTTCGGTTTTTGTGTTGGTTGGTTTTATAGTTTCTTGGCTAAAAGGAAAATAAATGTTACAAAGCCACTTTAAGAAAAAATCTCTTTGGCGATTTTTTGTACAATTGTTTTTAGCTAAAGTAGTATTTTTAGCATTGATTGGGTGGTGGGCTGAGGTTCAGGCAGTTACAATTGATGAATTAATATCAAAAGGTAAAGATTACAATGGAAAAAAAGTAGAGATTGAGGCAGAGGCAATAGGGCATTTAATGTGGCGTCAGAAAGGGGCCTGGCTTAACGTGGCTGACGCATCTTCTGCGATAGGGGTTTGGTTAGAAAGGGCGCAAGCCAAAAAAATCAATTTTTTGGGGAATTATAATACAGTAGGCGATACAATTAGGATCTCAGGAACTTTTAATATGTGTTGTAAGGTGCACGGCGGCGATGCTGATATACATGTTGAGGAACTTCAGATAATAAAAAGCGGCCATAAAATAGAACATCCTTTTGACGAAAGAAAACTTCGGATATTTTTGTTTTTAGCAGGAGTAACGACGTGTCTATTTCTTATAAAGATATTGAGGAGAACGCCCAAAGAGAATTAAAAGAAACTAATTCCATTCAGGAATTAGAGATTCTGCGGGTTAAATATTTGGGAAGAAAGGGAATTATTGCTCAAGAAATTTCTAAAATTCCTACATTGGCTTTTTCTGAACGCTCAATCGCTGGACAGCAATTGAATGAATTAAAAAGAAAATTAAACGACTTAATTGAAGCAAGGCGACCACTTTTAATTGAGAAGACCCCTCAGCAAAAACATTCCAGAATTGATATAACGCTACCAGGGGTGGAGAGGCCGTTAGGCAGCCAGCACCCAATTATCAACACAATGAATCAGATTTGCGGCATTTTTGTTTCTTTGGGGTTTCAGCTGTATGAAGGTCCTGAGGTCGAAACAGAATACCATAATTTTCAGGCCTTAAATATTGCCTTAGAACATCCGTCGCGAGACGCATTCGATACCTTTTATTTAGCCCAAGAGAGTCGATATAATATATTCAATGATAAATTAGAAAATAACTCCCATATTAATATAAGCAACAAATTACTATTACGCAGCCACACCTCGCCAGGCCAGATTAGGGTGATGCAGCAAATTCAGCCGCCCGTTGCTGCAGTGGTGCCGGGCAGAGTCTATCGACCAGACGCAACCGACGCCTCCCACTCTTGTATGTTTCATCAGGTGGAAGGATTTTTGGTAGATAGTGATATAAGATTTTCGGATTTAAAAGGGATTTTAGAGAGTTTCGCAAAACAGATGTTTGGCCCCCAGATAAAGATGAGATTTCGACCACATTATTTTCCTTTTACAGAACCATCAGCTGAGGTAGATATTTCTTGTATTATCTGTGGCTCGGCCAAAACCGACAAAACACCAGATAAGCCGTGCTCAGTCTGTAAAGGCAAGGGTTGGCTTGAAATCTTAGGCTGTGGTATGATTCATCCAAATGTTTTTAAGAATGTTGGTTACGACCATAAGAAATATACCGGCTTTGCTTTTGGTATGGGTGTGGAGCGCATTGCGATGTTGAAGCACGGAATCGATGATATCAGGATATTTTTTGAGAATGATTTAAAATTTCTAAAACAGTTTTAACAAAACTTTAAACATGAAGGTTTCTTTTAACTGGTTAAAAGAATTAGTCGAATTTAAGATTTCTGCCGAGGAGTTAGCCGAAGGCCTGACTATGTCAGGGTTAGAGGTGGGCAGGATTGAGAGAGTCGACAGCGACACTATTTTTGAGATAGAAGTAACTGCCAATAGGCCAGATTGTTTAAGTATCTTAGGCATTGCTCAAGAAGTGGCTGCTATAACAAAAGGTAAATACAAAAGGCCTCATTTTAAAATAATTTTACCTGACACAAAAAGTGTTAAAAAGAGAATGCCCCAGCAATATATAACAATCGAAGATAAAAAAGATTGTTTATTTTATCGTGCTTGTTTAATCGAAAATGTAAAAGTTGGTCCTTCTCCTGATTGGTTAAGGGATAGACTGCAGTCGCTGGGTGTTCATTGTGTCAACAATATCGTCGATATTACCAATTATTGTTTGCTTGAATATGGGCAACCACTTCATGCCTTTGATTACGATAAGATTGACAGCCGCATTATTGTTCGAAGGGCTAATAGAGGCGAGAAAATAGTTACTATTGATTCAGATGAACATCAGTTAGACGAGAACATCTTGGTGATTAGTGATAAAAACCAACCCATTGCTATTGCTGGAATCATGGGTGGCAAGGATAGTCAGGTTACCTTTCAAACAAAGAATATTCTTTTAGAAAGTGCCTATTTTGATCCCATTCTCATCCGTCGCGCTAGTCGCCAACTCGGTCTTAACACAGAGTCATCTTATCGTTTTGAAAGAGGGGTTGATTTAGAAAGGGTTAAGGTTGCTCAAGATAAAGCCGTTTTTATGATTTGTGAATTGGCCAAAGGAAATGTTGTTGACATAAAAGAATGTGGTCAGCAAATAAAAGCTAAAGCAAAAAAAATCATTTTAGATTGTCGCAAGGTCAATAGAATTCTTTCCTTAAATCTTAGCCGTCAGAAAATAAATAAGATTTTAGACTCATTAGGATTTAAATGTCGCAAGAGAAAGAGTTATGCATTAGAGGTAGAGGTCCCAGTCTTAAGACGGGATGTGTTGATTGAAGAGGATTTAATCGAAGAGATAGCCCGCATCTATGGTTACGAGAATATACCTTCAACAATAGCCGCAGTAAGGTCTAATTTTATTTTGAATAAAAGGTCAGAGCAGATAAAGCCAATAATTGAACAATGCCTACAGGGTTTGGGTTACTACCGAAGCGTTACCTATAGTCTTATTAGTCAGGACTTGCTTAGGGTCTGCCTTATGAAAACAGACCCTGTAAAACTTATGAATCCCTTGACAAATGAACAACAAATATTAAGGCCAACGCTTGCCTGTAGTCTAATCAATACTATTGTGTATAATCTACGTCACAATAACAATGATGTTCAGCTGTTCGAGATTAGTCATATCTTTAGTCTCCAGGATGGTGAGGTGCCTTGTTTGGGTATGATTGCTACAGGTAATATTCTAAATAATTGGCAGATAAAAAAAGAATTTGATTTTTTTGTGTTAAAGGCTGACGTTATAACCTTATGTCAAAGATTGGGGATTGAAGATTTAGAATTCTCTCCTTCAGAAAACGACCTATTTAAACCAACAGAATCAGCTGATATCAAATTTAAGGCAAACCTAATCGGTAGAATTGGTAAAATAAAAGAAGAGATAATTTCAAACTTCGATATTAAGAGTAATCCCAGCGTATTCTACGCGGAAATTTTTTTGGACAAGTGTAGTCCTTATATTAATCTTGATAGAAAATTTAGGCCGCTGTCGCCCTTTCCTTCAATTTCAAGAGATATCAGTATTATTGTAAAACAATCTGTGCGTTATTCTGATATAGTTGTCGTGATAAAAGAAATAGCCAAAGATTTATTAAGGAATTTAAAATTAGTGGATATTTATAAAGGTAAGCAGATTCCAGAAGGCTCAAAGAGTATGACTTTATCTTTAGAGTATGGGCTCGATGATAGGACATTGACCGATATAGAGATTGCGGAGATACAAAATAAAATTATAACTGCATTAACAGAGAAGCTTGAAGTCAAAATAAGATAGCTTGAAATTAGTCAGGCAATGTGCTATAATTTAGTTGCAATTAGATTTTAAGGGAAACTCCCTGCGGTGTGCGTTGGAAATCGATGATTGTGAGCCAACACAATTTATAAGGGAGTCTGACTTTCTCCTAATCGAGGTTAGCAGAAGAGGACACCCACCTGGACGAAATAGGTTCAGACATCTATCCAACGGCATCTTGCGGGGATTTTTTTTGGCCTGTTTAGAAACACCCCTTTAAATTATGTTAAAAATTAAGACCAAAATCGATACTAACGAAGATTCTAGTTTGTTGGTAGATTTTTCTCAAAAATTAAAAAGCCAAGTCAACCAGAACCAACCCTTGTCTGTGCGCCTAAGACCCCAAGATTTAGATGATTTTGTAGGTCAACAGCATATTCTCGGTAAAGGTAAACTCCTTAGAAGAGCTATCGAGGCGGATAAGTTATCATCCTTAATTTTATATGGACCACCGGGCACAGGCAAAACAACTTTAGCCCACATCATTACCAAAAAGACAAAGGCCTATTTTGAGAAGATAAATGCAGTAACTTCGGGTGTTGAGGATTTAAGAAAGGCAATAGAAAAGGCCAAATTCAGAAAGAATAATCAAAACCAGAGGACAATAATATTTATTGATGAAATCCATCGTTTTAACAAGGCACAGCAGGACGTGTTGTTGCCTGACTTGGAAGACGGCAATTTCATTCTTATTGGCGCTACTGTCCACAATCCATTTTTTTATATAAATGCACCTTTATTATCGCGTTCTTTAGTTGTAGAATTTAAAACACTTACAGAGAAGGAGCTCTTGACTATTTTAAAACGGGCCTTGGAGGATAAGGATATTGGTTTAGGAAATAGAAAAGTGCGTTATGAGGATAAGGCATTAGAATTTTTAGCCAAGACATCTGAGGGCGATGCTCGACGGGCACTCAACGCTTTAGAATTGGGTATCGAAACAACCCCTGCCAGAAAAGATGGATATATTTATTTTGATTTAAAAGTAGCTGAGGAGTCCATTCAGAAAAAGGTATTGCAATATGATCATGACGAAGACCAGCACTATGATACTATTTCTGCTTTTATAAAGTCGATGCGAGGCACAGATCCAGACGCTACGCTTTATTGGTTGGCTAAGATGTTAGAGGCCGGAGAAGACCCTCGATTTATTGCCAGAAGAATTTGTATTTGCGCTGCAGAGGATGTTGGCAACGCCGATCCTTTGGCTTTAGTTTTGGCAAACGCCGCATTAAATATTGCTGAGTTTGTAGGTATGCCAGAGGCCCGTATTCCTTTGGCTCAGGCTGCGATTTATGTGGCCTGCGCACCAAAATCCAATGCCAGTTATTTAGGTATAGAAAAGGCTTTAAAAAGTATTAGAGAAAATAGAGTTGAAGATGTTCCCCTGCATCTAAAGGATGGGTCTTATTCTGGTGCAGAAAAATTAGGTCACGGAATAGATTATAAATACGCCCACGATTTTCCCGGACATTTTGTGAAACAAAAATATATTAATAAAAAGATTAAGTTTTATTATCCCCAAGATATTGGTTATGAAAAAAAGATTCAAGAACGACTCAATATATTATATAATACACAGCAGAAGACTAAATAAAAAACCAGATGATTTTTTCCAAGCAGAAAGACTTTCAAACAATTTTAGGTTTTCTTAAAGATAAAGAAAATATTTTTTTAGTTGGTTGTGGTGATTGTGCCACTACCTGTAAGAGTGGTGGTCAGGAGCAGCTGGAGCAAATAAAGTTGAAATTAGAAGAGGCTGGCAAAAATGTTACCGGCGCAGTGGTTGCAGAGGTCGCCTGTATCTCAAGCCAGATGAAGATATTAATGGCCACCAACAAAAGAGTTCTTGAGAAATCAGATGCAGTGTTAGTCTTTGCCTGCGGTTCAGGCGTTCAGTGTTTTAAAGAAAACGACCGTTTGGGAAAGGATGTTTTTTCTGGGTGCGATTCGATATTTGCTACTATTATTGATGCGCAGAATCGATTTATTGAGGTTTGTTCTAGTTGCGGCGAGTGTATATTAGATTTAACTGAAGGGATATGTCCGATTACCCGTTGTCCTAAAGGGCTTTTAAATGGACCGTGCGGCGGACAAAAAGACGGTAAATGTGAAACCGACCGAAAGAAAGATTGCGCCTGGGTTCTTATTTATAAGGCAAAGGAAGCAAAAAAAAGATTATTAGATTTAGAGAAGCCGATATCCCCTAAAGACTATAGTAAAGCCATGCGACCTCATTACATTTAGATTGACACAGAAATCTCAATTGTGATATTTTATTAAGCGAGTGTAAGGAGTCTTTGATGGCCCAAACACCAGAAAATATTCAATATAGTGAAAAGGTAATGCAGCATTTCATGAATCCCCATAATGTGGGAGAGATAGCTGATGCAGATGGTATTGGCAACGTAGGAAATCCTGTCTGCGGCGATATTATGAGGTTGTATATTAAAGTCAAGGACGGAATAATTACGGATGCCAAATTTAAAACATTTGGTTGCGGTGCGGCGATAGCTACCTCTAGCATGGTTACAGATTTGGTTAAGGGTAAGAGAATCCAAGAAGCCTTAGACATTTCCAATAAGACAGTAGCAGAGGCCTTAGGTGGCTTACCCAAGATAAAATTGCATTGTTCTGTTTTGGCTGAGCAGGCTTTACGTTCAGCTATCGAAGATTATTACTCAAAACAGAAGGTAAAAAAGTGAAACACTTAAAACAGCAATTTAGGAAAAAGATACTTTTTCGTTTAGCAAGACAAAAGGAGGAGGAACGCCGAAAAACAAGCAGTAAAATTTTAAAGATGTTATTTTCTCTGCCACAATTTGCTGTGGCAAAAATTATTATGTTTTATTTGTCTTTTGACGGAGAAGTGGATACGAGCATTATGATTAAAGAGGCTAAATCCTTAGGTAAAAGGATAGCAGTTCCTCTTATTAAAAGGCAGACTAGAGAGCTTATTCCAGTGTTATTTGATTTCAAAGAAACTCTGTTAGAGAAAGGACCCTATGGAATTTTACAACCAAAGGTCCAAAATAAAAATGTGCTTCAGCTTCCAGAGCTAGATATGGTGATTATCCCTGCAGTTGCCTTTGATTTAGACGGCAATCGTCTTGGTCGAGGCATGGGTTACTATGACCGTTTTCTTAGTAAACTGCCACCAAAAGTATTTACCATAGGGTTGGGCTTTAGTTTTCAAGTTTTTGATAGACTGCCATTCGTAGAACCCCACGATATCTCCGTCCAAAAGATTCTTTATGCTTAGCATCATTGATTAAGCAAGAAGAAATTTCTAAGCAATCTATTTAGCTAAATATTAGCGTATTTTTAAGTTGGATATCGAGCGATTTTGGGATTAGCCAAATTTTGGTTAATCAAAGGCGAAGGCAAAGTGTAGTTTAGATTGAGATAAAGAAGAATTTAAGGTTAAGGAGGTTTTTATATGACTATAAGTTTGAATTTAATTACTGTGGCTTTAGTTTTTGCTTTGATTGGGGCACTGACTGCATATTTTATAGGGGTGATTAGAAAGATATTATCGGAAAAAAGCCTGGAAAATGCCAGATTATTAGCCAAGCAGACCATCGAGGAAGCAAAGGAAAAGGCAGATGTTATTAAGAAAGAGGCCCAGATAGAGGCGAAAGATTTGTTATTGCGAATAAGGCAGGATTTTGAGAAGGAAACCCATACTCGAAAGTTAGAGCTAGCCCAGCTTGAGAAGAGAATGCAGCAAAAAGAGGAGAATTTAGAGAGGCGTTTGGATTTGCTTGAGAGGAAGGAAAACGAAATAAATCAGCGTCTAAAAAATGTTGTTCAGAAAGAAGAGGATTTAAAGATTAAAGAGGCGCGTCTTGAGCAGCTGATTACAGAGGAAAAAGAAAAATTACAAAAAATTTCTTCGATGACTCCCGAAGAGGCAAAGATTCTTTTGTTGTCAAGATTAGAACAAGAATTGAATCAAGAGAAGGCCATTTTGATTAAACGCGCAGAGGAGGAGATAAAAGAGAGTGCAGACAAAAAAGCAAAGCAGATTTTAAGTTTAGCCATTCAGAAGTGTGCAGTTGAACATACCGTTGAGACCACAGTTAGCGTAGTCAGTCTGCCCAATGAAGAGATGAAGGGGCGTATAATTGGAAGAGAAGGGCGTAATATCCGAGCTTTTGAAATGGCTACAGGTGTCGATGTAATTATCGATGATACCCCCGAGGCTGTTACGCTTTCTTCTTTCGATGTTATTAGAAGAGAGATTGCCCGAACGGCTTTAGAGCGGCTTATGGCTGATGGAAGGATACATCCTGGCAGGATTGAAGAGATTGTTGAGAGAGCTAAAAAGGATATGGAGGAAAGGATTAAAGAGGAGGCCAACAAGGTGCTCTTTGACATAGGCGTGCATAATCTTCATCCCGAATTGGTGAAATTGATCGGCAGGCTTAGGTTCCGCACTAGCTTTGGACAAAATGTGTTGCAGCATTCCAAAGAGGTTGCCTTAATTATGGGAGAATTGGCATTAAATTTAGGTCTCGATCCAAAATTAGCCCGTCGCATAGGAATACTACACGATATTGGCAAGGCCGTTGATCAGCAGGTAGAGGGTACTCATGCCAATCTTGGTGTAGAGTTGGCACGTAAATATGGAGAAAATGAAGTAGTAATTCAAGCCATTGCCTCTCACCATGAAGAAACAGAATCAAAATCTATATACGCAACCTTAGTTATAGCTGCTGACGCAATAAGTGCAGCTAGGCCTGGTGCGCGTAGAGAGACTTTGGAAACTTATGTGAAGCGGTTAGAGAAATTAGAGTCAATTGCTACTTTGTTTAAAGGTGTTGAGAAGGCCTATGCAATTCAGGCTGGAAGGGAAATCAGGGTGATGGTTATTCCAGAAAAGATTAGTGATGCCGATGCAGTAGTTTTAGCCCGAGATATAAGAAAAAAGATAGAGGAAGGAATGGAGTATCCGGGTCAGATTAAGGTTACAGTTATTAGAGAGACACGCGCAATCGAATATGCAAAATAAAATAAGGCATAATCTTTAAAATTGCGCTACAATATACAGAAAGGAATTTCTAACAATGAGAATATTGTTTATTGGCGATATAGTTGGTTCTCCTGGTCGAGATGCAGTCAGACACATACTGCCGAAATTAAAGAAGGCAGAGGCAATTGATTTTGTTATTGCTAATGCCGAAAATGCTGCCGGTGGCACAGGCATCACACCCCGAGTTGCTAACGACTTATTTGGCGCAGGTTGCGATGTTTTGACAGCAGGGGACCATATTTGGAGAAGGCAGGAAGTATTAGAGATAATAAATAACCCCAACATTATAAGGCCGCTTAATTTTTATAAGGACTGCCCTGGTAATGGATTTGGATTTTATAATACAAAAGCTACAGAGACAATTTGTGTTGTGTCGCTTATTGGTAGAGTTTTCATTGAGTCCCAATCAGAATCCCCATTTGTTGTAATCCGCGATATTTTGCCGAAATTAAAATCAAAAACAAATATTATCATAGTAGATATGCACGCAGAGGCAACCTCAGAAAAGGTGGCAATGGGCTGGTTCCTCGACGGAGAAGTTTCGGCTGTTTTAGGCACCCATACGCATATACAGACCGCAGATGAACGGATTTTACCTTGCGGCACTGCATATATTACTGATGTAGGTATGACCGGGCCGTTTGATTCAGTAATCGGCAGAAAAAAAGAAAAGATTATTGAACGATTTTTAACTGGAATGCCGATACGGTTTGAATTAGGCACAGCCGATATTCACTTGCAGGCAGTTATTGTTGATATTAACCCAAATAATGGCAAGTGCCTGGCTATTCAAAGAGTCAAGGAAAAATTAAACCAGGAGGCCGAAAAATGAATTGGGACAATACAGAGAGAAGAAAATTCCCCCGAATAAAATTACCGTGTAAGATTAATTTAAAAAGAGAGGATAGCGTCGAAACTATTTCTACCACAACAGAAAATATTAGTTGCGGCGGCGTGTGTATTATTCTTCCACAGCAGTTAGGTGTTTATACCAGTGTGGGGTTAACCATTGATTTAGGGGACGGTGGTAATCCTATTCAATGTAAGGCAACTATTGTGTGGTCGTTGAGGCGCCTTGACCCGCAAGAAAAAGATTATGGTTTTTTTGATACAGGCATAGAATTTTCCAATCTTAGCCAACAAGATATATCCAGAATTGCCAAGATTGTTCAGGAATGGACACTGAAAGAAAAATCTTAACAGTATCTGAGCTCACCAGAGATATCAGAATTTTAATAGAGTCTTTTTTTGGTATACTTTGGGTAGAGGGAGAAGTCTCAAATGTGCGAATCTCTCCTAGCGGTCATTTATATTTTATCTTAAAAGATAAGCTTAGCCAAATTCGTTGCGTGATGTTTAAACCTCAAGCCCTGACAATGAGATTTGCCTTAAAGGATGGGATGCAGGTTATAGTAATGGCCAATATCAGCGTTTATGAACGCGATGGTCAATACCAGCTATACATTCAGTCTATAGAACCAAAAGGTAAGGGAAGCCTACAGTTGGCGTTTGAGCAATTGAAAGAGCGTTTAAGAAAAGAGGGATTATTTGATCAGGCGCATAAAAAACCCATTCCCTTTTTGCCTTCTGCAATTGGAATTATTACCTCAGCTGTTGGGGCAGTAATAAGAGATATTTTGCATGTTTTAGAAAAACGGTTTGATAATTTTAAGGCAATTATTTATCCAGTTAAAGTGCAGGGAGAAGGGGCAAAAGAAGAGATTGCCGGGGCAATTGAATACTTTAATGAAACCAGGTTGGTAGATGTTATTATTTTAGCCCGAGGCGGAGGAAGCATAGAAGAGCTGTGGCCTTTTAATGAAGAGATAGTAGCAAGGGCAATATTTAATTCACAGATACCCATAATTTCGGCAATAGGCCATCAAACTGACTATACCATAGCTGATTTTGTCAGCGATCTTCGGGCACCCACACCTTCTCGAGCTGCAGAATTGGTGATTCCCAATAAGCAAGATTTAATTTTGCAAATAGAATCTTACAAGAGACAACTCAGAAGAAATCTAGAGGTTTTAATTCCAGCTTATTATCAGCGGCTTGACCAGTTAACAGAAGGCCTAAGACACAACATCAAAGATTTAATTAACCAGAAGAGAAGACTGTTTGAATCAGAGGCAATAAAATTAGAATCATTAAATCCATTGCGAATTTTAAAAAGAGGATACAGCGTAACAATGAAACTTCCCGAACAAGTAATTATTTCAAAAGCTAAACAGCTCCAAGTCGGTAATCGTCTAAAGACGATGTTAGCTGAGGGCGCTTTTATTAGTAGTGTCGAAAGTATCGAGGATAATAAAGAATGAAATTTGAAGAGTCATTAAAAAAATTAGAAAAAATAGTTTCTGATTTAGAAGAGCCCAACATTCCTTTGGACAAAGCTATTAAGAAGTATCAAGATGGGTTGGAGTTAGCCAATCAGTGCCTTGAACAGCTTAATGCTGCAGAAAAAAAGGTATCTATTTGCTTAAAGGATTCCAAAGGGAGAGTAACTCTTAGGTCTTTTGGCGCAGACAAAGAAAAACAGCAGTAATAACTTATATTTTTTGAAGCGATGTTAGAATATATTAATAGCCCCAAGGATTTAAAAAAAATATCTATAGAGAAGTTAGGTGAGTTAGCTGCTGAAATACGCCATCGAATAATATCAGTAGTCTCAAAAACAGGTGGACATTTGGCATCGAGTTTAGGAGCTGTTGAATTGGCCATTGCCTTGCACTATTGTTTTAATGCGCCTAAAGATATAATCATTTGGGATGTTGGACATCAGGCGTATGCCCATAAATTGCTTACCGGTAGAAATAAAAAATTTAACTACCTTCGTCAATATGGAGGGATAGCACCATTTCCTAACGCAATCGAATCAGAATATGATCCCTTTACTCTTGGCCACAGTTCGACGGCTGTCTCATTGGCTTTGGGTATGGCTAAGGCCAGAGATATAAGAAAAACAAAGGAAAAAATTATCGCAGTCATAGGTGATGGTTCTTTAACCGGCGGGATGTGCTTTGAGGCGCTCAATCAGGCAGGTCATTTAAAATCTGATTTAATAGTAGTATTAAATACAAACGATATGTCTATTTCCCAGAGCGTCGGGGCCCTTAGTAGTTATATCAATAAGATTATTTCTTTGCCAGTTTATAATCGCCTCAAAGATGCAATGGAGAATTTTATGAAATTACGTATCCCAAAGATAGGCCCTCGCTTGGCAAAAGTAGCAGAGAGATTTGAAGAATTTATAAAGGGAATGATTATTCCCGGTATATTTTTTGAAGAATTGGGATTTAGATATTTTGGACCATTTGATGGACATAATCTGGAATTATTAATTAATAATTTAAGAAACATATCTTTATTAGAAGGCCCTATACTCTTTCACGTGATTACAGTTAAAGGTAAAGGATACCAACCAGCAGAAAAATTCCCTGAACAATTTCATAGCGCATCGGCTTTTGATATCTCCACAGGTTCATTACAATCTACTTCTACACCGGCCACTTATACCTCAGTATTTGGCGAGCACCTTATAGAATTAGCAAAAAGAAACAATAAAATAATTGCAATTACTGCTGCTATGGCAACAGGTACGGGTTTGGCTAAATTTTCCCAAATCTATCCCAGAAGATTTTTTGATGTAGGAATTGCTGAAGAACACGCTGTAGGATTTGCAGCCGGATTGGCAAAAGGTGGATTTAGGCCATTTGTAGCAATTTATTCTACCTTTTTACAACGCTCCTATGACCAGATTGCGGAGGAGGTTTGTCTACAGAATCTGCCGATTGTACTTTGTATTGACCGTGCAGGATTAGTCGGTGAGGACGGTCCAACTCACCATGGTGTTTTTGATATCGTTTATCTCAGAACCTTACCGAATATAGTAATTATGGCCCCATCTAATAAAGAAGAATTTAAATTAATGCTTGATTTTGCGCTCGGATATAATGGGCCCATAGCAATCCGCTATCCTAAAGATATTGCAGTTGATTTTAATGGCGCAGCCTCACCCATTCAATTAGGCAAGGTAGAAATTATCTCAAAGGGCAAGGATATTGCTTTATTGGCTTTAGGCAGTATGGTTGAGATTGCTCGACAGACAAGAGATTTGCTTTTAGAAAACGGCCTCAATCCAACGGTGGTAAACGCCCGTTTTGTTAAACCATTGTCGAAAGATTGTATTATAGAATTAGCTCAGACCCACAAATATATTTTTACTTTTGAAGAGGGTAGCCTCGAAGGAGGATTTGGAAGCGGTGTTTTGGAGTTATTGGAACAAGAGAAGTTACTAAATAAAATTGAGATTTATCGTTTTGGCCTGCCTTGTGAGTTTATTACCTTTGGTCCAAGGTCTAAGTTGTTACAATTGTATGGACTTAGCCCTGAGCAGCTTGAGAATAAAATTCTTCATCAACTTATGATTAGAACTCAGTAATTGTTTAAATTTTTATTAATATAGATTATGATAAAGACTCGATTTGCACCATCACCAACAGGGTATCTTCATATCGGCGGTGCCCGCACCTGCCTTTTTAATTGGCTTTTTGCCAGAGCAAATAAAGGGAAATTTATCTTGCGTATAGAAGATACCGATATAGAGCGTTCCAAACAGGAATTCTTAGAAGAGATTTTAGAAAGTATTAAATGGTTAGGGATGGATTGGGATGAGATTTATTTTCAGAGCCAGAGGTTCCCAATATATTTAGAGTTTGCGAAAGAATTAGTCAAAAAGGACCTCGCCTATTATTCAGAGGAAGGCAAAGCCATTATTCTTAAGGTTCCTCCCAAGATAGTTGATATCGAGGATATTATCCATGGGAGAATAAGATTTGATACCTCGACAATAAAGGACCAGGTCTTAATTAAATCTGACCAGACGCCCACATATAATTTTGCTTGTGTTGTTGACGATGCCCAATTAGGCATAACCCATGTTATTCGTGGAGACGACCACATATCTAATACTCCAAAACAGATTGTTATTTATGAGGCGCTGGGTTTTGCTTTGCCCCAATTTGTTCATATACCTTTGATTTTATCCAGTCAAGGCGGTCGATTATCTAAACGTTCAGGCGCTACCTCAATTCGCGAGTATAGACAAATGGGATTTCTTCCTGAAGCCATAGTGAATTATCTAATCCTATTAGGTTGGTCTCCAAAAGACAACAGGGAAATAATATCTAAAGAAGAGACTATCAAGATTTTTTCGATAAATGAGGTAAATCCCACTGCCGCGATATTTAATATGGATAAATTAAGATGGATAAATGGCGTTTATATTAGAAATAGCAAACCAGAAGAATTGGCGCAGCTGATTTTAGGCCTTTTGCAACAAAACAATTATATTAAAGCAGATAATTTTGATAGAAAATGGTTGTTAGATTTGATACAATTATTTAAAGAAAGGATTGTTACCTTAAATGAGTTTGTTGATAAGGCCAAATTCTTCTTTCAAGAAGATATTGAGTTAGAGCCAGAGGCAGAAGAAAAACTTCTAGAAAAAGATTTGAGTAAAGAGTTTAAACTTTTGGCCCAAAAATTATTGGAGCTTAAGCAATTTGGTAGTCAAGAAATAGAGAAGCTATTCCGTAATTTTGTAGCAGAGTTAAATTTAAAAAGCAGAGATTTGATTCATCCTTTACGGGCGGCAGTGACCGGCTCTTTGATTGGGCCAGGCCTTTTTGAGGTGATTTCGTTATTAGGCAAAGAGAAGGTTTGTAATAGAATTTTTAAGGCAGCCCAGTTAATGGAAAGTTACTATAGAAACTATAAGTAAAAATAAATATAACCAGAAAAGGGGCAAGTGATTATGAAGAGATTTAAAAATTTAATGTTGTGGTGTGGGGTTATTCTTCTTTTTTCGTATATCTCTGGTTGCGAAACTATCAAGGGTATGGGTAAAGATTTTGAGAAGCTACAACTCTGGGATAAAGAATTTCAAGAGAAATACTGGTAATAACCTTTTCCAATAAGCTCTAACGATTTCTTGCCCAACAACATATTATCTAAAATTTAAAATTGGGTCGTTGTGTAACGGTAGCACGGATGGCTCTGGACCATCTAGTCTAGGTTCGAATCCTAGCGACCCAGCCAATTTGTAAAGTTCTCTTTTCCCGCCCCGCCCTCTATCACTTTCACCACCGCAGAATTTTTTACCCCGTAGCGAGCTTGCTGTACTTCGGGGCGTGCCAGCAATCTGGAGCGTCACATTAAATTCTTAACTGGCGGGATTAACTACTTTACCAAAAAATAGAATGGTTCCAGTATCCTTTTCTTGAATTAAAAATATAAATGGATGATCTGCTCTGAAAATATTTGTCGGCATTACGGCTATGGATTTCCTCATAACAACAGCAGTTGCGCCGGCTGCCTCTGTTCCTTTTTCATCAACTTTAACATATGCCTGATGAATAACAACACCAATGAACAAATCTTTTTTACCAGTCATCCCCGAAAAGTCAGCCTTTTCTGAAAAAGCTGTTGGCATTCCTAAAGCGCTTAAAGTATCTTCCATAAAGTATTTAGTGTTAAACTCAAATTTAGGAAGCGATATTGAATCCAATTTCGTTTCTTTCATTTTAGATTTATATTCATTAAGTTTTTCTACGGTCAAGGAAGATTCTATTGAAGCAAGGTCTTTGGTTGGCAATATAATTAACATTGAAATTTTGTTACCTTTGTATGGCAACTCTAAAATTTGTGCATCTTCCGTGTCAGCATAATTAAAACTTGCTTTTTTAGGATCCATATTCATCATCGGAACTTTTACGATATTATTCGGCGTTACCTTAAAATCTTCGTTTCGAGTATTTGATTGGTCAAATTCCCACTGCCAAGTTCCCTTAAAATAAATTGCATTAGTCAAAACAAGCCGCGTCATTGTGTTGAGAAAACCCGCGGGAATTAAATCTTTAATCTTGTTGTTCGTCTGTTCTCCTATAAAACTATTGATTGTTTGCCTTGATTTTTCTGTTTCTTTGACAAAATCTAAATTCACCGCTTTACCGCCATAATATTTTTCAACCTTACTTGTATAATCTGCAAGAAGAGGAAAATCCTGTTGAACCCATAAAGCGTTTCCTGTTCTCAATTCGTAATCTTTAGCACCTTTATTTATGTCATTATAAATTGCGGCGAAGTTAGGTCTTAAAACATTGCTTTCTGGAAAATGAAAAACGGACTTGATTTCGTCTGCTGTTTGTCCTTTTGCGCCTTCATAGGTCATTGCTAAAGCGGCAAAAATACTATATGGAGAATAAAATATATTTCCTTTTTTTGACTTGTTTAGTTGAGAATATAATTCAAAAGCAAATTTATTATTTGCATTAGCGACATCTTGCATGCCTTGTTTTGTTGAACCAGTGTAATCTACTTCCGGTGGTTGGTTTGGTTGATATGGGAACAGAGATAATATCTCCGCGGTGGTTACGCCTGCGAGTACAACAACCATCAATACAATTATTAAAATTTTTTTAGTCATATATCTAGATATATTTTGAAAAATTAGTTTGCCACTTTTTTTACGACCTTATTTTAAGATTATTGCCCTCATTGTTATACTATCAAATGAAATGAAAATAATCAAACAAAATTCTTGGGGTGTATTTCGCAAAGCGAAATACGCTTCAAGAAAAAGTGTTGCCCTTGCCCCAACCCTCCCGTGCACAGGCATTTGAAATTAAACTCCCCAAAATTGTCCTAATATCATTGTCAAGTACCTTTCCGCCCACCTTCTTTCTTATGTATTGTTGATAGAATTGATGTGGAGTTAAGTCTCCTAAGGCGCTGTGCGGTCTTTGATAATTATAGCGGTATTCCCAGACAGGAATCCTTAGCTGCCAAATTCTTGGGTTGTTTACGCGGGATTGATATGGCAAAACTCCTCATCATCGGTTCTATGAGTACGCTCTACTCTACCATTTGATTCAGGATGAGAGCGTCTATTAAGCTTATGTCGTCATATCCTTCTTTTAGATAATCACCCTTTAAAATGTAACTAAGCTTTTCATATTGTACGTAATTCTAATTTTTCCTCTTGACAATACAACTATTTGGTTGTATACTTTATTTGGGTATAAAAAGAATAAGTGACTAATTATAAGTGTTTTTATTTTACTACCGAATCAGGCAAGTCACCAGTTGAGGAATTTATAGACTCATTAGATTATTCCACTCAGAGAAAGTTCTTTTTTAAGAAGGGCTTATTAGAAGAATTTGGTCATAGGTTGCCTTATCCGCACGCCAAATATATTGGCGATGATATTTACGAGTTAAGATTTGAAGGCAGGGAAGGCACAATAAGATTTTTATATTTTTTCTATTACAGGAACAAAATCATCTTTACCAATGGTTTTATTAAGAAGTCGAACCGAACTCCGCAAAGAGAAAAAGAATTAGCCATTGAGAGAAGAAGGCTATTTTTAAACAGAAGAGGTGGTTGAAATGAGACAAGTAGATAAGCACTTAGAAGAAAAACTGAAAGACCCCTATTTTAAAGAGCTCTACGAGTTAGAAGAGCAAAAATTAGATATTGTCAAGCGTGTCATTGATTACCGCATTAAACACAATCTCACGCAAGGCCAATTAGCCAAGAGAATAGGTGTAAGCCAGCAACATATCTCTAAGATTGAAAACGGAGAATTTAGCAATATTGCTACCCTTGAGAAGATTCTTTTGTTCATTGGTTTTAAGGTAAGATTTGAAGTTGTCCCCTTGCAGAAAAGAATTAAAGAGCAAATTCTAAGAGCACGCTCGCTAAAAATTCATCCTCAAATGGCTTAAGTTCTATTGGAATAGTTCTATACTCTTTGACAAAGGGCAGCCAATTAGTAAAGTTTTGGGTTCCTACCTCGATTAGGGCCTCATTTCTTATCTCGCCTGAAGGGTAGCTGTGGAATTTCATATTTCGTTTTGCGAAATGTAGCGAAAACGAACCACCTTTCTTAAATCCCTTGACGTTACCCCAGATAAGACAATGTAAAATATTCTGTACGCTTTTAGCACAAAAAGGACAAATTTGGCTTAAATAAAGATCGTGTCTCTACGAGGCAATTAGAGGCATAGTTTTTAAGTCAAAAATTATTTTCCTTGAAAAGTAATAAAAATGGCATACCCTAAATGGTTGTTGCATTTTGTAAACAATAACCATTAGCCGTCCGCCTAAGGCGGACAAGGAGGTATGCCATGAGAAGCATAGACTTCTCAAGCAACAATTTAGCAGTTCAATGGCAGTATGTAAAGAGG
>Ga0272448_1000702_pt1 | contig 49343 bp, 42 predicted proteins | sample YNPCB0191_FD_202220 | JGI IMG/M metagenome (GOLD analysis project Ga0272448, IMG submission 202220) | Hot spring sediment microbial communities from Yellowstone National Park, WY, United States - YNP-CB-019-1 | ecosystem: Environmental > Aquatic > Thermal springs > Hot (42-90C) > Sediment... | reverse complement strand
TTTCCCCATTTTTTAAGCAAAATTCAGTATTACTGCAAAAATACTTTTTGCCAACTCTTGCTTGCCGTTACCTATTGAAAATGAAGCTATTACACAAAAATAGGCTTAAATTTTGGGGAAACTACTCTTTTCCTTTTTTTAGAGTAGTGTTATTTTAAAAAAGCAAATATCCTATCTATATTTAACACACTTTTTTTATTTTCAAGAGCTAAAGCCTACGCTTTAACTTACGCAACCCATTCCCAAATCCCTTAATAGTCTACTAATTGGTTCTTAATTAAGAATTCCGCTACTGTTTCGGCAATAATCCGATGCCCAACAGGATTAGGGTGCCCATCAATCGGATAATGGAGCCATTTCTTCTTAATTCTTGCTTCATCTACAAATCTCTGTGTTACATCTACATAATAGATGCCTACTTTAGCACATATTGCTTTAAGCCTATAGCCGGCAATCCAGCGGTCGTATTCATTTGGATATCGGCCAAATGAAGACTTCCAAACACCATCGTATACCTGAGGAAGATATGGTATATTAACTAATACTGCATAAGCTCCATATTCTTTGGCTTCTTCACCAATTTTCCTAATCAATGCCTCTGCCAGCTGCCATCTATATCTATAGTCTTCGTCAAGTTCTATTGCTAGGGCGGTATCGGGACTAGCCCAAAGCGTCTTCCCTTTAGGACGCACATACATCATAATCCACATAGCAAGTCTTGATCTTTTGAGCCGTTGATAAAAAGCAGAGCGTGTTATGGCGTTACGTATTATCATTATTAGGGTCGCCTTTTTCGGTTGGGATGAAAAAAACCTTTTCCCTACTAAATCGTGTATTTCAACAAGATTGCCTTTATCATCAAGGTCAAAATACACCCGTCCGCGGTCAGCACCAAACACAAATCCTCCTTTACGTGGAGGCAGCAGATCATACACATCTGAGGCAATAGTGAAGCCAATCAGTACTATGTGTGGCTTAATAATAGGTGCCATCCTCCTCATCTGTAATAAATATTGTCCCAAACTATAGCCCGCAACAGCACAGTTATATACAGAACCATTTTTAACATCTCTTTTAAAAAGAATCTGCTCGAGTACGTTGGGCCAACTTTGTTCTTGATTTACCCCTACCGCAAAGGTATGAGAATCTCCCAACGCCAAGATTCTCATACGAGAAATTTCTATAGTATCCTCGATAGGATTATCATTCATACCATAGCTGTTGATATCATAAGTTGCTGTATACTCAGAGGTAATTACTTTACCTTTACCTGGTTTCGATATCCACCCAAGAACATCATCATCCTGCCAACCAATCACGCCGACAGAAGTTACCCTAGAATTAACCCTTGCCCAAACCTCTAACGTAAAGCATGTAACAATAATAAAGACAAACAATGAAAGTATACTAAATATTGTAATTATTAGCAGAGTTCTTATTTTTCCCTTCATAATAATTTCCGACCTATAATTAAAAAGAAACCCCCGTTTTTATACCCAGTAAATAGCAATCTGGTTTGGACAAGAAAATGATCAAACCATTTGCCTGGACAATGCTCTTGAAACAATCTCTCATTATCCTTGAACGACTCAAAAGGCAACGCATGGGGTATACTGTTAACAAATCGAAAGCCTGACTGTCCAAACCAACGCAATACTTCACCAAACGTATGTTTTGATTCATTCGGATGCATATATTGATCCCTAAACCATGTTTTTTTTATATGCTCTCCAATATGGTCTTGCATTAGATAAGGATCTAAAAATTTTAATTTCAGTCCAAATATCCTGAATAAAACACGACGGATATCTGTACTAATCCGGCCATATTTGTTGTATAAACCGACAATGATATACCCACCTTTTTTAACGAGATTCCCTATAGATTTAAATCCTTCAAAAGGAGCGCCTGTGTGATGTAATACCCCATGACAAATCACAAGATGGAAACTTTCTGTTTTGAATACTGGCCTAAATAAATTCATTTGATAAAAACCAACCCTGTTCAATCCGTGCCTACTTCTGAAATCCTCGGCCAGCCTGAGAGAATTAAGGCACATATCTGTTCCAAAAACAACCCTCTGAGAAATACCCAAAAAGTTACACAACTGGCCCGTTCCACATCCTACCTCAAGTACGCGTATATGGTAAGGAATTTGTTCGTCGAGAAGCCTTGCGAATATCCCCTGGTGGCTCTTTTCAATCAGATCTCCTATACTCTCCAAGCCCTCATAATTCGGGAATGGGTTATTTTCATAAAATAATTTTACATCTTCGGTGACATCATTTTTTGTATGACTCCTACCGTTAGTTTGATAAAAAAAGGAATACCATTGTCAACTGAATATTCTTTTCTACAATTGACACAGGTTATTAAATCGCCACAAACGTACAAAGCCCCTCTACAGATTGGACAAGCAAAAATATCGATGTTTTCAATCATATGCTCAAGCATAGGTAACGTTAAAAATGTAGAAACTGCTAATGCGCCCTTGGCACTAAAATATAGGATAAATAAAAGGGGCAATTGCAGAGGATTGCGTTAAAAAAATAATAAGTGCACTAAAAAGACACGCGATAATGATAACCCACATCCACCATTTCTTGCGTTTAACCAAATATAAAAAAAGTTCTTTAAAAAGAGAGGGACTTCTCATCTTATAACACTCCTTTTAAAATTGTCTCTCGTACAATTCTTTCGGGCATACCACTTTATCTATCTGTTTCCAGTAGGATTTACTATCTTTCTCTATTCTTCTGTCAAGAATGTCTTTATCGCAAATTTTAATAATGAGTCCAACGGGAGTGAAAATAATATAAAAAAGCGATATTAACACAAGGTTACTAACAGTCCTAACAATGACATTTACAATTTTCTTTGCGGTAACATAACTTAGGGTTAGGACTATCGGGAATAACAAATACAAAAGGACTACCACCGTTGCCGTAAGATACGGCCAGAGATAATGTATATTATGACTCAAAAGCATTATCGAGCCGTAAACAACCAACGCAATCACTGTATTTCTGGCAAATTTGCCAATCTCTTTTTTATCAAAACCTTCGTTTTTAATCTCACCCTCCGGATTGAACTCTTTGTGCCAATCAGTGCATTCAGGTTTTCGCTTTTGCTCAATTTTAGCAAGTAAAAAACACCCTAACATAAATAATCCATTTCTGTTCTCATAAAGCACCGGTATGCGTCGTTAGGCGAACAAACTAGGGGGTTCGCCCTGTATATTAAATGAAGTATTAATAATAACCGGACAGCCGGTCTTTCTATAAAACTCCTTGATAGTGTCATAAAAAAGGGGTTGGTCATCCCGCCTAATAGTTTGAAACCTAGCGGAATAATCCACATGGGTAACGGCAGGAATCAACAATCGTTTATGTTTAAGCCTGTCTAAACCATAAGTAGTCCGACAGGTACCATACAATGGAAGACGTTTTTCAGCACAGACTGAAGCTAGCAGGAGCATATAAGAACTCTCCCTATTAAGATTGAACCACTCTGAGACATATTCTCTCAATACCGTAGAAGTTAAAGAGAGAAAAGATTCCTGATATTTGATTCTTAAATTTAATTTTGATTTCATTTGCGGATTTCGCGCATCTCCAATAATGCTTCTGGCGCCTAGCCCACCGGGACCAAATTCCCCCCTCCCCTGGAACCAGCCGATGACATTGCCCTGAATAATCAAATCCGATACTACTTTCGGAATATCAACGTAAGACATCTGCCTAAAAGGAATTTCTTTCTCTATGAGGAATTGTTTAATGTAGTCATCGCTAAATTCCGGACCCAAAAAAGAAGCTTTTTCTCTATCCTGCTTATCGTCTGCAATCCTTTCATTCTTAAGATATTTGTACCACACCAATAATGCCGCCCCTAACGCTCCTCCAGCGTCGCTACTAGCTGACTGTATCCATATATCTTCAAATGGACCCTCACGCATTATTAAGCTATTGCTTACATAATTAAGTGCAACTCCGCCTGCAAGACATAATCTGTTCTGCCCTGTAACTGCATGGACATGTTTTACAATTCTTAGAATAATATCTTCTGTGACCTTTTGAATTGACGCCGCCAGATTTATATGTTTTTGCGTAATTTTAGAGCCAGGAATCCTTGGAGGACCACCGAATATTTTCTCGAAACGCGCATTAATCATCCTCATAGTGTTGCAATATCCAAAATATTCCATATTAAGCTTAAAAGAACCGTCTTCTTTTAGATCGATTAAATGATCCATAATAAGCTTTACATACACTGGCTCACCATAAGCAGCCAAATCCATAAGCTTATTTTCCCCTGAATTGATTTTGAATCCAAGATAGTAGGTAAACGCCGAATAGAGTAGACCTAATGAATGGGGGTAACTTAAGTAAGAACACTTTCGTATATCATTTCCGTTACCTACGGCAATACTAGCCGTCTCCCATTCCCCAACGCCGTCAAACGTCAATATGGCAGCTTCCTTGAACGGCGAAGGATAAAAAGCACTGGCTGCGTGCGATTCGTGATGAGTGGCAAAGAGTATATTGCCCTTATAACCAAGGTTTTTTCTAATGATATCACTAATCCAAAGGTTTTGCTTCAGCCACACCGGTATAGCCTGTCTAAATTGGCATATCCCCGAAGGGGCATACATAAGGAATGTTTCGATTAATCGCTCGAATTTGATAATCGGTTTTTCATAAAATACCACATAATCCAGCTCTTGGGCAGATATCCGACCAGCTCTTAGGCACCAACGAATAGCGTTATGCGGGAAATTTTCGTCATGTTTATTACGCGTAAAAAGTTCTTCCTGTACTGCAGCAACTATATCGCCATCCCGCACAAGACAAGATGCGCTGTCATGGCAAAAACATGAGATGCCAAGTATATTCATACTAAACGACTGTACACAAATCTCTAAACAAAAATTACGTAATCCGCAGAATACATCTTTATTTACTAGCTGAGTATAGCTAATATAGTAATTTTACATTTTAATATATTTTTGCTATGTAAAACATTTGCGAAATTGTAGCTTAGAATACTACAATGAACTAGGCTAATTTTTCTTAAAGAATAAACTTATTCCAATAAACCTTAAAACAAATACACTTTCTTATTCTACTATTTTTAAGGAACACTTATTAAAAAATCGCCTAAGTTTAACTGTTAAATTTTAAAAATTGGTATTAAAAATAACTACTTTGATTTTTCCCAAAGCATTAAGGTAATAGCAATAAGCATACAGGTGTTGGTAAATTGCAATAAGGTATTTGCCTCCATAGTTCCGGGAATTAAACCCACTGGTTTTAGGGTCATTCGGGAAATCAACCCCACCAAAAGGCTTATAAAACCAATAATTATAAAAACCTTGGCTAAGTTTTTCATCCCTCCTGCCTCCTTTCAGTTTGCAATATCTCCTTGCTCCTTCCCCTTACCAACAAAATAGTTATAATAACAAAAATTAAGGCTGATTGCAACAAAGACAAAATAGCGTTATACATCCGGCCATTGGCTATCAAAAGCGCATTTATACCCAATAAAAGATTTATTACGCTGATAAAAAACACCACCGTTAAAACGCTAAGATCTAAGGAGACTAAATAGTGGTGAAAATGGTCCTTACCGGCAAATTTTAACCACTCAGCAACTGTCTTAATCTTTCGTTCCTTTACGCGCATTATCGTAGTAAAGGTCATATCATAAATCGGAACTCCTAAAATAAGGATAGGTATAGTTATCTTTACTATATTGTCTTGTGCCCAAGTCCTACAACTGCAGTAGCAGCTAATACAAAACCTAAAAGGGTGCTTCCTGAATCTCCTAAAAATATTCTTGCCCGGTAAATATTGTAAGGTATGAAACCCAAGGTTGCCCCGCCAATAGATAAAAGCACAATCATAAGAAAATACTGCTTGCTTCCATAAAGAAGGATACAAAAAAATAAGGAGTGGATAAGTAAAGACATAGATGCCAGCCCATCCAAACCGTCGAGGTAATTATAGGCATTGGTTATACCCACCAACCAGATAAAGGTGATAACTATCTCCAATACATCCCCCCACGCCGAGACCGGCAAAAAATTTATCCGGTCACAAGCAAAAATAATTATTGCCGAAGCAACCACCTGAAAAACCAATCTTATCTGCGGGCCTAAACCCCGGATATCATCGAGCAGCCCCACCAGAAAAATTAATGTAGCTGAGGCCAAAAGCGGTAATATCTTTGGCAGGTACGCCTGATTACTAAAAATCCCGCACAAAAAACCAAAATATACTGCCGCCCCACCCAAAAGGGCTTTAGCCTCCTGATGCATCTTTCGCTGGGATGGCAGGTCTAAAATTGAAAACCGGAAGGCAATTTTTTTAAAAATGGGGATGGTCAAGAAAGAGCCCAAAAACGAAATCAGATAGGTAAAAATTGAGTTCATTTTATCTGCCGCAACACCCTTAAGGCCTTAAATCCCTCAGCGTATTTTACCCTGCCCTGAAAGCCGCGAAAGTTAGCGCAGGACTGTGCACTCTCTAAAATGGTAAGGTTTTTAACCCGCGTCTTGTCTATCTGGGAGGCGTGTAGTTTTAAAAGTTCTAATTTTTCATTTAATACATCCTGGATATCCACAAAATTATCAGGTTCGAAATGCTGGGTTGTTGGAACTTCGTAAAAAAGTACCTCTTTAATATAGCGGGTTGCAGAAATCCCTGCCATGGCCAAGGCACGATGGTCTTGGTGGACATCGTCAGGGTAATTCAAAAATACGATATCAGGACTAGTCTTTTTAATAACCTCTTCTATCTTAACTATAACCTGCCTACTATCTGCCAATTCCGTATCCCGGAAACCACCCCAAAAAAGCCCTTTGGCACCTATAAAATTAGCAGTTTCTTCCTGCTCCCTTTTTCTTACCTCCGCATCGCCTCCATAACCACCATCAGTGAGTACCAAAAGAAATACTGCCTGCCCTGCCCGGCTAAACTTTAAAAGTGTACCCCCGCAACCAAACTCAATATCATCTGGATGCGCACCTACAGCCAGTATGTTCATCTTAATCCTTTCTTTTGATAAGAATAAGTCTATATGAAATATTGCTGAAAGTCAAACTATTTCCTAAAGCCCAAGTATCTTGCGGCTATTTGGCCCTTCATTAAAAAGTAAATCCAAAATAGACATACAGGGTATAAAATCATGCTGATTACGCATAAACTGCTGGCGATAAATTGGATGGATAAAATCTTGATATAAAAGCCTAATCCCTGTCTGCTGGAACATTTCTTCATCGAGATAATTCTTTCCACCTATACCGGATAGGTATGTATCGGCCTTGAGTTTTTGACAGAGCTCAAGGATGCGGCCTGTTGCCGGGGATGATGTTTTTATCTGAGACTCAAAAAAGACTTGGGTCTCTATTTTCAATTCTACAAGAAAAAACTTTATAATCTCAACCACAAATTCGCAAAAGACCTCGGTTGGTTTCTGGTAGAGACCTTCAAAATAAGGAGCGTAGGTTTTAAAATAAGGTGCGCGGCCATACCAGGTTTTAAGACTCTGCCAGTGTTGTCTCCTCCAAGGAAAACCATCATCTATCTTGACCTCGCAGATTCTCTGCCTGCCCTTTCTTTTAGTAATAACCGGAATGGTCAACCACATCCAGCCATTCTGGGTGCGGATTTTATTGCGGTTTTCAAATTCCCGGGGCTTGTATTGCACGCAATCCAAAAATACAAATACATCGCTTTTGGCGATTTTGTCAAAGTAACCTAACCAGGGTATATATTGTGGTTGATGGCAAGATAAAATCATTTAAAGTTTAAAACGATCCTTAATAACCTTAACTACGCTTAAGGGTCTTCTCATTAAAAACCTTTCTATACAACTCTACGTGGAGATTTATCATATTCTTAAGTTCGTATCTTTGCCTAAGCCATTGTCTGGTAAGCTGCTTTCTTTGCGATATTTCGGTCCTCTTATCCAATAGTTGAATAATCGCCTGCGCCATAGCTAAGCTATCTTTGGGAGCAACTAAAAGACCACTCACACCTTCATTAACCACCTCAGGGATTCCACCTACGCGGCTGGCAACCACTGGTATTCCTTGCGCCTGGGCCTGGATTAAAACTATCCCCACTGCCTCATTTAGCGAAGGCAAAACCAATACATCTAAAATAGATAGTATGGGCCGGATATCATCAAGCCAGCCAGTCATAATGGTAACATCCTGTAAATTCCTTAGCCTTATCTCAGATTCTATTTTTTTGCGCTGACTTCCTTCGCCACATATTATGAACCTTATATTGCTATTCCTTTTCAACAGCTCCTCTTGTGCCCTAACAAAATATAAGATCCCTTTTACTGGCTCAAGCCGCGAAATCACCCCCACTACCTTGGCCTCATGACATATACCCAAGGCCTTTTTTACCTCATTAGGACAAACTGTTATATCCTCAAATGTCTCAGGGGCAAGACCTTGCCTTATTACTTCTATCTTCTCTAATGGTGCAATTCCAAAGAGATTAAACTCATTTTTTTCCACTTCGGTAAGCGCCACAATCAGATCGGTAAAAAAGGTAAGAAGCCTTTCTGTTTTTAATATAATCCAGCTTAAAACCGGATTAAAATAACCGTAGAGGTTATGGCCGTGAGGGGTATGAATAACCTTCGGCACACCCGCTAATCTTGCTGCCAATCTACCAATTAGGCCAGCCTTGGCAGTATGGGTATGAACGATATCAAAATTTTTGCGACGCAAAAGCAAAAACAGCCGAACAAAGGCCAAGATGTCTTTTAGGGGATTTATATCCCTTACTAATTCTGGGATAAAGGTAATCTGGCAAGAAAACCTCTTTAAAAATTCCTGGGTTTTCTCTGTGGGCTTAAGGGTTTTTCCCACGAAGATATGCAACTCAAAAAGATTGACATCAAGGTGTTCGCACAGATTTACAAAAATCTCAGGCGCACCACCCCAATCCAACCTGGTAATTACCTGGGCAATCTTAATCCTCATCTTAATATCGATAAAACTCGCTGCAACGCAGACACACGGGAAAAATACGCCTACTTTTAAGCAACCTCCTAAACCTTATTGCCTCCTGGTTATTCCATATCTGCCTCAATGGCGCCTTTTTTATATTGCCAAAAATAAATGTACTATTAAGACAGGGTCTTAAAGAGCCATCGGGAAAGATGTAACCCACCAGCCAAGGACTCAAACAACGGCCTTTTTTTTCAAGAGGATTCTCAACCCCGCTTAAGTAATACTGCCTCAACTCCTTAAGGGAAAAATTAGGATACAAATCTACACCAAAGGGGTAACTTTTAGATGTAATCTCTTTCATCTTAGAGTAAAGATACTGCGGGTCAATCCCTGACTCAAAGACAAACCCCTCCCAGTCCTTAGATACACAGCCTAAGTGTCTATCAATTTCCTCCTGCTTTTTAAGACGCTCCTTCTCCATAAAAATCAGATTATGAAAGGTAAGGGAATCTGCTTTCAGTTCACCTGCGACCTTAATCATCTCCTCAAGGTATTGGTAGTTGTACCTAGTGATTGTGCATTGCAGGTTAACCAAGGGCCTACGTTGACCAGTCTTCTTTTTCAGCTCAAACACCTTTAACAACCCCTGGCTTATCCTATCAAATAGCCCCTCTTGCCCCCGAATGCTATCATGCTGTTTGGCAGGTCCATCCAAAGAGACATTCAATTCATCAAGTCCACTTTCAACTAATCTCTCTGCGTATTCATCAAGCAATGAACCGTTGGTGATTATCAAACAGTGCATACTTTTTGTCTTGATTAGTTGTATCAATTTAAGACAATGGGGATGCAAAAGCGGCTCTCCGCCAAAAAGCGTTATATTTGGATGAAAGATAGCGCACTCCTCAACCAAAGAATTCAACTGCTGCCAACTGAGCTCTTCGTGGATATAAGCAGTATCTTGTCTTCCAGTTACGCCCAGCTCTCCCCATTGGCCGCACATCTTACAACGTAGATTGCAACGGTGGGTCAAAAATATAGTAATTGCCTCAGGCAGACTGCTTTTGCCTTGTGCAAATGTATAAAAAAGACTTGCCTTAGACCTGCGATAAAAAACCTTCAAGGCATAAATCGGTTGCCTAAGAGATTTATAAAACCAGCGCCGAAGATTGCGTAAGGGAAAAATCATCTCAACTCCTCACAAAATATCTCCTGCATTATTTCTAAATCCCCTTCGTTAACCCAAGGATGCACCGGAAGAGTAAGTAGGTGTCTGGCCAGATAGCAGGCATTAGGAAAATCTTCTTTCCTGTATCCCAAATCAAACATATGGTGCAGGGGTTGACCGTAAAAGGATGAACACTCTATTCCCGCCTGCAAAAGCCGCAGTATAATCCGTGATAATCTCAGTTGGTCTTCTACTAAAACTGGAAAGCGGCTGAAGACAGGATACACGTTGGGTTTAAGCACAGGCAACCTAAGGCCAGAAAAATTCTTTAAAAGATGATAGAGCCTTAAGCCATTATGATGTCTTTGCGAAAACCACAGCTGCGCCTTAGGTAAAAGCAGATTTCCTAAAATAACCTGAAAAGAAGGCATCTCCTTAACTGTTATAGAATTAGCAGGCTGATTATCTTTGAACAAGGATAGAATCGGCTGACTAATTTTATAAACCAATTGGCTGTTTAGACTAGCAAAACCAATCGTCTTGGCAAACAGGCTCATCCGAGAAAAGGCAATTTCTTTTTTCACCCTTTGTTGTCGGCATGTATCTTTTAATTTTTGCCAAAGGAGCTCCTCGGCAGCCAAGATAAACCCTCCGGAAAAAATAGGAAGGTTTTTGCCCCGGTTAAAACTAAAAAAACTCAAATCCCCAAAAGTGCCGCAAGGTAAATTATCTACCCTGCTGCCCATTGCCTGGGCGCAATCCTCAATAAGATACACACCTCCAGGAATCTTCTTGGCCAAATCCTGTATCTCGGCAATGCCTATACCAAACATATGCACTGCAATAACTGCTAGGGTATTTTTATTTATTGCCTTAAGGCAGGACTGGAAATCAAGATTAAAATCTTCTAAAGATATATCGCAAAGAACTGGAACTAATCCTGCCTGACGCACACAGGTTATAAGATTTCCCGCAGTATATGCCGGCAAAACCACCTCCTTTTGCTTTGATTTTTGGCTTAAGGCAGTTAATATCAAAAAAAATGCCGCGCTACCTGAGCTTAAAAGCATAACCCTACGGCCTAAATACATCTGACTCAAGGCCTGAACAAAAATTTCTTCTTGATGTCTTTGAAAATAACCCCTCAAACAAAAACCAATTTCTTTAATCCCAAAGTGGGGAACTACTAAGGGCACATACCTTTTCATTTGTTTTGGGCAAAAATTAAACTTATTGGCGCCAATTTACCTTTAGGAAAACCCAAAGGAACCTGTTTAACCACACAGAGCCTATCTTTTGGAAAAAGATTTACTATTTCATCCAAATTATAACTTTTAAGCGATATTCCTTTCAATGTGGAGTCATAAAAAGGAGCCAGGGTATACTTTAACCTGAGAAGCGGGTTGCGGGAATTACGGATATCAAAGATGATAACGCCCCCCTTCCTGCATACCCGCATCATCTCAAGCAGACACTTCCTTACCTCAGCTAATGAGGATAATCCTAAAATCACATTTATACAGACTACCACATCAAAAAAATTGTCCTTTAGACTTAAATCCTCGGCATTACTCAGCAAAAACCTCACATTTCTTAGTCCAAGCGCCTCTGTGCGTTGCCTGGCTAATTCTAGTCTATCGGTATTATTGTCTATGCCCAATACCTGAACTCCGGGATTTTCTTTAGCCAACGCAAGCAAAAAAAGCCCCTCGCCACAGCCAACCTCTAATAACCTGCCCTGAAGCCCCCGGCATAAAGATAATGTCTCTTTACGGATAAGATAGGACCAGTGCCCGCCTGAATACTCATTCTTTTCTGCATGCGGGGTAGTAATCCTATGCAGCCAATAATAGAGACGCTGCATTAAATACCTCCTCTACTGAAATTTCCTTCAGACAATCCAACCTAGCGCATCTTTTTTTATTACAAGGTGCGCACTCGTGCTTATGATACACCACCTTGCAACGATTAGATATATTGCGCGGGTCATAGCGCACAAGCGAACCCGGCCCGAATATGGCAACAGTAGAAACATTCAAGGAAGCAGCTATATGCATAGGACCGGTGTCATTGGTGATATAAAGACAACAACGTTCAATCAATGCTGCCAGTTGTGAAATACTCAATCTCCCCGCCAGATTTATGACTCTAATTTTAGATTTCGCAACCAAAAACTTGGCTAAGCCCCTCTCTCTCTTATCTCCGGTAACCACAAAGTTAAAATCGCCTCGGTTTTTTAATCTTTTAATCAATTCCACAAAATTCTCCCTTGGCCATCTGCGAGATGGTTCTCCTCCTGGATGAATCCCGATTATCGGCCAGTTTGGGTTAATCAACTCTCTGTTTAATATCTCATCCACCTGGAGCCTATCAGTCTGACTGAGCACAAAAACTACCTCCCTTGAAACTATCTGTGCCCCCAAACTTGCAGCTGTCTCCAAGTCATAATCACGCTCATATTTTTCACCCCAGTCAGATTCGGGAATCTTTATATCCAAAAAACCACCTCGTCCACAGGTATCCCGTCCTACTTTAAGGCCAGGATTAATTAGCCACAACAAAAACCCCATTGCCCTTGCACCCCTTAAAGAAACCAGGGTGCGCATATTCACTGCCAAATCAAAACGCCTCTGGCGCAATTTTAACAAGACCACTAAATTCTTAAGCAAAGATACAGGTGTATGGTTTTTATACCAGACATATACTTTATCAACTCCGTTTATACCCCGGGCATAATTATACAGGTAAGGAACTACCAAAAGCTCAATTATAGCCTTGGGATAAGCCTGTCTTATCGCCTTTAAGGCAGATGTAGACAAAAGTATATCTCCCAAGCCGCCCAGATTTATAATTAGTATACGCTTGAAATCAAATTTCATTTTTTGCCATCACAATAAAATTCGCCTTAATATTCATTCCACCAGGCAAAAGGTTAATCATCTTATCTAGCCCCTTCCACAACCTCAATAAAAACGGCAACCTATCAAAAAGAGGGAAAAAAAATGGCCTTAGGTCTCCGGGGAAAATACCTAAAACCTTAAACCCTGAGTTAACTAAAATCCTCTTAAGCTGCCTCGGCGTAAACTCACGGACATGTTCTTTAACAATAGTACCATCGGGCAATAACCTTTTAATCCCATCCATTGGCGAATGCCTAAAATAGATAAACTTACGCAGCTTAATTTTTAACCTACCTTCAGGAATCAATTTCCCGATTATTGTTGTATAGGAATAAGGAGGAGGTGTAGTGATAAACAAATGGCCATCTGCAATCAAAACCCGCTTTAGCTGTTGCAAAAAATTATTAGGGTTATCGATATGCTCAATAATCTCTGATGCCAATACAACGTCAAAGGCCTTGTCTTTAAAAGGCAGATTTTGGGCACAGGCCCTAACAAGAAAAATACCTTTTCTGCCGCTGGTCATTGCCTGGGCCTTATCAAGCCTTTCCTGCGATATGTCTAGACCGCAGAGGAAAAAATCGCCCAGCAAAGAAAGACTCAACAAATCCTCACCCCTGCCACAGCCTACATCCAAGATACGCACCTTAGCCTTACCCTGGATTAGGCCATGTATAAGCTCATGCATTTTTTTCTTATAGTTCAAAACATAATTCTCAGATGGAGATGGACAGTTACTATACATTGGTTTTCCTTTTGCTTAATTGCTGGCAAACTGCTGCATAAACTTCATCTACAGTTATATCATTAAGACAACGATAATCACGACAATCACTGGGATGGCAATTATAACAACCCAAGTCTTTTTGCACAACTATATGTCCTTCGCCCCAAGGTCGCCAGCTGGTTACACTATCCAAGGGATGGGTATTACCAAAGATAGCTACTACTGGAATACTTAAAGCAGCTGCAATATGCATTGGACCGCTACTGTTACCTAAAAATACCCAGGCGCGCTGGATAAGCGAAATAACCTTGGTAAGCCTAACCCCATAAACCAAGATAGGAATATTATGCATAAGTAAGGCTATCTCCTTTAATAAGGTCTCCTCCTCCTTGTGCCCAATCACAACAACCTTAGCCTTTTTCTCCTCGATTAACCTATCGGCAACCTGGGCAAAACCATCTCTTCTCCAGCGTTTGTAAGGCTGGTCAGCTCCGGGATGAATTACTACTAAAGGGGTATTGTGATCAATATCGTTTTGACGCAAAAACTCCTCGGCAAACCCCTCTCCCTCCTTGGTCAAAGAGACCTCAAGGCTCAGGTCAGTTACATTAGCACCTGCGGCCTTGGCTACTTCAAGGCAAAAGAGCACCTCATGCCGAGGATGAATTATCCGGTCATCAACCACCTTTCGCGTAAGAAAAAAATCTCCTCCCCAACCAGAAAAACCCACTCGCATCCTGGCACCACTTAAGTAGGTCAAAAAATTTGGCCGAAGACCAGGATGCAGGGCAACCGCCAAATCAAAGTCTTTTTCTAGTTTGTCTTTTTTATCCACTAAAATATGGTCTATACAGGGATTATTGATTACTATATCCTTGGTATACTCACTAAGTAAAAGGTAAATCTGAGAGTTAAAAAATGACTGGCGAAAGGCGCGTAAGGTAGCTGTAGAACAAACCATATCGCCAATGCGGTCAAGCCGAATAAGAAGAATTTTTTTGATATCTGGATTAACTTTTTTATGCCGCTGAAAAAATAAAGATAACCCAAAAAACAGCCAGCCAGCCAAAAGGTCAAAGCCGATAAAAAAATAACGCCGAATAAAACGTAAAAACCGCTTAAACCAACAGGGCAACAGTTTCTTAAAATGAGTTCGAATTGGATATGTCATTTTTAAAAAAGTAGATTGAATTTTTGCGCAATGTTTTTCCAGTCATAATCTTCGACTATATCATCCCATTCTGGCTGCCAGAGTTTACCTTTTAGTTCCTTTAGGGCTACCACCCAATCCGAGATATTTTCTTTAGCAAAGACTACATTAGGAAAATTCAGCTGCTGCATCTGCTGCATAGGAGTAGCCACTACCCACCTTCTGGCAGCAGCATACTCTACAAATTTAATATGAAAGGCCAAATCCTGGAAAAAAGATACCCGATGAGGAATTATCCCCACATCCACAACCCCAAAGTAGGGCTCGATATCTCCGGGTATACCACCGGTAAAAATTATATCCTCGCCGGCAAATCTCTTTTTTAAACTATCAAGCTGTGGCGACATACCAATCCAGAGCAAGGCTGCGTTTTTTAGCTGCGATTTCAATTGCCTAAAGGCTGAGACTACAAGCTCCACATTAACCCAACTGCCGATATAGCCTATGTAGCCAATTACCCATTTCGACTCAAGGCCAAGGCGCCTACGTAGATAATGCGTCTCCTTGGGGTCTATTGCGCGCATCTTTTCTAAATCCACACCATTAGGAATTACCTCTGCCTGACGATTATAATTCGCCTTAACATAATCCTTAAGGCCGTAAGAGACCACGCTTATGGCCTCAGCCTTTAAGATTTCTTTCTTTATTTGCCTCTGGACAAATTCATCAAAATCACTCTCGGAGGAAATAACAGGCAGATCCGCTAAATCCAGAAGGTATCTAAAACCCTTGGCTTTTTTTGGAGCCCGGAATAAATAATACGAGCCATTGATAACAATATCAATATTTTCCTCTTGAATAACCCTTTCCAACCAAAAGGAATTTTGCCCCACGGCCAAGGCCAATGGCCGGTGAAAAACAGGAAACTCAATTATCCGCAGATTCCCCTCCTTATATTTTTTCTTCGGCCTTAATGCATCGCCAAGGGTTGAGGCAACCCGTCTAAAAAGAGAATATTTTCCCCAGGATGCCTGCCAACGCACCAGGTAAACTATATCCTTATGGGCCAGGGCCTTAGCCACCTCAACCAGGCGCACCTTTATCTTATCATTTGCCGGATGGTGAGGTATAATTAAAATTTTTTTCATTATTTTTAATTTTTAGCCTCAATGCCCTTTTTAACTAAAAGGTTTCTTACAAACTCCATAATCTCATCCGCTCGCTTATCCCAAGAATTCTCTTGAGCCTTTTCAATATGCAACCTCTGTTTGACCGCATTATTTTCCTTCAAGGCCTGAACACAGAATCCACTAAACTCGTCATAATTACGCGCCATCCAGATATAATCAGATAAAAATCCTAACTCCAAGATAGAGGTGGACACAATAGGCTTACCCGAAGCCAGATAATCGTAGATCTTGGTTGGCGCAGGGGTCTTAACCTCCGTTAAATACGGCAGGATGCAAACATCAAAATTATTAAGGTAGCTGCCGAGTTCAGAATAATCCTTCTCACCCAAAAAATAGACATTTTTTCTCTCCTGTAATAATCTTATTTCAGGCGTTAAGGTAAGTATCTTTCCTATAATCACTATTGAGGCATAAACAAGTCTTTGGCTTAGCGCTAAAACCAAGGCAGCATCAAACCTAAAGGAAACTGTACCTACATACCCCAGTATCGGATGGGGTATATCTTTTAAATCCGCAGGGGTATAATAAAGCTTTGGCTTAACAAAATATTCCCAGTTTGTTCCATCGCGCATAAGCCAGGCATTAGGATTGAGTACCTTGGCCTGCTTTAGGAGATACTCCGATACTGTAAAGACTATATTCGCCTCCTTGATACATTGGAGCTGGGCCCTGGACAAAAATTCCCTTAGCCTTTTAGGATAGTCACGAAAATACTCTGGCCAATCCTCAGCCCAGTCAAAAATAGCTAAACACCTCTGCCTAAACCAGCTAAGCAATTTAAAATCATAAGGATTATAAAGCCAGAGGATCACCTCTTTAAAACCCAGTCCCTTTAGTTTGCGCCGGATAAATTTAAGCCAAAGATAAAGATTAAGTTGATAAATAAAAGGCAACCTAAAGGCAAAGGGAAGAAAAAAAATCGGGGTAAGGATAATTAGTTTTTGCACCTCAGGGGCAAGTTCGTAAGAAAATCTTAAAGCCCTCAACCAGCGCCTCTGGTTTCCTTTATCCTTTAACTCCTCGCCAGGGAAAAAAATCAAACGCCACAGATTAAGGGCTGGTTCCACATACACAACCTTAGCCACATCTTGGCGCTTGGCCAAAGAGAGCATAAACTGCTGTTTTCTTGCTTTTCGTTTTTCCCAGTTATTTATAGAAAAACAGACGAGGGTTAACATTTTTTAACCTGAAAAATCAGCAGCTCCGACCACAAATAGGAAAAAGGCAATCTCTCCAAAACAACGTCCAGTATTACGCTTAGGGCAAATAAAATCCGGTGTCTATCCAGATATGGCGAACCTAAAAAAAGCCCGCCTGTGCCTTGGATTAGTTCAACCGCAAAGCCCTCTTTACGCAAAATATCCACCCATTCCTTTTTTGTCTTTACTGAGATATGGCCAAATCCAGCTCCGGTTTTCCCCTGGTCAGAAGCCAACCTTACTTTAGAACGCTCATTATCTTCAATAAATGAAGCAAAGTAATCCTTGCCGGGTTTCCTAAATATTTTTAATAACCTCGCCACTAAACCGCTATTTTTATGGGGTGTGGTGGCTATAAAAATCCCACCCTTTTTTAAGACCCGACATATTTCTCCAATTACTATCTTGGGCCTTAGGATATGCTCTAACAATTCTGAGGCAATAACTATATCAAATGTATTATCCTTAAAACCCAATCTCTGGGCATCCATTACCTGAAAATAACATCCACTATGTTGAAAATACCTTTTTCTCTGACAGGCAAAGTCAATGTCTAAATAAGATAAATCTATACCCAAGAATATCAGGTTAAAAATTTTAGAAAATTCCGCCTTCAGCCAATAGGTGAGCCAGGCATCTGAACAGCCAACCTCTAACACCCTAATTGGTTGTTGCGAGCCAAATTTTTTAAGTCCTGTTAAAAAATACCTTCGTATGCTTTGACATCTCTTCCAGACATTGTAGCGGAAGGAATAAGACCGGCCAAAATAGTTGCTGCTCTCCTCAAGCCTTCTTAAAAGATACAGATTCTCAACTTCCATCTTTATTTTTTGAAGCCAACAGAATGTCTTCCAACTCCCTCAACAGCGCATTTATATCCAACTGCTCCAGACAAATCCTGCGACCGCTATGGCAGATTTTTTTAGGGCTGCAGGCAAAGGAACAAGGCGCGCAATCCATATCTGATTCAATGAGCCTGATTTTTGCCGAAGGCCTAAACCGCTCCCTAAGGTCAACTGGCCCGGCTATATCTATTAGCGCAGTACCTACTGCCCAGGCAATATACACTGGACCGCTATCCACGGAAACCAAAACATCCAGCGCCTTTAAGAAACAGGCTAACTGCCCAAGGCCGAATACACCAGTGGTGTCTAAAACAGCTTCCCCCAACTCAGCTTTAATAAGCCTGGCCTTTTCTTTCGCCTTATAATCACCAACCAAAACCAACAGGCCAGAAAACCTTTGCATAATACCCCGGCAAAGTTCAATGAGTTTATTTAGGGGCATGTCTTTTAAAGGGTTGTCAGTTTGCACCACCACCCCTATTCGCGGCCTTTTAGTCATATCATGCCTAAGCATAAATTCAGCGATATAATCTTCATCTTTGGAGCAGGTGAATATCTTAGGCTGGCAATTACTCGCATATACCCCAAGGTACTCAAGCATACTAAGGTATCTTTGCGATGTATAAACCCCAACACCTAAAAGCGTCAAGTGGATGCCAGATAATTTATAAAAGAATTTTAAGACCCCTGAAGGGGCGTCCGTTAAAATACTAATCCTTTTTGGTATAAGGGCATAGGTCAGTATAAAGTCCGCCCAGGATTGAATCGCAAGATTAAAACCAGCGTCAAAGCGATTGCCCATTAATTTAAACAGCAGTTTAAGCTTTTTAAAAAAAATTACCTTCTCATCCCAAACGATTATCTCATCAACATAAGGGTCGCAGAGGATAAGCCCTTTAAGCTGCTCAGATAAAAGTACTATAGTAAGCTTGGAGCCGGGAAGACTGAGTTTCAGCTGGTGAAAAAAAGATATCTGGGTCACAAAATCCCCGATTTTGGCCTGGGCAAAGACAACTATCTTTTTTAGATTGCCTTTGCGCCGCAATGGAATAAATACAGCAAATAAAAACCCCGCTATAAGCCAAGGCAAAAAAGTAAAAAAGACTCGTTTATTGTCCTGCCGTCTCATATTTACAGATGGCCAAAAGGTCATCACCCCGATTTAAAAGACTAACTAACCAGCCAAAAAAACAGGAGAAAAAATAAAATTCTTTAACCTTTCTATTTTGACTTAACCAAAGTTCGCTATTATCCATCAATGTCTTACGGGGTGCATCTTTTGGGCCTAAATATCTTTTTATTCCTTTTTTAACCCTGCGTAAAAATAGATACCCTTCGCTTAACATAGGCAAACGAATAAGATTAGCCAAAAGCGACTGGTGCATCCCATCCCAAACCCTCCTTCTCAAAAATACCGGCTTGAATCCTGCCTGAGATAAAAGTAAAAGCAGGCTATGTTTATCAAAATAATACAAGTGCTCCTGATTTATACGTAGGTCTTCCCAGCGGTATATTTGGGAGATGGGGCTTTTTATATCCGGCACCTCTATAACCAACCAAGAACTATCTGGCACCATTAACCCCCTTATCTTGATTAAGGTCTCAAGTGGATTAACCATATGCTCCAAGACATGAAACATAGTAATCAGCTCAAAAGGGCCGGATTTCTTTAGTTCTTCAAAACCTTCCTCAAAGGTTGAGGCAAGGATTTTGAAATTGTATTTTTTAGCCTCCTCAAACGCAAACTTATTTGGCTCGCAACCAAATACCTCAAATCCACGCCTGCTTGCCTCCCACATACACAAGCCATCATTAGCGCCAATATCCAAAAATTTACCTCTTCCAACTTTAATAACCTTACCTATAGTATCAAATCTCAGACGGGCATCGCGGCTACGCGCCTCCATTTTATTCCTGTCGGAAAAATTACAACAGTATCTAGAAGAATCGGTATAATAGCCCTCAGAAAAATCTACTACATCTCGATAATAGAGCCCACAATTAAGGCAGCGCACAATTTCCAGCGGCGCGTACTCTTCTTTTACTAACGAACCCTTGCAGAATAGGCACTTCTTCTTTGGCTGGTATATTCTATTCATAATTGATTTTTTATTCCAGAGCTTGTTTTTCCTCTGGCCAATTACGCCTAAGAAAAAATAAGGCTGCCAGATGCCCGAAAGCATAAGGAAAAACATAAATCAGTGAACTGCCTATATAACCCCAGCGGGGAACCAGAATAATCGATAAAAAAAGCATAATTAAGACATTAAAAATATTTATAGTGGTAAGTATCCCTGGCCTGCCCAGGGCAAGAAAGGTTGGCCTAAGCCACAAGAAAATTCCCGCAATAAAAATCCCCCAAAGGATAATCCGCAAAGAAGACACAGCAGGATAAAATTTTTCACCCAGCAAAGCAGGGACTAACCAAGGCGCAGTAAAAAATATAAATAAGGCCAAAGGCAATATTAAAAGCAACAAGGCAAAGGACAACTTCTTTAAAAGCGAGACTGCCTCTTTTGGCTTCCTTGAGCCAAAAAGATAGGCAAGATGCGGATAAAGAGCAGTTGCCACAGGGAGATTAATAATATGCAAGCACTCGCCAATATTCTTGGCCATCCGAAAGTAACCCACCTCAGCCGCTGGCCTGAAATACCCCAACAAGAGACAATCGACATTGCGGATGAATAGCGACAAAGTCTCGTTAAGATTGGTGTTTAACAAAAAGAAGAAAATCTCTTTAAACCTTACGCGCAGAACTCCTATTGGAGCCAAAAGCGCCTTGTCCCAGACAAGTCCCTTAATAGTTTTTAAGGCCAAAACTAAAAGAAAAATACTCCCGCCAAATGCCGCTATCAGGTATGCCAAAAGCAACCCCTCCAAGCCAAAATCCATACTGACAAATATAACCACGGTTAAAAGTTTTAACCCAGCGGAAAAAACAGCGGCAAAGGAAAGCCACCTGAACCTCTCAAATAAGGTCAAAATCCCTTGCGATGCCCCATCCACGGTAGAAATAAGTAAGACCAGGGCGTAGAACCGGATAAATTGAAAAGTTTCCGGCAGGTGAAAAATATACCTTGCTGCCCAACCTGCAGTTAAAAAAACAATTAAAAAGGCAAGCACCCCAGTTGAAAAATCAAGAATATAACAGAGCTTAAAATAAGCCAGCTGCCTTAGCTGGTCCTTTTGGCTTACAAACTCCGCCCCAAACTTTACCACTGCCTCGCGGATACGAAAATCCACCAGCTGGTTTACAACTGTTACATAAACCACAACCAGGGTCAAAACACCATAGCCTTCAGCATTAAGATAGCGGGCAACAACGATGCCATGGATAAATGACAATAAAAGGCTAATCACCTCCGCGGTAAAAAGCTGGAAAGAGCCCTGGGCAATCTTTATAACATCGCTTCCCAAAAAATTAAACGCCTTTTTAAAATTCATCTACCTTGCCTTTTTAGATAAAACAAAACGTCTTATGGGTGGCTGTTAAGGAATAAATCTTTTGGCGCGCCTGCCATAATATCTATACGCAAACTCCCGGTAACCATAGGGGTAAAGAAAACCGTTTTTGTCTTGGTAGCAGTAAAGCCTGTTTTCCAAAAGGTAGTTGTAAAGCCTGCTTCTGGGTATACCCAAAAACACCACCCGCGAAAGATAATCCGGTTTTATCCTTTTTATCAAAAGCTCAGTTTTCTGGCGGTCATCTTCTTGCTCGAAAGGGCTACCAACGATGAAAGAGGCCTTGGTAATAATGCCTAAACTATGGCAGGAGGCAAAAAAATCCTCAATCTGGCCAACAGTGATATTTTTATTCAAGGCATCCAATACCCTCTGGCTCCCGCTTTCCGCGCCAACATAAAAACCTACGCACCCAGCGCGTTTCATCTTGGCCATCAAATTTCTATCCACGGTATCCACCCGGGTCTCGCAGGCCCAGGGTATCTTTATCCCCCGGGATAAAAGCCCGTCACAAAACCTATGCACCCTTTCTTTATCTGCAGTAAAATTATCCTCGCGGAAATATATGCCTTTGGCGTTATAGTTCTTGATTAAAAATTCAATCTCCTCGATAATCCTACCTGCTGAAAAGGCGCGGTAAAGCCCTCCCCAGACACCAGGGACGCTGCAAAAGGCGCAAGCAAAAGGACAACCACGGCTGGTATTGAGGTTGAAGACCGGACCCTGTTTAAAATACATCTCCTCGCGCAAGGCATACCGCTTTAAAGAATAAAGCTGCCAGACTGGCATAGGAAGGCTATCCAAATCCTCAATACGGGAGGCACTGACTAAACGCTGGTTTATCTTGCCTTCAACTATTGAGAGAATCGCCTCTTCCCCCTCGCCTCTTACAACAAAATCTACCTCCTCTGGCAAAGATTCAGGCATAACCGAGGAATGTGGCCCACCACAGATAATCCGGCAGAAAGAATTCTGTTTAATGAGCGCGATTAATCTTAAGGCATTCTGGAAACTGACGCTATCCACATAAACCCCCACGAAATCCGGCTGAAAACTTTTAAGGGCCTTTAACAAGTTCCGATGGAAAAAAAACCTCTCGTGAGGATAATTACTGCCATAAATAAAGTTATCCAGGATTTTTACCCTGTATCCCCGCAGCAGCAAAAATGAGGCCAAAAAACCCAACCCCAAAGGAGGCATAGGAGGTACCAAATCCATGGGTGTCTCAGTCTCCCTAGGCCGACAAGGGCTGGTAAGAAGAATCCTCATCTTCATTTTTCTCTGGATTAGGCTCAGCCGCTGCCACTAATAAAGCAGCCAGAAACCAAAACGGCTCCATAATGCGAATGATAATAAATGTGGCAGCACTAAAGGCGTGAAATAACAGTCCAATAAAGCCAGCCAAAAATCCCAAGCTCAAGGCCTGGACAAAATCATCATCGGGATTTAGCCGGTAGTTGCGGTATCCTAAGGCGAGCAATTTAACCAGCAACCACAAAAAGGCAATAAATCCAAAAATCCCGCACTCCCTTAAAACACGGATATACTGGTTATCAATAACTGCAGCATCAGGAACACCATGGCCTAATATCGGCCGTTGCATAAACTTATCCATACCTTTTTTCCAGGTCTCAATACGCTCCGAGGCAGATTCATCCAAGATTATCTCCCGGCCAAAAAATTGATATTTTTTCCCCGGGCTAAAGGTTTCCTGAATGCGGGATTGAACCCGGGTTGGTAAAACTGAGGGTGCGCTAAAAACAATAAAGGTGGCAAACAAAAGAAAGGCAAATAACGGAAGTTTTATCCTGCGGGTAAAAAATAAAATCGCCAAAACCATGGGAAAAAAAGCAACCCATCCTCCGCGGGAAAGGGTGTATAAAAAAGGCACAAATAATATTACCCAAAATATACCTAAAAGGATGCGCAAGCGGGCAAAATGGATAAAAAACCCCGTGATAAGCCCGAGCATTAAAATGAGATAACCAGCCAAGGTATTAGGTTCTCCCTCCTCGCCTTCAAAAGGCGTACTCACCCTCTGGCCAGTAGGAATCTGTATCCACCCATAGATACCCACTACCAACCCAACTATAAGGATAAAAAAAACAAACAATTTTATCTTTCTGCGTTCGGTAAGGTTGTTGCTTACCATAAAAAAAAGAAGGTAATACTCAAGATATTTCAAAAGATAAAAAATTGAGTTTTTTAGCTCAAGCCGCTCATTAAAAACTGCCCAAAGCGAGGAAACTAAGCAGAAAAAAAGGTAGAAATAGATAGGGATATTTAGAGGCGTGATTCTTAAAAGGCCCAATTCCTTGTTTAAGGCAACTTTGGCCAACCAACCAAAAAAGACTATGATTAGTAAGATATCTTCTATACGGATAATTATCGTGCGCGAAGAAAGCACGCCTGCCTTTAGCTCCGGAGAAAGGAGCATGGAGAAAACAAGCAAAACAAGGGCGCAATCGGTATTAAAAAAAGCCAAGACAAAGACAGCAAACAAAATAAGCATAAGAAAAGAGGCACCAACAGGAATGCGGGGATTGACAAAAAAAACTACTGCTGTCAAGGAAAATAAAATTAAACCGACCAGAAGAAAAATTTGGGTTGTTTTATTCATCGTAATAAAAAAGGGCACCCCTGCCCTTTTTCAATATAACCTTAAGTATTAACTAAAAGATAAATTTATCCTGACTCCGTTTTTTTTACCTTTGAACCTGCGGATTCTTCCTGGGCCTTGGAATAATATTTATAGCGGTAATGCGAATAGTAAGGATAAAGCGATGCGGCCTCGCTTGAGGCCTGGGTATTGTTTAATACCACTCCGCTAATCCTGGCCCCCACCCCTTCAAGCTGTACCTTGGCGCGTAGTAACGCCTCACGGCTGGTACGGCCAATCTCATAGACCAAAACCACGCTATCCATACGGGGCGCTAGAATAGCAGCATCAGTTACCGGAAGCACAGGTGGCGCATCCAGGATAACAAAATCAAAACGCGTCTTTAATAACTCGATAAGCTCCTTCATCTGGGGAGAACTGAGCAACTTTACCGGCTGAATAGGGAGCTTACCTGAGGTAATAATAAAAAGATTCTCCAGGCCTGCTGTCTTTCTTATATCATCTATATCCATTACCCCCACTATCATATCAACAACACCCTTTATACATCTTTCTAAATCCGCAGCCCCAGTAAGAAACTCGTTCAATCCCGGTTCTTTATCAACGCCAAATGTCTTGGCCAAAGAAGGCCTGCGCAAATCCGCGGAAATCAAAATCACCTTAAGCCCAGCCTGGGCCATAACTACACCCAGATTAGCAACAACTGCGCTTTTCCCCTCCCGGGCAGCAGAACTGGTTACCAGAATAGTTTTTTTGACTGAACCGCTGGTAAGATTGGTTAATATGCTACGGTAGGCCTCAGCAGCTGGTGATTGTGGTTCAAAATGTGAAATAAGCCGTACCATCCTTTCCTCTGCTATATTTTCGCCTTTTGGTTTAAAGTAGTTCTTTATCCCGGCAAAAATACCATTTTTCACCTTCTCGGTCTCAATTGATGGAATTATGCCCAGAACCGGAAGCTTAACCACCCGCTCGACATCTTCAATAGTTGAGATAGAGGTATCTAAGGTTTCAAGGACAAATGCCGAGGTAAAACTCAAAAGTATCGCCATAATCAAGGCTATCACAAACTTAATAAACCGATTTCCTGAAACCGGAGAGGTTGGTAAAAATGCAGGATTGACCACGCTTATGTCTGCCACCTTCTGCGCCTCATTTATGCGTGCCTCTTCCAATTTTTCTTTCAGCATTGCATAGAGCTTTTTGTTTACCTCAACCTCGCGATTTACACGTGAATATTCCAACTCATCTGGCTGGTTATAAAAACTCAACTTCTCCTCTAACTGGCGAATCTGCTCTTGAAGGCGAATCACCCGAGGGTGCTTTTCGGTGTATTTCTGCAAAAGCTCAGTCAACTCAAATTGCAAACTTATCAGCTTATCCTGTATAGGGTCAGCCATCTTGGTAACCTGGCCGCTGCCAGCTAAACTGCGCAAACGTTCCTCAGCATCCTTTATCCTTTCTTCTAAACTGCTCAGCTGGTCTTCAATAAACATCCGCACATGCCTGGCCTGCTTGGCCTTCTCCAAAAAGCTCTCCTCAATATAAACCTCCGCAGTAATATTAGCCAAATCCCTGGCCTCTTTTGGGTCAGGACTGGTAGCAGTTATCTTAATCATATTGGTTGTGCCAATGCGCTCGGTTTGAATCATAGCCTGCAGCCGACTTACCAGCTCATTAACCTTATCTTGGGATGAATCCTCTCTAAGAAGACCGAGACGCAAGGCAACTTTTTTCATAATAGGAAAGCCAGTTATCACCTTGGTCTGGGACTCCATAACATCGGCGGGGTTATACATAATCCATTCGGTAAGCAAACCAGCAATGGTCTTACGCTCTTCGACCTTTACGGTAACTGAGGCCTTGTAGACACGGGGCTGAAAATGCAGGTAGGACGCGCTTAAGGCAGTAACTAAAATAAATACCGTTAAAATGGTGAAACGCCTCTTACGAAAGATTCGTAAATAATCACGAAGATTCAGTTCATACTGTGCCATATAGCCCTTTGTTAAAATATGTTAACATATCAAAAAATAAAAATCAAGTTTTTTAAATAAAATTTTTCGCCAACATTTTATTATTTAATAAGTTACGAATATCTCAATTATGGAATACCAAAGAAGTGATTTAATTTATTATTCCTAATTAATTAAAAAAATTCACCTTTAGCTAAACACCTTAGGAACGGATAACAAATACGGTTTAATCCGCTTAAAATAATCCCCGAGATTTAGGGATTTTGCCTCTTTTTGCCTAACCAAGGACAAAAATTCAGCTGGCGGGAATAAGGCCTTAAACCCGAAGTAAAACCTTCGGCCTAAATCCGGCTGTAGATTTAAAAGCATAAAGAATGGGTCACTTGCCAAAACCTTGCCTTTCTCAATCCTTGCCAATATCTTTTTTTGGCTAAACCCAATACCCTTTGGGGCTAATCTCAAAAGGATTCCTTGCGGTATGGGAGTTTGAAAAATAGAAGAGCAAAGATAAAAGGCGCAGTAAACGCAGTTTTCTAAATCCAGTTTTCGGGCCTCATCTATTATCGCCTCCCAATCCAGATGATAGCCAAAGCTCCTGAGAAAACCTTCAACATCGCATAATAACAAAAGTTCGCTAAAACCGTGGCTTAAGGCATGCCAGCAAAGATAAATCAACAAGTGGTTATCCGAAAGGGTTTTTATTTTAAGTCCAGCGATATCTTTATCCTGCGCCTGCTGCCAGAATCTTTGGACACTTTTAATCAAATATTTCTTTGTCTGGGGGATAAATACATTAAATAGATGCCAGTGTATGTGTAAGGGGATTTTGCTCGAATCTCTAAAATGATACATTAGCGAATTGCGATAACTTGAATAAACCACATTGGCTTGCCGAGGGTCTATTTTGCTTTGGTAACCGCAATCGCGCAAGATGCCATCAAGGCGCCAGAAATCCTCTCTTCTAATAAGTAAATCAAAATCACAGGAATCCCTCACTCCTATGTCTTTGTATATCACCTGTGCCAAAGCAAGACCCTTAAAAATTAAAAAAGGGATTCCCTGCGAATGTAAAAGCCCCTGCAGCTCAGCCAATTGGGCCAAGAGCAAGGAATTCTTAGCCCAGTTCTCAATATACTTATCCTTTAAGGCCAAAATGATATGTGCCGGGAAAAAACCACCCGCATCCTCCAAGGCGCCAATATTCTTATAAACCAAGGCAGCGCAGCGATGCTTAAACAAGAGACTTAAAAATTTTTCCCAATCTAAGGGTTGAGCCAAAAAAGAAGATAGCTGTTGGAGGAGATAATTGTTACAGCTTAGGCAAAACCTAAGAAAATCCCATTCTAACAAGCTATCTTTTTTCGAGGGCATCGTTTAAAAATTGACTTTAGCTCAAAAAGCAAAAGGTGAATGCATCCCAAAAATTGATTCAACTGCCTCCAGGGAAAAATCTCCAGCATAAGGAAAATTTTACCTTTTTTAATCCCTGCTACCTTGCCTATTAAATCTGAGGACGAAAACGGCTCATCGCAATCTAAGGATTTATCCGGCTTGGTAACATACATCAACCCCTGCAAGTTATGCAAGCGAAAGATTACCCGGTGGCAACAAAGCGCATCCCCAGAAACAAAGACAGCGATTTCAAAACGGGACAACCTGGCCTGAGAATCTATTCCTTTAATGATAATTGTGTCACCCGCTCGGAGCAGAGGAGACATACTCTCGCTTACTACTGGCAGAGTAACACTTTTGCCCTGCGCCAATCCGTCTTTCAAGGTAACAAATACGCGCTGCGAATATTCCATTTGACTTAATTCTTGGTGCGCACGCAGGGTGAGGTTGTCCGGCACCCGCCCCCAATACCCCAGGCAGAATCACACTGGGCTGCAATCACCTCAATCTTTTTAGAGTAGATTATAGCGGGTTTCTGATAAACCTTTTTTGGGTTTTTAACTTTTCTGTCCTGTTCCATCTTCCTGCACCTGCCTTTCTTGAACGACCTCCTCAACTGCCTCAGCCACCATACAATCAAAGGGCGAGGCAGCGAAAAAATCCCTTGCCTCCGTATAGGCCAGACCTGGACAGCGGTAACAAAATGAAAGCCTCCGGCAGTCTTTGCATTGAGGAAAATTATCGCGCTTTAAATTACGCAAAAAGTTTAATCCCTCAGACTTTTCCCAGATGTATCGCAGGCTGCTGTGGCGCAGATTCCCTAACTTTATCCGCAGGCCCACGCAGGGAAAAATATCCAAGCTTGGACTTATCAAAATATTGTTCAGGCCAGCCCGGCACATAATATTGTCGAGCTCGGGATTGCTCTTTAAGGGAATGTCATTGTCTTTAAAAAAATCCTTAAGCTCAGATTTTCCTAAACGGAATTCCAAGGGAGCAAAAGAACCATCATCGCAAGGCGCAAGGCCAAAGTCAAAGACAAAATCACAACCCAAGCTATTGACGAGTCTGCGGGTTGAGGCAAAAAAACGCAAATTATCCTTCATCAGGATAAACTTAAAAACGACTCCTATCTTATAACCCCTAAGTAGTTCAGCTGCCTTTAATACCTTCGCCCAGGAGCCACTAACCCCTGTAACTGCATCGTGAAAGGAGGCTTCAGAAGAATAGATACTCATCTCTACGCTAAAGGGAGACAACTCTTTTATCCTAAGGCAAACCTCTTTATCCAGTAAGGTCCCATTGGTCATAAGGCGCAAGACAAAATCTTTTTTGCGGGCGTAAGAGGCAATCTCAAAAAAATCCTCCCGTATAAAAATCTCCCCTCCGCTTAAGACCAAAAATAGGCAATTCATCTTGGCTAATTCATCCAAGACTGACTTTGCCTCTGCAAGGCTAAATTCAGCTTGCGTATTGTTATGATTAATATAACAATGCCGGCAGGATAGATTGCAGCGATAGGTAAGCTCCCAATGGGCGATAAATAAAAGGTGGCGGGTTACAGTATTGTAGAGTAACTGGGCATATCGGTCATTACTTACTAAATCAACCATCTTTCTCCCAGACTATCGCGCCCTCAGAAAACATACTTTTGAGGAATTCCTGAACATCAGCCACAGCATCCTTGGGTTTAAGTAAATACTCCTTAGCAATTGTATCCGCTATCTCCTTAATACTCCTTTTGCCATCCAAAAGCCCCCAGACCCGGCTGCCGGTATTGTTAAGGATGAGCGCCTTCTGCTCATTCAAGACAATTATCACCGTTTCCTGGTCAATGGTCCGACAGGCAGTATTTATTGACCTTTGTGGCCTTAAATATAAGTCACCTTCTTCATCCAATTTTAACCCCCTGTCTTAATGTGTTGGCTATACATTCCCAAACCCCTGCCACAGGTAAAAAATGCAAATCATAACAAGACACCCGCTCAACCAGAGAGGTAAAAAAAGAAAATATTCCTTCCTGCAATGAACTCTCAGTAGCAATCGCCGGTAACGAGTATATTTTAGCCAAAGCCTGTGCCTTCGTCAATTCTTTTATTGAAAGCGAACGGTCTTGAACCAAAAAAAATATTGCCTGCAACAGATAGGGTTGATTCTTAGCTGAGGTAAAATTCGGCTTGGCGCCTGCCGCAGGTAGAGGAAAGATAAAAAAATCTTTCCTGACCCTTTTTAGAAGAACCAACTCATCATCCAAAACCGTATACCCCTTGGCCAATCTGACTATGGTGGTTTTGCCTGCGCCTGATGGCCCAACAAAAACCAATCCCCTATTATCCTTTGCCACTGCTGCTGCATGCAATAGCGCGCCTCTTTTTTCTCTTATCACTAGGTAGCTAAAAATCAGGCGCAAAAAATTTGCCAGGGAAAATTTGCCTTCGGGATTTTTGGACTCAAGACTTAAAAACGCCTTTCTGGTATCTGTATGCCAGCTGCCCAGGGAGCAGTTATCTGCCATAACCAAAAAAGGCCTTTTAAAACTACAACCCTGGGGAATCTGGGTTAAATTAACCTTAAAAGATAAATCTATCCTCAGTTCTACTTCAGGATTACCCCCTTTAGCGCCAACCAAGAATCCTGAATAGCTATCTTCAAACCAACACAAAAGTTCTTTAGGAACATCAACCTTGAGCCGGTAACCAGCTACTTCCAGAAAAATAATTTCTCGGGGAATTGTGAATTTCATTGTTGTTAGTTCGTAGGTTGTAGCTCGTAGTTCATAGCTCGTAGGTCGTAGCTTGTAGCTTGTAGGGGTAAAAGCAGTGCCTACGGACTACTAACTACCAACTACGAACTACACTATGTAGACCGTTTCTACTTTAGCCCATTAGCACCAAGTAGTTACGCTAGAACTGTCCCCGCAGGAAAACCTGACTAAAAATGTGGGGACACTTCTATCAGAACTTATTATTTCCCAAATACTTATCTAGAAACGGTCTAAATATCTTTATGGGGGACAATGGGTTACGCTAGAACTGTCCCCAAGCTGACATCGTGAATTTTTACACGTTGAACGAAGAACGAAAACGCGTTGTTAGTTCGTAGCTCGCAGGTTGTCGCTCGGGGTTAGTAGCAAAATGAATCGAGCAAAGAAAGGACAAACAAAGTACATTAAAAAGAGGGTTTATTTTTCAATTTGGAATATAACTCTAAATATTCCAATAACTTATTTGCCAATCTTAAATTTTTATTCCTTAAAATATCATACTGCTCTCTGGCTTTAAGGGGTTGATTATTCTCCAGAAAACTTAAGCCAAGGTAGTAACGGGCCTGGTGATATTCTGGATTCAACTCAACTGCCTTGGCAAACATCTGAATTGCTTCAGACATTTTTTTCTCCCGGCGTAAAATTAGCCCCAAACTTAAATACGCCTCTGGAATATCTGGGCTTAGCTTTAGGGTATTGTAAAGCATATTTTTGGATTTTTGGAAATCTTTTTTTAGGGCATTCAATATCGCCAAATTGGCCAAGGCCTCAGCAAAATCAGGCTGCAAGGAAAGAGCAGTTAAAAAATCCTTCTCAGCCAGGTCTAATAAACCCAATCTTTTGTAAGCCGTACCCCTGCCCACATAAGCAGCCGGATACTCAGGCCGAAGCTGTAACGCCAAATTATACTCTTTTATTGCCTCTTGGTAGTTCCCATTAATCAGATTTATGACCCCCATATTCACATGGGCATTAGCTGAGCGGGGATTTAATAATATTGCCTTGCGCATATGGTATTGCGCTTTCTCCAGGTCCTGCATCTGTAAATAATAAAACCCCAAATTCATATGGGTGCGGGATTTTAAAGGAGATTTCTTAATGCTGTCCTGCCAAAGGCTAAGCCTATCCTTCCAAACGATATTTCTTTGCCAGCTCCAAAATGAAAATAAAAAAATTAGCGTAGCCAAAAATAGAGCCTGCCTGCGATAATCTTTATTTCGCAAAAATAATAAAAGTAAAATAAAATATCCCAACGAGGCCAAATATATCCTGCGCTCATAAACCGCATCCTCAATCGGCATAAAACTTGAGGTAGGAATAAGAATAATAAAAAACCAAAAAATAAAAAAACTCACCATTGGCGATTTTTTCCGCAGATAAAACGCCAGAGCTAATATTGATAGAACAACTATAAAAGATAACAAGGTTGGCAGTTCCCAAAGTGAGCGGGACCAGGGAAAATAGGTATCAAAATTAAGCCAACCCGGCCAAGGCAAAAATAAAAGCCGAAGATAATGCAGGTACGCCCTTAATTCAGTAAGAAAATAAATAGAGGATGAGGGAAGCTCAGGGTTACTAAACCCTAAGGCGGCATTTTTCATTACAGGGATAGATAACAAAGGAACTATCAACGCGTTTAAAACCAGAGCCAGGTGCAAGGGAAATCTTTTTTTCATCTGCCTCAGTTGAAAACTGGCCAAAAAGTAATAATCCAGCAAAACTGCCATTAAAGGCAGGGTTACCACAATTGGCTTGGAAAGCATACCCAACAAGCTAAACAAAACAGTAAAGAAAAAATAAAGGTTACTTCTATTTTTGTCCTTAGCATAGAGCATAAAGGATATCAAGGCAGAAAGGTAAAAAATAGAGCCCAGAATCTCAGAACGCGCGCTAATATAGGTAACTGCCTCAACCTTAACCGGATGCACAGCTGATAAAAGCGCAGCAAATAATGCTATCCACCTGCGGCTTAGAACAGGCATACCCCCTGCTATTTCAACAAGCATATCCACAAAGATAAATACCAAAGCACTGCAAAGGATATGCAACAGGATATTGACTAAATGGTAACCAAAGACATTGAGTTTACCCAGAAAATAATTCAAGGCAAAGGTGTAGTTGGTTAAAGGCCGCTCGTTTAAAGAAAAAATGCCCTTAAAATCAAGCGGATTGCGGATAGCCCGGCAATTAACGATTGCATTGTAGTCGTCAAAATGAAACTCAGACCAGAAACTATTGCCATAGGCAAATAAAACAAAAAAGGTAACCGCGCAAAAAACACCAAGCAACAAAGACCTGGCGCTACTATTTTCTAAAAAACTACAAAAATTCCTTAACATTTTTTTAATGGCAATTTATCCTTTAGGTAAAAATAAACCCATCCTTTAGCCAAACCCAAAAACCGCGCAAAACCGCGCAAAAAAGTAACTCCTCCCAAAATCAAATAACGGATGTCTTTTTGATTAAGGGCAATCTGCAAAGCCAAAGGAATTTGGATAACCAGATAAATACCCAGCACTAATATAGAAAAGATTCCCAAAAAAGAATAAAAAAAACTAAATAAGGCCAGGGCGAGCATAACAAAAATTAAAACCAGCTCAATTATATCTTTGGCCTGGGTATAATCATCACCAAAAACCATCTGGGGGTGCATCTTATAAAGAAGAGCCCGCCAGAAACCATGACGAAACTGAATGACAAGATAACAGATGAGCTTTTGGGGGAAATAATGCAGAACCTTGGCTGAGTTTACCCTCCTTATGCGGTAACCTTCCTTAAGCAAGGAGTAGGAAAGCTCGTTATCCTCGGCGCTGGCTTCTTTAAACTCCGTCTTAAAACCACCGATTTTTAGCAGGACCTCCTTTTTTATCGCCACATTAAAAGAACCAAATGAACGGCAAAACCCCGGCATCCTTTGATGACGCAGGAGTATCTCTTGATAAATGCAGTTAGGCAAAAACCCCTGGCCAGGGATAATTCCGTAAGAGCCAGTTACTGCGCCTACCTGAGGTTGGTTAAACCCAGGGATTAATTTAGAAAGTAAATCTTTATTGGCAACACAGTCAGCATCCATAAAAAAAACAATCTCAGCCCCAGCAGCCTGCCAGCCGTAATTACGGGTATCTGCCGGTCCAGAATGCGGCTTTTGAATAAAACGAAAATTAGGCTTATTTCTAAAAGCCCCTAAGACCTCTTTTGTGTTATCACTTGAGCCATCATCTACCACAATCACCTCTAATTTATCGGCGGGGTAATCCTGACTAAAAATAGAATCTACTGCCTTAATAATAGTTTTTGCGCAATTGTAGCTTGGGATAACCACTGAGACCAAAGGTAGATCATTCATCTTTTGCCTACCCTCATCCTCTTGGTAACCTCAATAAAGGCAGCCCACATCTGTTTTATTGTCTCTAACTTAAGCCCGGGTAGTCGCTGTTTAATTATGCGTAGAATCCTTAAGGGGTCAAGATAAAACTCCTGATAAGCCCGACGATACATCCTTAAAAGAAGCTCGGGAGAAAGCCTGCCAATCTCAAAAACTACCTGATGGTCAAATATCCCGTAGTCTGACCAATCCTGCGAGATAAACCTGCCCTCTTTTTTTATAATATCATAGTAGGTAGTGCCAGGATAAGGAACTGCGATGGCAAACTGGGCATAGTCAGGGTTAAGGGCCTTGGCAAAGCGAATAGTCTCAAGCATAGTTTCCTCATCCTCACCGTAATTACCCAGCATAAAAAAACCCACGGTAATTATGCCTGCCCGGCGGCAATCCTTAAAGGCCTGGGATATTTTTTCCCGGCTTGTTGCCTTGCCAATAGCCTGCAGTATGCGCTCGCTTCCTGATTCAACACCCAAGGCAATGCGGTAACAACCTGCCTCCCTCATTTTTCTAAGTAGCTCGTAATCTATTGTGTCTACGCGGATGCCGTTGGAGCAAGCCCATCTTATCTTTAGTTTTTTGTGAATGATTAAATCGCAGATACGCTCAACCCTTAACCTATCCAAGCTAAAGCAGTCATCAGCAAAGTGGAACTCAGAGATATTGAACTCTTTATAAAGATAGTCAATCTCATCCAGCACATTTTCGGGGCTACGCCTCCGGAATTTGAAGCCGAAGATATTCTTGTTGCAAAAAATGCAACCACCTGGGCAGCCGCGCGAGGAAAGTAGAGTTGCAAAATAACGAGACTGGGTATAAGGGCTGCGGTAGGCATAAGGAAAAGGAAATAATTCCCGAGCAGGAAAAGGCAAGAGATCCAAATCCAAAATTAAATTTTTTTTAGGATTATGCTGGATAGCACCCTCCCTTTTATAGGACAGGCCTTCAATGTGGGTTATGTCTTTTTTATTCAACAGCGCCTCAACCAGCTCTAAAAAAGAATACTCTGCCTCTGCGCGTAAGACAAAATCTACTGTTTCTTTTTCTAAACTCTCTTCAGGCAAGGCAGTGGGATGAACCCCGCCTAACACGATAAAGATTTTGGGAGAAACCTCTTTTATCTTTTGAGCAATCTCCCAGGCAGCCTTAACCTGCACTGTGGAGCAAGATATGCCTACTATTTTAGGTGAATACCCAAGCGCCTTTTTAGAGACTTCCTCAGTTGATAAATTTAAGGCCTGGGCATCAATCACCCCCAGGCTAAAGCCGGAATTTTTTAGCACTGCTGCCAGATAAGCAATGCCCAAAGGCAAAACCCCTGCCCACTCCCGATGATTAGGATGGATTAGGACTATATCTTTTTTTTCTATAGCCATATAAAATCCTGGTTGTCAAGGCATAAAGGTTTAAAAGGTCATTTTTAAGCTGCAAGGCACTGCGCAGCTTAGACAATCGGCGCACGATATACCCTGGCCGAAAATAAAACCTGCGATAGCACTTAAGGGATAATTCGTAGATGCGCTGGGAAGAAAGCCAAGGGTAAGAATAAGGCGGCAGGCCTGAGGTATCATAATGGCTCTCATCCTCGTCTTTAAGAAAACCATTGTTTTTCAGGTAATCGTAAAACTCCGTCTTAAAAACTGGTATGGCAATGCCAAAGGTAACTATATCTGGCTGTAACTGCAAGGCAAATTTTAAGGATTCCAAAATAGTCTCCTCAGTTTCTTCCATGAGCCCTAAGGTAAAGTAAAGCAATGACTGAATCCCTGCCTTGCGGCAATTCTTAACTGCCTGGGCAATGTCATCTCGACTGATATTTTTACCCATTGCTGTAAGTATCTTCTGGCTTGCACTCTCTGAGCCAATGGCCACGCTGTGACAGCCGCAGCTACGCATTAGCCTCAAAAGCTCCAAAGGCAGGCTGTCTGCGCGGGCATTGCAGTACCAAGAGAAATTGAATCTTTCTTTTTGGATTTCTTTGAAAAAATTTTGCGCCCAGGCTAAATCATTAGTCAGGCCACAGTCAAAAAATTTGATTTCCTTAATCCCCAAGTCTCTAATCAAGCGAAGCTCTTTTAATACATTTTCTACGCTGCGGTAACGCAATGGGCGCTGAAAAATGGAAAGGCAGTGTTTGCAGACTCCTTTGCAACCACGGGAACAGTTAACCAGGGTCATTGGCCTTTTTTGCTGAAGGGGGTCGCGGTAGATTGAAACTGGAATCTTATCCTGGGCAGGAACACCAAACTGGTCTAAATCGTAAGGCCTGGGACAGGCCGGGTTATTCACGATAGTATTATTTTTTTTGCGGTAGGCCAAGCCCAAAACCCCTTCGGGATTTAAATCCTGGCGGACAAGGTTGGTTAAAGGGAGCTCAGGCTCATTATAAACTGCTACATCCAAATCGGGAAATCGTTCCAAGATATTGAAGCGATAGGCCGGCAGAGAAAGGCCAATGGCACAAGTTAAGATTTTGGGATTTTGCTTTTTGGCCAAATAAGCGGTATAACAGTCATTAGCCATTGTAGGGGTGGTAGTGGTAAAAATAACGCAGTCAGGCTGGTAATCGCGGATAAGGCCTTGCACCTCCTTAAAGGAATAACCCAGATTCATTGCGTCCAAAATATAGCTATCTTGGCTCATCTTTTTAAAAAGGCCAGCTAAAATCATCAGGTCATAGGGCGGCCAGGCAATATCTGCCTTTAAGGTCCCACAACTACCCAGGATACGCAGGGTACCGAATCTGTTTGCTGCAGGTGGTTCGATTAAGAGTATCTTCATCTTTTGCCTATTAGATACCAAAGATAACGAAAAACTCCGTATAATTTACTTTTTAACTCCGCAGGGCTTCTTGTCCAAAACAAAAATGCCTGCAAAATTTTTTTCGGCCGAAAGTAAAACCGACAAAGCCCCTGGTCAATAAAATGGTCAATCTCCTCTTTCTTCAATTGGGGGTATTCTAAGACCGTTACCTGCTCTCCGTTTTTATCCACCCACTCCTGCCAAGTTCGGGGAAGTAAAAACCCTTTGGCCTTGGCCCAGCAATATAAGGCTGTGCCAGGATAAGGGCAGACCCCGGAAAACTGCACGCTGTCCAAAGGAAGGCTTTGGGCAAAATCAATTGTGGCAAGGCAACTCTCTTTAGTTTCTCCTGGCGCGCCAAACATAAAACACCCATGTAGCCGCAACCCTGCCTTCCTTGCTGCCCGACTAAACCCCTTCATCGTCTCAAGATTAAGCGGCTTTCCCAGGGCAACTAAAAGTTTCTCTGATGCTGACTCAAATCCCACGCAGAGCATACGGCAACCGCTTTTTTTCATTAACAAAAACAACTTCTCGTCCACAAAATCCGGCCGGGCATTTGCGCTCCAGACAAAACGCAAGTTGCGCCTCTGTATCTTAAGGCACAATTCTTCAAGCCTGGCCCTATTGCTAAAGGAAACCAGGGTATCGTCTTCAAACATAATTTCTTTTAAGCGCGGAAAAAGTTTATAGTCGTATTCCACCTCATCCAGGATTCTTTGAGCAGACTTCACCCTTTGCCTTCGGCCATACATCAGTTGAGGAAAAAGACAAAAGCTACAGGTCCCCTCACAACCCCGCGAACCCAAGAGGGTTAAAAAAGGGTAAAGCTTTCCTGCATCATGGTAGTCGTAAGGGTCGATGTGCTGCCAGGCAGGAAACTCCAGCTCATCTAAATTCTCGATAAGTTGTTGATTGGTATTTTTTACTAACCTGCCATTTTGAAGGTAACATATCCCCCTTACCTCTGAAAGGTCTTTGCCTGAGGCCAGCTCCTTTAAGGTCAGGTCATACTCACCAATTGCAATAACATCAAAACAATCCCTGCCTATACTAAAGGTATCTTCTGGTTCAGTGCTGACATGGGCACCTACCAAAACAATGCGCACCTTATCTTTCAAAAGCTGCTTGCAACCAAAAGCAAAATCCAAATCCGAATAGATTGAAGGGGTGGTAGTCTGAATCACTACCATATCGGGTTGAAAGTCCCCAACCACCTCCAATACCTCCTGGTGAGGCAAATTCTTACAGGCAGCATCAATAAATCTACAGATATGGCCATCCTGCTCTAGTTGGGCTACTGCCTCAAGTAGATAATCCGGATGCCGCTGTACCCTGCCGCGGGAACGACAGAACCAGCGCGCAGATTTGCAAAAGTCAATGCAAAAAAATGGATTTACAATAAAAATCTTCATAGTTTAAAGATGGGTTTGACCTGCAAAAGATAATTATCCGAGATGCCTAAAAAGCACCTTTCCCGGCGATAGGCCCTCTGTAATGACCTTGCCAGACGAACCAGATACCCCAGTTCATTAAGCTGGCGTAGCTGGGTAAACCTTTGCCAAAGATACCTTAAGGAGGTGTAATAACTGCGCATTATTTTATCGCGATAAAAAAGAAGCTCTTGCGCAGTAAGATGATTCAGCCGGCAATAAGGCAGGTTTCGGCTTACCAGGTTATAACGCATCCAGTTTTTCTTTAAAACCCCCTGGCTGTCTAAGGCAAGAAAGTTTTCAGTTCCAGGAAAAGGACACATCACTGTAACCGTGACAAAGTCCGGCTTAAGTTCAAAGATGAGCCTCTGGGTCTGAAAAATATCATCAGGCATTTCATCAGGATGGCTGCCCAGCATAAAATTCGCCTCAAGATAACGCAAGCCTGCCCTGCGGCAGGATAAAAACGCCTCCTTAATTTGAGAAAGGTTTATCCTTTTTTTCGCTAACCTCAGTATCCTTTCGCTTCCGCTTTCTATCCCAAAGGAAATCTTCTGGCAGTTATTCCTGACCATCCGATAAATAAGCGCAGGCGTAACCTCATCTACCCGGGCATTGCAATTCCAACTTATATTCTTTCCCTTAAGATAAGCGCCCAGCTCATCAACCAGTTTAGGATTTAAGCTCAAGGTGTCATCCTCAATGCTTATATGTTGGATACGAAGGTCTTTCTTCAGATAATCTATCTCGTAAGCCAGGTGGCTCAGGCTGCGAAAACGCACACTATTGCCAAAGGATAGATGCCCGGCGCAAAAGACGCAGTTATGGGGGCAACCCCTGGCAGTGATAAGCTCAGCAATCCGTAAATAACGCCGAGAAAAACCGCGGCTAACATGATTGTGACGGTAATGCCGGTGATTAAAGAAACGGTGGACCCGGTAATCTAAATAATCCAAACTCTTAAGTAGCGGCTGCCTGGGATTAAGCTGGATTTTTCCATCTTCCTGGCGCAAGGCTATTCCTGCTACTGCTGATAGGTCTTTTTTCAAAAGCAGGGCTTCAGCCAGCTGTTGGATGGTCAACTCTCCCTCTCCTACTACAATGATGTCGACACCCGGTAATTCCTCAAGCGTCTCAACTGGTAAGGCAGTAGCGTGCACCCCACCCACAATTATCGGTAAGCCAGGATAAAATCTCTTTATCTTTGCTGCCATAAAACCAACAAAACCAATGGAAGAAGTCTGGGCAGTAAAACCAACAAAGATTGGTTGTCTTAGCTGGATATACTGCAGAAGTTGCTGGCTGTTATAGGGAATTACAGTATAATCCCAAATATCAACCTCAAAGCCCATATTAGCAAGAACCCCTGCCAGATATCCTAAATTCAAAGGAACCTGGACTGAAAGATGCCCACAACGAAGCTCTTTGGGGACTGGAGGCCTGATAAGCAAGACTGTTTTTCTCATAGATATGTTTATCTGTTAATTTTAACAATCTTATCCAACTTATACAACTCTTTTTTTAATCCAAACCCTGTGCTATAATATTAAGGAGTGGACCATTTTATGACAGGGGTATGTCAGGTTTAAAAAAATTTTTCTTATTTTTCATACTTATTTTAGCTTTTGCCTGGGGATACAAACTATATTTTTCAGACGAACAACTACGCTACCACAGTATCCCAAAAATTATGCTTAAGGCCAAACACTGGCTGGACACCTTAGAATACCGACCGGATATCCTAAGGGGGTATGGCCTGAAAGGCAAAAAAAAGGTAGTTGAACTTTTTGAGGCCTATTTAGCTATTTATGATTATATGCCCGAGGCAGAAAAAATCAAGATAGACCACAAGCTCCAAAAAATCGCCTTTCTTACCCTAAACCCGCGTTACCACGATATGCTCAAACTAGGCGACAATGAATTCCATGAGGATGCCACCTCCTATCTTCGGCTCTGCTATCTTTTGGAAAAAAAAGGTTTTGACACCCAATTATACCGCCAAGAAATTTCCAGGGCGCTTGCGCGCTACAACGGACATATGTGGCAAAGAGGGGTTAGCCAAAAGATGATTTTTCACCGTTATTACGAATACTTCCAACTACCTGAACCCTTTAGCCTCTTGGAGGCATACAAAAACGGGATAATCAGCCAACGCTTGGATATCCGCACCCTATCCTTAAGCGATGTATACCTCCTGACCCATGAGATATTTGCTGCTGCAGGGCTGGATGGAAAAGGGGCTATTGATTTTTTCAGCCAAGATGATATAATCTATATAAAAAAGACCCTAACAAGGCTTACACAAAAATACCTGAACCAAAGAAACGTAGATATAGTTGCTGAGCTTTTAATCTGTATGTCTTTAATCAAAATGGAGAAGGAGAAAATTTATAAGCAGGGACTGAGTTTTCTCCTCAACAGCCAAAATCCTGATGGTTCCTTTGGCAGTTTCCAATACCACTACAAAGACAAGGTGCACAAAGACTTTTACAAGGAGGCATTTTTTCTACATCCAACTATGGTAACCCTTAAGGTATTACAGCTTGTTGCTGATAATTTAAAAACCAAAAAATAAACTATGCCTCTTCTCAATAAACTAGACAATGTCAAACCCCGTCTTTTTTTAACTGTTGTCTTTCTTTTAGGGCTTATCTGGCGCCTGGTCTATTTTTTAGAAATCCGAAAAGACTTACTTTTCCAGGCCTTGCTCTTTGATGCCAGATATTACCACCAATGGGCAAAAAGCATCTTAAGCCAAGGATGGTTAGGAAAGGGTATATTTTTCGTCTCTCCTTTATATGCCTATCTCCTGGCCTTACTTTACCGGTTGGGGTTTAGCCCGCAAGGCGTAAAAATACTTCAGCTTATAATTGATGCATTTATTCCCCTTTTAATTTATTTTATCACCCTTAAGGTCTTTAACCGCAGGATTGCCATAATTAGCGGAGTTTTGGCTGCTATTTATGCGCCAGCGATATTTTTCTCAGGGTTCATTCTTAAAACCCAGTTAGAGTATCTGTTAACTACCTTGACCATCCTGCTTTTACTTTTAAGCCAAGAAAAACCTAAAACTCACCTCTGGTTCTTAAGCGGTATCTCCCTTGGGCTATTCACCCTGGCCAAAGACACAGGATTAGTCCTAGCCCTGCCAGTTGCGGTCTGGATTTATCTCAACCTAAAAAAAACACCGCTCAATCCCAAAAAGGCAACTCTATCTTTTTTAGCTGGGGTTATTCTGGTGGTTGGTATTCTTACCCTGCGTAACATAATAATAGGTAAGGATTGGGTGTTAACTACCTGGGGTGGCGGAGTAAATTTTTATTATGGCAATTGCCGCGAATCCGACGGCGCTTTAAAAGGACCTGACTTTATGCGGCTGGAACCAGAGTATGAGGAAATCGATGCCATTAAAGAGGCCCAACGCCTAACGGGCAGGCCACTTAAGCCCTCCAGCGTATCTAACTTTTGGCTGCGTATGGCCATTAGAGAAAATATAACTGATCCCGGAAGATTCCTTTTGCACCTTTTAAAAAAACTGGGTCTACTTTTTAATAGGGTGGGCATATCCGACAATTACCAGATGGCTTATTTCCGCGACCGTTCCCTGATTCTAAAATACCTCTCCGTAGACTTTTGGCCAATAGCAATATTGGGACTAACTGCTATAGCCATAATTGTGTGGCTGCGCCTTCTAAATCCTAAATTAAATCTAATACTCATCTTCTTTTTTACCCATACATTAGTCCTTTGTTTAGGCCATATTATTGACCGTTACCGCCAAGTGCTCATCCCCAGCCTTATACCCTTGGCAGCATTTGCGCTTGGGTTTGTCTATAATACCATTGAGCAAAAGGATAGAAAAAAAATATTACTTTCTTTTTCTTTTTTATTTGTCTTTACCCTTTTAACTGCCTTACACTTTCCTAATTTTGACCAGATGCCCTATGCCGATGCCTACAATCAACTCGGGCTTCTGTATCATGAGAAGAGACAATACCCACAGGCAGAAAACGCCTACAGAAAGGCTTTGGAGATTCGTCCGGCGCATCTTTGGGCAAGGCAGAACCTGGCTGATTGCCTTTTAAGGCAGGGCAAGACAGAAGAATCAATCAAAGAATACAAAAACGCCATACTCTATCGTCCAGATGTTTTGGAGCTGTACCTTTTTTTAGACAGGGCAAAAAAGATGCAAGGTAAAACCCCAGGCGAGATAGAATTGGCCCTTCAAGATGACTTGTTGCTTAAAAGGATACAGGAATTGAACCTCTCCGAGGAATTGAGCTTTAACTATAGATTAGGGTTATGGCTTTTCCGCAATAGCCGCTTTGATGAGGCAATCAAACAATTCAACAAAATCCTTAAGCAAAAACCTAACTCGCCTTTTGCCTTATTAAATCTGGGGGTAATCTACAGGCAGAAAAAAGAACCCCAGAAGGCCATATCCTGTTACGAAGGCCTGCTTATGGAATTCCCGGAAATCCTTCCTGCGCGTTACAATTTAGCTATGGTGCTTATGTCAGAATCTAAATTCAATGAGGCCATCCCCCATCTTGAACAGATAGTAGCAATCTTTCCCGAATTTATGCGGGCCCAATTTTATTTAGGAACAGCCTATCAAAAGACTGGCCAAGACCAAAAGGCAATTGAACAGTATGAGGCCATTATTGAGCGTTCAGGGAATTCACCTCAGGAACGCCTGCTAAATGAACAGTTACGAGAAAAAATATGGTTTATGGAAAGAAAGGACACCTCATTGAAAAATGCAACCTTGCAGAATATTTTTTTAGACCGGCGTGGATTTGAATAATAAAACACTGGTTATTATCCCGGCCTTCAATGAAGAGGCGACCATCGCCAAGGTTATCCAGGATATCAAGGTATTTTTTCCTGCAGCCGATATCCTGGTAATTAGTGACGCCTCAACTGATAATACCTCTCAAGCTGCCTTAAGCCATTCGGTTAAGGTTATTGAGCTGCCTTTCAATGTGGGGATTGGTGCGGTTATGCGGTTGGGGTTTAGGTATGCCTGCGAATTTGGTTATTCTTACGCTATCCAGGTGGATGCCGATGGTCAACATCAACCGCAGGATATACCAAAGATGCAAGAGAGACTCAATTCTGCTGAAAATCCCGATATGGTCATAGCCTCCCGCTTCTTACAGCCCGGTGGTTATAAATCTACTTTTTTAAGAAGAATTGGGATTCGTTATTTCAGCACGCTTATATTTTTATTAACCAGAAGGTTCATTTATGACCCAACCTCGGGTTTTCGAATGTTTAACCACAGACTCTTTACGCTCTTTGCTGAAAATTACGCCGAAGACTATCCTGAGCCAGAATCCTTGGTTTTGGCCCTTTTAAAAGGGTTTAAGGTTGAGGAGATTGAAGCAACGATGCAGGAGCGCTTGAGTGGAAAATCCTCAATTACCGGACTTAAATCCTGCTATTATATGCTCAAGGTAACCTTGGCAATATTGCGCCAGTGGCTTTTAAGCCGCTAAAAATAGGAGGCCTTTTATGTCTCGGATTCAGATAATCGTTGTCGTTTTTGACCTGGCTTTACTTTTGATTGTCTTTAATCTCTTTCGTAAAGGCAGGCTCAAAGAAAAATACGCCCTCTCTTGGCTTCTGGGCCTATCTGTGCTACTATTACTTTCACTTTTTAGGCCGCTTCTTGAGAGGGTCTCATTTTTCTTTGGGGTGTACTATCCCCCCTCCTTTCTTTTCTTGAGCGCCTTTGCGTTAGTGCTGGCAATACTCTTACATTTCTCAACTGCCATATCAGAGCTGGAAAAGAGACAAAAAAGGCTTCTGGAGCGGATAATCTTGTTGGAAGAAAAATTAAAAAAATTTAACGGATAAAAATGTGGCGGATAAAAAAAGACACTATTTTTTCAGGTAAAAGGCTCAACCTCATAGCTATCCTCGTATTTTTCATAGTAGTTACGCTGCTTTATCTACACAGCCTCAATAGCCCCTTCCATTTCGACGACGAAGGAACCGTTACCCACAATAGCTTCATCCGTTCGCTTAGAAATGTTTTCCTACGCTTTAACGAACGGCCAGTGCTAACCTTTACCTTTGCCCTGAATTATTACCTTGGTAAACTTAATCCCTTTGGGTATCATCTGGTCAATGTGCTACTCCATTTTATCTGTGGGGTATTGGTGTATTTTGTGATTATTGAAAGCCTTAGTTTTGCAGGTTATTCTGACAGCCAACAAGGCAGGATTCAACGCATTGCCTTTTTTAGCAGCCTCTTTTTTTTAGCCCATCCTATACGGGTGGAATCCGTGGTTTATGTCTCCAGCCGCTCTGTGCTTCTATGCGGGGCATTCTTTCTTTTGGGATTTTTGTTTTTTCTTTTGTCTCTCCGTAGCCAAAGATTCAAAAATCACCTGCGCGCCGCAGTTATAGTATGTTCACTTTTGGCAATTGGCTCAAAGGAAATAGGTGCCACCTTTCCTTTTATCATCATCCTGTTCGATTATCTTCTGGTGGCAAAAACCAACCTAAACCATCTTAAAGAAAGAAGGGGCTTTTATATCTTGCTTTTTTTGACCCTTGGGTTTACCGCCTATCTAATTATTGGTGGCTATCTCCATAATGTATATGGAAAGGCATCTGCTGCTGGCTTTGGGATAACTATGGTCAGTCCCTTCCGCTATCTTTTAACCGAATTCAATGTTGTATTGTATTACCTTTTGCTTTTTATCTTTCCTTACAAACTAAATCTTGATTACGACTGGCAATTTGCCAAATCCCTTTTTGAATTCCCTACCTTTTTTTCTTTTTTAATAATTTTAGGAATAGGGGTTGCCCTTTTTAGAATGAAGCAAAAAAAGCCTCTGCTTTTCTTCTTTGGCCTTTGGTACTTCATTATCCTGGCGCCTGATTCCAGCATCAACCCCTTAAAGGACCCGATATTTCTGCATCGGACCTACCTTCCCTCAGTTGGGCCAATTGTCTGGCTCTTTTTGGCAGTGGATAACTTATTTTTGCGGCTCAGCCTAAAAAAAACCCCACTATCGCCTGGGCTTAACCCCCCACAAGAAACCCTTGAGAGAAAAAAGAAAAATCTAATTGATTCAATAGAAACAGCAACGCTTATGATTTTCATCCTTATATTTTCTATAGTCACCATTAAACACGCCAATATCTGGTTAAGCGGAATTGACCTTTGGGAGTATGTGGTAAAACTTTCACCCCGCAAGGCCAGGCCCCATCTTAATTTGGGTATGGCTTATAAAACCGCTGAATTTTATGAAGACCCCAATGCCCCACGCAGGCTTCCCTCGGCAATACCTAATAAGATAAATGCACCGCTTGAGTCGGTTTTAAAATACCGGCCTTATCTGGCTAAGGCGATGAGCGAATTTGAAACATCCTTCCGTATTGACCCTACCTATGTTAAGGGCCGGCTGAATTTAGGTGGCACCTATTACGAATTGGGCGATTTTGACACCGCCTTAGTTTTAATCAAAGAGGCAGTGCGAATTAATTCGAATCTGCCTGAATCGCAACACAACTTAGGAATACTATATATGGCCAGAAAAGAATACGATTTGGCTATCCAGCATTTTAAAACCGCGGTAGCCTTAAGGCCGGATTTTCCCGAAGCCCTCTACAACCTGGCTACTGCTTATGTCACAGTAGACAATATAAATGCTGCCATTGATACCTACCTTAAGGTAATTGCCTTAAATCCCAGCGAGAGCAATGCCTATTCGGATTTGGGGGCCTTGTATTCGAAAAAAGGAATGCTCAAAGAAGCCATATATTTTTTAAGCAGGGCCATAAGGTTAACTCCAAAGGATGCAATCGCTTACTACAATTTAGCAGTTACCTATGAAAAGATGCAAGATGATGAAAAGGCTGCTTGGTGTTACCAACAAGCCCTGAAGATAAATCCGCTGCTCCAACCTGCCTTAAAAAGCCTAATAAATATATACCAACAAGAAGGAAGATTTGACGAGGCATTAGGTATCTTACAGATGTGGGCGAGACAAAACCCTAAAGACCCAACCGCAGCTACTAATCTGGCCTTGGCTAGGTTGAGGTTTGATGAGTGGTTGCAAAAGATAAACGCCCTGCAAGAGATAGTTAAAAAAGAACCCCAAAATAAGGAGGCCCGACTAAAATTAGCCCAGGCCTGGATTGAAGCGCAGGCATTTAAAAAGGCAAAGGAGCTTCTAAAAGAGCTGATAAAACAAAACCCTGATTATCTTGAGGCCCATCTTCATTTAGGAATTCTCTATGGAACTAATAGAGAATTCAATGAGGCAATTAGCCAATTCGAAGAGGCAATAAGGATAGACCCCAAAGACTACCGGCCGCATTATAATTTAGCTATCGCCTATGAAACCGCAGGGGCAACAGCCAAGGCCAAAGCAGAATATGAGAAAACCCTAAAACTAAAACCCAACCATACCGCAACCCTGTTGAATCTGAGTGCAATTTTAACTAAAGAGGGTAGGGTTGAAGAGGCGATGGTTTTGCTTAATGAGCTTTTGCGTTATGACCACAAATGTCCCGAAGGTTACCTTAATTTAGGAATCCTTTATATCCAGAAGAAAAACCTAAAACAGGCAGAAGATAATCTAAAAAAGGCCTTGGAACTCAAGCCCGATTATCCCCTCGCCCAATTTAACCTGGGCAAACTCTACTGGGAGTTGGGGAAAAAAGAACTCGCCCAAGAAAAACTCAACCTCTTAAAAAAATCCCAGCCCTTGCTTGCCAAAAAGCTACAAGAGCTCATAGAAAATAAATGATCCGGAATTAAGTTTTGTGTCTTAAATTATATCACTGCGGGGGATTAAATAACCTGGCAGCAAAAACGATGATGATACTGCTTAATTTAAAAAGACAGATGCCAACACAGCTACCCACAACCCCCAGCACCGGGATGAATAGCACCCCGCTTAAAAAAGCCGCAAGGCATCCTCCCAAAAGGTCAGTAGCATACAATCGAGCGGAGCTGGAAAAGAAAGGCAATCTTTCCTTAAGTAAAAATCTGACCGAGGTAATGAATTCGCACCCGCTCAAAAAACCCGCAGCAAAAAGAAGCATGGCGTAGGTAGCCACATTTTGAAAAAGTGGCCTTAGGACATCTACCTTCAACAACCCGATGATTAAAAGACCAGATAAAACCAATGCCAGCTCCAAACCCACTAAAAAGCGCAATGGCCTTAATCTCTTAAAAGGCCCAGAGGCCAGATAACCTCCAATGGCGCTGCCAGCCATATAAAGGCTTAAAAGAAGCCCGAGCCAGTGGTAGAGATAACCCAGTTCTATCTGAAAGATGAAAAACAGAATTAAAGAAATAAGCATACCAAAAAATCCGCTGGAGAAGATGACATAAACAACTGCCAATGCCTTGCAGGAGGCAGGGTTTTTGGAAGAGGTTTTTTTAAAAAGCAAAATTATAACTAAGGTGATTGCCAAAAGTAAAAATGACAACCCTGTCAGGTTGATTTTTTCAAAAGACCTTAATAACTTCAATAACCAGGGAGAATACTGCTTGCTCCAGAATAAAAGCGTCTTAAAAACTGCCAGTGGCTGAAGGTCCCTATTTACCATTTTAGTTGCCTTAAAAGCGTACCCTTGAAACCATCTAGGCCTTTGTGCATCCAGCCGATAGCGCAGGTACTCCGGGACCAAAAGGTATGTTTTGATATTGCGTTGGATAATCTGGCGATTAAGCAAATCAGCGGGATTTTCAACAAATGGACTATCTGAGCCAAGATAGAGATTGTAATCACCGGGGATTATCCGTTGATAGACAAATACCTTCCGTAAGGCGTTGAGGATACCAAAATTCAAATCCCTTAACTCTGGGCCCATATAGGTAGTTGAGCCAGGCAGAAAAAAACTAATAATCCCCTGGGGTGCTAACCTTTTTTTAACCAAGGTAAAAAAATCCTGGGTAAAATAGCGGTTAAGCATAAGCTCGCTAGGATAAGGCATACCTACCAGGATAACATCGTAATATCTGGCTGTGTGTTTTAGAAAATATATGCCGTCAGTAGTAGCTATATGAACGCGACTATCGTTTAGTTCGTGGCTGGTAACCTGCGAAGGGAACCTTTTAAGCAGATTGATTAATGTGGGGTCAAGCTCAACATAATCGATTCTTTTAACAGGATGCCTCAAGGCCTGCAAAATTAAACCACCTGCACCCCCTCCAATTATCAGAACCTCACGCGGCTGGGGATGAAATAATAAAGCAAAGTTTCCAAACTCTTCGACAAAGGTATAATCGGGATAGGGTGTAACTATCGTGGGAATACCATTGTAAAAAAAAGTAATCTGCTTATGCCCCTTGGCTACAATTATGTTACCGTAGTAAGAATTCTGAGACTCCAAAACCTCAAGGGGGTAAAGTTTTTTTTCTATTGTCCAGCGCTGGAGAAAAAAAGATGCCTGCCAAAGGACAAGTGAAAATAAAAAAAGTAAAACTAAAATAAAAACAATCCTGCCCATTTTGACAGAAGAAGAAAAAACCTTAAAAAATATAAAAAGCGAGGCTAAATTTAAAAATCCTACTAAAGCTACAATCTGAAATAAATTCAGATAAGGAAGGCCTAAGTAGGTAAGAAATAACCCGCCCAAAACAGTGCCGGCAGTCTCCCAAAGATAAACACTGGCAACTGCCTCCTGTAAAAAACCTCTTGTTTTGGCTTTAAGCTTACAGGCCAAGGTAAATAACCCACCGTGCAAGATACTCAAGGCAAAGGTAGTTATAAAAGAAATCCCAAAGATAACCCCAAAACCCAGTCCTTGGCCCCAGGGGACACCTAAAAGATGCTTGAATAACCTGGCAAAGATAATGACAAACGGAAAAATTAGCAAGAATAAAACCTGGCTTAAAAAAAACAGGAAATCTCCTGACCTGCCTTTATCCGTGAGCCGAGCAGCTAAGTAGGCACCTGTAGCCTCAGCAATAATCCAGTTACCTAAAATAACCCCTAAGACCAGCTCGTTACCCTGGAATTGAACCAACAGCTCGCGCATAAGCAGTATCTGGGCAACTACTCCGGAAAACCCGATTATAACCGTAACTATGTTCATCTTGTAAACAAAAAGGTTAAAGGTAGGCCAAAAAATTTTTAACTAACTGGTCTTTAAAAATGGGTAAAGCCTCTTTAATTGAATCCATTTGTCCAATAACCAATCCTTGTTTTGGATAGACCAATGGATAGTCTTGACAATCCCCTCCTTAAACCTTGTCTTCGGCCTAAAGCCGATTTGCCTTAAGGTTTTGCTGCTGTCTAAACAGTAACGGAGGTCATGACCTGGCCGGTCAGAAACAAATTCAATTTCATCCGGGCTCCTGCCCATTGCCTTTAGAATAATCCTGGCA
>Ga0272448_1000701_pt1 | contig 49421 bp, 36 predicted proteins | sample YNPCB0191_FD_202220 | JGI IMG/M metagenome (GOLD analysis project Ga0272448, IMG submission 202220) | Hot spring sediment microbial communities from Yellowstone National Park, WY, United States - YNP-CB-019-1 | ecosystem: Environmental > Aquatic > Thermal springs > Hot (42-90C) > Sediment... | reverse complement strand
ATATAACAAAGGTTGTAAAAAAAGAAACAAACAAGAAAATATAAAACGATGAAAGAACCTGTTCTCTTACATCGCATTTCCTTCTAATAAATATTCTGATGATGAAATATGCCGAGACGATTATTCCGAAAGAACATAAAAGAATTATAAATCCTTCTGACCATACAGGTCCTACAGTTTTATTGAAATAAGTCAAGATTTGTAAATAATACCACCAGGGTTTGTCGTGAATTCCGGAAGAACCTTCGCCACTTGCCCTAAAAAAATAAGTTTGGTAAGCCCTGAAAAAATCCAGCAATCCCTGTTTGTTAGTGAAGAAAGAAGAAAATAATAAGAGCCATGGGATAAAGAATGCTATGAGTAGAGCGATGATATGCTTCAATATTTTTGTCCATGTTAACGAATGGGAAAAGATAGAAGAATTTGTTTCCACAAATTGAGAGGTGTTAAGTAAGTAAATGAAGGTTGTTATAGTGGCTAAAGAAGTCGCAAAGAGTACAATTAAAGTGGTTTCTTTCGTAGCGAAGGCAAGGGATAGATTAAAGCCTGTAAGAATGGCTGAAAGAATATTGGGCTTGTTTATATAACCCCATAGTGAAAATATGAATAGGGAAGAAAATAAAACGAAAAGGGTTTCATGAACATAATAACGGCTATAGAAGAAGAATGCATGGGATACCGCAAGAAGTATGGAAGAGACAAGAAAGCCAATAAGCCCAATATATCTTTTTATAGGTAGAAGAGATAAAAATATTAATAAACTAAAAAGAACAGGAACTACACGGAACATGGTTTCATTTGTATCACGAAATTGATGAACCCCGTAAAAATAAAAAACAGGTAATGTTGCATAATAGAGTAAAGGACCATGATGTTCGTGAGGGTCATATTTATAAAGTCCTTTTTCCAATAGTATTCCCGCTTTGTAGGCTTGATTGGCTTCGTCGCAATGCATGGGGCGAATAGAAATCCCGTAAAAACGGGATACAAGAACAGAAAATAGAAATGAGAGATATAATAAAAGACAAAGATATTTTGGGATTTTTTTGTTGTACATTTTTATTAAGTTTTTTGTTTTATTATGAGCAACTATAGTTTAAAAGGCAAATTTATTTTTATGAAATAAAAGTGCCACCTTTAATAAATAAAGGTGGCACACATATATTGTCGGGATATTTATTATTTACCGTACACTTCCACTTCGATATAGTGGTTCATATCATTATAAGAATTGCCGTTGCTGTATAAACGGATGTATTTCCCTTTGACACCTTCCTCGATGCCGATAAGTCTTCCTTTATTATTTTCGATATATTCTTTGTCTTTCCCGATACCTAAGCCTGCGGAATTATCGTAGTCGTTATTGTAAACTTGCTTGCCACCATCTTTAAATTCAGGGTCGTTTCCAACAGTAACGATAAAGTCTTTATATACGCGTTTACCTTCATGGAAGTGCCAAACAACAATTGCATAAATGGTATATTCTTTATCCAGTTCGATTTGAACCCATTGCAAACCGGAGGGAAGTTCCACAACACTTTTCTTCCCATAATCTTTATCACCATCTGTGATTTGCTTTAATTGACCACGAGTTGGAGGAACACTACTGGTTACAGGCTTGTCTTTGGAAATAAGTGTTACCCCTTCGGGGACATAATAAGGTGGACGGTCTTTATAGTCTTCTTCTTCTAAATTAGGACTGTAGTAATCAATGGGCGTTCCTCCAAAGAATGGTTCTGGAAGTTCAAGTTTTAATTCAATTTTTCCAGCGGGAGGATTTCCATCTGCATATACAGCAGGTGAAGCCAGAATAAAGAGAACCATTATTCCCATGAAAGAAAGGGAGTAATACATTTTGTTTGTGTAATTCATAATAAACTCCTTCTAAAATTTAAGTTGATATTGTTTAGTGATTGACCAAATTTATTTCCGGTCCAAGAATGACAAAATATTTTAACATATTTTTAATCACTTATTCATCTTGCAGTGTGGTTGAAATTGTATGTATTATAATCTGTTAATAAATACGAAAATCTTAAGTTTTATATTTACATTTTTGTATAAAGAGGTATAAACAAACAGATGTTTTTTAATCCAGGTAGATATTTTTTTGAATGACGGGATAAGATAACTTTAATTTTACAAGTAATTTAGAATAAAATTTACAATATAGAGTTTAACATATTTCAAAGATTAGTTGATTTTCATTTTGACAATTGTGTATAAATGGTGGTAAATTATTATTTACTTATCATTAAGTATATAAACAATTGAAAATCTTAACCAAGATGAGGGTAAGACTATGGCTACAAAAGAGGATTTGAAAGCAAAAGATGCAGCAATGGAACTTGCAGAAGAAGCACGTGAAACAGAATGGAAATTCCCAAGTTTCACCGCAGAAATGTTCCGTGGTAATTTCCGCTGGGATTTACTACATCCCTATCCAGCACAGTCCGAAGAGGACAAAAAAATAGGTGATGAATTAATTGCAAAGATTAAAGATTTACTCGACAAGTATGTAGACCCTGTTGAGATTGATAAGACAGGTGTCTATCCTAAGGAAGCCTTGGAAAAAATGAAGGAGATGGGTTTATTTGGAATGAAGATAAAACCTGAATATGGAGGATTGGGTCTTTCTGTTACCAATTATGCCCGTGTTCTTTCTTTCATCGGTAGTTATTGTCAGAGTACAATTACATGGCTTTCTGCACATCAGAGTATTGGTGTTCCGGAACCTCTTCGCACCTTTGGAACAGAAGAGCAAAAGAAAAAGTATTTACCGCGGGTAGCCAAAGGTGAAATTTCTGCCTTTGCTTTAACAGAGCCAGAAGTGGGTTCAGACCCGGCTCAGATGAAGACCACGGCTACTCCTTCTCCTGATGGTTCCTATTATCTGTTGAATGGAGTTAAATTATGGACGACGAATGGTCCAGATGCGGATGTGATTGTTGTAATGGCAAAAACTCCTCCAAAAATAAAGAATGGTCGGGAAATTCCTCAAATCACAGCATTCATTGTTGAAACTAACTGGCCCGGTGTAGAAGTAGTAACCCGTTGCAAGTTTATGGGTCTTAAAGGTCTTTCCAATGGTATGTTGAGATTTAATAATGTGAAAGTCCCCACAGAAAATATTATTGGTAAGCCTGGTATGGGATTGAAAATAGCCCTTACCACATTAAATACAGGTCGTTTAGGTGTTCCATCCGCAGGTGTTGGTGCTGCAAAACGGTTGTTGGAAGATGCAGAATGGTGGGCAAAACACCGTGTTCAATGGGGAAGACCTATTGGTCAGCACCAAGAAATTGCTAAAAAAATAGCTGATTTTACTGCAAATACATTTGCAACTCAGGCTATGGTATTTATTACATGTTCCTTTGCGGACAAGAAAAATGCAGATATTCGATTAGAAGCCGCTGCCGCAAAATATTTTGCTACAGAGATGGGTTGGAAAGGTATGGATGAACTATTGCAAACTTTGGGAGGTAGAGGCTATGAAATGGCTGACTCCCTTTATAATCGTGGAGAAAGACCTTTCTTTGTTGAACGGTTTATGCGTGATAGCCGTGTAGGTCGTATTTTCGAAGGTTCCTCTGAAATCATGCACTTAATTATGGCTCGTGAAGCATTAGATACTCATTTCAGTTTGGTCATGCCTATTATGAAGCCTCAAAAAGGTCAAAGCATGGTTAAATTAATTTGGAATGCATTGAAATTCTATATTAAATGGTATCCCAAATTATGGATGCCTTCTTCTACGAACTTTAATGTGAAGAAATTAAATTCTACCAACAGAGACCATCTAAAATATACAGCGAAAACATGCAAGAAACTTGCTCGTAGTATTTTCCATACTATGGCTAAGTATGGTCCAAAATTGGAAAATGAACAATTAATTCTGGGGAATTATGTAGATATTGGTGTTGACCTGTTCGTGATGGCTTCCTGTTTATCTTATGCCGAGTATCTCATGAATAAGAATCCTAATGACGATTCCCCGCAAGATTTAGCGGATTTGTTCTGCAAAAATGCTCGGCAGAGAATTGAAAATAATTTTAAAGCGGTTAAAAAGAATCACAACTATATGTATCGAAAAGTTGGTGATAAATTATTAGAAGGAAAGTATCGCTGGTTAGAATTCGATGTATACGAAGGTTTACCTCTGAAGTATCGTGATTATGAAAAGAACCTTCCTATACTTGCAGAAGCACCTGATAACTCAAAATCGGGAGCAAAAGCATAAGTTAGATTTTTGTTAGATTAAGTAAAACGAGAGGGACTTGAAAAAGTCCCTCTCGTTTGTTATTTGTATTTGCCCATTAAGACATTCCAACGAATTTTGAAAAGGTCATAAAACATTTTAGAAGAATCTTTGATAGGATGAACCCGTGACTCTTTTCGATTACGCCATCGTGTAGGAACTTCCTTTATTTTTAGTCCGTGCTTTTCTGCAATGAATAATATTTCTGCATCGAAACTGAATCGCTTTAATGTCTGTCTTGGAAAAACAATGCTTATAGATTTTTCATTAAAGCATTTACAACCGCATTGAGTATCCTTAAAATGGGTAAGACAAAAAAAACGGAGTATGAGATTATAAATTTTCCCCATTGTTTGGCGATAGAATGGCTGTGGAACTTCAATAATGGATTCAGGTAAAGCCCTTGATGCAATTGCAATATCGTATCCACTATTAATTTCACGGATAAGTTTTTCCACTTCTTCGATAGGGGTAGAAGCGTCTGCATCATAAAAACAACGAATATTTCCTTTTGTATGATGTAACATGGCTTCTTTAACTACGCTACCTTTTCCCTGATTTTGGGGGAATGCGATAACTTTTACAATCCCTTTATATTGTTCTGCCCACTTTTGAGCTAGAGAGACGGTATTATCAGTACTTCCATCATCTGCAATAACAATTTCAAAAGGGAAAGGTTGTTTTTGAAGATAATCAAGAGTATATCGCAATGTTGTTTCAATCTCTTCTTCTTCGTTATATGTGGGAATTATCAGAGAAAAAGAAAACAAAACAATACTCCTTCTCACCCCTTTCTAATATTTATTTTATACAAATTTATATATTAATTTGCGGGTTTATACCAAATGTTTCTGTAGCGAACGGCATTCCCATGGTCTTGAAGCATTAAAACACCTTTGGGGGTTTCCTGGTCGCTTACACCTCCGGGTGTCGGTCCTTTTAGTTCTACATTATCGTGAATTACAATACCATTGTGGACAACGGTTATGAATGCATTCTTAATCTTTTTACCGGTTGCATCATATTTGGGACCTGTAAAAGTTATATCATAGGTTTGCCATTGCAATGGAGGAAGAGATGCACATACTTTGGGTGTAGCCGCTTTATAAATGCCACCGCAAAGATTATCAGCAGGCAAATCCCCAAAACTATCTAATACCTGAACTTCATATCTTCCGAAAACATACACACCACTATTTCCTCTTGCTTGACCTGTTTCATTAGGCATGAATGGACACATAAATTCAACATGATATAGCCCATCTCCATATTCTTCTTTTGTGCAGAGATTTGTGGCTACGGTGCGTGCAGAACCATCTTCAACCAATTGCCAGTGAGATTTTAAATCCCACATATCAAGATTTTTCCCATCCATAAGAACAATAGCACCTTCGGGTGGTTGTTGTCCTAAAGTGGGTGATTGTAAAAATACGCGTTTGAATTCAAAAATTGCTTTTTCTTTTCCCTGTTCAATAGTACCTTTAAACACTTCATTCTTAATTTGTCCTGTTACCTTTCCTTTTCCTCCAAAATTACCTTTAAAATCCACTTCGCCATCAAAATTGATTTCAGCCATTCTTTTAGCTTTTTCTTTATCCTGTTCCATAATCCCTGCAGGTCCCGAAGGTGCTTTCATCCCTTTTATCTCGGCTCTTTGTTCAGGATTAGAACCTTCAGTATAAAGTAATACACAACGATACCGACCACCTCCCTGGGCTACAACCTGAGCACGAAGACTTTTACCGTCCCAGTTTTTCCCTGATATTGTCCCTTTATAATTGCCCATTACTAAGTCGTCATCTTCATCTGCTATAACAGATGTGGCAAACATAACAATTGCAGTGAAAAGTAACAGAAATAAATAATTTTGCTTTACAGAACACATAATACATTCCTCCAAAATTTATGTTTTTTGTTATTAAGGACATTTGTAATTCCATCTTAACATTATACTTTAATTGTAGTTGACTTGAAAAATGGAATTTAATTAATGACTTTAATAGAAAGTAGATAGTTTCATCAAAAATGAGAGTTATTTTTCTTTTGTCCTTTACAAAAATAGACATGAAGAAAAATATAGAAATACAAGCAAAGCCCCTTAAATCGAGCATTTATGAGTTGTATTAATGATTGGAAAAATCCCTTAGAGATAGGCTTATATTCTTTATGTATTGAGTAAACGAAGGTATGTTTAGCACCTGATAATTTACTCAACATAATTTGACGAGGGCTCTCAAATAATACTGTAAAATGGTCTAAATCTTGGGAACGAATAATTTTTATGATATTCAAAAATGTTTTTATTCCTTTTAGTAAGGAAATATGCTGCCCCTGCCATGGTAAAGGAATGAGAGATACGGGAAGTTTTTCAAAATAATAAGAAGGAAAATCTTTTGGAATAAATAAGATAATGCTATCATTGGGATATTTTTCGACGAGAAAATGTACCGCCTTTAAGAAATGGGGACCATAGCTATAAAATAAGCCAATTTTCATAATCTATTATTTCTCCTTTGATAATAAATCTTCAACAAGGGGTATATAGTATTTATCAATGATAGTATCCCATGTGTAATTTTGTAGAACGAATTTTCGAGCATTGTCTCCTAAGGTAATTCTAATGTGAGGATTGTCGAAAAGTAAGTTTAGTTTTTCTGATAATTCGAGTGGATTACCGGGTTCAAATAAGAGACCATTTTGATTATCTGTTATAATTTCTTTCAGTCCACCTATTCTGCTGGCAATAACTGTTTTTCCTATTGCCATCCCTTCTAACGCAGTAATTCCAAAGGGTTCTGCCCAACAACTGGGGACAACACAAATATCCGATTGCCTGTATATGTTAAATAATTCATCACGAGGTAGCCATCCTAATGGTAAAAACCAATCATTATGGAGATTGAGATTAAATGAAGTTACATATATCTTAAAATCTTTTCTTTTTTGATAAAGGATATTTCCCGCCTCATATAATATCCGCATTCCTTTGGAAGGCTCATCACATCTTCCTGCCATGAATATTCTTTTTTCTTGATTAGGAGTATTTTGTAAGGTTGGTTGCTCAACAATATATTCTTTTTCAATTCCGCCAGGAATTACTACAGCATCAATACCTTGTTCCAGTAATTCAGTTTGAAGGCCTTTATTAGAAACGATAACTTTTTTCCACTTTTTGATTATATTGAGGTATGATTTTGCAAAAGAACAGGAAAAACTTCTGCTCTGAATGTAATCTTTTGTCCATGTATTATACATTCCCGATAATATTTCTTTTTTTAATCCGTCTAAAGAACATTGGCGACAATAGTCAGGTGTCTTAAAAATGCTTTTAGGACAATGTTTATCATCTTTAAATCGTAAAGGACCTCTAAGACAAAATAATTCATGAGCGAAAGCCTTGGATATAATTGGAATATCAGGGAATAAAGTCATTATGTTTTGGCTAATGGGTATTTTTATTAAATAACCATGTTGTAAAAAAATAAGGGAAGGCTTATAGTCTTGTATTAAGGAACATACTTTTTTTGAAATAATGTTGATATTCCAATGTTGCGAAGGAATTGAAATACGAAGAGAAGGGAAAGGTAATCGTTGTGGGTCGAAATTCCCTCTATCCGAAGAATGTTCTTCGGCAATTCCCAAAAATAAAATATCATATTTTCTCTTTGATAGAAGTTTTAATACATTATAAGTATCAATATCAGCACCTCCATTCGGAGGCCATGAAAAATTGAAATCAATGAATACAATTTTTTGTTTTCTATTCAACAAATGTATTCCTTTGTGTCTTAACAATGGATTTATCTTATTTTAATAATTCTTTTTCATAATAATTTGTAATAATGCTTTCCCAACTATAATTTTGGAAAACATACTGCTGTGCCTTATTACCCATATTATTTCTAAGGGTATCATTTGATAATAATTGGTCGAGATAATTCATCAGAGTTTCAGTGTCCTCAGGCGGAAATAAAAAACCATTCTCTCCATGAAGAATTGTTGTCCTTAATCCACCAATATTACTTGCTATAACAGGATTTCCTGTAGCCATGGCTTCTAATGCAACAATTCCAAAAGGTTCATCCCAGATACTTGGGACAACACAAATATCCATTTCAGAGTAAACCTGAGGTAATTCTTCATAATCGAGCCATCCCAGGAATTTTACCCAATCGGGAAATCCATGTTCCCAGCCTCCAGTGCAAACAAGTTCAAAATCGTTTCTCTTCTTTCTAAGTTTTTCACATGCTTTATATAATACATGGAAACCCTTTATTGGGTCTTCAATTCTCCCTGACATAAAAATTTTTTTTGTTGCGTTATTTTTATTTTTTTCTGTATGAAAAAGTTTTGTGTCTATTCCTGCTGGAATAACTACTATTTCAGAGTGATAACACTTCCATGTGTTAGCCATGGTATCAGAATATACAACAATTTTTTGGACTTTTTGTAAAGCATTTAATAGTATTTTAGAATAATTAGATTTGTAGGCTTTGGTAAGCAAGTATTCCTCCATCCATGCATTCATCTCTAATTTTTTTAATTTTTCCTTTTGATGATATAGACCGCATTTGCGGCAAATGTCCTGTGTAGAAAGATAATCCAGCGGACAGGGTTTATTATTTAAAAATTTGAGAATATCCTTTTGACAAAGAAGTTCGTATGCATATTGACGCCAGATGATAGGGATGGATATTTCATCAAAGAACAATGTAATAATAGGTTTAAGGAAAAAACTATCCCCAATAATAATATAATCTGGTTGATAATTGGATATAGATGAGAGTAAGAAATCTTTAAGTTGGTTTAAAAAGTAAGTATCAAAAAAATCCACAGTGATTTTTTTTGCAGGGAATGGTAAGGATTCTATCTTAAACATTCCTCTGTTTTGTGTAGATGAAGTAATGGAAAGAAGCAATACTTCATGGTTGCTTTTTGAGAGTTGTTTCAAGACATTAAAGACATCAACATCCGCTCCACCTCGAGGAGGCCAGTTAAATAGCAAGTCTATAAAACAGATTCTCATCTTTTAATAATCCGATACCATTTGTTAACGATGTTTTTGTGAGCCATACCATTGACTACCGCCGTGGTCAAGATGAAGTAGCGGTATCCCTGTTAAACGGTGTTCGGGACCAAATGTTTGCACGACCGACCTCCCAAAAAACCAATCTGCGCCTTCAAAATGATTGAAATCAGGATATTTTATCTTTTGAAAGACCTCTTTTCTACAACACTGGCAGTATCCGATAGGTATTCCATCTGCCTCTCTTCTTCGCCATTCACCCGGACCTTCCATTAGGGTGTCGTATTGTTCCCATGGGCGAATAAGCCCTAACAGTATTTGGGAAGTGGTTTCTGGCGTTAACATCTTTCTACCATCCGGTGCTACAAAGGGGATATCAGGTCCGATTTTATCCATAGTTGAAAGGAAATTGGGATGAAGGACAATATCTGCGTCAATTAATATGACCCAATCAGCAGAACATAACGGCAAGGAAGCATTGATTAAAAAACCTTTTGATTTCCAGTAACTTTGACTGAAAGGTGAACGAATAATTTTGATATTGGGAAAGGCAGACTCAAAACAATCGAGGACATCATCCGTTGCATCTAAATCGGGAACATAAGCAACAACAATTTCTACCTGATTTAAATCGAATTGCCTTTGATGGGCAATACTTAATAAAGAAGCTCTTAAACGATTTGAATATCGGGAACAAACATATAAAAAGGAAAATTTGGGTTTTATTGTTTTATCACCTTCGGAAACTTTTTCAGGTTTCCATAGAGTAATCCCTTGTGTAACAATTTCCCCATCAATGTTCCAAACGGATATGCGGGGTTCTAATTTTTGGGGTAATCGAGGGGGAACTAAGGAAGCATTGAAAAATTCTGTAGGGTAAATAATTTCTTTATCTCTAATCAAAACATAATGCCCCTTTTCGTTTATGTGTAATATCAATTTATGACTTTGGGCTATCATAGGACAAACAATTTTTATATGGGCTCCGAAACTAAAGCCAATTTGTTCTGCAAATCCGCCTCCGAAAGTAACAGAAATTGTCAGAGGTGGTTCTGTCTTACAAAGAGGGGTGCTTTGTAATTCACCACAATTAAAAGCAAACCAACGGACAGCCCCAGGCATATAATGGGTCATTCGATTCTCAATTTTATAATCCTCAGGAGCGATTTCCTTCCAGGGTCTATGATGTAAAGTAGTTTGAATACCTTCTTCATAGAGTTGTTCTAATTTTGAGAATTTAGAACGCTTTTCTTCATCAACACGCACAGAATATCGAGGTATGTATGAGCGAAAATAGAGAGGATTTCTAATCGGATTTCCTGATGAAGGGTTTAATTTAAATTGGGATACCAAGAAGGGATTGTCCCCTTTATCACAGATATACCTGAGGAAACAGTTTGAGCATATTCCCCAGTTCTTCTCTCTCTTTTTTTGCTCTTGAATTATTCGCTGTTCTATCTGACTTGTGTTTTCTGGGAGTGTTTCGTAGTTTCTCCGCCATTTTAAGTGTCGTGTGAGTTTATGCCATGCCCATAGAGGAATGTATAAACCGGGATGATTTAGTATCCATGGAAGGACCATGTTATCAATTCCGCTATGGAATGATATTTTTTCTCTCAGTTTCATTTCCAATATTTTGCGAATTTTATAGGTGCGAAAATTCCATAACATTTGAGCAAATTCAAATGCAGATTGGGTATAAAAGTCGGAATCGATATAGAATTGAGAAGAATTTACAATACTATTGCTACATGAGGGTTCTAAAACACAGAAGGGTATGCCAAGGACACTAATGGAAATTTGGGAATTAATCAATGCCCGTATAAGTTCATTTAGTTGTTTTATTTTTTCTCCCGAAAGTGTAATTGTCTCTTTAAATTTATTAGTGAAAGGAAATTTTTCAAATAAAACAATGGAAGCCACAGATTTGAAGGATTCTATCGCAGTAGATGAATTTAATTTTAATATGTGAGAAATTGGGGAATATATTCTCAAAGGTGTTTCTAATTGTGTGCAGGTCTTTATCCAGTCGTCCACTTGTGATTGTGTGTGATGGGATATAAGTAGAAAAATATCTAAAATACCCAATTCCTTTAATAATTCGATATTTGTAGGCGGCTCGAAAAGGGTTGTTCCCCAGGATAATTCACATTGAAATTCCTGTTTTGTAAAATTGATTAAATCAGCCAATGTTTTTAGATTATCATCAATATTGGAAAAAAAATCAATCTTTTCTACTTTAAATTGTTCATATTGAATACGAGCCCATTTTTTTAGGTCCTCTAATGGAATTATTTCGTTGTAATTATTTGTATGGAAAATAAATCCGCGAGTAGGTGGAAAAATTTTTAGTGAATATAATTTTGAGTCGTCCATATCTAATGATATTTGTTAATGTTTGAAAATATTTTTTGTTTTTCGTGCTAAATTATATAAAAGAGGGAAACGGCCTTGCGTTATCATTTTCGCCAACATCCATCGTCTTTGCCATTTCCATCTACCTTGGGGATACATTGCTTTTTCTCTAAATTTTTCATTCCAGAAATAGCAAACGGTACTACATCCTTTACAGCCATTTTTGCCAATGGCATGCAAAATCTCTTCCTTTATATTTGGATTTTCTATGATTTCATCTATAGTCCTATTATTAATGTTTCGGTTTTCTTTCTTTACCCATGGATAATGCCAACAAGGAAGAACCCATCCCTCTTCATCAATACCCAAATGAGTTGTAGGAATAGGGCAATTTTCGCCTGGATGCATAATAAGGTTAGGGTAACGGAAACTCAATTCAAACCCTTTTATCATTTCTTTAGATAGTGAAACATGTTTGTTATCTAATAAATCTCTTTGAAGGATTTCATATAATTGATTTATGGCTTCGGATAGATTTTCAAGAGGAACCAGTTCTTTTTGATGGTAAGATTCTGCAAAAGAAAATCCATGCCATACAAGTGGAAAATTCTTAAAGTATTCATAAGTTTCAATTGAATGGGTAAAATTACTTTTTTGAATGACAGTATTTACAGCAACCTTAGCACCGTTTTCTATCAACGATAAAAATACTTTGTTTGTTTTCTCAAAATTCCCTTCTCCTCGTATGTAGTCATGGACATTACCAACACCGTCAATAGATATATTTAAAATGACATTTTGATGTTCTGCGTAATAACGAATATCATCTTCAGAAAGTCTTGTTGCATTTGTAAGAATCCAAATTTCTACGGAATTTTGGGAAAGGGTGTCAATTAATTCTTTCAAATAAGGTAGCAAAGTGGGTTCGCCACCTCCAATAACAACTCGTTTTACTTTTTTACGCAAAGCAAAATCTGCAATATGCAATGCCTGCTTTTGTGTAAGACTTTTTTTATTACGGGTAATAACAGGACACATTCGGCATTGCAAATTACAACAAGAAGTAGCACAAATTGTAATCTGTTCCCAGTTATAAAAGTTCTCTATCATGGTTATTATATTATTCAATTCTGAAAATTGTGATGATAATATATTAAAGTATACCATTGAATAATAGTGTAATATAAATTGAAGAATATTGCTTGAATAAAGAAGGAAAAATATGGCTTACGAAAAAGAATGTTCCAATTTATTACGATATTGTGTTGAAAGGCAAGTCCCGTTATATGAAATTGTTTTTTTTCTTACAAATCGCTGTAACCAACGATGCTTGACATGCTGGCAATGGGAAGAAGATTTTAAAACGATAGAAAAAGAACTATCAGATGAAATGTGGATGAAACTATTGCAAGAATCCATTGCCATGGAAGCCAGACATTTGTATATTGTCGGTGGGGGAGAACCTATGGTTCGAGGAAATCTTGTAATGAAATTAGCTGAATTTGCTAAGCAGAGAGGAATGTTTTGTGTGCTGCATACCAATGGGACTTTATTTAAGAAAGAACAAATGGATAAATTGATTTCTTTAAAATGGGACCAGATAATTTTTAGTATAGACGGTCCCAACCCAGGAATTAATAATTTTATTCGTGGTGAAGGGACATTTGAGAAAGCCTTTCAAAATTTAATGTATATAAGTCAAAACAGGAATCATTTAATACCAGATTTGGGCATCAATGTTACCATAACAAACAAAAATTATCTGTATTTAAAAGAAATGGTTGATTTAGCAGTGGAAACAGGTTGTGGGGGTATACACGCTACATTAGTTCAACCCTTTAATAAACAAGCAGAACAGTTTGTATTAGAAAAAGAAGAAGTAGAGAGATGTAAAGAAATACTTATATCTGCAAAAGCAAAGGCTGAAATTGCCGGACTTTATCATACATTTGATTCTGTGCTTGAAAGTTTTGAAAATGTAAACAACGGACAGAATAAAGATGATGATAAAAATGACTTGAAGAATGGAAGAAATAATAATGACCGTTTCGTAGAAACTTATTGCTTTGAACCCGTGCTTTCAATGACTATTTCAGCAGATGGGAAAGTCAGTCCTTGTTGTATGTTCTGGAATAAAGACAATCCATCGGTTCACGATTATTCTTTATCAGAAATCTGGAAGGGACCTTTTTTTAATACAATCAGGGAACAATTGCAGAAAAAAGAGGCTATTCCCGATATTTGTATTAATTGTCCCTCTCAACTTCGACAACGAAGTGAGAACATCAGGAAAGAATTAAAAACAATGGGGGAGAAGACCACAAAGAACCCAATCCTATTAATAGTTCGTTTTCTAAATCGAATAAAAAAAGAGGGTTTTTCTTCCGCTTTGAAACGAGTAAAAGAATGGCTGTATATCCGTGCCGGGAAGGTTTGATTGTTGTAAAATCAGGATTGATTATCTTTTAGAGTTTGTTTTTTACCCTCTTTCCAGCCGGAAAGATGGGATAGCCTCTGAAAAAGAGTGAGTAGAAGAATTTCAAAGGTATTTTTACAAGATAATTTTTCTTGCCTGCATTTGTTCCATTGATATTTCATATCGCGAAGGCCACTACGGATACCCGTCATAGGTGGGAGCATAAGATATCCAGGCCAGTAGTTTTCATAATCTGGCATTTGTTCTGGATTGGGATAGATTTCATCTAAATTTAGACAGCGATGAATTACTATACTACATCCAAAGCCATAGTTATACCATGTTTTAATAAAGGAACGGAGATTGGTATCAAAATCATGATATACAATGGCATCCTCTTGATAAGCAAAACGCCATCCTTTTTTCCATAGATGAATACTGGCAGAAATATCTTCACCGCCGGGATTGCGTATATCGCCTGCAAAACCACCAACTTCAAGCAAAGGTGCTTTTGAAAAAGCGCAATTGCAGGTTACAAGATAGTGAAGTCTTTGCGGTGGTTCTAAAACACGATGGAATAGGAAATGTCTTGCAAACATTGATTTTTCGGATACGGCTTTTACTCTACCGCCTACACCGACAATTTTTTTTTCTGTATTAATTGCAGAGGTAATTTTGCTTAACCAGTGAGGATGAACTCTACAATCGGAATCTGTGAAAGCAACAATATCTCCACGAGCCATTTCTAATCCTGTGTTCCGAGCGATACCAGGACCACTATTCTTAGGCAAACGGTAATACCTGAACTCATACGGGTGCCACTGTTTAGCCCAATTCTGGCATGTTTCTGGTGTCTCGTCCGAGGAAGCATCATCTATAACAATAACTTCATACGGTTTTTCATATTCTAAAGAATCAAATGAATGAAGTAGATGTATTAATCTTTCATGGTCATTATAAGCAGGAACAATTATCGAGGTTTTAATTTCATTCATTTATCTAATATCCTGATTTATATTTTTTGTCGTTTGAAATCGAATGCCTCCATCAAATAAGAAATGCAAACCTGTCTTTAAGTGAAAGACAGATTTTTGTTCAGGAGTTGCAATAGCCTGGATTATTCTGGCACCTAAAGAGTATTCAGGATTAATAGGACTCATTCGGAAGGTATTTTCTTGATTGGTAAAAAGACAAATTAAAGGTAAATTATCCCCTTGTGCTTTTATATAAAGAGATGGACTGTAATTCTTATTTAGATGACGGTATTCTATTTGTTGCGGTAAAATTTCAGGGAAAGTTCCTTTTTCAAAACTTGTTTCCCATTGACTATATGGGTAAACCAAACCTATAGAAATATTGTATTCTTCTAAATCAATTTCCTCCATAGTTTCACACCATATTTTGGTGATAATACAATCCGTTTCGTTGTCAGGGGTTAATTCCCATTTTAATTTTATAGGGAATCGTTGGGATTCCCCTTCCATTAACCATGAGTTGCCTTCTCTATAAGGTGTTTTCCATAGGAATGTCTGGCTAAGAAACCACATACCTTGAAGACGAAATTGAGTGTGAAAATGCACCGCCTGAGTAATATGTTTCATTGTATTTTTATCTATAAATTCAATATAACCTTCGCCTAATCGGGCTTCGATATGTTTTAAATGAATTGTTCTTTGTTGGAGCCATGAAGATTTCCATGTTTCATATTGTTCTTTTGTTGCGATGGAAATTTTAAGATTACCAATAGAGTGAGTTCCTAACTTTTGAAGGTTGCTTGTTTCGGGAATCTGGAGATGGCAATTCACAAATCGTGAGCGTCCTATGTAGTCTGTATTGCCTATCGTAATAGATGTCCCGGGTTCACAGGATTCAAACTCTATCTTCAAAAGAGGATATTCCTCATGACTGCTTAGTAAAAATGCAGAATTTTCGCCTATTTTGGGCGGAACCATAGGAACCCAACCTAAATTTCCGGGTTGAATAGGAGAAAATTTTCCTTCATTACCTGCGTAAAAGAAACGGTCATATACCTCTGGTAGGAAAATACGGAATTCTAATGCCTGTAATGGAATTTCTTTTAATAACTTATAAGTGGGCGATAGAATGAGCGAGTTGTTTTCTATGATTGCCTTCCATTCCCATTGTAAGGGCAATCGGTATAAAGTGCCATTACTAACGAGTGTTTGTTTTCCTCTTTCCAGAACAGACCAGTCACCCATAGATGAGGTATGAACCTGCTGAAGATGGACAACGATTCCTTCGATACCTAATGGAGATGTGATTTCCTTTTGAAAGTGGAATAAAGATATTTTTCCATGGCTGAAAATGGCTTCAAGATTTCCTGTTTCATCTGAAATGGTATGTATTCCTTCGGCTCTACCAATCTGTCTTAAATAAAAGTCTATAGTGGCAGAAACAGAGCCACGGTCTATCAATTTTCCATGGTCGAGTAAGAAAACACGATTGCATAAAGCATTGACAGTGCCAAGGTCGTGGGATACAAAAACAATAGTTTTTCCCTGTTCCCGAAGTTCACCTATCCGATAACGACATTTGCGTTGGAATTCCTCATCCCCTACGGACAATACTTCATCTACAAGGAATATATCCGGGTTTACAAAGGATGCTACTGCGAAACCGATACGGACATACATCCCACTACTATAAGTATCAACAGGTTGGTCAATAAATTCACGGATGCCCGAAAATTCTATAATTTGCTCAATGACTTCATTAACCTGTGCTTTTCGCATCCCTAATAAACCCGCATTGAGGTAAATATTTTCTCTACCTGTAAGTAGAGGATGAAATCCAGCTCCTAACTCTAATAATGACGCCACCCTACCATAGACCTGTACTCTTCCTTCTGTAGGAATTGTAACACCTGCGATAATTTTTAAAAGGGTGCTTTTCCCAGAGCCATTTTTCCCTATTATCCCAACTGTTTCGCCACGATAAATATCAAAGGTTATGTTGTCGAGGGCACGAAAGTTTTCTGTTTTTTTACCTCGAACCCAGTCAAACAATCCTCCTTGTCCACGGAGGTCACGAAAACCCCTTCGTATAGGATATTCCTTAGTAATGTTTTTTAGTTCTATAATAGGTTCATTCATCGTTTACAAATAATCCGAAAAAGTTGCAGATTGTTTTCTAAAAATATACATCCCGACGGAAAAACAAATTAGGCTGATTATTGCGGAGTATATCAAAAAAGAGAACAGAGGCGTTTGTCCATAAAGTATACTTTCTCGAAGGTTTGTCAATATTCCCGCCATAGGATTTAAAATATACAGGTAATAAAACCATTGAGGAAGGGATTGATTATCACATGCATGACGAACCCACTCCAACGGATAGAAAACAGGAGAAGCATAAAACCCAAATGTTAAACCTACATTTACCATGTTTCCTATATCTCTGAAGTGTATATGTCCTGCAGAAAGGATAAGCCCCAACCCTGCAGAAAACATGAATAATATGGGGAAGATAATAACTAACCAAAGAATTTGTAAAGATATACTTTTTTGCAATAGGAAATGGATTAGTATTAATGTGAGAAAACCAATAGATAAATTTACAATAGGGTAAATAACAGATGAGAGAGGAACAACTTCGCGAGGGAAAAAAACCTTTTTTACCAGATTTTGGTGATTAATTAGAGACAAAGTAGCACCTGAAACGGAAGAGGAAAAATATTGCCAGAAAATTAATCCGCACAAAATTTGTGTTGCCATCGGAACTTCGGAATTACCTGATGAAGGAATGCGTTGCTTAAAAACAAAAGAAAATACGAAAAGAAGTAATAACATTAAGGTAACAGGCTCAATAATAGCCCATAAAAAACCTAATACCGCATAACGATAGCGGGCTTTTATTTCACGCCCTACAAGTCCCCAGAGTATTTCTCGGGCTCGAATTAAGTCGAAAGGGACTTGAAGGACAGATTTTTGTTTTTCACTGTCATAATATACTGCTTTTGTTAAAGGGTTTGTTTCCATATTCTCAACCTATGGGTTTGGGAAAGGAGGTAAAGATTTCATAGGGTCAAAACTACCACTTTCCATACCCCCACCCTGTGGTGTAGGTATCCCCTCAGGTGGAGATACAGGTGCTTGTTCTAATGGAATTCCTCCAGGTGTTAACATCGGGGCTACGAATTTCTCTAAATTAAATTCTTGTTGTTTTTCTTCGGTTATTAATGGTTTGAATTCTTCCGATGTTATTTGTATCTCATTGTCAACGATTTTAACAGTCCAGACTTTACGATTTCTTAATTTTTGTGATTGCGGTTTTTCTATAGGCCAGGAACGACGAAATTCGTTATAATAGCATCCAATTTTATCAATAGGTATTTGTTGAAATTTTAGGTTTTTTAATGCAAGTGAACCTACTTTAATCCAGTAATCATCATTTTCAGGACTTAAAAATTGAGGGTTCGCTATGATACTGGAATTATCAAAATTTCGTTCTTGCCATTTCGCGAAAGGAATTTTTTCGTAATCATCTTTCTTATAACTTTGCCAATGAACTCGGACATCTTTCCCATAATGGAATATTAAGTTAAAATCGAATTTATTTGTTTCGGGGTCAAAAGGAGATAAATGATATACCGCGGCACTTTCCTTTTCAGATTTCATATTAGAAATACCACAGAAATCATCTCTTTCGTAAGATACAATATTCCGTATGAATTGATTATTAGCGGGTTTGCGACGGTCATCTTGGTATAAAGAAAGTAGTTCCGGATAACGAATGCTATAAGGGGGTTCTTTAGGTTTCATGGCTTCCAATCGTTCATCCATGACATCCCAACAATAAGTATCCCAGCGTGCATCAATATGAATTGCAGGGATACAATCCACAAAAATATTATTTTCTACCAAATTATCTCTTCCTCCACCAATCATAACGCCACAAAGAGGGACGCGATATAGAATGTTTCCATATACCGTGACACCGCTGGTGCAATCGTCTAAATATATTCCCCAAGCCCATAGAGGAGTTTCATATTGATAGTTAAAGTCTTCATTATTCAATGAATCCTCATGCCCAAGTCCAAAACCATAAATATCATGAAAAATATTATTCCGCAGGATATTTCCTCGGTTTGTCCAGTCTCTTCCCATATAAAAGGCACCTGCATCGCCCGTTTCCTGACATACACGATATATCCTATTATATTCGATAATATGGTCATTACCGCCTAATATGATTGCAGAATGTGGTGAATCATGAATTTCATTGTTAGCAATACGATTAGCCACACCATTGATGGAAACTCCCGGGTGGTATGTCTTATGAATTTTTGCAAAATTAAAGATGTGATTGTTAATAATTTGATGTCCGCCCGTTTCTAATGTTTTCTTATCTCCTCCATTAACAGAAATTCCAGAACCCCCTAATTCAAAAAGGTCACACCCTTCAATTCGGTTATTTTTACCGCCATTTATTACTCCTGCAGTTTTGTAAATACCGGAAAAGGAACATTTAGCGACCAGACATTGTTCCGAGTTTTCTATAGTAATACCTGTATCATTAGAACAAAGAAAATTTAACCCTATAAAATTTAAATATTTGGCATTTTTAATATGTATTAAGTTATTTAATGTGGCAAGTATAGGTTTCTCTTTTGTCGTTTGTTCTCTTATGGGCATGAAGAAATAAAGTTCTTGAGTGTCTTTATCGAAATACCACTCATTTTCAGTATCAAGTAATGCGATATGATTTTGTAAAAAGAACCTTCTCCCTTTTTTGGCTTCATAGTTAAATTCGCCATCTATATATATAATTCCACCTTCTTTTATGGATTTTACTTTTGCTATTTGAAAAGCCCAATTATAATTGGAGAAAGTGGCAACTTCGAGGTTTTTTATTTCAATATTCCGTAAATTCTCAGGGAGGAGAGAACATTGGAACGCATGTTTGGCTATCTCAGGAGTTACATTTGTGATAAACGCCCATATTCCTCCCGGAATTTGTTCATCACTCTGATTAGGCCAACGGGCTAAGGTTTGAAGTTTCCCATTATACATTAAAATTCGTGGCTCTGATGTAATGTTTTCTATTTTTGCTTTATAAATATTTCCTTGAAAACTTTCAAAATTCTGGATTTCTTTACCTCCTATGAGGTATACCTCTTCGCCTTTATAGTTTTGCCATACGACAGGAAATTCACTACTTCCTGAATCTGCTTCATTGAATTCTAATGGCGATGAGAGTTCATATCTGCCTTGACGAAGAAGAACAATGCCACCTTTCTTTCCAACAGAGTTCATTATTTCTCGAAGTTTATCACGGGCTTTTTCTAATGTTTTGAACGGGCCATCACTTTTATCCTCCGTGGGGTCGGGAAGTGTTCCAGACCAGCTATCATTTCCCTGTGGAGAAACATAAAAAATAGGATATTGGTCTGAAAAGACACGAGCAGGTATTAGAGAAATAAACAAAAGACAAAAGATTATAAAAAGAGATTTTTGGGGCATTACTTTTATTCCTTTATTTTATTTTTTATGGGAATTTTAACACCTGTTGCCATAGTAATTTTTGTTGTAGATAATTTTTTTAATGATTTTATGTATTTCTGTGGTATAACAGGATATCGAATTAATTTAACTTCCTGTTCCCAGAGATTTTTAAACCATATTATCGCTTTTTCCTCTCCTAATACATTATAAAAAGCATTTAAGAAATCAAGGGGTTCATCTGGCATCAAGGAAAATTTATTATTTCCCCAACGCCATGATGTTGTCATGATTTTAGATATTAATTCAGGAGGTGAAATGGGTTTTATAATTTTTCTACAAGCGATAAGTTTAAGCCGATGTTGTCCTGAAGGGCTTCTTTTGATAACAAAATCACCAGAAGCGATTTCAGGAAGAGCAATACTGGCTCTTTTTTTATCATCATAAAGATGGATTATTGTCTCAATAATCTTGCTTTTTATCCAGTTGGTTTCTTCTATAGAAAAAGTATGAGGATTTGAAACATTTACAAAAAACTGTAAATTTTTATTTACCCCCAATTCATCAAATCCATTCAGCCATTGTGTTAGATATGCGTATATCTTTCGATGGAATTCCTTGCGGTTGTGTCTATCCGGGAAAAACAAATAATCACCAGAAAAAGGTTTAACTACAAGTTCCGGACATTTCTTGTTAAGGACAAGTAGATATTGATGTTCAGATTTTGCTACTTTTGAAAATTCATCTCCATCTTTAGCAATTACCAGGGCAAAATGGGCTTGTTTTAGTTTTTGGTTTTCTGCTTTTAAGTGAAATATGAACTGATATTTCCCCTCTTGAAATAGATGTATTTTCAAACTGGTTATAGGAGCATTTCCCAGAACTTTTTGAATAGAGGGAATAATAAATTTATCTTTACCACAGAGATAATTATTAAATGAGTTTACTAATGTATCAAATTGGTAAAATCTTTTGAGTTCATTGCCCCAATAATCAAAAAGGGGTCTGAATCCAGACCATAAAACTTTGATTGATGTTTTATTGAATTTTGATTGTGCTAATTTTTTCATGAAACGATAAGCCTATCTCTTATTAATTCCCTTTTATAAAAAAGGATATTATATCTTCTTATAGTGAAATTATATTACTTTATGTGGTATGCTTTCTCATTCGTCTTTCTGTGTCAGAAATATCTAAACCTTTGTATCCAAAATAAATACAATTCCGTTTTTATAATAAAATTAATTTCAGTAGAAATCGAAACGCCATAAACTCCCCTTTGGTTGAAATATGCCTAAGAAAAATATTTATAGTATAATTTTTTTATTAATATTCTTTTTAGAAGTAAGTTCTTTTGCAGAGAAGGAACATTGGGTAGATATTCAACAAAAAGATAAGAATATTTTAGCAAAACAAAGATTTGAAATATTAGTGAATATAAAAGCAGAGAAAGAAGAAAATCCTTACTGCTTTTTCCCTCCTGAATTCGAAAATGACAAAGAAAATCTTTCTTTGAATGTTAAGAAGATGGGTACACGAGAATCAGAAAGAGAAGTAAATCTGGAAATATGTATTGAGGGAATTGCTCAAGAAGCCGGGGAATACACAGTAGGTCCTATGAGAATCCCTTATATTGTGCTTTCTTCGGATATGGAAACGGAGTTTATCAAAGATAATACACGGGTTATACCTACTTCTTATTGGGAAGTTCCTTCATTACAAATAAAGGTAAGAGATGAACGATTTTTTAAATACAAAAGATATGCATACATAGGTGTTGGAATTATCCTATTTTCTGTATCTTCTATATTTATGGTTTTATTTTATAGAAATAGAATGAAAAATCAACCGATAAAAGCAGAAATAACAATGAGTGATTCTCTACATGTGGCAAGGAAATATAGGCTGGATGGTAATTATTATGAATACTTAAAAACACTTCTTGAGATTGTAAAAAGATTGCAGGAAAAGAAAGGAGATAAAGAATTACTAAATTTAGAGCAAAAATTAAAAGAGAAAATAAATGAGGTAGGTTATAAAGGAATTACTCCTACGGAACAAGAAATGGATTTTTTCTGGAAAGAAGTAGCAAACAATGTTTCTATTTATGAAGATAAAAAGAATGTATGATGTCTTTTAATAAACATTAAGAAAGGAGACAATCTATGTCTATGAGCGTTCAAACAATTCGAGCACGAGTAGAACGATATGCAGATATATTAATGCGTGTGCAGGAAGAGATAGGAAAAGTTATTGTTGGGCAACAATATATGATAAGTCGCATGTTAGTTGGACTTTTAGCCAATGGGCATGTTCTTTTGGAAGGTGTTCCCGGGCTTGCAAAAACCACTGCGGTGAATACTCTTGCCAAAACTTTGGACTGTTCCTTTCATCGTATACAGTTTACCCCGGATTTATTACCTGCAGATTTGATAGGGACATTAGTATACAATCCCAAAACAGGTGAATTTACCACCAAAAAAGGGCCTGTGTTTGGCAATATTATTTTAGCGGATGAAATTAATCGTGCTCCAGCGAAAGTGCAAAGTGCTTTATTAGAAGCAATGCAAGAGCGACAGGTTACTATTGGTGATAACACCTATAAATTAGAAGAGCCTTTTATGGTTCTTGCTACACAAAATCCTATTGAACAGGAAGGTACCTATCCTTTGCCCGAAGCACAGGTTGACCGATTTATGCTTAAACTAAAAGTTACCTATCCCAATAGAAATGAAGAAAAAACCATTCTTGAAAGAATTGATTTACTCCATCAGCCAAGTGTATCAACAATACTTTCAAAACAACAGGTTTTGGAGATGAGAGAAGTAGTTAATCAAATCTATGTAGATGACAAAATTAAAAACTATATAGTTGATATTGTTCAGACAACAAGAAATCCAGAATTATTTGGGTTGAAAGTAAACCATCTTATCGAATATGGAGCCTCTCCGCGTGCTTCCTTATATTTGCAACAAACAGCAAGAGCATGGGCATTTTTACAGGGAGAAGGAAATGTCTTCCCACACGATATAAAAACTATAGCCCCCGATATATTACGCCATCGTATTAAAGTTTCTTATGAAGCAGAGGCCGAAAATATTACAAGTGAAGATATTATTCAAAAAATACTTGACCATGTTCCTGTCCCATAAAAAGGTGTATGGATAGTATGTTAACTGCAGAAATGTTAGCCAAAGTCCGAAGAATTCAAATTCGGACTACGAAGTTAGTAAACGATATTCTTGCAGGAAGATATGAAAGCGTCTTCCGTGGGCAGGGAGTTGAATTTAAAGAAGTGCGGGAATATGTTCCCGGTGATGATGTCCGTAATATTGATTGGAATGTTACCGCCCGAACAGGTAGCCCCCATGTAAAGGTGCTAACAGAAGAGCGAGAACTTACCATTATGCTTGTCGTGGATGCAAGTGGTTCACAAAAATTCGGTTCTGTCTCTCAATTTAAATTAGAACTATCAGCGGAGGTATGTGCTGTCCTTGCTTTTTCTGCTATTCAAAATAATGATAGGGTAGGTCTTATTGTATTTACCAATGAAGTAGAATTATTTTTACCTCCAAGGAAAGGAAGAAAACATGGATTAAGGGTTATTCGTGAGGTTTTATATCATGAACCCAAAAATAAAGGGACGAATATAAATAAATCTCTGGAATTTTTATCACAAATATTAAAGCGTAGGTCTGTAATATTTATTTTATCCGATTTTAATGACGAGCATTATGAAAAAACGCTAAAAGTCCTTACTCGTAGACATGATGTTATCGCTTGTATGATTACAGACCCAAGAGAATTATCTTTGCCCAATATAGGTCTTATTACAGTTACAGATGCCGAAAGTGGAAAAGAAATAATTATTGATACAAGCAATGCGAAATTCCGTGAGAAATATGAGGTTAAAGCCAAAATGGAATATGAAAGGAAAAAGAAACTTTTACTCCAATCTGGTGCGGAGTTTTTAGATATTCGCACAGATAAACCTTATATAGATGAGTTGTATCGTTTTTTCCGTGCTCGTGAGCGGAAATCAAATCGTTAAAGAAGAATTTAGGAAACAAAAGATATATCGTTACTATGACAGTTTTGAATGTTTTTATCAATATATGTTTTTTTGCGGTATCCGTTGGGGATATAGGTGTAGAACTTTATAATCCACATATCCCCTGGTTCCGTTCTTCGGAATATATTATTCAAAATTATTCAATAGAAAATAAGAATTGCCCTGAATGGAAAAATTTGTCTGAAGATATAGAAATTACAGAAAAACCGATAATAGGTAGTGAAAATCAAGGATGTGTTAAAAAGGTTATTATGGATCCCTTAAAAGCAGGAAAATTTTTAATACCTCCGGCTGTAGTAAAAGATAAAGAGGGGAAGGAATGGAAAACATCTGCATTTGTTCTGGAAGTGCGAGAACCAACCGATAAGGAAAAAGAAGAATTACAGAATATCGCAGGAATTATTGAGCCAAAAATTGGGAATAATTATAGAAATCTCATCATAAGCAGTTTGTTAGTTATTTCCCTTTTGATTGCGGTTGCAGGTTTCATTTATTTGTTTAAGAAATATTTTATTAAGAGCCAAACTTTGGAGGAAAAGATAGAATTACCATGGGAAAAGGTATTCCGAAGGTTAAGGGAATTGAAAAACAAAGATTTACCTTCTCAGGGCTTATATGAACCTTATTATGTCCAATTAACATGGATACTTCGTTATTATATTGAAGACCGATTTAATATTCATGCCCCCGAACAAACTACCCAGGAATTTATTGAAACCACTATGAAAGAAAAGGTTCTAACACCCGAACAACAAAAATTGCTGTATTCTTTTTTAAGTCATTGTGATAAGGTGAAATTTGCCAAATTCGTTCCAACAATAGAACAAATGGAAGACGGATATAATCTGGTATGGAATTTTGCTGAAGAGACAAAATTAAAGGAACAAACACAAAGAGATGTAAATCAACAGGATAGTATATCTCAGTGATGCTTTCATATTTTCAAAATAAAGGTATTTTTTTTACATATCCTTACTTCTTTTTATTACTAATACCTGTCTTTATCCTTTTTTTAATTGAGATTAGAAAAAAAAATACCTCTTCTATTCTTTTCTCTTCATCTTCATTGTTGTCTGGATGGGAGATTGATGCCCTTCATTGGCGGAGGTGGATAGGACCTTTATTGTCTCTATTGGCTTTTATTTGTTTTATCATTGCATTAGCAGGTCCTACTTATGGCGTTAAATTAAACAGAGACCGGGCTAATGTTATTGATATTATGTTGTGTCTGGATATTTCCGGTAGTATGAGTCAACAGGATTATATGTTAGGAGGGATGCCAAGAGACCGTTTGTATGTTGCTAAAAAATCGGCTATTCATTTTGTTGAACACAGAAAAGAGAATAAAGGGGACCGATTCGGATTAGACCGCATTGGATTAATACTGTTCGCAGGTGTAGCATGGACACGCTGTCCTCTAACATTAGATTATGAAGTTTTATTGCAAGCATTGAATAAGACTGATTTTGCCCCACAAGAGAAAGATGGAACTGCTATAGGTTCAGCATTAGGGCTTGCTGTACGCCGATTATTACAAAGTGAAGCCAAGAGTAAAGTAATTATCTTATTGACAGATGGCATAAATAATCGGGGAGAGATTACCCCTAAGGAAGCAAAAGAATTAGCAAAGGAGAAGGGTATTAAAGTTTATACTATTGGTGCAGGAACTTCGGAAACAGGTTATTCTATTACAACCACCGGACAGATGATAAGAAACCAACCTATAGATGAAGCATTATTGCAGGAAATAGCACAAGAAACAGGAGGGAAATATTTCCGTGCTACCGATACAGAAGGGCTTATGAAGGCGTATGATGAAATAAACCGGTTAGAGGCTACAGAGGTGGATGTAAGTGATTTTTACGAATACAAAGAAAGTTTTCTACCTTTTGTAATTATAGGTGCGTTATTAATGTTAGCATCTACTTATTCCCGAAGAATTTTATGGGACCCATTGCCATGATTAAAGAAATAAGGAGTTTATAAATAAATGTATTTTGCGTTTCCGTGGAAATATCTCCCTATATGGATATTGATGACTTTAATCGTTATAGGACTGATGGGAATATCTTTATTTTGGATGGAAAAGAAACGCAATATAAGAATTCAAAAGTTTGCCGAAATTTCATTAACAGAGCGTTTAATACAAGGTTTTAGACCCTGGCTACGGAAAGTAAGCATTATCACGGTAATAATGGGTTTTTTCTTTATCATTTTAACTCTGGCACAACCTCATTGGGGTGCTTCTTGGGAAAAAACACAAAAATTAAGTAGAGATATATTATTAGTAATTGATACATCCGAGAGTATGCTGGCAGACGATTTACCTCCCAATCGTTTGGAAAGAGCCCGACAAAAAGCCTTTCTTTTGATGGACCGTTGTCCCGGCGACCGATTTGGTATTATTGCATTTGCAGGCGAGGCTGCATTGGTTTGCCCATTAACATTGGACCATGGCTATGTAAAGACAATTCTCCGTTCACTAAATACAGACATGTTGAGCAAAGAAGGAACAGATATTTCAGAAGCCTTTAATGAAGTGGAAAAGGTATTTAAAGAAGATATAAAAAAATCGGGTAACGAGGACAAATACGCTCGTGCAGTTGTAATTATAAGTGATGGAGAAGACCTCTCGGAAGATGCAGAGAAAAAAGCAGAAGCCCTCGGAGAGAATATCTTTTTAGTCGTTGTTGGAATGGCAACTCCTCAGGGGGCTGAAATCAAATTTCCAGAATGGATGAAAAGGTATGTTAAAACTTCTAATATTAACCTTACACATAAATCCGTTTTAGATGAAAAGAAACTGAAAGAAATAGCGTTAAAAGGGAAAGGCTTTTATATAAGAACTACTATGGACGATACAGATTTAAATATGATATTGGGAGAATTGGAAAAAATACGAATGTTTTATCAGACGGACACATTGAGGTATCAGAAGGTAAATCGTTACCGTTGGCCTCTATCCATTGCTTGTATTTTGTTTACATGGGAAACAGGGATATGGATAATTTTGTCTTCAAAGAAAAAACAGATACAAAATTAGAGAAAATATAGAAGTATGGTGAATTATTATTTGCAAATAATTAATAAAAATATAGTATTGATTGCATTAGCGAGTTTTATTTTAGGTTCTTTTAGTAGTGCGGAAGATATAAAAAGCGTTTGGGAAACATCTCGGGCGAAAACTGTAAAAGGGGAATTCGAAGAGTCATGGAAAGAATATGAAGACTTACTTATAAAAAATCCAAAAAATTTTGAAGTAGTATTTGGTGCTGGATGCTTAAAATATTACCAGGCAGAAAAAAGTGTAGGTTCACAGCAGTTAGATGATGCTAAAAACCTTGTAAAAGAAGCAGAACACTATTTTGATACCGCAATTCAATTAGCAAAGAACTCAGAAAAAAAAGCAGATGGTTTGTATAATAAAGGAAATTGTAATTTGTTGATAGCAAACGCACAAAAAGAAAATCCACAATCTATTGAAGAATGTATAAACTATTATAGGAATGCAATCCGTTCTTACCGAGAAGCAATAGAAAATAAATCAAATTTTCCAGAAGCAAAAAAAAATTTAGAACACGCCCTTTTCCAATTAAAACAATTAATTCAAAAGAAAGATAAGAAAAAAGATGAAAACAAACAAGATTCTCAATCGGATAAAGAGCAGCAATTAAAAACGATGTTTGTAGAAACGAAGACCGATTATCCTGATGCCGAAGTTCGTATTTTAGAGGAACAACCTAATGTCGTAGAGTTAAAAAAGAAGAGTAATTAAATATGATAAGAAAACAGAACAGAAAAGAATATATTAAAAATAGATTTATAAAAATTATCTGTGGGATATTTTTCATTGGTTTTAGTTTCAGTTCTATTATGGCTCAAGATAGCATTCCTCCATTACTTAAAAGACCAGGGGAAGATGATGGGACGAAAAAAAAGATAACTGCAGAAGTTTATGCTATAAAAGCCGGCGAAAAAAATACAAAGAATACGGATGAAGAGGGACAAGACAAATCAGAAGTATTGGAAGGTGATGAAGCCTTGTCGTTTATTATAAAGAAACTGGGAATAAATGATTACAATGTAGTTTTTAAGGATAAACAACCTATTTCAACGGATAATAAAAATGAGTTACATTACAAGATAGGACAAGGTTTGGATTATTATGTATTACCTCAAGAAGTTGCTTCTTCGGAAGTTTATACATTAGATACCCGTGTCCAGGTAACAGAAGGAAATAAAAAAGTAGATGCTATTAAAGCAATAGCAAAAGCAAAATTAGGGGAACCCTTAGTGTATAAAGGGATACAATTAGATAACAGTGATTATATAATAATATTCACACTGAAAAACGAAGATGAAAATCAATCTAAGGGTGGTGAACAGAATCAAGAACAACAACAGAAAGAACAAGAACAAAAGGAAAATCAGCAAAATAACCAGGATAAAGATGAACAGAAAAAGCAGGAAGAACAAAATAATAAAGAAGAAAATAAAAAAGAAAATCACCAGATGGAGTTATTATTAGAATCGTTAGATAATATGGACCAAAAAGAACAAAAAGAAATGTTGAATGAACGCGAAAGAATTATGTTGCCTGAAAAATGGTGGTGATATGAAATATAAAATAGGACAGAAGAAACAAAAAAAAGAATTTTGGATAAAAGTTGAAACGATATTCTTATTCTGGGTTGTTTTTTTTCTCCTTATTGGACATATTCCCTGTGCCTATTCTCAGGATTCCCCTATACAGGTTCAAATAAATCCAACAGAAGTAGGAATTGGAGATTCTTTTGATGTAATTGTTTCAATTCAGGGCACAAATATCGGGGAGCCTGTTATTACATCTGAAGATGGAGTAAAAATTAATCCACAATCATTTTATAATGGGATGAGCACCCAGATGGAGATAGGATTTGGTCAGTCTCGTATTATTACAACAAAAGAGAGACATTATCGTGGTTATGCTCAGCAAGAAGGTGAATGGAAAATATTTGTTCAGGCAGATATTGATGGAAAAAAATATGTTTCGCCGGAAGCAAAAATTAAAGTAAGTAAAAACCCATCGCCCCAACAAGCAATTCCTCCAGGTCCCTCTATTCCGCAAAGACAATCAGGAATTTTACAAGGTAGAAGAAGACAATCAGGTAGTCCAGGAACAAAAACAGACCAAACACAATTTGACCAGGCTCTAATTGTTGAAAGTGAACTATCAAAAAGAATTGCATTTCAGGGAGAGATGTTAACTTTAATATTTCGTGCGAAAATCCTTGAATCTCCTGATATATCTATACAAACAACAACAGGAAATCTTCCCGATTTGCCAGCATTGGATGATTTCTATATGGGCAAAGTGCAACAAAATACTCGCAGAGAAGACCAATCTGGAAAAACTTATCGTGTTGTAGAACTATCAGTCCCTATTTGTCCCAAAAGTGTCGGGACACTAACAGTAAGTCCCTGGGAATGGAATAACTGTTATATCAGATATTACAACAATTGGGGTTGGCCTGAAACATATTCGATAAATAAAAGTTCAGAGGCCCTAAATCTGGAAGTGCGAGCACTTCCTGATGCTCCGAATAATTTTTATGGGGCGATTGGTAAATATACTCTAACCTCTAATCTTTCACAGACAGAAGTAAATATAGGAACTCCCATTTATTTAACAATGACAATACGAGGTTCTGGAAATCCTGATTTTATAAGAGCCCCATCAAAACCAGTTCTCGATTGGGCTTATGTTTCTGATGCGGAAATTATAAGTGGAAATACCGACACATGGGATAATGTGGAGAAATCAATTCGTTTTTCAATAACACCCTTAAAACCAGGAGATTATGAAATACCCACAATAGAATATAATTACTTCAATCCTCAAATTGGACAATACAATACACTTCGAACAAATTCTTTTAAATTAAAGGTTATCGGGGAAGCAAGTGAAGTAAATAATGTAATTACTGCGGGAGGAACTCCACGAATGGAGACCCGTAGCATTGATTTATCCAGTGGCGATTTACTTCCTTTAATAACAGAAGGCGTCCAATTAAAACCTCAGGGTTCTTACTATAAGGGAATTATTATTGCTATTTTTGTCTTTTCTCCACTTATTTCTATGATTTCGATTGGATTAGGTTTTAGAAAAGAGTATTTAAGGAAAAATCCTATATACCTTCGTAAAATATCTGCCTATACAAACGCAATAGAAAAGTTTAATGAATTAAAAACAGGGTCAAGTATTCCTGCTGCAGTTGAACAATCCTTGAAACAATATATTGGTGATGCCACAGGGGCTTTAAATGTCTCTGGACTAACATCAGATGACATTGAAAATATTATGAGAAGTCAGGGAATAGATAATGAACTTATATACAAAACTGTAAAACTAATAAAAACCTGTGAACGGATACGATACAGTGGGTCCTCTATTTCTATGGAAGAAAACAAAGGATTAGAAGAAGGTTTTAATTTGTTAATAGAAGAGTTAAAGAAGGTTTTGGGATAAATATATGAACATTGGCATATTGTGTATAACTTTATTAATGAGTTTGACGGGGAATATATATAATCAGTCTTTTAGAGAAGGAAACGATGCTTATTATAAAAAAGATTTTGAAACCGCCATACAGAAATATGAAAATTTAATTAAATCAGGAATAGCAAATCCAATTCTTTTTTATAATTTAGGGAACGCCTATTATCATTTGGGAAAGAAAGGATTGGCAATTGCAAATTATGAACGCTCTCTTGATTTAAATCCTTCTTTCAAACCTGCAAGGGATAATTTAAATAAAGTGTTGAATGAAACAAAAAGAAATTTGGCAGTTCCAGAGGAACCTTTATGGATGAAATATTTATTTATATGGCATTATGGAATACATATAAAATGGACATGGACAATAAGTCTTTTATTCTGGTTTACGGGATGGACAGTAATCGGCTGTCTTATGTGGATGAAAGAAAGATATAGAAAAGGGATGTTTGTCATAGGAATCTTCTTAATCACAGTAGGGGTTATATTTTTCCTTTCTGCCATAGTAAAAATGAATTCGGTGCCTTTAGGAGTTGTAATTGTTTCGGAATGTCCTGTTCGCATAACCCCATCTGAAAATAGTCCCTCTCGATTTGAACTTTTTGAAGGCGACCGTGTTCGTGTAGAGCGAGAAGAAGATACATGGATACTGATTTCGACGGTAGATAATGAAAGAGGTTGGATAAAAAATGATACAATTTTTATCTGGAAACCTCCTTATCGTAGCGTTGAAAATAAAACGAATATTGAAGAGAAAGTATCATCTTGAAAAACTTTATTGAATTATTACAAAGCATATCTTTATCTCCACAGGATAGGGTTTCCTCTGTTGAGTTTTTATCCTCTGCCAAAAGATATTACAGACAAAGTTGGGAAGAAATTCGCCAGAACCATAGACAGGGATATTCAGGTAGGCAAATTCTGAAACAATTGAGTGAAAGTGCTGATATTCTCATCGAAGGGGTTCTGTTATATGCATTATATGAATGTAATATAAATAAAAAAATATTTGACAATATTTCCCTTTGTGCCTTAGGAGGATATGGTCGTAAAGAATTGTCGCCTCATTCCGATTGTGATTTGTGTTTTTTACATGAAATAGAGATAGATAATTCCACATTAGAACCTTTAATACAAAGTTTTACAACAATGTTATGGGATTTGGGGTTGCATGTGAGTATTGCTATTTATACAGTCCCTGAAGCCATTCAACTTATAGAAGAGGACCCCAAAACCTATACTTCTTATTTACATATTCGAAATATTACGGGGCAGAATCGGTTGCCCGAGCAACTTAAAGAAGGTCTAAAAGGAATATCTCAAAGTGCTAAAGCAAAAGTATATGATATTATTTTTCAGCGTCTCGGCACAGCCTTTGCACAATCAGGGAAAGATTTATTTTCCCATGAACCCGATATTAAAGAAAATGCAGGTGGATTGAGAGATTATCATGCGATATTATGGATTTTGGGATTGGAAAATAATTGGGGTTCAGACCTTAAAGACATAGAAAAGAGTGGTTATATCGAAAATAATACATATCTTTCCTTAGTGGAGAGCCTTGATTTCCTGTGGAAAATACGCAATGAACTTCATTTTACAAAAAAAAGATGTTGGGATTTGTTAAATATTGAAATGCAATATCATCTCTCTCAATTTCTTAATTATGGAGATGCTGCTGATGATGCTATTGAACGATTTATGGAAGATTTTTATTCATCGGCAATGAGAATACGCTTATTGTTTGAATATATTGCCCGTAAAGCAGAACAAAAGAATTTTCCTAAGACAACTCTTGAAATTCCCTCCTCGAGTGTTGATGATAAATCGAATTATATGTTGTATAACGGCTATTTAACCCCGAGGATAGATGATGCCAACTGGTTTGTAGAAAATCCTGTTCGTATTATGGAATTGTTTTGGGAAGTATCGCGTAGAAAAGTTCCCATAGGTTATTCTATTCAACATTGGATACAACAAAATTTACATTTAATTAATGATAGTTTTCGAAATAATGAAGTAGTCAGTAAATACTTATTATCTATATGTGGAAGACCATTTTCTGCGGGATTTACATTCCGAGAAATGGAAAAGTTAGGTGTTCTGTCTAAATATATGCCCGAATTTGGTGCTATTCAAGGAATTGTTCGTTATAAAGATTTCCATAGTTATCCTGTAAATGAACATATTTTAAGGGCAATGGAGTCGTTAGAAAATATCCCTCGATTATCCGGCTCTATTGGGGAAATATTTAGAAAAGTATTGAAGGAAATTGAAGAACCTCAATTTCTTGTTCTGTCTATTCTTCTACATGACCTCGGTAAGGTAGAAGGGGAGAGACATTTAGAAGCAGGGGTTCATATAGCAAGGACAATTTGTGATAGATTAAGTCTATCCGATGAAGATTCGGAACATATATCCTTTCTTGTAAAAAATCACCAACTTATGGTTAATGTGGCGTTGTATAGAGATATTGACGATATAGATGTGGTTCAGGCATTCGCCTCGGAGGTAAAAACAGAGAGATTTCTTAACGAACTTTTGATTATGAGTTATGCGGATTTGTTCGCTGTCGGACCTAATGTATGGAATGAATGGAAAGGTTCATTATTAATTAACTTGTATTTTAAGACATTACGAATGCTGAAAAAAGAATTTTCAAAAGATTTGACTTTAGAAGAAGCAGTTGCAGAGAAAATCAGACAGATACATGAAAAGGTACCCCAGAGAAATCGTTCCGAATTAGAATATCATTTGAATTCAATGGGTTCTGGCTATCTGGATGCATTTACCCCTGATGATATTATTATACATTTAGATTGCTTAGAAGAAGCAATGGAAAAAGGATTAGCCGTCCGATGTTGGTCAAATGAATCTATAGGAATGAGTCATTTCGTTGTTGCTACACGGGATAAACAGGGGTTATTTGCCCAAATTGCAGGATGTTTTGCTTCACAACTTATTGATATATACAACGCTTCTCTATATACTCGAGAAGATGGATGGGTCGTAGACTATTTTCTTGTTCGAGATGCACCTCAAAGGAGACCTCTTACTGAAGGGCAAATTATAACATTAGAAAAGACACTTCGAACTGTTATTCTGGATGGTAAAGATGTGCAGGTCTTTGTTGACAAGACAAAGAAAAAATTATTTGCACTCAAAAAATCCCTTGCCCCTGTGCAGACATATATCCGTTTTGATAATGATTCTTCCAATAAACATACTGTTATTGATATAGAGACAGGAGACCGAACCGGTTTGTTATATGATATAGCCTCTGCTCTTTTTGTTATGGGATTAAATATATATAAAGCAAGAATTAATACAGGGGCTTATCGGGTTCGCGATTCTTTTTATGTCCAATTTCGCGATAATAAAATAACACATAGAATATTACAGTCCGCTATCCGTGCCGGATTGTTAGAATCTATTGACGCACAAAACATTCAACAGGAGCAAAACGATGAAGAACAAAAAGGATAAGTTTACAAAAATTCTATTGATTGCAACAGTTACTATAATGATTACCCGAATATCCTATCCCGATATTCTCGAGGAAGTTGAAAAGAGATTTATTGAAATACATGAGAAAGTGGGATGTTCCGTAGTAAATATTGAACGAGAATCACAGATTAGTGCAGTTCCTGTAAATCGCGAGGAATTGTTTAAACAATTTGGATTACCCATTCCAGAAGAGAAAGAAACTCCATCACTTCCTCAAAAAGAACAAAAACAAAAAGTTACAGGGACAGGTTCAGGCTTTGTTTATTCCAAAGACGGATATATTATTACCAATAATCATGTAATAGAAGATGCTGATAAAATTACAGTAAAAACTGTATCCGGGAAGAAATACCCTGCAAAAGTAATTGGTGCCGATTCTGAATCAGACCTTGCTGTTATTAAGATAGAACCAGAAGAGGAACTTATACCTGTTGTGTTAGGAGATTCCGACCAGTTAAAAGTGGGACAATTTGTTGCTGCAATCGGGAGTGCCCGTGGATTGGAGGGTTCAGTTTCTTTTGGTCATATCAGCGCCTTAGGTAGGGAAAATCTTAGAGAATTGCAATTACAGGGGCTTACATTCCAACATTTAATCCAGACCGATGCAGGAATTAATCTCGGAAATAGTGGAGGTCCTTTAACAAATATTAGAGGTGAAGTAATAGGGATAAATGTTGCTCTAATGTTAGGTGCTAATAGAATTGGTTTTGCAATTCCTATAAATACGGCAAAACAGGTAATTCCTCAATTGATACAAGGCGGTAAAGTTGTAAGAGGTTATTTAGGTGTTGCCGTTACAGATGTGGAACGCTATGGTGAAGCACTGAATCTGCCGAACAGTTACGGAGCATTTGTAAAAAGAGTTCAGGAAGGGACACCCGCAGAAAAGGCAGGAATTAAAATTTATGATGTTATATTGAAAGTGAATGAACATGAAATTCAGAGTGCTCAGGATTTAGTAAATACAGTGTCATCTTATACACCTGGAACCTCTGTAATTTTAGAAATATGGAGAGATGAAAACAAAATATCATTGCCAATTGTATTAGGAGAGAGAAACTTCCAGGTTGCACAAAAAACTAAGGAAAATGTGTCATTTTTGGGTATGACTTTTATGGATTTGGATAATCGGAGCAGAGAAAAATTAGACCTTGCTCCCGATACCAAAGGAGTTTTGATAGAAAATGTTGAAACAGGAAGCCCTGCAGAAGAAGCAGGACTATTCCCCGGCGATATTATTTTAGAGATTCAACGAAAAACGGTTAGTAGTGTAAAAGATTTACTGGCTATTTTGCCGAACCTTGTTAATACGGGAAAACCTATTATGATTCGTTATCAGCGAGGAAAGCAAGAACCCGATATTACTATTGTTAGTGTCACTCCATAAATTTTTCTTAATAAATATTATCGTGATACGGTTACTTCATAAATAGTTCTGAAAAAGGATTGAGGATTGCCGTCTTTAGGTCCTTTGGCAATACATTCAACAATATATTTTTTCTCTGCATTGAATTTAAGTGTTATTGTATTTTTACTTTCTTTTTGAACAACCCCATCTACTTTCCATATATAAGACGAGTATCCCTCCACAGCAGTTAATTTGAGAGGTTGTTTCATTTTAACCTGGAAAGGAATAGGGTCATAGGATATTACTTTAGTTGATGCAGTAGCCTTGCCTAACAAAATATCGGCATCTTTTTCTTCAACTTCAATGGTATAATTGCCGGGTTCTGGAAATGTAAAAACAAATGAAGATTCTCCTTCTCCTTGTTTAATCACTTGATTGTTTACCCGCCATACATAAAGAAGGTCAGGACTTCTTTCGAGATTAATTTCCAGAGTTTGTCCTTCATAATATAAAGGAGGAACTTCTAAATGGATATCTATCTTATGAACTGGAGAAACAAGCCCTAATCGTTTCTTTAATTCCTCCACAGAGATACCTTCCTTTTGAGCACGATTTTCTAATGTATCAGGGAGTTTGTCCAAAGGAGCATAAACAGCAATAAGACACTTCCCAAAGGTCGTTTCAATTACCAAATCGTAAGTCCCTATTTCAAGCAATGCAGGAGTGATAATTATTTTATCGTCTAATACTTGTAAATGAATCATGTGATTATATTTATTCTCTCCCGCTAAAAATGACCAATTTTTAATATGTTCTTTTTTTAGAAGTTGATTTTTATAAAATATCTTAACAATGGATTCTTGATTTAAATCATGGATTGTTATTTCATCGGGGTTTGCATACAAATCAGGGTTTCTCATATCCCCAAAGACAGATAAAGAACACAAAAAAAAGAGAACAATTGCACCATTTACTATAAGTAATTTAAAATTATTATATGGGAACATATTCAAAACCTTTCCCTTCGGTTAAATTTGTTGAGGTTTACTATTAAAGGAATTATACTAATTTTAACTAAAGAACCCAATTTCTTATATTATTAATACATTTCAAAAAAACAATATGATGACAATATAGGCAAGTATGAATACTCGAGATTTTGACATTATTATAGTAGGGGGAGGACATGCAGGGATTGAATCTGCATTAGGAGGAGCCCGTTTAGGATATAGAACGATATTGATAACGCTTCAAATAGACAATATCGGAAAAATGTCTTGTAATCCTGCTATAGGAGGAGTAGCAAAGGGACAACTGGTCAGAGAAATAGATGCATTGGGTGGAGAAATGGGGCGATGCACAGATAGAACAGGTATCCAATTTAAGATGTTAAATCGATCCAAAGGTCCTGCTGTTCATTCACCCCGAGCACAGGCAGACCGATTTCTATATCAATGGGATATGAAAAGAGTATGTGAATTGCAGGAGAATTTATATTTAAAACAAGGAGAAGTCGCAGAAATTTGTGTCCATAAAAACAAAGTGTATGGAGTTAAGTTAACGACAGGAGAAGAAATTACAGGTAAGGCTGTTATTGTATGCACGGGAACCTTTTTATCGGGGTTGCTCCATTTTGGAATGCAATCTGTTATAGGAGGAAGGGCAGGAGACCCTTCTGCTTCTTATTTGAGTGATTGTTACCGCAAATTAGGTTTTACTGTAGAAAGATTAAAAACAGGGACCTGTGCCCGAATACATAAAAGGAGTATATGCTTTGATGGATTAGAAGAACAGAAAGGAGATGAAGACCCCCGCCCATTTTCCTTTTCAACTCCTATTGAAGGTTTTAATCCTAATAAAATATCATGCTGGATTACTTATACAAATGAAAAAACCCATGAGATTATTCGTCAAAGTTTAGACCGTTCACCCTTATATTCCGGAAGAATCTCAGGTATAGGACCTCGATATTGTCCCAGTATCGAGGATAAAGTAGTAAAATTCCCGGACAAAACCAGTCATCATATCTTTTTAGAACCGGAAGGGGTAAACACGGTAGAAGTATATGTTAATGGCTTATCTACAAGTTTACCTGAAGATGTCCAATTAGCCATGTTGCATTCTATAAAAGGATTAGAAGAAGCGGAGATTATTCGCCCTGGATATGCGGTAGAATATGATTTTGTTCCACCTACACAACTTAAACTAAATTTAGAGACAAAATTAGTTCAAGGATTATTCCATGCGGGACAGATTAATGGAACTTCGGGGTATGAAGAAGCAGCGGGACAAGGTATTTATGCTCTATTAAACGCAGTTCGTTATATAGAGGGGAAAGAACCTCTTATTATTGGAAGACATGAAGCGTATATTGGTGTTATGGTTGATGATATTGTTACTCGCGGAGTGAAAGAACCGTATCGTTTGTTTACTTCACGGGCAGAATACCGACTACATTTACGACATGATAATGCAGATATTCGCCTTGCTCATTATGGGTTTGCAAATGATACAATTATAGAAAAAGCGAGAAAAAAACAAGAAGAAGCAAAAAATGAAGTAGAGCGATTAGAAAAACTTATTATCCTTCCCAACCAGCAAATTAACGAATGGCTAACTTCCTTAGGAGAACCTCCTTTAAATCATCCAACTACTGGAGCCGTATTAATTAGAAGACCCAAAGTTTCTATTCAGGATTTTTACCGTTTTATTCCCAGAGAAAAACCTATTTCTAAAGAAGTGGTAGAACTTGCTGAGATTTTAATTAAGTATCATGGATATTTTGAACGAGAAGAGAAAATGGTCGAAAAATTTAAACGCTCCGAAAATATCCCTATTCCAGCTAATCTCGATTATGATACTATTGAAGGGCTTCCCCGAGAAAGTAAACAACGCCTCAAGGAAGTAAGACCAGCAAATTTAGGACAAGCTTCTCGTATTCCAGGGCTTCGTTCGTCCGATTTAATGATACTCCATCTTTGTATTGAACGACATAACATGACAAAAACAGACCTCCTCTAATTTATTTCTCTATCCTATTGCGGTAAAGTTCAGGTTTTATAGAGGTATACATCTTATTAATGTCAAGACCCCCATCGAGAAAAGTATTTACGGAATCTATAATATATTTTGGGTTAGAAAAAATTTCAGGAAAATTTACTTCCAGCACTTTCAGATTTGGATTTTGAGCCAGAGAATTTATCGTTTGTTGAATATGTTTTTCAAAAATAATTAATAAACGGTTTGTATCAATAAATGTAAATTGATTATCACTTCTTTTTCGTGCCATTTTTTGTTGAGAAAGAATAACTTCAGGCAAAGGTCTTTTAAGAAAAATAACTCTTGCGGGGAAGGAAATGGATATTTTTGCCAAAATAGGCGAAACGATTTTTATAGCATAGCCCTTATACTTCTGAAGGTATGATATATTTGATGTTACATTTAAGTTGTTAACGAGTTGGTATTCAAAATATCCATAGGGGTTATGTTCATCAGGTAACCGTTCGGAGTCTTTAAGGATAGGAATCCCTCCAATCTCTAACATTTGCATAAGTAAAGATGTCCCCGAACGAGGCAATCCCGATACAATGATTAAATAATCTCGATTCATTAGTTACTCTTTAAGTACTTAATCGTTAAAAATAAGTGAAGAGTTTTATATAATATAGTGTTTATACATTCAATTATAGGAAAGAATTATGAAAGATATAAAAGTCTTTAAAACAATTTATTTGCCTTTTTCTTTCGTTCTGTTATGTATACTTTCTATATCAGGCTGTGCCACACTTTCTAATGGAGGTGTTTTACAGTCAGAGATATTAAAAGCGAAGGCAAAAGTTGTTCCTGCATTAGTTCATTTAAATCCTGTTAAGCCTGTTTACACATTAGGAAAGAAAGAAGAAGTAATAGTTATTGGAAGTGGTTTTATTATATCGAAAGATGGCTATGTAGTAACGAATGAGCATGTTGTAGGTGAAAGTAAAAAAGTAAAATGTATTTTGAGTGATAAGCGAGAAATAGAAGCAGAAGTGATAGGAACAGACCCATTTACGGATATTGCAGTCTTAAAACTTCCTCCACAAGAAAAATATGCTTTTGTATCTATGGGTAATTCAGATGTAGTGCAAACTGGAGAAATTGTCCTTGCTATGGGTAGTCCCCATGGACTTGCTCGCTCTGTATCTATGGGAATTGTAAGTATGACAGACCGTTATTTAGAAGACCAGCGAGGTGTTATCTCCGTATTTAATAACTTTATACAAACGGATGCAGCAATCAATCAAGGAAATAGTGGCGGTCCTCTGGTAAATTTAAAAGGAGAAGTAATTGGGATTAATTCACGGATGTTATTAGGAGCCGAAAATGTAGGGTTTGCGATACCCATTAATATAGCCAGAGAAGTGGTGGAAGATATTATTAAAAACAAAAAAGTAAATAGAAGTTGGTTAGGACTAAACTTGCAAGAAATGAAAGCTATAACAGAGGATACCAATAAACATGGAGTCGTTGTAGCCGATGTAGAAATAGATTCACCGGCATATAAGGTTGGAATACGCTCAGGTGATATTTTAACGGAAGTCAATGGAGAACCTGTTCATGCAAGATTTCAAGAAGACCTACCCTTAGTAAGAAAAAAATTAGCGAATTTAGAGGTAGGAAAAGAAGTAGAACTTACAATTATACGGGGAGATAAAGAGGAAAAAATAAAGGTTGTGCCCGATGTATATTCTCCTTATAAAGGACAAGAAATAGAATTTGCAGAATGGGGTTTTACCGCCTCGGATATTACAAATGAAATGATGAAGAGATTAAGAATTCCTAATAAAAATGGTATTTATATATCAGGTGTTCAGGAGGGTAGTGTTGCAAAAATATCAGGATTGTTAGCAGGAGATGTTATTTTAGAAATAGAAGGTAAATCTGTGAAGAACCTCGAAGAGTTTATGAATATATATAAACAGACAATTGATAATGGGCAATCCCGTGTTTTGCTTTTTGTTCAACGGGGTGTTGTTACCCGATATGTGTTGATAAAAAATACCTCAGAAAACCAACCCGAAATAAAAATGATGGATGAAGGACGGAGCCCAAGCCATGAATAGCCCTTTTATAGTATCAGCACTTCTATTTATTCAAAATATATCATTAATGTTTGCACCTTCTCAGTTAGAAACCATTTATAACCAGATAATTCCCTCTATTGCGTTAGTTCAATACTCTTCTGAAGTAACAAACCAGATTACAGGAGAAACTTCACGAAAGGATGGGAATGCTCTTGGCTTGGTGGTTTCTGCCGATGGTTTAGTAATGGTTCCAGGATTTATAGAAGTAGAAAATGTCTCTTCCTTTAACTTTAGAGTAAGGTTAAACATAAAAGGAGAAGAAAAAGAATTTAATGCGGTGAAATTGAGAAAACCAGATGACCTTAACATTATGTTTTTAAAAATTAATAATGACGCAAATGTAAAATTTCCTTTCGCACAATTTGTTGAAGATTTTCCCAAAGTAGGTTCTGAAATTGCAATGGTCGGAATATTAGGAGAAACGGTAGATTATGTCCGATGTATAACTACAGCTCATATAGGGGCTATTTTAGAAAAACCCCGATTAACTTATTGTCTGGATGAAAATGTCCGATTAGGGTTTGTGGGCGCACCTGTAATAAACGAACGGGGGAATATTATTGGTGTCGTGGGTTTTGATTTAAGTAAAGCAGAAGGGGGAGAAGTTTATACAAGAAGTGGGCACCCTCTTTTGTATCAATATGCATTATTCAAAAAATACATTCAAAATCCTCCTGCTGTTCAATCTCAAGATGACGAACAGGAGGCATGGTTAGGAGTTATTACTCAACCTTTGACAGATGATTTCGCAGAATATTGGGGATTGCCGAAAGAAGGCGGATTGATTGTTGCTACTATTGTAAATCCATCTCCAGCGTCAGAATGTGGCTTGAAAATAGGGGATATTATTAAGAACTTTAACGGTGTTCCTATCCGAGCCAAATACGATAGTGATGTTACTTCATTTACAAAACTGGTTAGAGAAGCTGGTGCCGGAAATTCGGTTAAAATAGAAATTCTTAGAAATAAGGAACCTATGGCATTAACAGCCGTATTAGGAACACGTCCTCGCAGGTCATCTGAGGCAGAGGAATTTGAATGGGAAGCCGTGGGGCTAACTGTCCGTGAAATCACACCAGACATACGAATAGCATTAAGTATAGAAGATACTGTTCAGGGTGTTTTGGTGTATCGTGTTAAGTCCGGAAGCCCTGCTCAGGTAGCAAGATTATCGAGAGGTTTTATTATTCAAGCCATTGGAGATTGGCCTACAAGGTCTATTGACGAGTTTAAAACAATTGTGAAAATGCTACAAGAAAAGAAACCTAAAGAGATTACATTTTTTGCAAAGATTGGAAACATTTCTGGATTTTTTAGAGTGCAGCCTCGGTGGGAAGAATAAATAATTAATATCCACTGATGTTTGAATTTTACATACTATTTTAATATAATTAATATACTATTGAGCGGGATTAACTCAGTTGGTAGAGTGCCAGCTTCCCAAGCTGGATGTCGCGGGTTCGAGACCCGTATCCCGCTCCATTTTATTTTGATTTTTTAAGGGAAGAGGCGTAATAATATAAAAAAATGTCTGTTTTTTTCATTTGAGGGCTCTGATATGTATCCAAAAGATAAGCAAATTGATTTGAGTAATTTGAGTATTCTTATAGCAGATGACCAGGAAAGTTTAACCAGTACTTTGGAAAAGGTGATAAATAATATTTGGGGTTGTGCAATAAGGTGTGTTTACGATGGAGATTCTGTATTAACGGAATTAAAAAATGGATATATGGGAAAATCTTATGATGTATTAATAACAGACATGATAATGCCGGGCATTTCTGGGTTAGAACTAATTCGTAAATCATTAGAAATTCAACCCGATCTGGCTATACTTGTAATGACCGCATATAAAGACGATTTTTCTTTTTTAGATGTATTCAAAGAGGGAGCCCACGATATATTGTTAAAACCTTTTTCAAAGGATGAATTACAAGCAAAATTATACCGAGTCCTTCGCGAAATTCATTTCATTCAATCCTGTCGTTCCGCAGAGAGAAGATATAGAGGACTATTTAATTTATATGCAGATGGTATTGTGATTGTTAATCCTGCCAATGGTGTTATTAGGGAAACGAATAGTGCGATAACGAATTTATTGGGATACAAAATCGGAGAATTAGAAGGAGAACATTTTTGCAAAATATTATCGGACACAGAAAATTCACGGTTTAATAAATGGTATGAGGTCTTTCTTGTGGAGGGGACAGGAACACTATCTGATGTGCAGGTAATAAAAAGAGATAAGACAATAATCCATTGTGATATTTCTGGTGCCCGTGTTATTACAGATATTGATGATAATGTTTTCCTTATTTTAAAAGATGTAACGGAACGAAAAAGGATGGAAGAGGATTTAATCGAGGTGGCACAAAAGGATGAATTAACGAACTTATTCAATAAAAGGTCATTTGAAATGCAAATAGAGTGGGCTATAAAAAATGCAGAAGAAACATATACAAATTATGCCCTCCTTATGATTGATGTAGATAATTTTAAGAAATGTAATGATACTTATGGACATACAGTAGGAGATCAGGTACTCAGTAATTTAGGAAAAATTATTGCGAGATGTATCCGTGGCAGTGATTCGGGATTTCGTTTCGGTGGTGACGAATTCGCTGTTATTTTGTGTGGAACCGAATCATCAATTAGTATAAAAGTAGCAGAACGGATTCAGATACAGTTTGCAAAAACGGAAACCTATGGGACTTCACTGAGTATCGGAATTGCACAGTTCAAAATTGGAATGACAACCGGAGAATTAATATCTCTTGCGGATAGAGCCTTATATGAAGCAAAAAAACAAGGGAAAAATGCTGTATTTTGTATCAATCCAGATGATAAAGTTGAATTATTGGCAGATATTCTTTGAAAAAAGGTTGATTAAAGCATAGTCGCTAATCTTTATTTAAAAAGAAGTCAGAAGTTTCTTTTACTATAATAGGGGTAAGGATAACAAGGGAGAGAAGGTTAGGTACCGCCATAAATGCGTTAGCAATGTCCGCTAATGTCCAAACCATATTTAATTTAAGATTGGCTCCCACAAAAACTCCCAAAACCCATAGTATCCTATAAATTACAATACTTTTCTCTTTGAATAAATATTCCCACGCCTTTTCTCCATAGTAAGACCAGCCTAATATTGTTGAATACACAAAAGTAATTAAAGCGATAGATAAGGATGCATTACCTGCTGATGAAAAACTACTCCACGCATTTCTTACGATTTCCACAGGTGAAGAGGATTGCATCCATGCTCCAGAAGAGACTAAAACAAGACCTGTGAGAAAACAAATTACGACAGTGTCCCAAAATGTGCCTGTGGCGGAAACAAGAGCTTGATGAACAGGATGTTTTGTTTTGGCAGCAGATGCAACAATAGGGGCACTACCGAGACCTGCTTCATTGGAAAATAATCCACGGGCAACACCATATCGTATAGCAGAACGCACACTGGCTCCTAAAAAGCCTCCCAATGCAGATTGCCCTGTAAATGCTGATTTAAATATTAGGATAATAGAATCCGGGACATTTCGATAATGAATTATCAAAATACCAATGCATCCCAAAAGATAGAAAACCACCATAAATGGAACTAATAGTTCACAAACACGAGCAATACTTCTGATTCCACCTAAAATAACTAATCCCGTTAGAAATGCGACAATACAACCTGTTAAAAGTGTAGGAATTTTATAGGACTCATTTAACATATTGGACATGGCGTTGGATTGCACCATATTCCCAATTCCAAATGATGCAATTACAGTAAAAAGAGCAAAAAGAATCGCAAAAAATTTAGAATGGAGGCCTCTTTCCAAAACATACATAGGTCCTCCTACAAATTCCCCGTTTTCATTCTGTATCCTGAATTTAATAGACAAAACTGCTTCGGAATATTTCGTAGCAAATCCTAAAATTCCTGTGAGCCACATCCAGAAAACAGCACCCGGACCTCCTGCGGATATTGCAGTTGCTACACCTATAATATTTCCTGTGCCAACGGTAGCGGCAAGGGCTGTCATTAAAGAAGCGAAATGACTAATTTCTCCCGGTTCCTTTTGGGCAGGTAAAAAAGAATACCGTATCGCAGTTGTTATATATTTTTGAATAAAACGCAATCGGATTGTTAGAAAAATATGCGTTCCTAACAGTAGGATAATAGCAGGATAGCCCCATATATAGTCCGATATTGACGATAGGAAATGTTCTATCCCTTGCAACGAAATGTATCCTGAAAGTTTTTATTAATGATGTATTAACCAGTTATTTTTTCGGCTTTATATCCACCTTGCATGACATCTCTTCCATAAATAAGACCAAAAACGATAATAAGGATGATGCAAAGTGCGGAAACATATCGGAAAGCAATACGCCCTCCATATAGTTCAGCAGGATTTAATAGTTCCTTTGCTGATTTACTTATCTCAGATTGTTCTGGAGCTAACAAGAGAATAGCCCTTAAAAGGTTTGCTGTTTTAATTTCTGGAAGTTTTTTGTTAGTTGCGAAATAATTTTCTACTTCTTTAGCATCTTCTATAAGGGTATTAATTGCGGCCAGTTCTTTTCCGGTTTTATTTTTTATGTATTCCGGAAATACTTTAGATACTTCTTGAACTACTGCAATAGTTTTTTGTGCATCAAACTTTTCATGTCCGTAGTAATCTGCCACTCTACCCATTAAAGGTATGGTTAAAAGACCTACCGCAATATTTCCTGCTACACCTAATAAGGCAAGGGCAAATTCACCGCCTTTAGGAACTCTTTCTGCAGCAACACCTAACATAGTAGGCCAGAAATAACAAACACCTAATGCAAAGATAGTATCAGCGATGAATATGGAAGTATAGGTACTGGCAAAACTAAGCATGTAAAGCCCTATACCCGATAAAATAGATGAACTCAATAACATTCCCGTTGGAGATAGTTTGTTTACGACAGGACCCGAAAATTGTCTTAACAATGCCATTAATAGACTTGTCCACACTAAAACCAACATTCCCGGAATTCCACCGGATTCGAGAACAGAAGGAATCCAACGATTGGGTCCCAATTCAACAGAGGCTGTCATCATCATACAGATGAATAAAAGGATAAATAAAGGTCTCCCTAATGTCTCTTTAATCATTTCACCAAAACTTACACCCGATTGAGCCCGTTCTGTTACAGGAAAATTTTCCATGAGCATAATAAACGCGTAAGAGAATGCAGGAATTAAAATAGAACCTACTTTAAGTTGCCAGGATGTAATACCTGCCTTGTCAAGGAAATAACAGAGCAATCCACCAATCACGATACCACCCGGAAACCATACATGAAATTGATTTAACTTTTGTGTTTTTCGGTCAGGATATAAAGTAGCCACTAATGGATTACAAGCCCCTTCTACAAGTCCATTGGCAAAGGCAATTGTTAATGCTCCAAAAAATAACATCCAGAAACCATTCGCAAAAATCATAAGGGATATACCACTAACAAAAAATAGGAATGCAAGACGAAGTAAAAATCGAATTCCCAGTACGGAGCAGAGAGGTCCAAAAATTAAAATGGATATAGGGAATCCCCAAAGTCCGGCTCCACCTATCCAACCTACCTGTTCGTTAGTTAAAAGAAATTGTTGCTTTAAGGGGTTCATAATAGCACTTAATACAGCGAAGGTCATTGCTGTCGCTATAAGGGCTACACAACTACCTACAAATAATTTTGTGGTTTTAATTTCTTGGCTCATTTTTAATCTCCTTGCATAAGTTTATTTTATTACTTATTTCTTTTGAATTACTTTGACCAATAATGAAAGAATATTTTATCAATTATTAAGGATTTTAATGTTTTATGTCAAAAAAATGTGAACGGAAGTAAATGGATAAACGAAATTATATTGTATCAAAACTATTCTGGATAATTTTACTTGCATTTATCCTATCATTAGGCTTTTTATTCAAGAGTATGTATCTGGTTTATGCAATTTATGTTTTTTTGATGATTTTTGTAATTTCTGATTTTCTGAACAGGTTATGGTTAAAAATCATAGAGTGTAATCGCTCTGTTGGTTCTTTGATTATCAATGAAGGGCAGGAAGTAGAAGTAACTGTTTTTGTGCGTAACAAATTTTGGTTACCTGTACCATGGGTATATGTGGAGGATATTATTCCTTCGGGAAGTGAATGTATAGGGTCAAATGCACAATTTTTAATGCTCATGCCCGATGAAATGGTTACAATTTCTTACAAGTTGCGATTTCCAAGACGGGGTTATCATAAGATTGGTCCTTTGATGTTAGAAACAGGGGATTTCTTTGGATTACAAAGACGCTTCCGAACAGATGATAAGCAAGAATATATAACTGTATTACCTTCTGTGGTATATATAAAAAGTTTTCAAGTATCCACGAGGAGACCACATGGACCTGTAAGAGTGTCCCATAAAATTTATGAAGACCCAACACGAATTTATGGAATACGGGAATATGTGCCTGGAGACCCCATAAAATCCATTCATTGGAAAGTTTCTGCTAAAGCAAATAAATTACAAGTAAAAACCTATGAACCCGCAACTGTATTAGGTGCCACTCTTGCTATAGATATGTTTGAAGATAACTACCTTCCACAGAATCGAGAAGAACGAATGGAATTGGCTATAACAACGACAGCCTCTATTGCTTATCTTCTTTACCTTTCCGGTGAACCTGTAGGTTTGGTTACCAATGGACTTGATGCAAGTGATACAGCAAAATACCAAAGAGACTCCGAAACATCTCTTGCTCGTGATGACCTGATTACAAAATTGGTCCAGGAAATACAACCAGAGCGTATAAGTCCTCTTATGGTTCCTACCAAAAGGTCTCCTGTTCAATTACAAAAAATATTAGAAAATCTTGCGAGAATTGTTCCCAATAAAATAGTGAGTATGACTTATCTCTTACAAATAACTGCACCTCATATTCCAAGAGATAACGCTCTTGTTTTAATAGTTCCCCAAGTTTCAGATGATCTTGCTTCAGTTATTGAAAATATGAAAGCAAGGGGATTTATTGTTAATGTTTTTATTATTAAAGATGACAATGCCTATCAAGAAGCAGTTATTAAATTAGGAAAATTAGGAATTTTCGTTTTTCATATACAACATGAACAGGATTTGTTTTATATAGCACCTCAAAGGATTGGAGTCTAATAATGAGAATTCCAGAATGGATGGAAGATGGCAGTTTATCGTGGAGTGAAAAAGAAGAAAAGCCTTCTTCTAAAGTAGCAAATGAAGAAACGCCTCCACCCCGAATCCCTGTCCGTGAAGATTTTTTAGATATAAATCTAACAAGAAACAAAAAAATTGGAGGTATGGATTTTCAAGCAAAATGGACACTTACCGATACACTTCTTAGTATTATCAATCCCTTTCTTATTTTAATATTACTATGGTCTATTGTATTTTTCCTGTTAGATGTTCGATACATATATACAGCGGTTAATGATAGTAATTTAAGATTTGTTGTTTTTTGTTTTATTTTGGGTGTTGTGGCTGTAAACAGGATTTTTGCAACGGAAAGTGTAGAAGATGGGGTTGTTTATGGTTTCGCTTTGGGCTTAACAATAAGTTTTTATGTTATGGTTAGCACCTCTGCATACGGAACAGGTTCCTTCATATACAACCTTGTTACGGGGAATAACTTTATGGCTTTCCTGTCAAATATGGGCGTTGTAATATTCTTGTGGTGGCTTACGAATAGGATAACTTATGAATGTTGTATTGATGAGAATATAAGTGCAGGAGAAATCGGTATAGCCACCAGTCTGAGTAAGGCATTCGAAAAAAGTAGAGAACAAAAATCCCGAAAAAAATCTAAAACGACAGGTCCCGATTTGTTTTACGAATTGGAAGCGGTTGACCCTACACAACTAACTTTTAAAGAACCTTCAGTGAAAGATATTACATACAGTATTATGGGACTTGGAGACCGCCTTTCCAAAATTCCCGCAGGTATATCAATATTGTTCTTTAGCATTCCTGTTATGGGGATTTTTTCTTTAGGACTTCGTATCCTTGTAAATGGAGGTCAGGAGATAATCAACGCCGGATGGTTTTATCTTGTGCTATATGTCTTTTCCGCTTTATTGCTCCTTGTAATGACAAGTCTTGGAGGACTTAGGGAATATTATAAAGTGCGAAGAGTTTCTGTCCCTTCTTTGTTAGGTATTACATGGGTTATTTCAGGATTGTCAATAATTATTATTGCTATGGTAGCTTCTGCCTATCTCCCATTACCTGCATTGCCCAAACCTTTTTATGTTGCAGAACATCAAGCAGACCCATGGGTTCGTGG
>Ga0272448_1000700_pt1 | contig 49445 bp, 40 predicted proteins | sample YNPCB0191_FD_202220 | JGI IMG/M metagenome (GOLD analysis project Ga0272448, IMG submission 202220) | Hot spring sediment microbial communities from Yellowstone National Park, WY, United States - YNP-CB-019-1 | ecosystem: Environmental > Aquatic > Thermal springs > Hot (42-90C) > Sediment... | reverse complement strand
GCCGTAACTTGCATCCTGAATCCTGCATCCTGCATCTCATTATATCAGTTTGATCTTACTTTGACGATACTGCCGGCTGGGGCGGGTGGTGTGGCGCGTTGCGCACAGCCACCGGCGAAATGTAGACGCGTCCCGGCAGGTGTTGCGTGGGAGCGAAGCCGCCGGCCGGCCATTCCTCCCGTGCGACGGTTGCCGTACACAATGTGGCCGTTCTGGTATGTGCGTGTTCCGTGAAGGTGCCGTAAATCGTGATGGTCACCAGACGCAGTTCAGGCCATCCGGCAAAGGCGGTGTTTGTCAGCTTCCCTGCCATGGCGGTCAAATCCGTCGGTGAGCTTTTTGCATCCGGCAGCACGCTCTGAATATCCGCGGCCAGCAGATGGCCGTTCGTGGCGGCAACGGCCAGGTGATGGTGGCGGTCCATCGGCAATTGCAACTTGCCCGGCGACGCCGCCTGCTGCAGCGCGGCAAGCAACGTGGCCGGTGGGGCCACATATACACTGGTCTCCCGCAAGCGCTGTGATTTCGCGATGTGCGTGTGGCTCCCCTGATAGATGCGGAGGGCAACGGCGCCGGAGCCAACGATCAATAAAGACCATAACACAATGAGGGCGATCAGCGCATCGAGCGACAGGCGCTGGCGTTCAAACAGCACCAGCGTGCACGTGAATCCCAGCGTGACGCCCAGCAGACAGCCGATGATGACATCAACCGGAAAATTGATGCCGACGAACACCAGTGAGAACCCGAGCAACACGCCGAGGATGGCCATCGCCCACGCGGCGCGTTTCGCAATGCGCCAGGTGGGCGGAATGAACGCGAAGGCGATCACCGCTGGCCAGGCCGGGAAGGACAGTGTGGTCTCCGCGGTGACGAGCATCGTCGCCCAGCGCGAATTGAATGGCCGCGAGCGCAGTTCATGGTGAACGATGAACCGGGTGAAGAACATCTCCACCAGCGCTATGAGCAGACAACTGGCAGTGATAAGCAGTAGCTTGATTAAATAGCGCCGCCGGACATCCGGCTCCCACCGCGGCCACCAGAGGACGCCCAGCACGATCAATAAGATCGCCAGCAATCCAAATACCGCCAGATAGCGGCCGAGGAAATCGAGCCAGGCATACCGACCGGTCAGACCATTAATTAATGAAAACAGTCGTGCATCAAACATCGTGTATCGCTGTAACTATAGCAGATATAGCGGGAAGCGGAAAGAAGTGTGGGAGTACCGGCAGGGCATAGGAAATAGAAAACCGGCTCGAAAGATTCTGAGCATGCCCATAATCTCAAACTCCCATACAATCCCCTCTCCATCTACGCGACTCTGCGGTGAAAAGTCATCCTACGGCAGGGAAGAGACGGATGGTGGCGAAGTGAGGAGATGCTATGATTGATCCTGAATTGCGTGCGATCCTTGTTTGCCCGGTTGATCACCAGGCGCTGCGCGATGCGCCGGATGCGTTGGTCTGCATGGAGTGTGGGCGGCGTTATCCCATCGTTGACGATATCCCCATGATGCTGCCGGATGAGACTGAATCGGCTGAGTAAGGGGGAAAAGGGCAATCGCACAACGCACTTAGAACTTGAAACGAGGAACTTTGCATAAGTGAAACGGGCCGCCGGCGGTAGGGGAAGGTCACCGAAACGTTACCCCTATTGCTGGCAGCCCGTTCTACGAGCCATCCCTGGCCTGAAGCATCCTTGCTCCCGGATTGGCATCCCGCCGCATCCACCGACGAGTATAGCAACGATCGATTGCATTTCTGCGAACAGAGTATGACAATTCGGTAAAAAATTCGTGACAATTGGATAGCGCGGGACGAAGAGCGCAAAATATCATGCCGATGAATTGTCCTGCTTCAGAAGGATTTAACCGCACGTACATGGAAAGTTAATTCATCGCATGCTTTCCACGTTTTCGATAACCATGCAAATAAACCGGTACGCACATTCATCCGGGTGTCGCGACCGGTTCTCCACACCATTCATTTCCCAGAAGGAGTCCTGACCATGGGGCAGCTTTTACTTCAACCAGGCGCGCGTGTGTTATTCCAGGGTGACAGCATCACCGATGCCGGTCGTGGCCGTGAAGACGATACGCAACTCGGGTACGGCTATGCAAATTACATCGCCGCCTGGCTCTCCGCCAGTTATCCGGAACGGCGTCTGACTTTCCTCAATCGCGGCATCAGCGGCAACCGGGTTTATGACATGGAGGCGCGCTGGACGGAAGATTGTATCGACTTGCAGCCGGATTGGCTCTCCATCCTTATCGGTATTAACGATACCTGGCGCCGGTATGATAGCAATACCCCCTCGCCGATTCCGGAGTTCGAAGCCAGTTACCGCCGCATCCTTGAGCGGGTCAAAAACGAGACGAAGGCCCAGTTGATCCTGCTCGAACCCTTCGTGTTGCCGACCCCGCCGGACCGCATCGCCTGGCGCGAGGATCTCGACCCGCGCATCGATGTCGTCCGCCGCCTGGCCCGCGACTTCGGCGCACTGTATGTCCCCTATGACGGCCTCTTCGCCTCCGCCAGCACCCAGCGCGAGCCGGCATACTGGGCCGCCGACGGCGTGCACCCCACCCAGGCCGGCCACGCCTTAATGGCGCAAGCCTGGATCAACGCCGTCGAGCGTCCGGCGTAAAATAGCCACAAAAGAGCACAAAGAGCACAAAATTAGGCAGTAAAGTTTCCATCCGGGCTTAAGCGTCGAGGCAAGTACCGATACTGCGCAAAATCGAGGGTAGCCAGTGCCTGATAGTAGATCAGGGAACTACCAGCCAGGATATTCCTGGGTTGCTGTGCTCATCTCATAAAATGAAAGGGCAGGCTCGAGGGCCTGCCCTTTTTGTGCTCTTTTGTGCTCTTTCGCGGCTATTAAAAAATTAATGGCTACACGTACCCTCACAGCACGGTGAATCGGCGCTGAAGGGGGACATGGCGCGCAGGGTTTCGACGATGGGCGGGAACTGCTCCAGCACATAATCGATCTGTGCTTCCGTGGTGCCGCGGCCCAGGGAGAAGCGTATTGAACCGTGGGCGAATTCAACCGGGACGCCCATGGCCAGCAGCACGTGCGACGGGTCGAGCGACCCGGAGGTGCAGGCCGAACCGCTGGAGGCCGCGATGCCGGCGAAGTCCAGCCGCAGCAGTTGCGCCTCACCTTCGATGTATTTCACGATGACGCTGGCGTTGTTCGGCAGCCGCTGCCGGCGATGGCCGGTAACGAAGGAATCCGGGATGCGCTGGATGATGCCATCCAGCAGCTTATCGCGCAACTGTGCCTGGCGCACCGCCTCCGACTCCATCTCCACCATGGCCAGTTCGGCCGCGCGGCCCAGGCCGACGATGCCGGGGACATTCTCCGTGCCGGAGCGCATGCCGCGCTCATGCCCGCCGCCGAAGATGAGCGGTTTAATGCGCACGCCGCGCCGGATGAAGAGCGCACCAACCCCCTTCGGCCCGTAGAGCTTGTGCCCGGAGAGGGAGAGCAGATCGACATTCAGTTCATCCACGCGCGTGGGGATGTGCCCGACAGTCTGCACGGCATCGGTGTGGAACCAGACGCCGGCGGCCCGGCAGATGGCGCCGATCTCCGCGATGGGCTGAATCACGCCCACCTCATTATTGGCATGCATGATGGTGACCAGCACCGTATCGGGACGAATCGCCTGCCGCACATCCTCGGGGTGTATCAGTCCGTCGCTGTCAACCGGCAGATAGGTGATCTCCCAACCGCGCTTTTGCAGCGCTTCGCAGGTGTGCGACACGGCGTGGTGCTCGATATTGCTGGTGATGATGTGGCGGCCTTTCTCCTCGCGCGCCATGGCCGCGCCGAAGATTGCCAGGTTATCCGCCTCGGTGCCGCCGCTGGTGAAATACACTTCTTTGGGCGTGCAGTTGAGCAACTTCGCCACGGCAGCGCGGCCATATTCCACGCCTTCGCTCGCTTTGCGGCCAAATTGATGAATGCTGGACGGATTCCCCCAGAACTCCTGGAAATACGGCAGCATGGCCTCCAACACCTCCGGCGCCACCGGCGTCGTTGCCGCGTGATCGAGATAAATTGATGGTGTCATAATACGCCTCCCCTTGCCCGGTACGGTCAACTCATGCAAGATTATTACTCTAAGCAATAATTACCTGATTTCCTGCCTTTCGTCAAGGGGTAATTGCTGATTGACGGCTAAATTTGTCGTATTTGTGAAGATAAGATTTCGCGGCACCCGTCACGCCGATTCCATTCCCATCTTCAACACCCCGTGTTATCATACGCTTGGTCCGGGTATTCACCGTGAAAGGAGTCATCCCATGAACCGTTCGCCTCGCCGTATCATCATGGAAGTAGTGGTGGTGTGCATCGCGCTTGTCGCATTGGGCATGATGCTCTATCCCGTCATCGTGAATAAGATGGAACGTGACAGGCAGCATACCTGCATAAATAACCTACGGCTACTAACGTTGGTAATAGCGAGTTGGTCTGTGAATGGAAATGATTACACATTGCCTCTACCGATGAATTGGGTGAATGCAACAAAGCTCTCCGGCGATCGGAAAATCTTCAACTGTCCCGCCAGTACGCACATCGGCACCCCCGAATCACCGGATTACGGTTATAACGGACGATTATGTAGTTGGTGGAATGGAAAACTGCAGCAGATCACGCTTGGTGAAGTCGGAGATCCGTCGTTGATCGAGGCCTTCTGCGATACCAAGGCGCCATACAACATCCCGCCGGGCATCACTGATCCCCTCTGGCGTGCGCAGCAAGGATGTTATTCGGTTTCAGCGTTTACCCGTGAAGGGGATGCCCGGCACAATGGCGGTATCCTAGTGACTTATCTTGATGGTCACGTCGCCTGGCTTAAAGCCTCGCAATGCGGACTCGGTACTTCGAAATATAATATCCCGAAATAAGCGATCTTGAAACCGTATCATGCCCAACACCTGCAAAGAAGGTATCTCATGCACTGTCTTCCTCGCCGTATTATTCCTGAAGTGGTGGTGGTCTGCATCGTGCTTGTCGCATTGGGCATGGTGCTCTATCCCGTCATCGTGAATAAGATGGAACGTGACAGGCAGCAGACATGCATAAATAACCTGCGTCAATTTGCGATGGGGATATCGATGAGTTCTTCGAATGGAATGGATTGCCAATTGCCATTACCGATGAATTGGGTGAATGCAGCAAAGCTCTCTGGCGATAGGAAAATCTTCAACTGTCCCGCGAGTGCGCATTTCGGCACCCCTGAATCACCGGATTACGGTTATAACGGACGATTATATGTCTGGTGGAATGGAAAAATGCAGAATATCACGCTTGGCGAAGTCGGAGATCCGTCGTTGATCGAGGCCTTCTGCGATACCAAGGCGCCATACAACATCCCACCGGGCATCACTGATCCCTGCTGGCGTGCGCAGCAGGGGTGCTATTCAGTCTCTTCCTTCAGCCGAGAAGGGGATGCACGGCACAATGGCGGCATCGTGGTATCCTACCTTGATGGCCACGCCGCGTGGGTCAAATATGATCAGTGTGGACGCGGCACCAGTGCGTTTAACATTCCGAAGTGAGTTTGCGGTGACTCTCTTTTGTGCCCTTTGTGCTCTTGTGGCAATTCGTCCATCAATCCCCGATATCTTTCCGAGTGCTCGGATCAGGGTGGGCTTCCGCGGAGGTGGCGGTGACAACCCATTTTGTGAATGACTTCCATCCTTCGAGATGCGCGATCTGGCGGACGACGCCGAGTTGGTTGAGGTCCTTGTTCGTCTGCGTTCCATGCGTCATCAACAGCGCGGTGGTGAGAAAGTAGTGGGCCATGAGGCCGGCCACCACTACGCCGACCATGAAACCGGCGATTTTGTCAAAGGGGTCGAAGCTCCAGACGATAAAGCGGTTCAGGAAAATACCGAGTGCGAAGCCCAGGATGGAAAAGAAGAAGAAGAGGATCATCGTCCAATACCCCTGGCAGGCGATCGCGTCACGCGCACTGACCGGGAGCCAATGGGCCATGCCGGGGGAGAGCACACTGCTGAGTAACACACCGCACAGCAGCGAGATGCCGAGGCACACGCCGGCACTACTGCCCCGGTGCGAGCAGAAGATGGTGATGCCGAGTAAAATTGCCCAACAGCAAATGGTGACGAAGATCAGCATATTTGATACCTTCCACAATACATTCCATGTGGGCAGTTAATTGATATGGGAAGCTACGAACAGTATAACGCGACAGCCCCATACCCGACAACCTCTCGTCGATCTCCCGTCACATCTCCTGAAGTATGATAATGTAGAATACGTCCTTCCTGCACGCCTGATAACGATGCGGCCACCAGTACTGCCGCCACCGGCAGCACGCCGCACATGGTGATGCCCTGGTCGCGCACCACACGGAGTAATCCTTCGGCATCGACCGCCGCAATGCGCTCCAGCGCCTGTTTATCCAGCTGCTCCGCCTCTGCCTGGGGGATGTAATGTGAAAAATCCGTGCTCGCAATGAGCAGCAGGTCGTGCTCGCGCGCCAGTTCCGCCAGCGCGTGCCCCAGGCGAAACACTTCCTGCGCTGATGCCCAGCCGATGGCCAGGGGAAGGATGGGGAGTTCCTGAAAGAGCCATTGCAGGAACGGCACCTGCACTTCCAGCGAGTGTTCCTGCGCATGGGCGCGCGCATCGGCGACAACCGCCGGATCCAGCGCACGCAAGCGTGTTCCCAGCGCCTGGTCGACCGGCATGATGCCCAGCGGCGTCGCCCATCCCGTAGCGGGCGACAGGGCCAGCGGTGCTCCCAGACCCCGGTGATTCACTCCCAGCAGCACGGCGGCTTCCGGGCGGCCGTCATCAGCGACCTCGGCGAACGCCCAGGCCGCACACTGCGCTGAATAGGGATAGCCGGCATGGGGCACTACAATCCCGGCCAACCGGCGTGGGCCTTGTTGCAGTGGTGGAAGGATACCCGGCCCCAACGGCGAATGAAAAGCATGTTCGAGAGCCGCGCGCAGGCTTTCCGGCTGTCGCGGATAAAATTGCCCCGCAACCGCCGGTGGACGGATGTCCGGTTCTCTGCCTTCCTGAGTATGCATATGTGTACAGCCAGGGTGTGAATAACGGGGGGTAGGGACAACCCCTATCTCAGATACCATATTTTCGCTATAATTTTGAGAATGGTACAGGGATCAGAACCATCATTTGAGAATAATTTTACTATCCGTACGGCGCAGCAACGGGATCTGGAAGCTATCGGGAACCTCTGGGTTGAACTGATGTCCTTCCACTCTCGATTGGACCGGCGCTTCACGCTGCCCACGCAAGGACGGGCGAATTACATCCGTCACACGCAAAATGCGCTCCGCGACGGCAGCTACCAGGTGCTGGTGGCGGAGAGCCAAGGGCATATCCTCGGCTACATCATGGGTTATATTGGTCAGAATCCCCCCATTTTTCCACAATCGCGTTATGGCTTCATTGCCGATCTCTGTGTCGCCAAGGATTGCCGGCGCAACGGAGTCGGCACAGGCCTGGTCAAGACCATCTGCCACTGGTTCCGCGCCCAGGGGCTCAATAATATCCAGTTGAACGTTGCCCACCACAACCCCGTGTCGCAAGCATTCTGGCGGCGGGTCGGCTGTACGGATTACCTCGACCATATGTGGATGGAAATTTAAATACCTAACCCTCCGCCCCCCTTTGCGATGAAGGAAGGGGAAGGATGGCGGTAGATGATCGCGGATAGCGATTTCTCCCCTGCTCTCGATCCGCCAGGAGCAGGGGGCAGGTAAATCCGTGGCATTCTCAACAAATGGATGCAGCCGGATGCGTGGTTTGCGCGTATTAGTGGTATTGTTGAACACGCGCCCGGCGCCGGACGCGAAAGAGGAGCAGTTTATGTACAGACGATGGACCATGCTGGCGATCACCAGCCTTTCCGGTCTCATCTTGTTGTTACTCGGCAGCATGCTGCTCGCCGAGGATAATTCGACGGCAAAGGAGCCCATCCTTTCCTCGGACACCAAGATGCGCGTGGTGGTGGTCGATAAGTTCTGGCAGACGAATTGCTACATCCTGTACGGGAAGAATAATCAGGCGATCCTCATTGATCCCGGCGATCAATTGGTGCTCACGGATAAGAAACTGCTGGCTGACCCCGATACCGGCAAAGCCACCCCTGCCACGGCTGAAGAACTGTTGAAAGCCACCCCAGAAGGCACAGTAGAAGACCCCGTCACCGGGAAACAACGGCGCGTCTATTGGGAATATCGCGCCACCGGCGAGGATGTGCAGAAGATTTATGATGTGTTGAAGCAGAACAAGCTGACGCTCAAATATATGGTCATCACCCATGGGCACATCGACCATATCGCCGGTGCCCGTTTCCTGAAGGAGAAGACCGGTGCAAAAATTCTCATGAATCGTGAGGATACACGTGGCAAAAACGGTGAGAAACTGCCGCCGCCGACGGCGGATGAAAAGATCGATGCCTATCCGAAAGATGCGTACACCATCGAAGGCGGGTTGCCCAAAGTCGATCAATTCGTGAAGGAAGGCGACATCATCTCGCTGGACGGCATGTCGTTCCAGGTGATGCAGACTCCGGGGCACAGCCCGGGCAGCATCTCACTGCGCACGAAGATGAAGGACACCGTCATCATCTTCGACGGTGATACGCTCATCTACCATACCATCGGCCGAACCAATTTCCGCGACGGCACCGGCGACAACACCCTCCTCCTTCGCTCCATTCGCGAAAAATTGCTCTGCTATCCGGACAATACGGTGCTGTTCCCGGGGCACTACCAGGCGACAACGGTGGGCGAGGAGAAGGCGAATAACTTGTATATTAAGTAGTCCAAGGTCCAAGGTCTAAAGTCCAAAGTCCAAAGTCATCATAAACGGTAACATAGACTAGAAATGGAGGTTTTGTTATGGCGACGATTGAGCGATTTGAAGATATTGAGGCTTGGAAGGATGCGCGGGAGTTGACAAAGTTAATCTACGAGACTTGGAATAGTGGGGATTTCAGTCGGGATTTCGGCTTACGAGACCAGATACGAAGAGCATCGGTATCCGTGATGTCAAACATTGCTGAAGGGTTCGAACGCGGGGGTGATAATGAATTCCATCATTATTTATCCCTGGCGAAAGGCTCAAATGGCGAAGTGCGCTCCCAGCTATACGTTGCCTTTGATGCCCACTTCATTACCCAGGACATTTTCCAATCCCTCTACACCCGTTCAGAAGTAATCGGCAAGCCCCTTAGCGCCTTAATGACATACCTCCGAAGATCCGACCTCAGAGGCAACAAATTTAAGCCATAACCTGGTTCCGACTTCGATCCCGGCTTGACCTTGGACTTGAGACTTGAGACTTTGGACTAACAATGAACATTGCGATTGATGCGTTGCTGGTGAGTGGGGCGTTTTCGGGCGTGCAGCAGACGATCCTTGCGCAGACCCGTGCGCTGCTTGAGCTGGATTCCGCACACCAGTTTACCGTAGTGGCGTTGCAGGATGTGCCCATTGAAGAGCATATCGGTGTGACGCGCAACTCCTGTGCGGTGATCCGCGCGCCGTTGTGCAGCGGAAAACGCTTACAGCGGCTTTGCTGGGAGCAGTTCAGCATGCCACGCGTACTGGAGGAACATGGCATCGACCTTCTCTACTCCCCCGGATATCTCACCTCCCTGCGCTGGGCACGTCCCTCCGTCGTCTTCATGCACGACACCATTGCGCTGTCACATCCGCATCTCTGCACCATGAGCAATGCGTTGAACTACCGCCTGCTGCTGCCGGCATCCGCGCGACATGCGACGCTGGTGGTCACGCCCAGCACGGTTTCCGCCGAGGATACCACCCGTTTCTGTCATGTTGCGCCGGAACGGATACGCATTGTCACCTCCGGCGTGCAGACCCCAGCGATGCCCACCGCGGCTGAGATTACGCAGTTGCGCCAGAAGCTCGGGATTGCCGCGCCATTCCTGCTGGCGGTGAGCACCATTGAGCCAAAGAAAAATTTCGCCAGCCTGATCCGCTGGTTCTCCGCGTGGAAGGCGTCAGGCATCCCGCACCATCTGGTCATCGCCGGGAAATGGGGCTGGGGGTGCGGCGAAGTCCGGCGTGCGCTGGCACGCTCACGCGATCATGCGCAGATCCATCTCACCGGCTATCTCGACCGCGAGGAGCTGGTCACCACCATGGCCGCAGCGGAGTTGCTATTGATGCCTTCACTGTATGAAGGCTTCGGGCTGCCGGTGCTGGAGGCGATGGCCGTGGGCACACCGGTCGTCGTGTCAGACCGCGGCGCCTTGCCGGAGACCGTGGGGAATGCCGGCCTGGTGATCCCGTTGGAAGATGCACTCTGGCAAGCGGAGATCCCCACGCTCCTCCGCTATCCCGCGCGTCTGGCTACCATGCGCGTTGCAGGGCACGCCCATGCCGCGGCACATAGCTGGCGGCGGAGCGCGGAGCATCTGCTGACCGTCTTCGAAGAAGCGGCAGGAGCAATATCCCCCTCATCCCCCAATCTCTCTCCCAGATGATCAGGGAGCGGCGCCGCTGAAGCCTGTCGCTCATTTACGTATTGCGACCCTCCTCTTTCCGTTGTAGCAGGAGGATGAGGGGTGAGGAGAAACAGATCACTCCTCTCTGTTTTCCAGGCTCCACACGCACACGGCATGTGCAGGAAGGTAACCACACTTCCCGCCTAATCGAAGCTGCATCGGGTACATCAGTGGCACCTTTTGGGTTCGGATGGGAGCGAAGAACGATGTCGCAGCTAGAGCCACAGGGGGACGACCGAACACAGTCCCCGCACCACGTCGCCGAAGTAGTGCCGGATCGTGAGGATGCCGCCAGCACGGGCCGTGACCGTCAGCAAAGAAAACGGCGCTGGCGCCTGCGCGATATTCTGGGCTGGGGGCTTTTTACCCTGGTATACCTCTGCCTCTTCCTGGCGTTGTGTTTCCTCGGGGCGACGATGTGGCCGTATCACTTCTCCGGCACGGCTCCCGGCACCATCGTGATCTACTCACAGGATAATCAGGTATTGGGGAACGCCTTCCATGTCTACCGCGCGCCGGTGCCGATGAACCAGATTCCCATTCATACCATCACGGCCGTCCTCGCGGCGGAAGATACGCATTTCTTCCGGCATAAAGGGTTGGATTGGCATGGTATCCTCCGCGCGAACTGGGCCAATCTCCATTCTTTTCGTCATGTCCAGGACAGCAGCACCATCACCGAGCAACTGGTGCGCCTGGCCGCCGTCAATGAACGCTCTGTCTTTCTCCGCCGGTTGCAGGAATATGTCTTCGCCGTCCGCGTCGAGCGTGCGTACACGAAGAGTGAGATCCTGGAACGCTACCTCAACAACGCCTACTTCGGTGATGGGATCTATGGCATCAGCGCCGCCGCCCAGAGCTTCTTCGGCAAAAAGGCCAACCAGCTTACGCCCGCGGAGAGCGCCATGCTCGCCGGATTTATCTGCGTGACGGGTGATGATAAACCGCGCGAAGACCTGGCGGCCGCTGTGCAGCGGCAACATCGCATCCTCCTGACAATGGTGCGCCAGCAGTGGTTGGCGCCGGAACAGTATAGCGCCGCATTACGCGAGAAGGTCACCATCCTGCCCAAGCCCGCGGATAACCAAAAGCACCCGTTTATCGTCGCGGAAGTCCGCCGGCAATTGACCGCATTATACGGGCGCGATGCGCTCTATCATGGGGGAGTCACCGTCTACACCAGCATTGACTCGAAGCTGCAGGCATCGGCAGAGCAGCTCCTGGCCAATGCCGTGCAAGCAGGGAGTGACAAGCATGTTGGCAACGGCGCATTAGTTGCCATTGATCCGAGCAATGGCTATATCCGTGCGCTCGTCGGCGGGGTAGGCAAGCGACCGAATCCGATCGACCACGCCCTCCTGGTACGCCGACAACCGGGTACGGCCTTCAAAGCCTTTGTCTACCAGGCAGCGATCGACCGTGGCCATCTCCTCTCGGATACAGCCATCGATGCTCCGGTGCCCATTGGCAACTCGACACCAGAAAATGTCGCGGATACCTACCAGGGTCAGGTGACGCTACAGACGGCATTAGCACGATCATTGAACAGCGTCGCCGTCCGGCTGACGCGTGAAATGAGTCCGTTTGCCGTTGTCTCCGCGGCCGGGCAGGCTGGGATCACCAGCCAGTTGACTCCGGCGATGTCGATCGCGCTGGGCACGTCCGCGGTGACACCCTGTGAAATGGCGCGCGCATTCGCGACCTATGCGAATGGCGGGAATTCGGTCGAGCCCAATCTCATTGCAGAGATCCGCGCGGGGAAGCGCAGCATCTTCCAGCAGCACCCCCGCGCGTATCAGACCGTCGCTCCTGTCACCGCGTTTCTCATCACGCAGGGGCTCTGCCAGGTGATTGCCAACGGCACAGGCCGGCAGGCGAATCTCGGGCGGGTGGCCGCCGGGGAGACCGGCACCAGCAGTGAGAATCGCGATGCCTGGTTTGTCGGCTATACGCCGTTCCTCAGCACTGCAGTCTGGTTTGGAAATGATGACAACAGCCCGATGCTGGGCGTGCGGGGAGAGGGACTGCCGGCGCAAACGTGGGCGCGCTTTATGCATGAGGCGCACTTAAACCAGCCAAAGACTGATTTCCCCATGCCCGATGGGGTGAAAGTGGTTCGTCTCTGTACCGAAAGCCACCTGCTCGCTTTGCCGGTCTGCCCACATACGGTAGCGGAATTCCGTCCGGTGAACCGCATCCCGGGCCGATTCTGCGATAAGCACTACTGGGTATCCCGGCGGGTGTGCGCGGAGTCGGGGAAACTGGCAACGCCGGGTTGTCCGCATGTGATCGAACGTGTCTTCCCCTATGACAAAGTGCCGACCGCCTATTGTCAGATGTCTCATGTGACGGTGGTCACGCCGCCGCCGGCACCAGTACCGCCAACGCCGAAACCGGTTGTGACGCCTGAGAAGGTGCCGGTGGTTTCACCGGAAGCAGAGGATACCCATTCGACGCCGCCATCGGTGTATCCGCATCGCAAGCCGGTGACAGCGGAGGAGCAAACGCCAAACGAACCCGAGCACCGGCGAGTGAAGCAAGCGCCGAAGAACACGTCTGAGGCGCCCGAGAAGGCAGCGCCGAATGAGCCGAAGACCAGGAAAGTGCGGTCACATCCGTTGCATCCGCGGCACCAGCCACAGTCCGCGGCAACGCATCCGCGACATCGTGGGCATACAACGGCGACGCGCCCGACGCATCCTGAGCCGTCGCATCCCACGCCGCGCACGGTACACCCACAACCGCCGTCGACCGTGCCGAATCCCGCGGCGAAGACGTTGCCGGAGGAGAAGGGGAATTACCTGCCGTCAACAACGCAGTAAGGAATATTCATGCCAATAACCGGGACGCCGCAGAAGAGGAAACCACTTCTCTTGCGGCGTCTCGGTATATCATCAAGTTCGTCATCAGCTCGTGCTTTCGTCACGCGGAGTATTCTGCTAGAATAGCAGGTGTGATTCCCGCATATTTGCAGGTGAGAGATCCATTTTGTGGAATATACGCATAGCTAAGATCCTCGCAATTGAAAATGAATCACGTGATGTGTATAATTGTTTGATGTATCTCGGATGCCGATTCGCGATGTTGGGTTCATCCCTCACGCACGAGGCCATGTCTGCAGCGCTTGTATGCATTCTCACCGGAAATGTTGCCGACGTGACGCCAAGCGGGGAGATCGAGTGTTGTATAATCGGTGAGGAGATAACCCAGCCAAGCACGACACGACTGCGATGGCCATTCCGGGATAACGCCTGGTAACCGGGTGCTGCTCTATGCCATCATCTACCCGGGGTGGTCAGGTAAAAGGATGGTTCTCCCGTGCGCATCGGCTCGCGGAAAATCATTACGTATGATGGTCACCTGTGCGATCTCTTTGTCACCGTTCGCCGTCTCACTTGTGGTAAAGTGCGAAACGTGGGCATATTCACGTGTGTTGGCAGTCGTGCGCGGGTATCATCGGAATAGACCTGTCGGATTTGTGCCCATCAGGCGCAGGAGCGCAGGAATTCAGGACGTAAGGTGTTAAAGGCGTCGGAGAGGAGATATAGGCATGCCGGATGGCGATATGTGGCAACGATTTACAAACCCGGCAACACGGGTAATACATTTTGCGCAAGAAGAGGCCAAACGTCTCGGGATGAATGTCGTCGGGACGGAACACATCCTGTTGGGGTTAGTCCGTGAAGGTGAGGGAGTAGCAGCTCGCGTCCTGGAGCGTCTTGGGGTCAGCCTGGGGCGGGTGCGCTCAGAGCTCGCGCGTCAAGTCGGTGCTCCTGAGGGGCATGTCGTCGGTTCGACGCGATTAACGCTCAGCCCGAAAGCGAAGAAGGCACTGGAATATGCCCTGCAGGAGGCCCGGGAACTCAACCCGAAACTCGGTCTGCTTGACTTTGTCGATACCGAGCACCTGTTGCTCGGTCTTATTCGCGAGGGATCCAGCTCCGGCAGCAAGGCGGTTCGCCTCCTCGAAGGCCTGGGCGTCGATCTCGAGCGCGTGCGAAAAGAAGTGATGAACTATCTCGGCGGTTCTCCGACGAACACGCCGACGACGCGCCAGCGCAGCAGCACCCCGGTGCTCGATGCCTTTGGACGCGATCTCACGAAGATGGCGGCCGAGACGAGCCTGGACCCGGTGATCGGGCGCGAGAAAGAAATCCAGCGCGTCGTGCAGATCCTCAGTCGTCGCACGAAGAACAACCCGGTGCTCATCGGAGAGCCTGGAGTGGGCAAAACCGCGATTGTCGAAGGCCTGGCGCAACGGATCATGCAGAAAGATGTGCCGGAAGTCCTCTTCGATAAGCGCGTGGTCTCGTTGGATCTGGCCGGATTAGTCGCCGGCACCAAGTATCGTGGTGAATTCGAAGAGCGCATGAAGCGCGTCACGGACGAAATCCGCAAGAGCGCGGGGGAAATTATCCTCTTTGTCGATGAGTTGCACACCGTGGTCGGAGCAGGCGCGGCGGAAGGCGCGATTGATGCGTCGAACATCCTCAAGCCGGCGCTCTCACGCGGTGAATTGCAATGCATCGGCGCCACCACGCTCAATGAATACAAGAAGTATATCGAGAAAGACCCGGCGCTGGAGCGGCGCTTCCAACCCGTACAGGTGAACGAGCCGTCGGTGGACGAATCGATCAGCATCCTGAAAGGGTTGCGTTCGCGCTATGAAGAGCACCACCAGGTGAAGATCACCGATGATGCGCTCGCACTCGCGGCCCGGCTTTCCGACCGTTATATCACTGACCGGTTCCTGCCGGATAAAGCCATTGACGTGATGGACGAAGCCTCGTCGCGCGTTCGCCTCGAAGCGTCCATTGTGCCCGCCGACCTGCGCACGGTGCGCCAGGATCTGGAAACGGTGACGCAGGAACTGCAGGACGTGTTAGGCGTGAGCCCCTACGAGCGCGATTATGATCGCGGCTTCGAACTGCGCGAGCGCCAGCGCGAGTTGAAAGAGCGCGCGCAGGACCTGGAAGAGCAGTGGAAACGTGCCCGCGGCAACGCGCGCACCGTGGTCAGCGAAGATGATATCGCTGAAGTTGTCTCCATCTGGACCGGCGTGCCGGTGCGCAAGTTGACGACGGACGAGACCACCCGCCTGCTCACTATGGAAACACACCTGCATCAGCGGGTGATCGGACAGGACGAAGGGATCGCCGCCGTGGCCCGCGCTGTCCGGCGTGGCCGCGCCGGGTTGAAAGACCCGAAACGCCCGACCGGTTCGTTCATCTTCCTTGGCCCCACCGGGGTCGGCAAGACCGAGCTGGCCCGTGCATTGGCGGAATTCCTCTTCGGCAGCGAGGACTCCCTTATTCGTATCGATATGTCCGAGTACATGGAGCGGTTCGCCGTGTCGCGATTGGTCGGCGCCCCTCCGGGCTATGTGGGGTACGATGAAGGCGGGCAGTTGACCGAGCGCGTACGCCGCCGGCCGTATTCGGTGGTGCTGCTGGACGAGATCGAGAAGGCGCACCCCGAGGTGTTCAATATCCTCTTGCAGGTATTAGAAGATGGCCGGTTGACAGACAGCCAGGGGCGCACCGTCGATTTCCGCAACTGCGTGGTGGTGATGACCTCCAATGTCGGTACCAGCTCGATGGATCTGGGACGCGGCATGGGCTTCATGTCGGATGTGGATAAATCCCAGCAGCAGAACTACGACCGCATGAAGGCGTTCGTGCTGGAGCGGTTCAAGCAGACGTTCCGACCGGAATTCCTGAACCGCATTGACGAAGTCATCGTCTTCCATCCGCTCACGCGTGAGCAGATCGCGCAAATCGTGCACCTCTTCCTGAGCCGTGTGCGCCAGTCGCTGCAGGCGCAGGGGATGGATCTGGTGGTCGGAGAAGACCTGGTGAAGAAGCTGTCGGCAGAGGGCTTCGACCCGACGTTGGGCGCCCGCCCGTTGCGACGCCTCATCCAGCGGATGATCGAAGACCCGCTGGCTGCGGAAGTGCTGGAAGGTCACTTCCGCGAAGGCGACACCATCAACGCCGATCTGCACGACGGCGAGGTCGTCTTCAGCAAAGCGGTGCACCTGCCGGAAATGCCGGAAACTCCCAGTGAACCACTGGGACTGTCCACGGCGAATTAACCTTGAAATAGCACACAAAAGAAACCCGCCCCGATGATCATCGGGGCGGGTTTCTTTTCGACAGGATTTACGGGATTGACAGGATTCTATTCCTCATTTGCTACCGGTATGCTGGTTGTTGTTCACGGGTGTTACATACAACATACTCGTCAAAGGTGCGTCTAACGGCACTCTTGCTCCCGACACTCCCCCTGCGCTTCTCTGCGTCTCTGCGCCTCCGCGGTGAAAATACTATCTCAGCTTCCGTACCTTCACGTCGACAATGCGCAATTCTTCCTCGCTGCCGCCTTTGTTGATGCGAAAATCATAGCCGTCGCGATCCGCGAAGCTGGCATCGTTGAGCTGGAAGGTGTAGGTGAAGAGCCGGTCGGGGCCGACATCCACCCATTGCCAGGGAGAAAATTTCATCCCGCCCAGCGCATCGTAGTAGAGATTAAAGCCCGTCTTTTGTGCCTTGTGGACACCGGCGAGCGTCACGCTGACCGCCACGGGAACACGCTCGACATTATAAAAGAGGAAGCCGTCGGGCACTTCGAAGTGGATCCACGGGTTCTCGTCTCCCACTGTGCTGAGCAACGGGTGATCACCCGTTGCACCGAGCCGAAAATGCCCACCGCGGAACTCACGCATCGCATGCAGCGCATTGGGGCGCTCTCCGGAAAAGTCGAGCGCCAGCGTGTCGCCGTCGATACGCTCCGGAGCGATGGCCGGCGTGCCCGGTGTGGCGGACGCGAGTACCCCTGTTAGCAATGCCGGTTGCGCGCTAAAGGCGACCGTCGCCTGCACGGCGACATCGATGGTCTGCGCGGGGGCATTGATTTCCCGCACCCCCACGCTGCGGCCCGGCACGGCCAGCCCCCGCTGCACCGGGGTGGCAGCATGGATCAGCTCGACTTCGTGTGCGCGCAACGGCAGCGCAAGCACGGTCGTATCGGTGGCGCCATGGAAGATACCCCCGTATACCCCCTCGGATAATTGTGACCATCCTGTATACTGCGACCCGCAAAGCGCGCAGAAGACTTGCATGCCCGAGAGCATCTGCTGGTTATCGAGCGGCATGTTGCATCCTGAGCCGGCCACCAGGGAGATAGCCGGGATATCTTCTAACAGTGAGGCCGCGACCAACGTCAGACAGGAAGGGATTTCACTGCAGTCAATGGGAATTTCCGTCCAGAGCTCCGGGGCGCGTTGTGCCGGTAAGACCCGCGTGCGCAACACATTCACCCGCCACCAGAAGAGGCGTGGCTCATGTGCCGTGCGCAGTGGGCAGAGCGAGAGGATATCCGCACGCGCGCTGCCTTGCGCGACTTTCAAGTACCCGGCGATCCAGTCGAGTTCCACATCGCCCGGTTCGGAGGCCACCACGCGCAACGTCGGGTTGACCGCGTGCACGGCTTGCGCCGCGGTAGTGTAGAGCGCGTAGATATCCTTCGGCATCGCCAGCAGCGTGCCAGCGCTGGGACGCTGCCAGACACGGTAATACTTCACGCGATTCTGATAGCGTTGGGTCACCTTAGTGACGTATGTGCGAAAGGCCGTCAGGCTCGGTCGCGCACGCCGGGCCTCCTCAGCAGTGGGCTTGTGCAGGTAGGTGATGCTCCAGACCGGTGTGGGCCCGAGGAGGAGGACGACATCCAGCCCACGCGCCCTGGCGCCGTCAACCTGCGCATCGAGCCAGGAAAAATCCCACGTCGTGGCCGTCGGTTGAATGCGAGGCCAAGTCGCCGGAATCTCCACACAAGGAATGCCGCATTGTTTCACCGCGCGCAAGGAGGTCGCAATGGCATCGAGCGAGCCGCGATCACTGGGGGGCAGGACAACATTGAAATGGATCGGCGCAGCCAGGACCGCGCCCGAGGCGAAAACAACAAGAGATAACAACCACACCCGCGCGTAACCCATACTGTGACTCCACCTGTAGATTCAACACACGTTCAAAGCATGGTATACCCGCCTGATATTAGCCGAAACAGGCTTCACGAAGCAACCGCAATGGGCAGTCGAGCCAAAATATCGCAGGGTTGGAGGGGGGACCTTGCCAGAAGATTGATGCGTACAGCCAGGTATATCGCTAAATTATTCCATACTTCATCGTAAGCAAAGTACTCCGAACGCTAAAGATTGCTTCATTTCATGCTCTTCTGGGAATAACCTTCTCGGCTTCTTGCACGGATGCATCGTTTGTTGGCATAGTGCCGTGTAGCCGCATCCCTTTATGGGTGCGCGACTTTAGTGCCCGTTCCCAATCGGCTATTTTTCCGCACCTCGCCTATGTTCGCGCACCCGTAAAGGGATGCGGCTACGCGGGTGCCATACCGGCAAGTTCGGGGCTGGATCGCGGTAAAAATTCCCATCCAAGGTCGTGCGCCTCGGACCATGGGATGATTCTTACTCATGCTCATACTCAAAAACGGGTGGAGATCCAACTCTTTGGGCATGAGAAGAGCATAAGCTTGAAGAACTGGCAAAATTACGCGCACATGGAACAAAGGATACTTTCATCCTTTCTCCTGGCCAACAAACAGCAGGTCGCTATTTGTGAAGTGCTCACTTGTTGCATATTGAATTTGAGCTCACTGCTACACAGTTTCCGCTGTTACTGTTATACTTGGCTTAAGCCCGAAACGCTTTGCAGCATTATCTGTTACCTTTTTGCACATGGATGAGTTAAAGTATTACCGTGTAACGAAATAACGCCACCGGCGGTTTTTGAAATTGTAATGGCGCAGGATGCTGGTGATGGCAGTGGGCAAAGCGGGAACGGTTTTCGATGAGACTCGGAAAAAAGGAGGATTCGCGCTTGAAAAAGATGCTACTCTTGGCGATGCTGGTCATTGTGACCATGTTCGCGCTGATCGCACCCGCGTCTGCACAACAGGTAATCCCGAACGTGAAAGGCCTGACGCCTTACTCCGCGCAGACAAACTTTATGTCGTTGCCGGGCTATCTTCGCTGGCAGTACTACATAGAGAATGGCAATGTTTGGGTGAGCATTCAGGAAGCGACTCAACTGGTGAATTCCCAAATCAGCCCAGCCGGATAGTTCTATACATGAAGTATAGGTAGGTTATCGCTCGCCTGGGTGATGACGCGAACGAATACCCATGGTTGGCGGCAACCTCAGTTATTGGTTCCTTCAGCCTGCATCCGTGGCAGGTGCAGGCTGAAGGTGGTTCCCTGTCCGATGGTACTGTCCACGGTGATCTGTCCCTCATGCGCGAGGATGATTTCACGTACGATGGCTAATCCCAGCCCGGTGCCGCCGGGTTTTGCCCCTTTCCCGGCGCGATAGAAGCGGTCGAAGACCCAGGGGAGATGCTCCGGCGGGATGCCTTCCCCCTCATCACGCACGCGTATCACGATTATTTTCGCCGCAGGTTCAAAATTGACTGTAACGGTCGCGCCGGCAGGCGAATGGTGCAGGGCATTGTCCAGCAAATTGCGCAGTGCCTGCATCAACCGATCCTCATTGCCCAGCACGAATAACGGCGCGGTCTGCTCCTCCGGGCTGTCACACACGATATTGATGCCATCCTGCCGCGCGTGCAGCAGAGCAATCTCAACGGCGTCGGTGAGCAATGGGCGCAGGTCGAGTGGCTCCCGCGGGATGGGCACGGCGCCCGCCTGCAGTTTCGAGAGTTCGAGGATATCCGCTACCAGCCGTTGCAGGCGCTCCGATTCCTTATTGATGATGTCGAGGAAGCGGGCGCCGGCGACCGGGTCGTCCTGCATCACACCATCTGCCAGCGTATCGGCACACCCGGCAATGGCCGTTAGCGGGGTGCGTAATTCATGTGAGACATCCGCCAGCAGATCACGACGCAATTGTTCGTGGCGCTGCAGCGCATCCGCCATCTGATTGAACGCGATGGAGAGCTGCCCCACTTCATCTCGCCCATGAAAACGCATGCGCTGATCCATGTGTCCGGCGGCAAACGACCGGGCCACCTGCATGGCGGCACGCAGGCCGGAAGAGAGCGGACCGGAGAGCACGATGCTGACCAGCACGGAAACCAGCAAACTCGCCAGCATGCTGGTGAAGAAGAGACCGTGCAGCAGGATCATATACTCGTTCACTTCAGCTTTCATTACTTTGAGGGGTTTGTTCAGGTAGAAGATGAAGGCGACGCGCTTTCCCCCTTCGCCGGGCGGGGCATCGCGGAGAATCGGTTTCGCGACATAGAGCGTCTCGTTCCCGTTCGGCTCGCGTTCGACGCTGCGCCCCGAACGCCCCAGTATCGCCTCCTGGATTTCATAGCGATATTTGAGAATCGGATAGTGCTCGCGCTCCTGTTCCCAGATATCCCGCCGACGATTGCATTTCAGGTCGGTAGGAGAATGGTCGCTCCCGCGGCATAGCGAGTCGGTCAACACGCGGCCATTGGCGTCCAGCAGGCGGACATGTGCCCGAATAGCCGGCGCCAGATCATGACAGCGGCGTTGCGTCCAGAAGAGATCACTCTGCCAGGCGTCGGCATCAATGCGCCAGGGGGTGCGGATCGTGGTGCCCAGTGTGGTGGCGACATCGACGAGTTTCTGCTCCTCACGAAACATCAGCGTCTTTTCCAGCGGGCCGTTCAGCAGCACATAAAACATGCCGAACGAAATCATTGCCACCAGGACGAAGGTGATAATGAAGCGAATCCGCAATGACGATAGCCAGGTGAGGAAGCGTTCGCGCATGATGTGTCCGATATCACCCCTGTGGATCAACTTGGAATTTATATCCGACGCCCGGCACCGTCACGATGAGGTGCGGCAAGCCGGGATCCGGCTCGACCTTTTCGCGCAGCCGCCGAATGTGCACATCAACCGTGCGCGGGTCGCCGTAAAAGTCATATCCCCAGACATGGTCCAATATGGCATGCCGGCTTAACGCCAACCCGGCATTGCGCATGAGGTATTCCAGCAGAGTGAACTCCTTCGCGGTGAGGTTCACCGGCGTCCCGTGCAGCCGTACTTCATGCGTGAGTGGGTCGAGACAGAGCGGCCCCAGGTGCAGTCGTGATGTCGTGGTGGTGGCCGGGCTTTTGGCGCGGCGCAGCACAGCCTTGATGCGCGCGATCAACTCGCGGTGGCTGAACGGCTTGGTGATATAATCATCGGCGCCAATCTCCAGGCCGACGATCTTGTCCACTTCGCTGTCGCGCGCGGTGAGGAGGATCACCGGGGTGCCCAGATCGTGGCGCAGGCGGGTGCACACCTCCAGGCCATCCATGCCGGGCATGGTGATATCCAGGACGGCCAGGTCGGGGTGCAGGCGATGTGCCAATTGGATGGCATCAATGCCGTTGCTCGCCACCACCACCTCATACCCGCTCTTCTCCAGGTTATACTGGAGCAGGTCGAGAATCGATTGTTCGTCATCAACCACGAGGATCGTCTGGGCCATCGGGTCCTCCGAATGCGGATTGTGGATAATTATACCATCTGTGTTTGACCAGACCATCACGGCGCGAGCATGAGTTGAGCGTAACAAATATGGTCTGGTCAAACACAGATGGTATTATATTGGATTCAGGATGTAAGATTCAGGTTTCAAGGCTCTATTACCGAAACCTGCTGCGTTTGGCATCACATCGGCGAATCAGGAGAGGCAGATTATTCGCTCACCTACCGTCGACAGCCGCTGAATCTTGAATCTTATACCATCTGTGTTTGACCAGACCATCGCGGTGCGAGCATGAGTTGAGCGTAACAATTATGGTCTGGTCAAACACAAATGGTATTACATCCTGAATCCTTTCTTTTCACTCTCCAAGAATCGCCATCCACATGCATTCCAGCGCCAGGTCGATGTTGGCGTTGCGCTCGATGAGGCGTTTGGTCTGCATGATCGTTTGCAAGCCTGAGCGCAACAGGGTAGGGGACAGGCGCCCACGATGGCGGTCCAGCGCCGCAGCGCAATCGATGTTGATGCGCATCTCCGGTTGTCCCAATTCATCAACAAGCAGGTCGCGCCACCAGGTAGCGACGACGTCCAGCATGCCCGGCAGATTGCGGCGGGCGGCCCGGTCGGAGGTGGTGCGCGCCTTGGCATCATCTTCATCTTCCTCGCCGGCGCTACCAGAGATGGCAGCCAGACGGTGCAGCGTCTCGGCCAGGCGCAAGGCGGCGGGTGGACCGGCGGGCAGCAGGCGGTCAATCTCTTCCAGCAGCAAGCGGCGCGTTTCGAGAATCTGTGAGTTCCCAGCCACAGTAAGCGCCCAGCCAATGCGCCCATCCGCCATGCCGGCCAGGGACTGTTGCTGCTCCGTAGTGAGGGTCTCGCATCGCTGCAGCGCTTGCAGGGTCGCCTCGTGGGGCGCCAGGTGGAAGCGCACCGGTTGGCAGCGCGAGACCAGCGTGGAGAGCACGGCGCTGGGGCGCGAACTGATAAGGATGATCACCACATGCGGCGGCGGCTCTTCCAGTGTGAGCAGCAGCGCGTTGCCGGCGTCCTCCTGCAAGCCGGGACGATTCGCCGGGTCCAGGATATACACCTTATGGCGCCCTTCCAGCGGTTTCAACTGCGCGTCCTCACGCAACGGCAGCGGATGCGTGGGATTTTCGCCTGACTTCGTGCGGATGGCATCAATGGAAATCACGGTCTTCTCACCGGTTGTCTCCGGCGTCAGCAAGCGAACATCGGGGTGATTACCGACGGTGATCATCCGGCAGGAGCGGCAGTTGTTGCAGAAATCCCCGCTTGCGCGCGCTGTGTCATCGGTACAGTTGAGCGCCTTGGCATAGGCGAGCGCAGTCGTTCGCTTGCCGATCCCTTCCGGACCGAGGAAGAGATAGGCATGGCTAACCTGGTCGGTCATAATCGACCGGCGCAGCATCCCGACGGCAATATCCTGAGCAAAAATCTCGGAGAATGGCACGCCTGCTATTATAGCGTACTCCCGCGGAACTGTCCCGTGCTGGGCGTAATTTTTCACCATGAGCGCAGAGACGCCGGTGGGGATGTGGGCGTGTGGGAGTGCTGAAACCTGGAACGAATCCCTCGTGTTTAAATGGGTGACATGGGGGGCAGATACGATCAAGCCTGCTCTCGCTTGCGACGTCCGCTTATTACTCCCATACACCCACACTCCCATACTCCCACACAACTACTACGGCGGTGGAGGCGAGCTTGCAGGCGGAGCGGTGGGGGCCACACGAGAAAGCGAGACGATGGCCCACACGATGGCGGCAATCACTAACAGGCCGCCCAGCAACCAGAGCACGGCCGAGGCGGTGGCCTGCACAATGCCGAAAAACGGCGAGAATAACAGGATGAGTCCGACGATAAGCAAGGCCCAGAAGATCCAGTTCATAGATCTCACCTCCTTCCCCTCTCATCATTTCCGCTCTCGCTTTTCATATCTCGTTATGATACGCACATTTATGTTTTCTATACAGGGAAGTCGTATTATTGGACGAACGAGTTGTTGTGATGCCTGACTGTCCACAAAGTTACCGCCAAAGCAGCCTCGGCACCTTGCGAGAGGGGTGAACTAAGATTACAATGGGAGATCCACCGGAAATATGCAAGGAGCGAACAGCGATGAGTGAGCAAGAGGTTATCACATGCCCACGCCATCCGAAGACGGTGACATATCTCAGGTGTGGCTCATGCAATATTCCCATCTGCCCGGATTGTTCCGTGCAAACGCCGGTCGGATTCAAGTGCAAAGATTGCGGCACCTATAAGAACGTCGCGCTTTTCAATGCCTCACCATTGCAGATGCTCTGTGGATTTCTTGTCGGGTTGGCTGCCGGTGTGCTGGCCGGCCTCATCCTCCCGCTCATCGGCTTCTATTCTATCTTCGTGGCCATGATCTATGGGCGTTTTGCCGGCACCATCATCCAACGCGCTTCCGGGCATAAGCTCGGATTACCCATGGAAATTATCACCGGGGCCTCTATTATCATCGGAGCCGTCGGCCCCCATGCCGTGTTGATGTTGCTGTTCATGCAAGTTCAGACTGCTGTCGTCCGTGCGCATCCCCATACACCGGCCCCCGTGCATGGCATGGACCCGCTGACAATGGTCTTTCTCGGTAGTGGCTTTGGCATATACGCACTCATTGTCGCCGTAGTCGTCGCTGCCGCGGCGGTGAGCACGTACCGGTTTACGTGGAAGTCCTGGTAGCTTACGAAATTCACTTCGCCACACCTCGATGATTGGCGTTTATCCAAATGTAGTACAATCCCCCCTGTACCCTGGCCTCAGTGCCTTTATACTAGCCAGGAGGGATGGGTTATGGAAGAGCATGGCGAGCTTGAGGCGATTGTCGCGCACAATTCAGCGGTTGGCGGCCTTAAGTTGCATTATTTGAGAGCCGGCCAAGGGCCGGCAGTGATCCTCCTGCATGGCTACACGCAAACATCACAGATGTGGAAACCGGTCATCCCATTGCTTGCCGCGAAATATCTGGTGATCGCGCCTGATTTGCCCGGAATTGGAGACTCGGATATCCCGGCAGATGGGATTGACATGAAGTCGGCAGCTATTCGCATCCATGCGCTTATTCAATCACTCGGCATCGAGAAGGCACGGGTCGTTGGCCACGATATCGGATTGATGGTGGCATATGCTTACGCGGCGCTGTATACGGCAGAAACCGAGAAGCTGGCGGTGATGGATGCCTTCCTCCCCGGTGTCGCCGGATGGGAAGATGTCTATAACGACCCGGGCACATGGCATTTCCGTTTCAATGGACCGACGCCGGAAGCGCTCGTGCAGGGACGCGAACGAATCTATTTCGAGCATTACTGGAATGATTTCGCTGCCGACAAGACGCACGCAATTCCGGAAGCCGATCGGATAGTCTACACAACTGCCTATGCTCGCCCGGGACGCATGCGCGCAGGCTGGGCGTATTTCGTGTCATTCCCGCAGACTGCCGGGGATTTTGCGCAACTCGCGCAGACCAAGCTGAACATGCCAGTGCTGGCGATTGGCGGTGAGCAGGCAAATGGTGCGTTGTTGGGACGGCAGATGAAACTGGTTGCTGCGGATGCTAACGTAGTCGTGCTGAATAACACGGGGCATTGGGTGCTGGAGGAAAATGCGGAAGAGACGATGGCTGCCTTACTGGCATTTCTGTAACACTCGGAAGGGATAACCTATCCGTAAATATCAGGGGAACGACTAAAAGAGCCGGGCGCCGGACGTTTTCTGTCCGGCGCCCGGCTCTTTGTACCATGGTCTAATGGCAGTTACGTCGTCTTCGATCCCCGCACCAGCACCACGCGCCCACTGCGCACCATTTCCTTGATGCCATAGCCTTCCAGCATTTTCTCCAGCGCGTCGATCTTATCTCCGTTGCCGGTGGCTTCGATAATGATGGTCTTTTCCGCAATGTCGACGATCTTCGCGCGGAAGATATCGACGATTTGCATCAACTCCGCACGCTTCGCCGGCTCGGCGGCACTCACCTTGATCAGTGCCAGTTCACGCGAGACGATGTTGTCCTCGGTGTGATCCATCACCTTGATCACGTCAATGAGTTTATACAGTTGCTTACTGATCTGTTCCAGAATGCTTGCCGGGCCATCCACCACAATAGTCATGCGGGAGGTATCCGGATCTTCGGTGGTGCTCACGGCAAGCGAATCAATATTGAATCCCCGGCGAGAGAAAAGGCCGGCGGTGCGTGCCAGCACGCCCGGGCGGTTTTCCACCAGCACGGAGATGGTATGTTTCATGGGCATATCGAGCAGTTCGGTTGTCATAGTCTCTCCTTTAGCCGGTGATCATCTCCGCCACACTCTGTCCGGCGGGAATCATGGGAAGCACGTTCTCTTCCAGGTCGCAGACGAAGTCGATGAGTACCGGGCGATCGGTCACCTTGCGCGCTTCGTCGATGGCCGCACGCACATCCGCTTGATCGAACACGCGGATGGCCACCGCACCATAGGCTTCGGCGAGTTTCACGAAGTCCGGTGTGCCGACGTCCAGCCCGATATTGGAATAGCGTTGCCCGAAGAACATCTTTTGCCACTGGCGCACCATGCCCAGCGTGCCGTTATCGAGCAGGGCGATGCGGATGGGCAATTTGTGAATCACCGCGGTGGCTAACTCCTGGCTGTTCATCTGGATGCTGCCATCGCCGGTGATGCACCACACCTCTTTGTCGGGATTGCCGAATTGTGCACCGATGGCGGCCGGCAGGCCGAAGCCCATCGTGCCTAATCCTGCCGACGAGGCGAATTGGCGCGGCTCCTTCACCAGGTAGTACTGCATAGCCCACATCTGATGCTGGCCGACATCGGTGGCGACGACGGCATCGCCGTGCGTGGCCTCCCAGATCTCGCGGATCACCGCCGGCGGCTTGATGGTGCCGTGCAGGCCGGTGCAGACGGTGGAACCGCATTTGCCGGGCTTCGTCTCGCAGTCGCGCGCACAACGCGGGGCGGCGGCGTCCGACCATTTCAGCGGATACTGGGCCTTCCAGGCGGCAATTTGCTGATGCCAGGCGGATAAATCGGGGAATTCGGCGGATTTTGGCGCCAGTTCTTCGATCAATTCGCCGAGTACATGCTTGGCATCCCCCACAATCGGCACTTCGGCGTTCATCACCTTGCCGATCTCCGCGGGGTCCACGTCGGCGTGGATGATGTGGGCGTTGGGCGCAAACCGCTTCACATCGCCGGTCACGCGGTCGTCAAAGCGCGCGCCGATGCAGATAATTAAATCGGTCTGATCCAGCGCATAGTTGGCGTAGGCCGTGCCGTGCATGCCGGGCACGCCCAGGTAGAGCGGGTCGACCTCGGGATAGGCCCCTTTGCCCATCAGCGTCACCGTGACGGGAATCTGCAACATGCGCGCCAGCATCGTCAACTCTTGTGCAGCGTTGGCCCGAATGATGCCGCCGCCGACATAGAGCACCGGGCGTTTGGCACTGAGCATCGCCTCCGCCGCATGGCGGATCATTTTGGTATTGCCTTTCACCGTTGGGCGATACCCGCGCAGGTGTAGTTGCACGTCGTCCCAGTTCACCTCGATATTGCAGGTGGTCATGTCCTTGGGCAGGTCGATGAGCACCGGGCCCGGCCGACCCGTACGCGCGATGAAGAAGGCTTCTTTCACGATGCGTGGAATATCCGCGGGGTCACTCACCAGGTAATTATGTTTGGTGATGGGCAGGGTGATGCCGGTGATGTCCGCTTCCTGAAAGGAGTCTTTGCCGATGGCGCCGGTGGGCACCTGGCCGGTGATGGCGACCAGTGGAATGGAGTCCATGTACGCTGTCGCGATGCCGGTCACCAGATTCGTCGCGCCGGGGCCGGAGGTCGCGAAGCAGACGCCCACTTTGCCGGTGGTTCGCGCATAGCCGTCTGCGGCATGCGCGGCAGCCTGCTCGTGACGCACGAGGATGTGGCGGATGGGCGAATCGTAGAGCGCGTCGTAGAGAGGAAGAATCTGGCCGCCGGGATAGCCGAAGACGATATCAACGCCTTCGCGTTGCAGGCTCTCCAGCAGCGCCTGAGCGCCGGACATACGCACGGCAGCCCCTGGGGGTGCAATGGTCGAGGTCATTATGCAATTCCTCCGAGATGTCGCCTCGGTTTGAACACGCCGCGTGCAAGCGGAGTGTCCAACAGAGTGTGGACTCATTGTAACAAAATCAGCCTGGGGACGCAAGGCAAGCAGTCCATCCAATCATACACGCTGATAATGTGACAGTATTTGCATAATCGACAGTGGATAAGTGTTAGACGATTATTTTGGAAGAAACGACACAGAGTCTATTGACAAAAGTCGGGAAAGCGGTTGCAATCTGAAGAAGCATAGGAAATGATCGTAAAAGATCATAGGGGAAAAATCATAAGCTCTGGTTCCTTGCAACTGACTAGCCTGGTAGATTATATTATTGGTCAGGCGGATTAAGATAACTCGGTGATAATAGATCTTGATTTTTTTGACAGGAGGCGTCGGATGAGTACTAAATTTTGTTTACGCCGTTTGTATTGTATACTAGTTTTGGCTATCTGTTTCAGTAGTCTCACCACCTTTGCGGCGCCCATTCATGATGCCGCAAAGGCGGGTGATGTGGCGAAGGTGAAGGCGCTGCTGGATGCCGACCCGAAACTCATCGAGGCAGAAAAGGTCAAGTGGACACCACTCTTTTATGCGGTGGCATATAATCAATTGGAAGTCGTACGATTATTAGTCGAACGTGGGGCAAATCTGGAATGTAAGGAAGAGTATGGCATAACGCCACTGACCATCGCGCTACATCAAGCCCGACCGGAGATCATCCAACTGTTGTTGGACCATGGCGCGAATGTGAATGCCAGGGATTCCGGGGGCAACACCCCCATGTTCGAAGCACAAAATATTGCCACCTTGCAATTGTTGCTCGCGAAAGGCGGCGATATTCTGGTTAAAAATAATGACGGAACATCGCTCCTGGCGTATAACACTATTACTGGAGATGAGAAATTATTACAATTCCTGATAGATCATAATTTAGGGGTGAATGAGAGGGATATTCAAGGGCAAACCACGCTGTTTTATGCGGTCAAACATGCTGATTGTGAAATTGCAATGTTCCTACTGAAGCACGGTGCTGAGATTAACGAGCAGGATATTGACGGCAATACCCCCTTGATGATGGCCTTTCGCAAGGGAGACGAGTCGAACGGGGAAATGCATTACGTCATCGATAAACTGTTAGATCTGAAGGCGGATGCCACGCTCTGTAACAAGTCAGGCGTCTCCGCGCTCCATTTGGCGGCAAGAAAATGGGGTGTCGATACGCTGAAGCAGTTGATTGCGCATGGCGCCGACGTCAAAGCCGTGGATAATCAACAGCAGTCGGCGATCCAGAGAGCGGTGTATAATCCGGATATCAACGTGTTGAAATTCCTGCTGGCGAATCACGTGCCCTTCGACACCCCAAATACCGTAGGCTTCACTCCATTGACGTATGCCGTTTTAAATAAGAGTAGTAAAGCCGTAGAAATATTACTCGACGCCGGGGCAACCCCGAAAGGCAATGCGCTGTTGGGCATGTCTCCATTATATGTGGCTGTCTCTGTAGGCAACAAGGAGATCGCCAAGCTGCTGCTCAATCATGGCGCCGATCCTAATGAGAAGAATGCAAAAGGCCTGACCCCATATGATTTGGCCGTCAAACGCGGGATGAAAGAGCTGGCGGAAATGCTGAAGATTAAGAAGTAAAGTAAATGATGCAAAACTCGATAACGATGACGTCGGTACGGCAAACAGACAATCGCGGACTAGCTTTTCGAGCAAAGATCAGCTATAATAGGTAGTCAATTCTTTGGATATCTCGTGAAGGACGGACCACGCCGTGCATCCGCGCCTGCTAATTGTCAGCCTGTTAGTGCTGCTTGAAATCTTTATCTTGCTTGGAGGTGCTGCCTCGGAGACCGGTATGCCCGACTTTGACGCCTATGTCGTCGGGCAGAACGATACGCTGAGCAGCATCGCCACGCAATACGGCATCCCGGTCGATTACCTGGCGCAATTTAATAAGCTGAATTCAGCTTCCCCCCTGAATACCGGGCAGATCTTGCTGGTCCCTAAGGTCAACCCGTCCACGCAGACGTTACCGTCGAATGCCACCCCCGCCACGGCCCCGACACCTACCGGCGAGCAAATCGAGGGCGTGATGGCGACCGTGACCGCGGCGAAGACGGAGATCTGGAGCAAGCCCGGCGGTGGGGTGCTGATCTATACCCATGCCTCGCAAGGCATGGACCTCCTGGTGACCGGACAGACCGGCACCTATTATGCCGTGCTGATGGCGGACGGCAGCACCGGGTTTGTCCCGAAGGCCGGGGTGACGCTCAGCGACAATCACGTGAAAGTCGATAAGCCGGCACCGACCGCGCGAACGGCGCAGCCCGCTGCAACGACCTCCTCCGCATCGCCTGCCAACATTGGCCGCCCGGACCTCGTGCAGACTGCCTTTGAATATCTCGGCATCCCGTACAAATATGGCGGGCACTTGCCGAAAAGTATTGATTGCTCGCTCTTTGTGCAGACCGTCTTTGGGCGCCACGGAATCAAAATGCCACGCACCGCCGCCCAGCAATTCACCGTGGGCACTCCGGTCGACGTACAGGAACTGGTGCCCGGCGACCGGCTCTATTTTCAGAACCGCTCGGGCAATATCATCCATACGGCCATCTATATCGGCAACGGACAGTTCATCCACGCATCCTCGAACCGCGGCGCCGTCGCCGTCGATGAACTGACCAATCCGACATACTGGCGTAAATATGCCGGCGCGCGCCGGTAAATTGTGTGTGGGAGTATGGGAGTTTGGGGGTGTGGGAGTGGCGAATGCGCTCCCGGCTTCAGATTCTTATGCTCCCATGATTGCGTTTAGAGGTAGGTGGAATCCTGAGTCAGAAGTCTTTGTGTCTTCGTGTCTTTGTGGTTCAATGACTAAAGATAGTACCAGACCGTCTCTTCTCGCATTTTCATTCGATATCTGGTAGAGTAACATCATGAGCACATCAACACCAATTCGCGTAGCCGTTCTCGGGGCGACCGGGTATGGCGGTATGGAGTTATTGCGGTGGCTCACCGTCCATCCCGCCGTGCAGGTGGCCGCCGTCTCGTCGGAGTCCTCCGCCGGGAAACCGTTGCGAGCGGTATTACCTCAATTCACCGATCTGGACTTGACGTTATTGCCGGCCTCCGAGGCGCGTTTCGGCGGCGACCCACAGGTTGTCTTCTGTGCATTGCCGAACGGCGCCGCCATGAAACTGGCGCCGGAACTGCTGGAGCGCGGCACCGCGGTGATCGATTGCAGTGCGGATTTTCGCCTGAAAGACATGGCGACTTACACGCGCTATTACAAGATCGAACACGATTCGCCGCAATTGCTGCCCGAGGCGGCTTACGGCTTGCCGGAATTGTACCGGGACGACATCGTAGGCGCGCGCCTGGTGGCCAACCCCGGGTGCTACCCCACCTCGGCGCTGCTGGCACTGGTGCCGTTACTGCGCGCCGGCGTGATCTCCCCGCGGCAGATCGTCGTCGACAGCAAATCCGGCGTCTCCGGCGCGGGGCGCACGACGTTGAAGACGCCATATCTCTACGCTGAAGCGAACGAAGATGTCTGCGCCTATAGCGTTGGCGTGCATCGTCATACGCCGGAGATGGAGCAGCAGCTTACCACAGCGGGCGCGGGGGAGGCGGTGATCACCTTCACGCCGCACCTGATCCCGATGACTCGCGGCATCTTCACTGCCGCCTATGCGACACTGACAAAAGCCTGCACGACGAGTGAACTGCTCGCGATCTACCGTGAGGTCTATGCGGGTTCGGCCTTCGTAAATGTGACTGACGAAGATACCATCCCGCATACGAAGTGGTGCAGCGGCTCCAACCGTGCTTACGTCACTGCGCGCGTCGATACCCGCACCGGTCGCGTCGTCGCCTTTGCGGCGATCGATAATCTGGGCAAGGGATTCGCCGGGCAGGCCGTGCAGAATATGAACCTGATCTGCGGATTGCCTGAATCACTCGGGTTGCGCAATCCCGCGGTCTTTCCATAATACCTAACCCCCTTGAGCCCCTTCCAGGGGGGAGGGGCATAGGCGTCATGTTATAACAATGGCTGTCTTTCTCATTATCTTTCTCTTTATCTTTCTCTTTATCGAAAAAGTCGTATCTGTTATCGGTGACGGTTCAACGTGCCGGATACGTCGCTGAAGGATTTTGAGAAAGAGAAAGAATTATCTGGCGCTAACCCTAGCATGACGCAAATGAGGGGCAAGGGGGAGAGGGAAATCGAGGTGTAAAATGAGTATTCCAATGGAAGTGAGAGAAACGACCGGTGGAGTGACGGCGCCGTTAGGGTTTCGCGCGGCGGGTGTCGCCTGCGGGTTAAAAAAAGACGGCTTGGACCTGATGCTGCTGGTCGCTGACCATGCCTGCTCGGTCGCCGGCGTGTTCACCACCAATGTGGTGAAAGCGGCACCAGTGCTCTTTTCGCAGAAACGCGTAAAGACGGGGCGCGCGCAAGCCGTGGTGATCAACAGCGGCGTGGCCAATGCCTGCACCGGCGATGAAGGCATGCGCCGGTGCGAGCAGATGGCGGCAGACACTGCGGCCGCGACCGGCATGGCGGACGACTTGGTACTGGTCTGCTCCACCGGCGTCATTGGCCGCCAACTGCCGATGGAGAAAATCTCAGTCGGCATCAACGACGCGGCGCGCGTGCTCTCTGCTGAAGGTGGGCACAATGCGGCACTGGCTATCATGACCACGGATACGCATCCGAAGGAAGCGACACTGGTGCTGGAGACGGAGTCCGGTCCCATCACCATCGGTGGCATGGCCAAAGGCTCCGGCATGATCGAGCCGAATATGGCAACCATGCTCTCGGTGATCACCACTGACGCGCAGATCGATCCCGAATTGCTGCAAGTCGCCCTGACAAATGCGGTGAACCGCTCGTACAATTGCGTCACCGTGGACGGGGACACCAGTACTAACGACACCCTCCTGATGCTGGCCAGCGGCAAGTCAGGCGTGCGCCTGCAGGTGGGCACGCGAGATTTCGCGCGCTTCGAGCAGGCGTTGTGCCAGGTGGCGGAGACGCTGGCGAAGATGATCGCCCGCGACGGCGAAGGCGCCACCAAGCTGGTGGAGGTTCAGGTGCATGGCGCAGCCGATGACCAGGCGGCGATGAAGATCGCTAAAACTATCGCCAATTCCCCGCTGGTGAAGACGGCCATCTTCGGCAACGATCCGAACTTGGGCCGCGTGCTGGCTGCCGCCGGTCGCTCCGGCGTCAGCTTCAACCCTAACTATGTCGACCTCGACCTGGCCGGCATCCCCATGGTGCGCAACGGCCAGTTCATCGACTTCGACAAGCCGACGGCTATCGAGGCGATGAAGACCGACACAGTCTGCGTGAACCTGACCCTTGCCGAAGGCGACGGCAACGCCCTCGTCTGGACGTGCGACTTCTCATATGAGTATGTGAAGATTAATGCGGAGTATACGACGTAGGCCTTTACTGGTTTTGAGAAGCTTTTGGAGTTATTCGTAGATGCTCACTTTCCTCTTCTGGAATGTGAATAAGCGCAACTTGTCAGAACTGGCAACGAAAATTGCCAGGGAGCATCACGTCGATCTAATCTTTTTCGCCGAGCCGCCTGAGGGTTGGGAAGCTAATCTGCTCGATACGATTAATACGGATAAGGAAAGACAGTATATTCTTCAAACAAATGAAACCTATAATTATAATCGACGTTTTACCATCCTTTCTCGCTTTCCCAGGGGAATGCTTCAGTATGTGAACGATCCAAAAGACGAAAGGCGTTATACTATTCTGAGACTTCTCCTTCCGGGAGAGGATGATATACTGCTCATTGCCGTTCATCTACGAAGCAAGTTACGGACAGATGGTAGAAATCAAGCACAGCTACTTCCACAGTTTATCCGATCCATCAATGAGGTGGAGAATCGTTTTCAACATTCACGGACGATGGTATTTGGTGATTTTAACATGAACCCATTTGAGGACGGATTTGTGTCCTGTGAAGGTTTGCACGCTGTCCAAACACGATTAGTCGCAAATAAATATCAACGAATTGTTCAAAAGGAAAGATATAGATTTTTTTATAATCCGATGTGGAACTTCTTTGGTGATACTACGATAGGACCACCCGGAACCCACTATTATGACAATTCAGATCCGATTAACTTTTTTTGGAATTTGTTTGATCAAGTTATTGTTCGTCCTGATCTACTTGATCGATTTCGAGATGAGGATGTCAGTATTCTCACCTCAGCAGGAGAAGTGTCTCTGCTGAACGACAGAAGTGTGCCAGATTCCAAAATATCTGATCACCTGCCGATTATCTTTGGGTTACGATAAGGAGAGGATTATGATCGCGAACGACTTATGGGGTGACCTCCCAACAGGGCCAGCAGAAAAAGCACCGGTTGCTATTTTAAAAGAGCAGGCTCAGCTACTTGGTCAGAAAACAAACCAGTTACTCGAAGGACGGGTAAGACAAAGGGATCCGGAGTCTTTATCAGTTAATTATACGGCCGTGTCTCTTTCATTTCCTGTAGATGAGAGAATTGGATTAGTGGCTTATGATTTCAGTATTATTGCACCGACTTTAAATAATTATGAATATTCTGTACTGACAATCGTGCATAGCCTCAACTATTATCCGCTGCAATTATATGCACGCAGTTATAACAAATATAGTTATAGATTCAAAACTCTGTCAGATCAGCAATCATTTGAGGAGGAATTAAGAGCGATATTTGGCTCGGAAGAAATTCGAAAAGTTATTGCTGGTTTACTAGGACAAATAAGGTCTGCATAAATTTGTTGCAGGGTGTGAGAGTTATCACTTGATGTGGAGTACAACGATGCAAACCCTTTTTGAGCGCGCACAGACCATCGCCGAGACGCTGCCCTATCTGCAGCGCCATCGCGGCGCTGTGGTGGTCATCAAATACGGCGGGGCGGCGATGACCGATGCCGTGGTTCGGCAGGACGTGCTGAAAGACGTGGTGCTGCTGAGCCTGGTAGGCATGTTCCCCGTGCTGGTGCATGGCGGCGGGCCGGAGATCAACGCCATGGTGGACCGCCTGGGCATGGAGACGACAAAGGTGCAGGGGTACCGGGTGACCGATGCCGCCACCATGGAGGTGGTGGAGATGGTGCTTTCCGGCACCACCAACAAAGGTATCGTGCAGACGATCAATGCGGCCGGGGGCAATGCCATCGGACTGAGCGGCAAGGATGGCGGATTACTGCACGTGGAGAAATTTATGCCCAATGGCGCCGACATCGGCTTCGTCGGTGAGGTCTCCGAGGTGAACCCGCAAGTGATCGGTGACTTGATCAACGCCGGGTATCTGCCGGTCATCGCGCCCATCGGGGTGGGGGAGGATGGCAATAGCTACAACATCAACGCCGATACTGCGGCGGCCGCCATCGCCGGAGCGCTCCAGGCGGACAAATTCATCATGCTCACCGACGTCCCCGGCGTGTTGCTGGATGTGCAAGATCCCAGCAGCCTCATCTCCAGCGTGACGATGTCCGACGCACACACGCTCATTGAGACCGGCCAGATCAGCGGCGGCATGATCCCCAAAATCAGCGCCTGCCTGGATGCCATCGAACGTGGCGTTGCACGCTGCCACATCATCGATGGCCGCACCCCACACGCCCTCCTGGTTGAACTCTTCACCGACGGCGGCATCGGCACCATGGTCATCCCCGATGAAGCCACCTGCGAAGAGACGCCGGCGTTGCCGATACTGGCTGGATGAAATAGCATAAACCGAACAACACATAACGCTCGCCGCTTTCTGCATCCTTTGATGAGCATTCGGCGGGCGTTATGTGTTGTTACTGATCCGCGTATTGATAATCTATAAGTTACATTATCTCTATTGCTTCGCATTTGCGTTGTCCTGGAGCGCGAACCTCCTGGTGAGCAGATGATAGTTCTGTTCACGGTTCTCTCATCTGCTCACCAGGAGGTTCGCGCTCCCGGCCGTCCCTGTTAGCTTATCAATGAACAGATCAGTAACTGTAGCCGGTTGCGGATATCGTCCCCTTGAATCCTGAATCTGAAATCCTGAATCCCTTTTACAGCAACGAATTCTTCCGATAAAACCACGTTTTCACCACCTGCACCAGGAGTAAATAGGTGATCGTCAGCGCGATGATGGCCAGTATAAGATAGGGATTGAGCGGCACGAATCCCACCAGCTTGCCGAAGTGGGTGTATGGCAGCATGAAGCTGAGCACAACGATCACCAGCACCGTCGTCAGCAATTGCGGGCTCGGGCGGCTGCTGAACGGATTGCCCGCCGTGCGGATGACGAAGACCACCAGCGTTTGCGTCGCCAGCGATTCCACGAACCAGCCGGTGTGGAACAGCTCCGGTCGGGTGAAGGCGTGGAATCCCCAGAGCAAAATGGCGAAGGTGAGGAAGTCGTAGATCGAGCTGATCGGTCCGATGACGAGCATGAAGTTACGGATGAAGTCGATCTTCCAGCGTTTCGGTCGCTGCAGCAGTTCGGGGTCGACATTATCGGTGGGAATGGCCAGTTGCGACGCATCATACAGAAAGTTGTTGAGCAGGATTTGCGTGGGCAGCATAGGCAGGAACGGCAGGAAGACCGAGGCGGCGGCCATGCTGAACATATTGCCGAAATTCGAGCTGGTGCCCATGATGATGTACTTCATGATGTTGGCGAAGCTGCGCCGTCCTTCCAGTACGCCGTCCTGCAGCACGTTTAAGTCCTTCTCCAACAAAATGATGCTGGCGGCGTCTTTGGCCACGTCCACCCCGTTGACCACCGAGATGCCGATATCCGCGGCATGCAGCGATGGCGCATCATTGATGCCGTCTCCCAGGTAGCCGACTACCCGTCCATGCGCTTTCAACGCGGTGATGACGCGGTTCTTTTGCTCCGGGGAAACTCGCGCGAAAATGGCGCCGTGCTCTGCTTGATAGGCGAGTGCGGCATCATCCATCCCATCCATCGCGTTGCCCGTAATGATATTGTCCGCTGGTAAACCGACGTCTTTGGCGATCTTTTGCGTCACATACTGGTTGTCACCGGTCATCACGATCACCGAAATCCCCTCGTCGTTCAGCGAGTGCAACACCTGCAAGATGCCCGGTTTGGGCGGGTCGAGGAAGGCGGCGAACCCCGTCAGGGTCATGTCCTGTTCATCGTCAACCGAATAGGTCGCCTTCACCGGCATTGTGCGCACGGCCACACCCAGGCAGCGATACCCGTCGGAACTGAGCCGTTTGAACGTGTTTTCCGCCACCTGGCGCTGTGCGGCATCAAACGGCACGGTGGTATCACCGCTGGTGACCGACGTGCAGATGTCGAAAATGCTCTCGACCTCGCCTTTCGTGATCAGCAACCGCTCATCGCCATGCTGCACCACCACGGAGAGGCGACGGCGATTGAAATCGAAGGGAATCTCATCCACCTTGCTATATTCGTCGATCTTTGGGTGATCGTGCTTGAGGATGGCATCATCCAGCGGGCTTTTGATGCCCGATTCGAAATAGCTGTTGACATAGATCTGCTGCAACACGGATTCGCATTCGTTCCCCTGGACATCGACATGCTTGTCCAGCACGATTTCCCCTTCGGTGAGCGTGCCGGTCTTGTCGCTGCAGAGGATCTCCATGCTGCCGAAGTTCTCGATGGCAGCCAGTTGCTTGACGATGACTTTCTTCCGGGCCATGCGTTTGGCACCTTGCGCCAGCGTGACAGAGATGATTACCGGCAGCAACTCCGGCGTCAGGCCGACCGCCAGCGCGACGGCGAAGAGGAAGGCTTGCAGCAGGCGATTGAGCAAGTCCGCTTTGAGCGCCGCCGTGAGCTGCTGGAGGTGGTAGGCGGTGAAGAAATCTGGGACGATTTTGAAGAACAGGTTGAAGAGAAAGACGAAGAGGACGAGCAGCAGGATGATGCGGGTAACCAGCAGCCCGAACTGGCGTATTCCACGATCGAACTCCGTTTCCGGCGCACGGGCCGCCAATCGCGCGGCGATGGCACCGTAGGCGGTCTTCGTCCCCGTATGCACCACCACCGCAGTGGCGATGCCCGTCTGCACCGCCGTGCCGAGAAACACACTATTGTCTGCGTCATTGAGGCTGTGCGATCCGCCCGTCAGATCGTGGGCTTCCTTTTCCACCGGCAAGGACTCCCCGGTGAGTGCCGCTTCACGCACATGGAGGTCTTTTTCTTCGAGCAGGCGGCAATCCGCCGGCACCAGATCGCCGGCGTTGAGCCGGATGATATCACCAGGCACCAGCGCGGAGACCGGGAACTCCTGCTCCTGACCATCGCGAATCACCGCCGCGGTGGTGGCCACCTGCTTGCGCAGCGCTTCCACGGCATGGTTCGCCTGGTATTCCTGGTAGAAGTTCATGATGATGCTCATCACCACGATGGCGATGATGATGACGGCACTGGTATGATCGCCCAGGGCGTAGGAAATAATGCTGGCGATGATCAGGATCGCGACCAGTGGGTTGGTGAAGAGGCGTAGGAGTTCGCCAAGCAAGGCAAACCGCGTTTCCCGCACCAGGCTGTTGGGGCCGTATTGGTGTAACCGCTGCTCCGCTTCCTCGCGGGATAATCCTTGCGGTGTCGCCTGCAGTTTGCGGAGCAACTCGGGCAACGGAACATCCCAGAAATTGGGATGGGCGGGTGGGGTGGCGCTTGCCGGAGTCTTACGCGTGCCTGCCATGTTATCGCCTCCTCTACATAACGACGCTCGTGCTGCCGAATGCGTGGTGATTCGGTAGTAAACTATAACATCATTACGCTCGGAAAGCTACACAAAGGAGCGCATTGCATTACGACGATCGTGCCCAATCTGCTGCGTTTGAGAAGCTGGCTTCGCGGCGAACACTTATTGCTGACAGTGCGGGCAGAAATGCATGCGGCGCCCCTGGAATGGCCGATGTTCAATGAGGGTGCCACAGACGCGGCAGGGCTGGTTCTCGCGCTGATAGACATGCAGTTGTTGCTGGAAGCCGCCTTTGTTGCCATCGGCATCGCGGTACGCGGCATCGGCGCTGGAGGTCCCGCGCGCGTCGATGGACTGTTCCAGCACGGTGCGGATGGCCGCGTGCAGCCGTTGCACTTCGCCCGCGTGCAATGAGCCGGCTTTGCGTAACGGGCTGATGCCGGCCAGGAAGCAGGCTTCGTCCGCGTAGATCTTCCCGATGCCGGCGATCTTCGTCTGGTCCATCAGGGCAGCCTCGATCAGCATGTGTTTACCGGCAAGCAGGCGCTGCAGCACTTCCGGCGTGAAGGCGTCATCCAGCGGTTCCACGCCGTAATGGCCCAGTTCCACCATGCGGTCAGGATCATGCCCCACCACCACCGCCATCTGGCCAAAGGTACGCGGGTCGATGAAGCGCAGTTCGCTGCCGTTGGAGAGGGTGAGCACCACATGGGTATGTGGTGCCAGTGGCGCCTCCGCGCTGACGACATTCACCCGGCCACTCATCCCCAACCGGATGAGCACCGCGCTGTCATTCTCCAGCAACATCAACAGGGCTTTGCCACGGCGGCGGACATCCAGAATGCGATGGCCGGCGGCGAGTTGAGTGAATTCCTCCGCGCTGCGATGCGCACGCACCGCGCGGGCACGTGTGACACGAGCGGAGAGGATGGTGTGTTCACGGACAAGCGGCAGGATTTGCCGGCGAATCGTTTCGACTTCAGGTAGTTCAGGCATAAAGGAATTATACCCGCGCCGCGCAACGGGTACAATAAACGGGGGATTGCCTTGGGGAGAGTCAAAGCGGCCCTCCCCACGCGACCAATACGGGGCAATTACTTACCGCTGCCGATGCGGAAGACTTTCGTGCCGCAGGTGGGGCACTCTCCGCTCACAGCCGGCTTGCCATTCTTCATGGTCACTTGCTGCGGGTTCTTGATGTCTTTCTTCTCTTTGCACTTCACGCAATAAGCCTCTGCCATGGTAGGTCCTCCTCAAAAGAATAAAAATATGTGCGACAAACCGCACGGTCGCCCTGGGTCTCCTTGCATTGTATTGCAAGCTAACATTCAAATTCTCTTACTTTACGCCTATTCCTTCTCGCGAGCGTAAAATTTTCTTTGCGAAACAAAATAAAGCAAAGCATACAGTTCTTCTCTATATTCCTGAGAATGCCGCGATTCTCTAATCCCGCTCGAATAACCCGGCAGCGAGGCAGGCACCGAAGAATACCATTCCGCCTATTGACCACCTCGGAGAAATTAGGTATACTTCTCACGTTGTTTGGCCCTGTAGCTCAGCCTGGTAGAGCAGCGGACTGAAAATCCGCGTGTCGCTGGTTCAAATCCGGCCGGGGCCACCATAAAGATTCGAGCGTGAAACGGCTCCCGCACGGGGGCCGTTTTTGCGTTTGTGACTTTGGAATCACAACACTCCGCTGTGTATCGGTGACCTTTTGGGCGCCGCAGGTGACTTCCTTTCACTGCCTGGCTTTCAATCGCCATCCTTTCGCTGTATACTGCATGCGAGGACGGAGCAATGGTGGGAGATCGGAAGAAGTGGGGGCGAGCGTGGGGTGTGCTGGGAGTGACGCTGCTGGTGCTGGCGGGTGTCTATCAATTCGTCATCGCACCATGGCATGCTGAGCAGGAGGGACGACCGGATATCGTGGCGCCAATGGCACACTGGCCGTGGCCGCACGCAACCCTGGATTCGCCACATGCCGGGGTGACGCATTATCTTGACCACTCCTCGCCGGACGGCACGGTGGTCGAACTCTTTGACTTCGACTTCGGGCAGCATCCGGCGCTCCGCCTGGAACTCTATGATCAGGATGAAGACGACCAAACCCCCTTTGACGACCATGTGGACTTCTGGCCGATGGGCGTGGGGCAGGCGACACGCCACCTGAATGCGCTTGGGCGTGGCAAAGTCGTCGCTGCCTGGAACGGCTTGTTTTTTCAGCTCTCCGGCATCGGGCCGGGACAGCACGCCGGGCATGTCGCCCCGGTGGTGCTCGGTGGCCGGGTGCGTTATAACGTCGGGCAGGTGCGCTGGGCATTCGGGGTGAAGTATCGCGCAGGCAAGCCGCTCTTTCGCGTGAGTTATAAACCATCGAAAGCGTCGCTGGCCCGCGACTTCGATTTCGCGGCGGAAGGCGCCTCTTGCCTCATCCATGATGGCCAGCCCTTACGTATGCAACCCTTCCCCCGGCGTGGCGAGAACCCCTTCCCTCCATCGAGATGCGATTCCCCGGAGGAGGCAGGCTTTGTGCAACGCGTTGACCACATACGCACCTCGCGCACCTCGATGGCGTGGTCGCGCGATAACCGGCATTTCTACCTGCTGCTCGTGAAAGATCCTGGTGGAGAGGGGGATAGTCTTGATGCCGTGCAACAGCGCGTGCGTCATCTCGGCGGCGGCTGGACAGTGGCGGATGAGCAGCGTTTCTGGCGGCAATTCGGCGCGTGGACTGCAGTGAATATCGACGGCGGCGACGTCACCCAACTCGCCGCCATACGCCCTGACGGGCGCTATGACATGGTGCCTCCACGCTGGGCCAGCCCGCAAATGCGCCTCACGCTCCCCGCCGACTTCACTGGCGCGCCCGCCGGCGGCACGTTAATGTATTTCTATGTGCGTGATACATCGGCACGGTAACGAGACGATAGTTCGCTCTGTGCTCAAAAATATTTTTGCAACGAATATTCTCCATCATGCGTATACTCATCATCCTGCACCGTTTGCTGGTGGTAGTACAGAGCGGATACGCGAGATACAAGTAATAACCTGGCCAGGTCCTCGTGCTCGCTCGCAGACCGCCGGTGTGGGATAAATATGCGTATGCAAAGGAGAAAGAGATGAAGTTACAGCATTTCAGCATAGCCCCTTACGCCGTCGCGGCCGCCTTGTTCTGCGCCGCCTCATCAACCGTTTTTGCGCAAGGCGTCACGCCTGCTCCCGCGACCCAGGTTCAGCGTGACCGGGTGCACCAGCACATCAATGGGAATGCCGCCCGACACGATGCGGCGCTGGCGCAGCGTGACCAGTTGAAAGCCAACAGCGAGATGGTTGGCCATGGCAAACTGCTCCGCCAGGCCGCAGCCCGGAAGGATCACCAGGCTGCGGCGAATCGCCGGATGGCACGCAATAACGATCATCGGGCGGCAAATCAACGTGCAGCAGCACGCGAACATGCGGCCACCGGGAATATGCGAGCCGCCTCTCGCAATCGCGCCAATGCGCACAGATTTGAGCGGCAAGCCAATCAGCATCGGCTGCAGGCCCGCGTCAACGAGCACCAGGCCGCCAAAGACCGCCAGCAGGCCCGCAAGCGTGAAGATAGATAAATGCCATGCAACAGGATCAGCACTCGCCCTTCCGTTCAGTAGGGAGGGCGAGTGCTGCGTGTCCGTATACAAGCGGTCTCGAAACCTCGGGGCCGTTTTTGTTTTGGTTTGGCGACTCCCTTAACAATACACAAATCCCCTTCCTGCAAAGAGCAGTTCATGCTGATGAAACGTTTCATGACCAAAATCGTGGTGAGTGTACGGATTCACATTCACCGGTGTATGCCCCATGCGCGATAATAAGGCGGTGAAACAGTGCCTGTAGACGCCAGGAGTGCCGGCTAGATATTCCGCATTCTCGTTCGACTCGGAGGCTCTCGACAGGTCAAGTCCGCATAGTATGGGAGATGAGATGCCCCAACCGCTCAAGGTGTTGATGGTCGAAGATTCGAAAGATGATGCCTTGTTGCTGGCAGAGGAACTGCGCGCCGGGGGGTATGAACCGATCTATACGCGGGTGGATACGGCGGATGCGATGCGGCGAGCGCTGGAGGCAGAGCCGTGGGAGATCGTGCTGGCCGATTATTACATGCCACATTTTAGCGGGCCGGAAGCGTTGCGTGTGCTGCGCGAGAGCAGATTGGACATCCCCTATATCGTCGTCTCCGGCACTGTCACTGAGCAGCAGGCTATCGATATGATGCGCGACGGCGCCAGCGACTTCATTCTCAAACAACGCCTGGGACGCCTGGTACCGGCTATCCGGCGGGAACTACGGGAGGCGCAGGTACGGCAGGAGCGCCGACATGCACAAGAGGCATTGCAACGGGAGCAGGCGTTTCTCTCCTCAGCTATCGAACTGCTGCCGTTTCCTATCATCTTCAATACCCCGAACGGCGAGGTGATCCGCGCCAACCAGGCGAGTTATCGATTCTTTGAGGATCTGGGCACCAGCGCCTGGTGGAATCGCCAATTGCTGACCGCTGATACGCGCACCCCTATTCCCCATGAGGAGTGGCCGATGGCGCGCGCGGCACGCGGTGAAGTGGTGCCGCAGACCGAGGGGATTCTCGTGCTGCCGAATGGGCGTGAGGTGCCCGTACTGGCGGTGGCGGCGCCGGTCTTCGTGGGAGAACAACTGGTGGCTACCGTGGTGGCGTTCATGGATATTTCCCCGCTCAAGGAGGCTGACCGCGCGAAGAACCAATTCCTCGCCGTGCTCTCGCATGAGCTACGCACGCCGCTGGCCAACATCCTGGGGTGGACGCGCGAGGCGCAGGAGATGCCAACAGAGGTGCCGGAGGCGCTGCGCATCATCCAGCGTAATGCGGGTGAACAGCAGCGCATGCTGGAAAACCTGCTGGAAGTCTCACGTCTGCTGCACGGCAAGCTCACCCTTCGGCAGGAACCGGCGGACCTGTGGCAGTTGATGCTGGACATGGTGGCGGAGATGACGCCAATCGCGGGAGAGCGGAATATCCATTTTGTCCTGCACCCGCCAGACGGGCCGCTTCCGGTCAGCGTCGATCAGAAACGGGTGCGCATCGTCCTCTGTGATTTACTGGACAATGCCGTGCGCTGCTCGAAAACCGGCCAGCAGGTTGCGGTGTATGGATACCGGGAAGATGCCATGGCGGTGCTGTGCATCCTGGATACCGGGAAAGGCATCCCTCCGGAGGTGTTGCCACATCTCTTTGATTTGTTCTATATCTCTCCGGAAGTGGAACAGACGGGTGGGGGACTGGGCTTGGGGCTGCCGTTGTCGAAGGCGATTGTGGAACGGCATGGTGGGAAGATTAGTGTAACCAGTGCCGGTGTGGGGCAGGGAGAAACAGCGACAGTCACCCTCCCGCTGGCGAATGGCGAAGGTGAAGCGGGATGACAGACAAGCAGCCACTGGAAGCGCAACTGCAGCAACTGCGTACTGAGCTTGAGCGGATGCAGTCCGAGGCGGTGGAGGCCTATGATCGCCAGCGCACGGTGCTGGAAACGATGCCCATTGGCGTGCTCATTGTTAATGAGCGTAATGAAATCGTTGATATGAACCGCAATGTGGAGCGGCTCTATGCCGGTACGGTGCCACTCACACAGCCGCTGCAGGAGTATCGCCATCACAATGCCTGCTGGACAGCCACCGGGCAGCCGGTCGGCGAGGACGAGTGGCCATCGGCGCAGGCCATCAAGCGGGGAGAGGTGATCCCCGGGCAGGAGATCGACATTCAGCGTGCTGACGGCACGCGCGTCACCGTGCTCGATGCCGCTGCCCCGCTCTGCAGTCCGGAGGGGCAGGTACTCGGTGCGGTCGTGGTCATTCAGGATATCACGGAGCGTAAACGAGCAGAGGCGGAGCGGGAGCGCCTGCTGGGGGAACTGCAGCAGTTGAATGAGACGCTGGAGCAGCGCGTGCAGGAGCGCACCACGCAACTGACACAGGCGCTGGAGCGTGAGAAAACCGTACGCGCAGATGCTGAATCGGCACGCAGGCAGTTCGAGGGGCTGCTGGAGTCGGCACCGGACGGCATTGTAATCGTCGACGCAGTGGGCATCATTACGCTGGTGAACACCCAGGCCGAGCGTATGTCAGGCTATGCACGCGAGGAGTTGACCGGGCATCCGGTAGAGATTCTCGTCCCCGAGCGTTTAGGGGATATTCATATCAAGCATCGTGCCGACTACATGAGCGAGCCGCGCACCCGGCCCATGGGTGTGGGGCTGGATCTCTATCTGCGGCGGAAAGACGGCGGAGAGGTGCCGGTGGAGATCAGCCTGAGCCCTTTCCAGTCGCCGGCGGGGATACTGGTGATTGCCAGCATTCGCGATATCACCGCGCGCAAGCAAGCTGAGGCAGAGATCAATCGCCTCAATGATGAGCTGCAGCACCATGTGGAGCAACTGAAAGTCGCCAATCAGGAGTTGGAGGCGTTCAGCTATTCCGTCTCCCATGACCTGCGTGCGCCATTGCGCAGCCTCGATGGCTTCAGCCAGATCCTCGTGCGCGATTATAAGGACGCGCTTGACCAGCGCGGGCAGGACTATCTCAACCGCATCCGTGCCGCCTCGCAGCGCATGGGGCGACTCATCGATGACATGCTGAGCCTCTCCCGCATTGGCCGCGCGCAGATGCACCGGGAGCCGGTCAACCTGAGCGAGCTGGCAGCATCCGTTGTTGAGGAGTTGCGCCAGCGCGACCCAAACCGTCAGGTAGAAGTGACCATCGCCCAGCAGCTCATCGTCAATGCCGACCCCGCGCAGATGCGCATTGTGCTGGACAACCTCATCGGCAACGCCTGGAAATTCACCAGCCACCGTGAGGTTGGCTGCATCGAAGTCGGCGCCACCACTCGCGATCACGAGACAGCCTACTATGTCCGCGACAACGGGGCCGGCTTCAACATGGATTACGTTGATAAACTCTTCACCCCCTTCCAACGCCTGCATACCGAAGCCGAATTCCCCGGCACCGGCATCGGCCTCGCGATCGTCCAGCGTATCCTCGCCCGCCACAATGGCCGCATCTGGGCCGAAGCGAAGGAAGGGGAGGGGGCGACGTTTGTTTTCGTGATCGGGGAAGAGAAGGCGTAATTTCCGGGTGCGCCGACGTCCCGCCGGCGGTTTATAATGCAAACAGCCAAGCACATGCTCGTTCCTCAAGGGGGAGACCAAGCTTGGATTTTCGGTAATAGCACTATCATCAGCCGGCAGGATGCCGACGCTCCCAGGGATTCGCACACGACTTTCCCCCATGTCTATGGTATAATCCCCCCCGACGGAGTAACGCATGGCCTTGTTTCGCCTCTGGGCGCCAGGACAATCGAATGAGCGGGTGTGGAGTTGGGGGGACGGGGTGGTGCTGGTCTTCCTGGCGGCGGTGCTGGCGCTGGGGGCGTGGTTGGCGCGGAGTGCGCCGGTAGTAGTGCAGGGGCCGGCGATCTCGTTGAGTCCGGCGGCGCTGCCGGTGTATGCGGTGTTTTCCACGCTGCGCATGTTGACGGCCTACCTGCTCTCACTGCTCTTCTCACTGGTCTACGGGTACGTGGCGGCGTACAACCGGCGTGCGGAGCACGTGCTCATTCCACTGCTCGACGTGCTGCAGAGTGTGCCGATCCTCTCCTTTCTGCCGGTGGTGCTGTTAAGCCTGAGTGCCGTGTTGCCGCAGCGCCTGGCTGTCGAGCTGGCCGCAGTGGTGCTCATCTTCACCAGCATGGCGTGGAACTTGACTTTCTCCTGGTACCAATCGCTGAGTACCATCCCGGTGGAGCTGCGCGAGGCGAGTAAAACCTACCAGCTCAATCCCTGGATGCGCTTTAAGGTGGTGGAACTGCCGTTCGGTACCATCAGCCTTATCTGGAACAGCATGATGAGCTTCGCCGGCGGCTGGTTTTTCCTGATGGCCGCGGAGATTTTCACCGTGGGCAAGCGCGACTTTCGCCTGCCGGGGCTGGGCTCCTATCTGCAGGAGGCCGCCAACCACGGCAACGTGACGGCGATCCTGCTTGGTATCGTCGTGCTGGTGCTGATCGTCGTGCTGCTGGACATCTTCTGCTGGCGCCCGCTGCTGGCGTGGGCGGATTCGTTCCGGCTGGAGATGGTGGCGCGCGACAACCCGCCAACCTCCTGGTGGTATTCCACGTTGCAGGCCTCGCGGCTGGTGGACTGGGTCTACCAGCACGCCATCACCCCCATCGGCGAACGCATCGACGCCTTTTTCATACGCCGTGCCCCATATCGCGACAGCGCGCATGCCCGCCCGGCGCTGTCGCCGTGGGGGCTGTATCTGCTGGGCGGGGTAGGGGCGTTGCTGCTGCTGTGGGGTGTGCAGCGTGCCGCGCTGCTACTCATCCAACTCACGCCAACCACCTGGGTGACCATCCTGGTCAGCGTGCTGGCGACGCTGGCGCGGGTGGTCATCGCGCTGATCATCGCGCTGGCATGGACCATTCCGGTGGGCGTGGCCATCGGCACTAACCCGCGGCTGGCGAACTGGCTGCAGCCGCTGGTGCAGGTCACCGCCTCCATCCCGGCCACCGCGCTCTTCCCCATCCTGGTCATGGTCATCATCGGGTTACCCAACGGGCTCAACCTGGCGGCCATCCTGCTCATGCTGCTGGGCACGCAGTGGTACCTGCTCTTCAACATCATCGCCGGCGCCAGCGCCATCCCGCAGGACCTCGCCTACACCTCCTCGCTGCTGGGGCTGGACCGCTGGGAGCGCTGGCGCACGCTCATCCTGCCTGCGCTCTTCCCGTACATTGTCACGGGAGCCATCACCGCCAGCGGCGGCGCGTGGAACGCGAGCATTGTGGCGGAATACACTAAATTCGGCGGGCAGATCTTCTCTACCGTCGGCGTCGGCGCGCTCATCGCCCACGCCACCGCCGGCGGCAACTACCCGCTGCTCTTCGCCGCCACCCTGAGCATGATTCTCGCCGTGGTGATGATCAACTGGCTGGTATGGCGCCGCATGTACCAGCTCGCCGAGAAGCGTCATCGATTGGAGTAAGGCATGAGTGAGACACCGCCCCTGATAGAGTTACGCCAGGTCAGCCAGCATTACGGCACCGGCCCGCGGCGCTTCACCGCCATCTCGCAGGTGAACCTCACCGTCAACGAAGGCGAATTTGTGGCGTTGCTGGGGCCGTCGGGGTGTGGGAAAAGCACGCTGCTGCGCATCATCACCGGCCTGCGCCCGCCCAGCGAGGGCCAGGTGCTGTACAAGGGGCAGCCGTTGCACGGGGTGAACCCGCACGCGACCATCGTCTTTCAGACCTTCGCGCTCTTTCCCTGGCTCACCGTGCAGCAGAATGTCGAGGTGGCACTGAAGGTGCGCGGGGTGCCCTCGGCCATTCGCTCGCTGCGCGCGGTGGAGCAGCTCGACAAGGTGGGGCTGGACGGCTTTGAGAATGCTTACCCGCGCGAGCTCTCCGGTGGGATGCGGCAGAAGGTGGGCTTCGCGCGGGCGATGGTGGTGGAGCCGGAACTGCTATGCCTGGACGAGCCGTTCTCCGCGCTGGACGTGCTCAGCGCCGAATCGCTGCGCAGCTTGCTGCTGGAACTGTGGATTGAGGGCAACATCCCCACGCGGGCGATCCTGATGGTGACGCACAACATCGAGGAAGCGGTGTCTATGGCTGACCGCATCATCGTGATGGAGAAGGACCCGGGCCGCGTCGTCGCCGACCTGAAGGTGGAACTGCCGCACTGGCGCCAGCGCAAAGACCCTGCCTTCCTGGCAGTGGTGGACCAGGTCTACGCGCTGCTCGCCGGGCAGACACAGGCGGAAGCCGTCGAGTTGGGCACGGCGCCGGGCGAGCCGGGGGTCACCCGCCGCCTGCCCGACGTGAACATTGACGACCTCATCGGCCTGTTCGAATACCTTGGTGAGGCTCCGCCTAACCAGGCCACGGATATTTACCGCGTTGCCGAGGACCTAAAGCTGGACTCCGACCTGCTGCTGCGCGACAGCGAGGCGGCGGAGCTGCTGGGTTTCGCCCAGGTGGCGCATGGCGACATTGTGCTCACCCCGCTGGGCGAGACCTTTGCCGACGCCAGCATCCTCGCACGCAAGGAGATCTTCGCCACCCGCCTGCGCCGCCTGCCCATCTTCGCCTGGATTTTGAAAATGCTGCGCGCCGCCAACGGCCACAAGCTCGATCACGACGTAGCCCTCACCGCGCTCAGCCTGGAATTCCCCCCGATGGAAGCCGAACGCCAACTCGACGTGATCATCAACTGGGGGCGCTATGCCGAGTTGCTCTCGTATGACGCGTCGAGTGAGGTGATCTATCTGGAGCCGGGGAGCGGCTAAGATCGTCCCTCACCCCCAACCCCCTCTCCCAGAGGTAGAGGGGGCGAAGGTATCTTATATACAATCACAAGTATCGTTTCTCAACACTGCCACTCCCCTGAAGTTTAGCCATTTGGGTGGTGAGGAAAAAAATCGTTTTAGTTAAGTTGATTTAGGTTTGGTCAGTGGTGTCCTGGGGTATGGCTTGGTTGAACAACAATCCCACCCCAGGAGACAC
>Ga0272448_1000699_pt1 | contig 49546 bp, 36 predicted proteins | sample YNPCB0191_FD_202220 | JGI IMG/M metagenome (GOLD analysis project Ga0272448, IMG submission 202220) | Hot spring sediment microbial communities from Yellowstone National Park, WY, United States - YNP-CB-019-1 | ecosystem: Environmental > Aquatic > Thermal springs > Hot (42-90C) > Sediment... | reverse complement strand
AGCCCGAACTCGTTGCGTATCGCCAGCGAGAATGCGGCGTGACCCCCTCTTGGCAATGGGGCGTGAAGCCTGACCTGGCAGGGCTGTTTGAGGTAGTGCCAATATTGCTCGTCGCGATGCCTAAAGATATCCTCGAGCGCAACGACCTCGACCCGCCAGGGCGCGCCGGTTTCGTAGGGTTCCTGCGCACTGCCGGCAATCAGATGAACCTCCGGGGGACAGTCTGGAGTATTTTCGAAGAATAGAAGCGTCCTGCGAGGACGTTTCGGACCGCCGGGCGCGCGCTCCGAGCGCGGCCAAAAGCCGACAGGCACACTCTGCGACGCGCGCCCCTCGACGGCGACGGAGTAGTCGGCGTCACCAGGAACCGGCATCGACACGACGCCCAACGGCGCGTCCGAACGGTCCAGATTGACGAGTGGGATCGTAATAGGTGAGTTCATCGCGAGTGCAGAATACCATCCGCACGCTCAATCTGTCAAACGTAACCGTTCAGTCGTGTGCGTTCAGTCTTGCGGGACAGAGCTCCGCTAGCGCTGAGTAGACCGCCAACGAAGGTCGTATCGAAGCGCGGTGGAGCCTTGACCGCCCTTGGATACGCTTCGCAGTCAGGGCTAGCGGGGTGGACACTCCCAGAAGACTGAACCGTCTCGTTCGGTCTTCATGGGCGCAGTCGGCCGTGGGGCGTCACTGCGGGGTCGGAGGGCGAACGATGTGCTTTCTATTAATCTCAAAAGCAGACTCTTCACGTACGCTCGGAACGACGTGCGGCGCAACATACGCTCGCGACCACGCGTGCACGCGGCTATCATCGTTCCTGAGCTTTAGTCAGCCGGCGGCATTGTCCGGCGGGAGCGTGATATGGTATAATTTTGGAGTCGGCTGACGCGGGCCCCCTTAGCTCAGGGGATAGAGCAACTGCCTTCTAAGCAGTGGGCCGGGTGTTCGAATCACCCAGGGGGCGCCAGGCTTGCCATTGTGTGCCTGGTTCAGCAGCTTCGGAGCGGCGTGGAAACACGGCGGGAATAGCTCAGCTGGTTAGAGCGCCAGGTTGTGGCCCTGGAGGTCGTGGGTTCGAATCCCATTTCTCGCCCCATATTCAACAGACACACCCAGTGATAGCGCTATGACTGGGTGTTTTTGAATGAGGACCGCTGCTGCCGCCCGGTGTTTCGCCGACCAGCACGCGGCGGGCACGGCGGGGTGTGTCCCATGTGCCGACGATTAGAACCCCAGCTTGAGGGCGAGGACTGCCGCGACGACGTAGAGCAGCACGTTGAGCAGCATAGGTCTGTCCTCAAGCAGCACTATCTCCGGACTGCCCCCTGCGTTCCTGGACTGGACCAGAAACAGGTACCTAAACAACCCATAGACGACGAACGGGATGGTGACCATCATCGCTTCGTGCGGCTTGCCGGTAACAGGACTGGGCAGGAATGTGTACAGGCAGTATGACATCAGCGTTGCCGATGCGGAGATGCTGAGCATCTGATCGAGCATAGGGGCGGTATACTCGCCGAGGGTCTTGCGGTGGCCAAGGCCATCCTCGAGCGTAAGAAGCTCGCTGCGGCGCTTGGCGAGTCCAAGAAACAGCGCCAGCAGCGTCGTGCACAGAAGCAGCCACGGCGATATCGGAACGCTGATCACAACCGCCCCCGCCGCCGCCCTCAACACGAATCCTGCCGCTATCGCCAGCAGATCGACTATCACCACGTGCTTCATAATCGCCGAGTAAAGCAGCATCAGCACCAGATAGGCGGTCGTGACCGCGCCGAACCTCGCGCCGAGCCGGAACGCCTCGGTCAAACTCGCTGCGATAAGCAGAACCGCGAAGACGAGGGCCGCGGCAGGCGCGACTGCGCCGCTGGCGATGGGACGCTTGCACTTGCGGGGATGCTTGCGATCGCGCTCGACGTCGGCGACGTCGTTGATGATATACGAGGCACCGCTGACCGCGCAGAACAGCACGAACGCCACGACGACCCGAAGAAGCTGAGCCGTCGTGTGCCCTTCCTGGATGGTGAACAGATAGCCGGCAAACAGCAGGCCGTTCTTTGTCCACTGTTTCGGGCGCAGCGAGCTTAGCAGGGCTAGAAACATAGTCACGAGTCAGATACGAAGCTGCGGGCTGCCGGAGCGGCGACGTAGTCCAGCTCGCACCTCGTAACCGGTGAAGCCCGTCAGTCCGTTACCTCAATAGTCGTCGAAACCGTCACCGGCTCCTTGAGACCGTCGGCGTCGCTGACGGTCAGCGTGACGGTGTATACGCCGCCGGTTCTGTACTGGTGCTTGACAACCGGCTCGGTGGACTCGACCTGGATACCGTTCGATGCATCAAAATCCCAGGCATAGTTGAGCGAACTCACGCCGCCGGTCGCACGCGCCACAAAGAACTGCGTGTCCATCACCGCAACGACGCGCGGGTCGAGCGGGTCCACCTTGATCGGCGTCGTGTCGGTCACGAGCTTCATCGCACCCAGATAGAAGGTGGACGGGATGTCCGTGAACACCATGAACCGCTTCATGGCGAACGACGTGATGCCCTCTCTGGGTTTGAACTTGGCAAGCGGAACCGCGATTCGCATCCAGTTGTCGTCGGGATCAAGCGCGCCGGTCGGTTCTATCGCTTCGACCGTCTCACCCTTGTCCGAGACGAAGACAAAGCGCATCTTGGAGGCCTTGGGCTTCTTGTAGGGTTCCACATCGGCCCAGGTACTGTCGGTTCCCTGGGCGGGGTTAACTTCCTGTATGTCCTTGAAGAAGAACGCGAACTGTATATAGCGGGTGGGGTCGATGCCGTTGGAAAACAGCGTAACGGGCTGCGCGAAATCTATCTTGGCGCCCGAATATAGGCCCTGGGTGGTGATCTTTATCGACCAAGCGCCGTCGAGGACTTGCTCCTTGGTCTTGGCGGCAGTCCCGCTGCCCCAACTGCCGAGTATGATGCCCTGGTCGGACGGATCGCCGCCGTTGAATATGGCGACTTCGGGAGCAGGCGCCCCCTGCGCCGCGAACGCGCAGACAAAGCACGCCGCCACTGCCGCTATGAGCAAAGACCCTACGTATCGCATAACAGTCCTCCAGCTAATTCTACAGTGGGCAGCCCCAACTGTCAAACCGCAACCGCTGAGTCTTGGTAAGCACAACCCGCCGCGTACAGTCACTGCAAGGTCGGAGAGCGAACGATATGCTTTCTGTCATGCTCTGAAACAGATTCCTTGCATCCGCTCGCAATGACGCGGCGCATCATTCGGTGGGCGCCGCCGCGCGCCAGCACCCCTTGGTCTGACGACTCCGGGTTTGTGCGTGTTCCGACGAGAAATGCCCGCCTGCGGCGGCACTAACGTCAGCGACCCGCTAAATCGAGAGCGCAGGCCGCCGGCTAAATGCCGGCGGCTCTGCGCCCCGAACTACCGACCATGTCCCCCCAGTCGGCTACTTCGCGAAGTCCACGGCCCGGGTTTCGCGGATCACCGTCACCTTGATCTGACCCGGATACTCCATCTCTTCTTCGATGCGCTTTGCCGTGTCGTGGGCCAATTTGACCGCGCCGTCATCGTCTATGTCCGTCGGCTTGACCATCACCCGTATCTCACGCCCTGCCTGCACGGCATACGTCTTCTCGACCCCGGCGAACGAGTCCGCGATGGTTTCCAGCTTCTGAAGGCGCTTGACGTAGGTTTCCAGCGTCTCGCGCCTCGCGCCCGGCCTTGCTGCCGAGATCGCGTCAGCGGCCAATACGAGCACGGCCTCGACCGAATGCGGCTCTATGTCGTTGTGGTGGGCGCCTGCGGCGTGACATACCTCAGGGGGCTCGTGATACCGCTTCAGCAAGTCCATGCCGATGATCGCGTGCGGTCCCTCGACCTCGAAGTCGACCGCTTTGCCGATGTCGTGCAGCAGACCGGCGCGCTTGGCAAGCGGAACGTTGACGTCGAGTTCCGCTGCAATCGCCCCGGCCAGGTGCGACACCTCAATGCTGTGCTGAAGCACGTTCTGCCCGTAGCTGGTTCGATAGCGCAGCCGTCCGAGCAGTTTCATGATTTCGGGATCGAGCCCGGTTACTCCGGTCTCGAACACCGCTCTTTCGGCTGCTTCCTTCATCTTGGCCTCGGCCTCGGCCTGGGCCTTTTCAACCATCTCCTCGATCCGTCCGGGGTGGATTCTGCCGTCCAGAATGAGGTTCGAAAGCGCCACTCGCGCGATTTCTCTTCGCACCGGGTCGAACCCGGAAATCACGACCGCCTCGGGTGTATCGTCGATGATGAGATCGACGCCCGTAAGGGTCTCGAACGCTCGAATGTTGCGGCCTTCCCGGCCGATGATCCTGCCTTTCATGTCGTCGCCCGGCAGAGGGACGACCGAGACGGTTGTCTCGGTGGCCTGATCCACCGCGCATCTCTGGATCGCAAGCGTGATGATGTCGCGCGCCTTGCGATCGGCTTCTTCTTTGGCCTGTTCTTCGGCCTGTCGAATGATCTGAGCGACTTCGCGCTCCATTTCTCGATCGACCTGCCGCAGCAGAAGCTCCCTGGCTTCTTCCGCGCTCAATCTGGAGACGCGTTCCAGCTCGGCTCTGTGCTGTTTGACGAGCTCATCGGCTTCCTTGAGCCGCGTCTGGACCTCGGCTTCCTTTTGGGCTACGGCGCGTTCTTTTCGATCGAGATTATCCAGCCTCCTGTCTAGCGTTTCCTCTTTCTGCGTCAGCTTTCGCTCTAGCCTCTGGATTTCGGCCCGGTTTTCCTTGTTCTCCCGCTCTATCTCGGCGCGGATCCTAAACGCCTCTTCTTTGGCTTCCAGGAGAACCTCTTTACGCTTGGCCTCGATCTCCTTTGTAAGTTCCTCTTCGCGTTCCGCTATCTCCGCTCTCGCGGACTTGATCTTCAGCAGATTCGGTGCAATCACCAGGAAATACGCCGCGCAGGTAACCGCAATCGCGGTCACCAGCCCGACGGCTATGTCTATTGCTAATGACAACCTGCCTCACCTCCTGTCGGGTTTAGGATGTGAGGTAGAGCGAATGGATATCAACTGACTTCGACCACAGACAACGTTACCGATCCTAATATCGGTACCTCCTCTCGCATTAGCCCGCTGCGCCGTGTCATTGCCAACGCAGCAAAGAATCTCCGAGATTCCTCGCAGTGCTCAGAATGACAACAGAGCAGGCATCAGTCCTCACCGGGAGGACACAGTTCGTCAAGCGCTCTTGCGATGGCGTCCCAGCCGAACCCTCTGCGCCGCAAAAACGACGCGGTCCTCGTGCGGAACGCCGGATCGCTCGTATCCGATTTCTCGGCCTTCTTGCGGGCCAGCGAGAGCGCCATCTCATATTCGGCGTCCTCGTCGATATCCGCGAGGGCATCCTCGATGCGGGGCGCGTCCACGCCTTTCGCTCGAAGTTCCCAGGCGAGCCTCTGCCGGCCCATCGGCTTCGAAACCGTGCGCGATTTCACCCAGTCGCGGCTGAACTTGGCGTCGTCGATAAGCCCAACGCGGGCCAAGTGGCCGACTACTTCATTTACGATTTCCTCCGGGAAATCATTCCCGGCCAGTCGTTTGCGGATCTCCGATTCGGATCGATCCCTATAACTCAGTAACCGCAGCGCGCTTTCACGCGCCCTCCTAGTCGTTTCCTCGCGTATCAACATTGCCAGGCGGTCGCAATCGAACGTCTGGCCAACAGACAGTCCCAGGGCGGCAGCCACTTCCGCGTGGACACCTGCGGCGAACTGCCCATCCACGAATATCGACACGCGGCCGGATCGCTTCTTTTGAGTTTCGATCGCCGTTATCTTGCCCATCGCACCACGACTCCGGCCCGCGAGCAGGAAGCGTCTCCACCCGCCGGCCGCCCTTCGATACGCGCGCTCCGCGCCGCTTGGGGCTGGGGTCCCCGGTCTTGAGGAACCCTCCCGCGGCGCTTCGGTTATTCGGCCGGTTGGTCGGTTGTCGCGGCGGCCTGTCGGACGGCCTCGCCGCCGTTTCTGATCCTGGCTTCCAGTTCGGCCATCAGTTCGGGATGGTCTTCGAGATAGAGTTTCGCGTTCTCCCTGCCCTGGCCGAGTCTGAGGTCGCCGTAGGTAAACCACGTGCCGGTCTTGGCCACCAGCCCCAGCTCGGTGGCCACGTCGAGCACGCCTCCGCTTTTCGAGATGCCCTTCGAGAACATAATATCGAACTCGGCGTCCTTGAACGGCGGTCCCACCTTGTTCTTTGCAACCTTGACCTTAACGCGGGTACCGACCGCCTCGCCGCTGACCTTGAGCGTCTCGATCCTGCGCACCTCCAGCCGCACGCTCGCCCAGAACTTTAGCGCGCGCCCGCCGGGCGTGGTTTCCGGATTGCCGAACATCACCCCGATTTTCTCGCGGATCTGGTTGATGAATATCGCGGCGGTGTTGGATTTCGCCAGCGACCCGCCGATCTTTCGCAGCGCCTGCGACATCAGCCTCGCCTGCAGTCCCATGTGCGAGTCGCCCATGTCGCCCTCGATCTCGGCCTTGGGAACCAGCGCCGCGACCGAGTCCAGCACCACCACATCAACCGCACCGCTTCGCACGAGCGCGTCCACGATCTCCAGTGCCTCTTCGCCGGTGTCCGGCTGGCTGACAAGCAGGGAGTCGACGTCCACACCCAACTGCGAGGCATACGCCGCATCGACCGAGTGCTCCGCGTCAACGAACGCCGCCACCCCGCCCAGCTTCTGCGCCTCGGCGATGACGTGGTAGGCCAGCGTCGTCTTGCCGGACGATTCCTGGCCGTAGATCTCCGTGATCCTGCCTCTGGGAATCCCGCCGACTCCGAGCGCCAAATCCAGCGAGATCGCTCCCGTAGGTATTACCGACGCATCGAATCTCGGTTTCTCGCCCAGCCGCATGATCGATCCGCGCCCGAACTGCTTTTCGATCTGCGCCAGCGCCATATCCAGCGCTTTTTCTTTGTCCATGAGCTTCTCCCTATCGATTACCTTCTGTGATCTCTTGTCTCCACGGTCAGCCGACGGCTATATGGCCGAATGGGTCCTTCACGGGGAGAGGGTACAACAGCGGCTTGCCCACGGCGTCCGTGTACACCCAGACACGAGCATCGCACAACGTCCGATCGTCATCGACAAGTCCGGTGAGAATGCCCTCGACATCGACAGTCTCGCAATCGAACACATTCCAGAGCCCAGCCACTCGCAGTCGTGAGGTCGCAGCCGCGTACAGCTCCCTGACACCGAAGCCAGACTGTGAGACGCCCGCCACCATTACGCCATGCAACTGGACTCTTGCGCCATCAGGCTGCAATAGCGCCCATTCAACGCGGTCATCCGTCAATGAATGGGCGGGGTGGATCGCAGCTTCCCGTAGAGAAGGCATGTTGGGTAATGTGGATCGCAATCCAGAGTAGCCTTCGTCAGGTTCATAGACCTGGATGGCATTCTCGTCGCTTACGTGAAACACTCCGCCCTCCTCCACGCCGCGGACGCACATAGTGGTACATTCCGGGTATGAAGACCCGGCGCAGGGGACGGTCAACACGTCACTGAGAACTACGTGATCTGCGGCAGCAGCAGTGACACTGCCGAATGCCTTGCTGAGCAGGTGGAAGGTCGTGTTTGCCCTCTCAGCAGGAACGCCGACAGGAATGGGAGGGGTCCATACTGTATTCGGCTCTACCTCCACGCTGTCGGCTACCAAGCAGGGGCGGCCGTTGTGTTCTCCCACTGTTCCTGACGCGCTCAATATGCGGTCCCCGTAACCTGCCGGAGTGCTCGTGTCTATGAAGACGGCCGGCACCCTGTTGCTGACCGGCTGCACATAGAAGCCACCCGGCACGGCCGCCGTAACCACCCCCGCCATGAAGGTTGCTCGCGTGCCGGATGGAATCTGATCGAGCGGAGCCACGTCCCAGAAGGTCGCCTCGGCACTGTGCTCAAACTGCACGGCGGCAGCACCGGTCCCGTCGATAGTGCCGGTATAGAGTGTGTTTGTGGCATCCATCTGGCTGTTGTAGTCGTTGAGCTCGACCTCGTAGCTCGTGCCCGGCTCGCCGGCGATCCGCAGCTCATAGTCCCCGACAGGTGCATTCGAGAACGTCAGTGTACGGGATGTGGAAACGAGCTCTTCTGTCTCGGCGTCTTCTGCTACCACATTGCCGTCCTTCAGCAATGTCAGTGTCACGTTTGAGGTCGTTGCAGCAAAGATAGAGCTGCCATCCCAATCAGCTTCGGCAGCCGAACCATCTGGCTCACTGCTGATCTGTTGCATTCCTTCCTGGATTTCTGGGCTCCCACCGGATTGCCTGGATTGCGTCGAGTCCCACTTCCGATAGAAACATCTAGTATCGTTTGTGTCCACACCTGAGTAGTCGTCAAGGAAGACCCAATGGCGGACGTTGGACATGGGGTCGTTCGTTAGGAAGTGGATTGAGCCGTTTTCTACGCGGAGGTAGTGGCAGCGTATGGTCACCCAGTGCCTGTGGTTCTTAACGGACACCTGGCATCTCAGGCCGCGGGCCATGCCTTCGGAAAGAGGAATCTTTCGCACAAATCCGAGACTCACCCCCCGAGTGCGGGCGTACCGGACTACCGCCATTGGGTCCACACAGTCACCCCGTGAATATCCGCCATGCGCGTACAGCCACGCATTGAGCGTAGGCGGGTCCACATCGACTCCCAATGCCTGAAGCTCATTGCAGCAGCAACAGAGAAAACACCCGATGTTCCTGATTCGCCGAGTTCGCGTGTACCCATATAAGTCATTGTAGTCAGTCTGCTGATACCAGCCGAGCTCGAATGTCCTGAGGCCGGCATCAGTTCGCAGGTACACCAGGTTATCCCAGAGCACGGACCGGGCTAGATGCGCCGTTAAGCCGTAACACGGCTCATCGACGTATGCCCTTATGACCGCCTCCCTCACATTCGTGCTAAAGAAAGTATCGAGCCAGATGTCATTCAGCAACTGACCCGCGTAGGGAGCGTACGTGTGGCTTACGCCCCCTATGTCAAACCCGTCGCAGTTTACGGAAGAGCCATACGAGTGGAAATACATCTCAACCGACGTGGGTTCCCATACGTAGAAGAATGCGTCCCACGGAGCATAGGTTGTGGGCTGGACTATGAACGGCCATGGCCACAACGGCAGGTCATATTCGATCGGTGAGGCAAGAGCACCCAGCGTCCCTATGAAGAGAAACAGAGCGACTAGCGCGGCTGTGACATGTACTCCCCTCATCTACTTAGCCTCCCTCACCTTGAACGTTGTTACTGCCGATTTGAACGGCTCCGGAACCTCCTTTTCGTACTTCTTCGAGTACACCAACTGCGTTATCTCGAACAAGTAAGCCTTCGTCGTGAGCTGATACAGGAAGAAGTAGTTCGTTCCCGTGTCATCCGTGGACTTGACGTGGAATGCCTTCTTGCCGTCAACCAGCACCGGCTTCATACCGCGGACACTCGTTGTGTTCTTGCTGCCTGCCGGAAGGGCGTCAATCGACATGTCGTGATCGTCGTCCTTTTCGGATATGCTCGTGCTCACATCGAGGACCGAGCCTGTCTTACCTAGGACTACAGTGATGCCTTTCAGGCGCGCTACCGCCTTTCGGCTGCTCGGCACTCCTCGCTCTATGTAGCTTGGTTGCCATTCTTCGTCTTTTCCAGTGGGCTTGTACAGTTTGCCGTCCACCTTGAGGCAGAAATCGCCGCTTGGCCTGCTGGTCACGATTATCTCGTGCTTGTTCACGGACAGAGAATAGCTGTAGCCCGGGCCGGTTTTGGCCGCCAGAGCGCCCACCACCACTACTGCAACAACACCGATCAACGCGAACTGCAACTGCCTCATCTCTCGCGCCTCCATTTGCAGTCTCCCGACGTGCTAAGCCTATGCACGCTGAGCGGCGTGTATTCCGGCCCCTGCGGCTTGAGCACGCTTTCCATAACCACGATCCTGTCCACTCTTTGAAGGCCGATCTCGTTGGCGGCGGCTCCCTCGACGGCATCGGTCAGGTCGCCCACCGGCTTGCCTTCTCGCACGCGGCCGATGGTGATATGGCTCTTGAACGGCTTGTCTTCCTTCTCGAACCCCGCCTTAACCAGCCGATCTTCAATCGCCTTCGCCAGGGCGACAAGCTGCTCGCGGCCGTTTTCGATGCCGACCCAGATGACTCTCGGCCTGCGCGGATTGGGAAACACTCCCAGGCCGGCGACGGTCATGTCGAACGCTTCGAACTCCCAGGCGAGTTCATCGAGCGCAGCCTTTACGGAAGCCACTCGTTTGTCGGTGATACCGCCAAGGAACTTGAGCGTGACGTGGAGATTGTCGGGCGCGACCCATTTGACGTTGGGGACGAGTTTTTTCACCCGTTCGGCAGCGGCGGAGATTGCCCTTCGAAGCTCCGCGTCCAGGCAAATCGCCACAAATGTGCGGATTACCCTCTGGTCGTCCATGTCAAGTGGCCCTAAGCCAAGCGCATTGCAGGAGGGTTCTCCTAGAACCCGATATCCCCGCCCCCCCCTGAATAGGCCCGGTCTGTGGGCCACATCGAAGGGCGAATTCGCCGTTTGGAGACGCCTCCTACAGCAGGTGCAGCCGAAGCATGTTCAGTGCCGCTTGCGACGCCCTTAGCTTGATATCCATCCGGCTGCCTGAGAACCGGTGTTCGAAGGCAATAGTCCCATCGGCCGCCGCCAGCGCCATGTAAACAAGGCCCACAGGCTTGGCGGCCGTCCCCCCAGTCGGTCCCGCGATCCCCGTTACCGAGATCGCAATATCAGCTCCCGAAACTGCTCTGGCGCCCTCGGCCATCGCGCGAGCGACCTCGCGGCTGACCGCGCCGTGTTTGTCTAATAACTGCTCGTCGACGCCCAGGATTTCCTTCTTTGCCTGGTTGGAGTAGGTCACAAAACCTACCAGATATGTCTTGGAGCTTCCCGATATGTCCGTAATTCTGTTGCCGATAAGTCCGCCCGTGCAGCTCTCGGCGGTCGCAAGCGTCAAACGGCGCTCGATAAGCTTCTCGACCACGACTTTTTCGAGCGACTCGTCGTCGCGGCCGAAGATCGCATTGCCCAGGATCGCCGAGATCCTGGCATCCATCTCGTCGATCATCGCGTCGGCCTGAGCAGGGCTCGCGGCCTTGGCGGTGATCCGCAGATGAACCTCGCCCGCAGCGGCCAGCGGCGCGACGGTCGGGTTCGATCCTTCAAGCAGGTCCCCGACCATTTCGGCGACACTCGATTCGCCAAGCCCCGCGATACGCAGGATCCTGGACCGGATCACTTCAGCGCCTTCGCCGACGAGTTCGCGAAGATATGGAGCCACTTCCGAGTCCACCATCGCGACAAATTCGCGCGGCGGCCCCGGCAGCACGATCACGACTTTATCGCCGGTCTCGAACGCCGCGCCGGGGGCGGTTCCGAGGGGGTTGGCCAAGACCCTGCCCCGCTTGGGTATCATCGCCTGCTTGAGATTCGCCTCGGGCATCTCAATGCCGCGGGCCGCGAAAAACGCTCTCAGCCGCTTGGCGGACTCTTCGTGAAGCACCAGCTCGTCGCCGACCACCGCCGCGACGGTCTCCTTGGTAAGATCGTCAGCCGTCGGCCCAAGTCCGCCGATGGTAAAGACTATGTCCGCGCGGGCAAGCGCCGTGCGGAGCGCGTCGGCAAGCCGCGCCTCGTTGTCCCCCACAGTGACTCGGTAGTGCAGGTCGATCCCGAATTGGGGAAGCAAGCTCGACAGATATGCCGCGTTCGTGTCAACGATCTGACCGAGCAGCAATTCAGTCCCTACCGAGATCACTTCCGCCCGCACTATCAGCCCTCCATGCAGCCGTCTATATTATAGCCGATGGCACAGAGCAGTGGCAACAGGACGCCCTTCGATGTGTCTGTTCAGTCTTGCGGGACAGAACTCCGCTAGCGCTGAGCAGACCGCCAACGAAGGTCGTATCGAAGCGCGGTGGAGCCTTAACCGCCCTCGATACGATTCGCACTCAGGGCTGGCGGGGTGGACATTGCCAGCAGACTGAACAATCTCCCTTCGATGCGGCCCTTCATTCGGTACGCGCCGCCGTGCTGCTCAGGACGGACCTACTGGGGGTCTACGCGGTGTACGGGATTGGCGGCGCGCGACGGCGGGTATGTCAGTGCGGGTGACTGAGCACGAACCGCCGGCAATCGCCTCGGAACTTGCCTCGATCGGAACAGTTATACCGAAACATCGGCCGGCGAGACCTGAATAGTCGAACTCGAAAAGCCGATTACGCGGTATGGATGGTGGAACGCAATGAACGCGTTCGTCGTCACCAAATCGGGTGGCCGCAATGTGCCACAGAGAAAGAGACTTTCATGCGTGAAGCACGAATATCCAGTCATCGGTTCAGCTACTCGCTGGTCGATGGCTGCGCGATAGTCAGGCCGGAAGGCGCCTGCAATGAGGCCAGAACCGAGGCGCTGGCACGGTTTGTCAATTCTCCCCTGATCGGCGCTCGCGATCTTGTTCTCGACCTCAGCCACGCCGCCTACGTCGAGAGTCCGGGCTATCGGTGGCTGGTGCGGCAGGTCAAGGACCTGGAAGCACGCGGCAAACGGCTGGTGGTGGCCTGCGCGCCGGAATCCGTTGAGCGCGCGCTCAAGTTACTCAAGCTGGAACGGCTGATCCCCGTGGCAAAAAACGTCAAGGAAGCACTGGCCAAGCTCGAACGCACGGCGAAGCCGGCGTAGTGCGCTCACAGCTCGTTCATTGGCAGCCGCGCATTACGCCTGCAAGGCGGCCGTCGGCCGCGCGCCGTCAAGCCCGACTACTGCCGTGGGACCTCGACCTCGGCCAGCGTGGATTCGACGACCCTATCCGGCGTCACGCCCTCGATCTCGGCCTCCGGGCGGAGGATGAGGCGGTGTCGCAGAACGGGAGCGGCAAGGGCTTTGACGTCGTCGGGAATGACGAACCCGCGGCCGGACAGCGCCGCCTGCGCCTTCGATCCGAGAAGCAGCCAGATCGAGGCGCGCGGGCTCGCTCCGAGCACGAGCGCGCGGTTCTCGCGGGTGCTGCGAACCAGCCTGGCGATGTAGTCCAGAATCGATTCCTGGGCGGTTACCGATGAGACCGTTCTTCGCAGCGAGATGAGCGTTTCGAGGTCGCACACAGGCTCCACGCCGGCCTGCTCGATGCGCAATGAATTGAATCCGGCGTTGTAGCGCGCGAGTACGCCGAGTTCCGTTTCGAACGCAGGATAGCCCACGATGGTCTTGAACATGAACCTGTCGAGCTCGGCCTCCGGCAGGGGATAGGTTCCTTCGTATTCGATGGGGTTTTGCGTTGCAAACACGGTAAAGACGGGACTGAGCGCGTGGGTCTCGCCGTCAACGGTCACCCGCCGCTCCTGCATGGCCTCCAAAAGCGCGGCCTGGGTCTTGGGCGGGGTGCGGTTGATCTCGTCGGCGAGCAGGATGCCGGTGAAGATCGGGCCTTTGCGCAGGTTGAACTTGCCGGTGGACGGATCGAAAACGTTCGTTCCGATCAGGTCCGAAGGCATCAGGTCGGGCGTGAACTGGACGCGGTTGAAGTCGGCGGAGATGGTGAGGGCAAGCGTGCGCGCGATGAGGGTCTTTGCGATCCCCGGCACGCCCTCAAGAAGGACATGTCCTTCGCACAGCAGCGCCACAAGTATTTGATCGATCACCTCGCGCTGACCGACCACCACCTTCGACGTTTGCTCACGAATCCGATCCGCTGTCTGCTTGACAGCGGCCACGTCTGGAAACGATTCGGCCAAGTCCAAGCTCCTTTTCTCGAGACAGAGTTCAGTCTTGCGGGAATCTTGTTGTTAGGATTCCTCAAGCGCGCTTCCTACGACGGGTTGAGTCCCATCTCGCTTTCTATCTCGCGGATTTGCCGCGCGATATGGACAAGTTCTGATTTGGCGATCTTTTGTCCTGCTTGCGCGCTCGCAAGGAGCCTATCGAGCCGCGCGGCCGTTTCAATTCGACCGACGGACTCGAGTCGGCGAACTATGTCGGCCGGCGCCGAATCGGGAGCGAGGCCGAGCCTGGCGCACAGTTCCTGGAGCAGGGAGCCGGCGAGTATGTCGGCGGCAAGCTCGGTCGCGCCGGCGCGCTCGTAGAGCCTTGCGACCGATTCGACGAACTCGAAGCCCGCCCTGCGCGTCTGCCACGAGGGCAGGTTTCTAACGGCCCCGAACCGCCGCCCTCTGCCGTAGCACAGCACGGCTATCCCCGCAACAACCACCAGCGCGCCGATTTTCACCTGACGCGGCAGATGCGCGATCAGTGCCTGCTTCCGCGAGCGCCCAAGGCCGTGGTGATACTCGTCGAACAGGATCAGGTTCTTCGAGTTCGGCCTCTCGGCGACTGCGGAAGGCGACACGTGCTCGGAAATGATATCGACCATCCTGATCGCGCTGCGATAGTCTCGCATGCCTGCGTTGGAGATGGCGTCGAGCGAGTCGAATGCGTAGACGAAGCCCTTGCCGAGTCTGCGGGTCGCACGGAAGCGCGCGGGAACGCCGCGCAGGGAGTCCGATACGAAGACAGCCGTCCCGCCCGCGCGGATCCAGGCGTCCAATGCGACGCTTTCTTCCGGTTCGATGGGGCTCGTCGGCAGCGGCGCTGCGACGATGAGCATCGCCGCTTCGCGCGGCAGGTTCGTATACGGATCGAACAGGCGATCGACGTTGTAACCGAGCCGGTCGCCGACAAGCGTGTAGAATGCCTTGACGCCGCACCGGCCCGGGTTGTAGGTCGTGGGAACCCTGGACTCCTTTTCCGGTGCGAAGCCGATGAGGCTCAGAAAGATCACGGCCGCAACGATTACGACGATCAGCACCCAGGCATCACGCGAGATTCTCATTTCGCCGCCTCGCTCGTCAGCCGCTCGTATACGGCGGCGGCCTTCAGGTAGTCCTGTCTTGCGCAGGTCTCGCCGCCGTAGATCTTTCGGTCGAAATCGAGGGTGATGGAATGAAGTTCCGTGTAAAGTCGGTCCCGTCCGCCGCGCTTGAGTTCGCGCAGATACTCCCAATTCGTGCGGCCGCGCTCGAAATGGACGGCGCGGATGCCGTCAAGATACGCTATGCAAGCCAGATACGCCGCCCGAAAAGCACCACGATAGTCCCCCGCCTCGGCGAGCTTTGCGGCCTGGTTCATCAGCGGTGCGGCGGATGGAAGATCGTAACGGCCTTGTTCCTCATCGGAATGCCCGGCGTACCCTGCCGCGTGCCTAAGGTATCTTAAAGCAATCAGAGCCAGAATGGCGGCAAACGCGGCCACGACCGCCCACGTGCCCAGCGCCGCAAGCAGCCCCCTGCCTTCGCGACTGCCGAAGGACAGATGGTCGGCTATCCAACTCAGGATCGAGCCGATCTCGTCGCGAAGCCACTTGCCCGCGCGCGCCTGGAGTCTTTCAATCGTGCCCTCGGCAGGCGTGCAGTTATACTCGGGCAAAGCCAGTATCCGATTGATCTCTCGTCGGATCTTGGCGTGATCGGGTGAAGCGCTCTTCGATACCGCCTGTCGGTTCGCGGCTTCGACAGGCTTGGATTGCTCGGCGACGGGTCTGCCCAGAGCTGGACAGCACGTCAACGCCGAGACAATCACGGCAAGTAACGGCAGTAGGCGTTTCATTGCGGTCTCGATTCGACGTCCGGAGGTTCGGGCGGTTCCGGCGCGGGTTGGACCGCGGGCCGCTCCTGCGGAAGAGCCGACGCGGCCCAGGAGGCGGTCCTGGCGTCCAGTTCCGCGGCCAGCAGCTCCAGGTCAAAACCTTCGTTGCGAATACGAATGTCGTAGTAAAGCAGGATGGCAACTATCGACATCACCGGCGCCAGCACCGTGCTCGCAATCGCGCCGATGGCCGTGTGCAGGATCAGCACGGCCCGGGAGGTCCGGCCTCCGGTCAATGCGCTTGCCATGAGAAGCTGTTGGGTGGGGCTGGTGCACACCCAAGTCACCAGAGTCGTGACAAGACCTGCAATCACGAACAACGCGAGGCACTTGAGCATACTGCCGCGCATCATCGTCCACGCACGCGCAACCGCGTGACCGAAGCCGCGCCCCTCAACGACAATCGCTACCTCAAGCAAAGCGAGCCGCAGCCCGAGATAGACCGCCGCGAAAACCCCAGCGAGTCCGAAGAGGACAGTCGTCGATGCCAGGACGAGGTTCAATCCCGAATCGGATGCGCCCGTCATCGTTACGATAGCCGTTATGGCGATCCCGACCGCAGCGACTATGAGCGGAGCGGCGACCGCAATAGTCTTGACGATGATTGCGAGCAGCAATCGGCCGAGAATGGATGCGGTGAGCACCCGCTTGAAGCTGCCGAGAATGGTGACCTTGCGATCGAGATAACGCTCGGAAATGGCATAAGTGAGTGCGCCCGTGATGATCGGCGCGGTTATCAGCAGATAGCCGTAGACGATCGCAGCCGTCACCAGCATGCCGAAAGCCGCGCGTATGGATGTCTCCGGGTTCGCAGAGGTCGAAGCAGCGGTCACCGCCGTCATCTGCTCCATCAGAACGTAGCGTTCCAGAATCGCATACGGCACGTGGATGATCGCGGCGATCCCGACGAGCAGCACGAAGCTGGTCTTATACAGCTCCACGGTCTCATCGAGGATGTCCGCGATGCCCATCGGCCTCATTTTGCGCATGCGCTCGCTCATATCGACCTGTCTTAGCCGCGCCACCCCAAATGTGGACTGCGGTGGCTCGACACCGCTCTGTCTACCAGGTGGCATCCACCTGATCAAACGACAAATCATCCCGCACATTCACGTAATCAGTCTTCAACGCGGCAAGCGTCTTCTGAAAGCTCGGGCTGGCGTTTCTCTCAAACCAAGCCGCAGAGCACCATGGATACTGCGTGGCGACGGCTACCAGCCCATGCTTCACAGGGTTGTTGTGAACGTAGCTTAGTCGCACGAGATACGATCTCTGGAATGTGATCAGCGTGTCCCAGTAGTTGAACCATACCTTGCGGCCCGGCGCACCGTCCATTTCGTTTACGATCCTGGCTGTTTCTGCGTGGAAGTGACCTATCATTCGCGGCAGTGCCCGAGGATCAGCCGGAGACTCGCCGACAAAATGGTAGTGGTTGCTGAACAGACTCCACGCCTGCAACCCCCAGCCGTAGTTCAGGGCGGTCCGCATAAGCGCATCCTGCAGCATGGCAAGTCGTTCCGCTCCCCGAAATATGGATACGCGGCCGTAAGTGCCGCAGGTAACGATATATACCCCCGCCTGTCCAAGGCGGTGCACTGGGCAGTGCGGCCAATCCATAGTGTTGCCTCGTGTCTTTGCTTGGACTGCGGTGTCAAGCTCTCGCACTCCAAAGAAGCTTCTTCGCGTTTGCAGAAGTCGCCTCAGCCAACTCGTCGAACGTAATGCCCTTGACCCGCGCTGCCTCTTCCGCCACAAGGCGCACATACGCCGGTTCGTTGCGCCTACCGCGGTGCGGGACCGGCGCGAGATAGGGGCAGTCGGTCTCGACAAGCAGCCTGTCAAGCGGGCAGAACTCCACCACCGCCCGCAGCTTTTCCGATGCCTTGTAGGTCACCGGGCCGTCGATGCCGATGTAGAAGCCCCGGTCGAGCACCGCCCGCGCGAATTCGACATCTCCCGAAAAACAGTGAAATACGCCCGCGACGGCACACCGTCCGCAGCCGGTCAATACCTGCAGGGCCTCGTCGTTGGATTCCCGGCTGTGAACCACAACCGGAAGCCCCAGCTTCGCGGCCAACTTCACCTGCGCCTCAAACGCCGCCACCTGTGCGCACCGCGGGCTGAAGTCGTAGTGATAATCCAGCCCGATCTCCCCAATCGCCAGGACCTTTGGGGCGCGCGAAAGCTCCTCGATGGCCGATTCGATGTCCGCTGAATAGCTCTTCGCATCATGTGGATGGATTCCCACGGCAGCGTAGACGCACTCGAATCGCCCCGCCATCTCCACCGCGGCCCGGCTCGACTCCAAATCATACCCACACACTATTATCCGATCAACCCCCGCGCCATTCGCGCGAGCGATGACTTCGTCTATGTCCGAATCGAACTTGGGGTCGGTGAGGTGCGCGTGTGTATCGATGAGGCTCACAGCCGTGGGACCTCGCTGCCGACGAAATCGTCCACAAGCGCATTGAACAGGTCGTGACGCGTGAAAAAGCAGAAGTGGTCGGCATCCTCGATAATCTCGATGGCGGAGTTCGGAGCCGCCTCATCGATCAACTGCGAGCCCGCAAGCACTCGCGACCAGTCGCGCGCACCCGCGACAACCAGCGTCGGTGCCTGAACGTCGGCGAGTATGGGCGTAACATCCTCTTCCCGCATTACTCGGAGCCGGGCGTGCAGCGTAACACGATCGACCGATCCGTGCTTGATGAGATGAGCGAGCGGGTCGGAGTCGTCGATGGGCGCAGGAGCCTTTCGCGTTATCTTCTTCCAAAGCCGCGCCCAGAAGCCCTCATCGACGAACTCGCCCGGCGAGAGATGCTCCACGATATCTTCCTCGGCAGCGCCCGCGAACGACGGCGCCGCGGAAACCGCCACCACGGCCGGCACGCGTTCCGGATGAGTCGCGGCGAACTTGAGCGCCACCATCGCCCCGAGCGTGTGCCCGACCACCACGGCCTCGTGGATTCGCATTCTGTCGAGAAACCGGGCTAGATCGTTGACGAGCAGATCAAGCGAATAGCGGGCCATCCCGCGAGCCTGGCGAAGGCTGAATGCGAGCACTCGGTAGCGGTTCGAAAGGCCGGAAACCTGGTAGCTGAACCACTCCGCCGACCCAAACAGACCCGGCACGAACACAAGCGGCAGGCCCACGCCCGCATCCAGATAATCGACCCTAAGGCCGTCAACAACGACTGTCGGCAAGTGCCGCCACCTCGGTAGTGTCAGTCAACAACCTACCTGTATCATACTCACACCTGCCGGGAGTGTCAATCGCACTGCGCTCCCCATGTCGGTTCGGTCCTGCGCAATGGAACTCTGCCGGCGGCGATTACACATCGGCGTGGTCATTGCCGGAACACCAAACGGTCTCACGCTCCCCAAAAGCTGAAGTAGGGTATGCCGAACGCGATGCCGATGAGGCTCCAAATGCAGCCAATGGTCATCTCGCCTAGAATCAGCCCGAAAAAGAACGGCACAGCGGTCTTGTAGAGCCGGAGGCCGCCGAACTTGAGCGTAAGCACCTTCATCAGCCACGCGACAGCAATCGGCAGCCAGACAAGGTTCATGGACCAGCTCCCCGAAATGGCAAAGCCTATGGGATGAAACGGAAAACTGAACGCCTGCAGCCGCATCCAACCAAGGAACACGCAGAAGAGGAACCCGACAACCATGGCCGAGTTCGCGCCCCAGTTCGGCGCGTTCTGCAGGGCCGGCCGCTTCCACCAGCCCTCCAGCGTGGTGAATGCCTCTCGCGCGAACCCGTAGCCCTGAAAGAACCTGGCGCCGATGCCGTATTGATAGGCGATGTGAAGCCACGCCCAGAACGCGGCAACCGTTCCCAGCATTGTCGCGATCAGCATGCCCTTCATGAATGTGCGCTGGCTTGCGCGCGTAGTCTGCGCCATCTTCATACCCTCGATGCCGATGGGCATTGGGTGACCGCGGTAGGCGCGATTGAACCAGTAGAAATAGGTCAGGCCCACGAGATCGTGGTTGGACAGCCGGTCGAGTCCCGCGCTGGTGCTGATCATGTAGTCCGGACCGGAGAAGTGAAGGTCATGCACCGGCGGCCCAAGCTCGGCGCGCATGCGGGCGATTGCGGTGGCGAGGATGAAGTAGATCACGAACGCGATCACGCAAAGCAGCGGCGAGAGTCCTATCCAACGCATAAATAGGCACAGGAGTCCGAACCCGATCAGCGCCCCCGCCGCCGCAGACCGATACGACATCGGCTCGTCGGAGTCGTCGAGCTCGCTGGGCTCTCCTTTGATTCTCAGCCAGACCTGCTTGAGGTAGCCCTTGCCGGTCCAGGTCATCAGCAGTATGATCGCCACGTAGCCGCCGAACGCCTGGTGGCGTATGAACGGGAACTGCGGCACCGCGTCCCAGCCCATCGCGCGCGTGATCACCATCTGCGCCTTCCAGAAGAAATAGAAAAACCAGCATGAAAAGCTCAGGTCGGCCGGCAGCAGGTAGCCCAGCCCGATCACGAACGGATAGAACGACCACGGGAGCCAGTCGATCCCGTCCCACGGTTTGGTTGTGAGGAACATGCGGAAGTTGTGGCCCTCGATGCCGACCGGTATCGTCGGAATCGCGGGGTAGTAGACCGCGAGGCCGTTCACCAGATCGATGGAAAACGCGATCGCAAAGCCGATCCAGAACAACCTGTTGCGCCAGAGGCTGCCCTTTGGCTCGGTCATGGCGACGGGAAGCTGGACGATGGGGAATGTGAGGCGCTCGCGGTCGGTCCACTGCTTGCGCACGAGCGTGTTGATGCACATCATCACGTAGACCAGCACCACCGTAAACGCCGACCAGAGCGCGACGGGTACCACCCAGGGCCGCCAGTTGCCAAGGGCATAGAGGCTGGAGTTGCCCTCGTAGAGCCCCTTGAGCACGACCGGGTCGGTGACGCTGAGGGTCTTGGGCAGTAGAGGCACGAATGTAGTCATCCAGTGATTGTCCGGTGTTGCGAACCGCCAGGGGTGCCCGAGGAACATGCACAGACAGGGGATCATGTCGTGACCGGCCAGCGACGCGCCGATGGCGATCATTGTGTAGATCAAAAGCATCTCCGAGGCCGAGAACGCGAGCCGACGGCTGATGCGCCTCAGCAGCCAGTTGAGCGCGATCAGCAGAAATAGGATGAAGATGCAGTTGGCAAACAGCGAGATGATGGTCGGGTACGGCCCGCGAAGGCGCTTTTCGGTGGTGATGACCCAGTAGTTGTCGAAGGGGATGATTGCCAGGCCGATGATGAACGCGCGCAGCCGGATATCCGACGGCCGCGGCCCTTTTCCGACCGGCTCCTCGACCGTCTGCTCGACCGTCCGCGCGCTATCGACCCCCGTCTCGCCCAACGCCGCCCCTCGTCTAGATCGCTGTCCACCCCAATTATCTCAGCAATGGCGCGGGCGGGTCAACAGACGAGGTGTATCCGATGCGGCGAAGCAAGTTTGGCGCTAGCGGCACAGGCCGGCCTCGGAAGAGGTGAGGCCCCAGCGCACTCACTGGGGCCTCTGAGATCACACGGCGCTGTGCGCGCCCCGGCCACCAAGCCTACTTCGCCGACAGCTTTGTGGTCATCTTCGCAGCCTCCGAGGCGGTCTCCGTATCCTGACCTTCCCCGCTACCCTTCGCGATTGACTCCGCCGCCTTCACGCGCTAAACTACCAATCGTGCACAGGAGGGATGCGATATGTCCGACTTCAAGCAAATCGCGCCGGAGGAGATCGACGAAAGCGCGTTCAAACTCATCGGCAAGGACTGGATGCTGATCACCGCCGGCGCCATCGACTCGTTCAACACGATGACCGCGAGCTGGGGCGGTCTGGGCGTCATCTGGAACAAACCGGTCGCCTACTGCGTGATCCGACCCCAGCGCCACACGCGCAAGTTCATGGACTCCGGCGACCGCTTCACGCTGTGTTTCTTCGACGAGAAATATCGCAAGGCGCTGGAATACTGCGGGTCGCACTCGGGCCGCAACGTCGATAAGGTCAAGGAGACGGGGCTGACTCCGGTGAAGTCAGGCTCCGGCGCGGTCTACTTCGCCGAGGCTCGCATCGTGCTGGACTGCCGCAAGGTATATATTCAGGACATCGACCCCGCCGGCTTTGTGGACCCGTCGATTGCCGACAACTACCCAGACAAGGACTACCACCGGCTTTATATCGGTGAGGTCACGAAGTGCATGGTCGCGGACGCTTGACCTGACCCGGCCGAGCCGGAAGGAACAGGACACGGACGAACACGGATTAGACGGATGGACACTGAATCCGTGGAACTCCGTACAATCCGTGTTCGTCCGTGTTCCATCTCTTATAGCACGAAGTCGAGGTAGCTTGCTCGGTTGACGAGTTCGCAGCGTGAATCGGGATACGCCGCGCTGCGCCGACGCAAGCTCCATTAGCCGTTCTCGCGCGAATTCCGCTAATGCATTGGCCGTTTTCGCGCGAATTCGGCGCAAAGCATTTCATGAAGGTCTGTTGCAGCGAGCGTTTAAGAGGGGCTGGGTAGCATGGTCACGCTGGATGCTGAGAGGAATTCGGCATGACGTATATTGGAGGACGCAGATTGGACATCAAAGGTTTCGAAAATCCCGACAGCATACTTCGGCCGGCGCCGTTTTGGGCAATCAACGCGCGCATCACGCCCGAGGAGACGGCGCGGCAGATGGCGGATATGATCCGCGTCGGGCTTTCCGGCGGATTCTTTCATTCGCGGGCGGGGCTGATAACGGACTACCTCGGCGACGAGTGGTTCGCGGCGATGGACGCGGCGCTTAAGGTGGCCAAGGAGCAGAACGGCTACCTGTGGCTCTACGACGAGGACCTTTGGCCCAGCGGCAATGCGGGCGGGCAGGTGGCGGGAGCCAAGGACGAATACCGCGCCGCGACGATCAACGCCTATCTCGCCGCCGCCGGCCAACCGGCGCCCGCACTTAACGCCGACCAGGCCATGCGTTACTGCTACGCAATCAAGTCGCGCGACGGGCTGCGGTTGGGCGAGATCGAGCCGGTCGCGGTTGAAAGACTCGACGACGCAATCGACTTCGAGCGTCTGTTTATCGTCCGCACCTACGCAAGCAAGATCGGCTGGTGGGGCGGGGAAAGCTATGCGAACCTGCTGCATCCGGAGGCGATGCGCGAGTTCATGAGACTCACGCATGAGGTCTATCTCAAACGCCTCGGCGGCAAGTTCGGCAAGCGAATCCCCGGCATATTCACTGACGAGCCGCAAATATCGCACGGCCCCAATTGCCTGGCTTGGTGGGAGGGCATTCCCGATATCTACGCAAGATGGCACGGCCGCGATTTCTGGGCGGACCTGCCGTATATGTTCTTCGACGGGCCGGAGCATCGCAAGATCCGGCTGCTGATGCACCGCACCATCCTGCGGCAGTTCCTGGAGGCGTTTTCGAAGCCGATCTACGAATGGTGCGAGGCGCACGGCATCGAGCACACCGGCCACTACATGCAGGAGGACAGCTTCGCCGCGCAGATCGGCTCCCACTGCGGCAGCGTGATGCAGCACTATCGCTACCAGCACGCGCCCGGCATCGACCATTTGTGCCGGGGCGTCGACGGATTGCTGATGACGTGCAAGCAGGTATCGTCGGTGGCTCGCCAGCTCGGCAGGCCGCGTGTTCTCACGGAGATATTCGGCGTCACCCGCCACACCAACACTTTCGAGCACTTCAAGTGGATCGGCGACTATGACCTCGTGCTGGGCGCGAACTTCTTCGTTCCGCACCTGACCTGGTATTGCGCGAAGGGCCGACGTAAGCGCGACTATCCACCGGTCTGGAACTACCAGCAACCATACTGGGACGAGCTCCGACCGCTCAACGACTATTTCACGCGCGTCGCGCACGCGACCACCCGCGGCAAGGCCCTCGTTGACGTGCTGATCCTCCAGTCCATCGAGACCGCCACCGCCGCGCATCGTCTCGGGGTCGCGTTGACTGCCGAAACCAGGGACCGCTCCCGCGATCTGCCAATCGACGCGCCCACCGAGGACACCTCCGCTATGGGCGCCTACGACGGCGCGATGCGCAAGGCCCTACGCGCGATCCTGAACGCCGGCTATGACTGCGACATAGGCGAGGAGAGCTACATAGAGGAAATAGGGGCGGTAGAAGGGGATCGCTTCCGCATTGGCGAGATGAGCTACAAGGTGGTCGTGCTGCCGCCGGCGGTTACCTGGCGGCCGAAGACATTCGAGTTGCTCAAGCGGTTCGTCGCGAACGGCGGCAAGGTGCTGATGCTGGCCGAGTTCCCCACCGAACTAGACTGCGAGGATGCGGCGGGTGAGTGGGCAGAATTCGCCGGGCATGCAAACGTTCGATCGCTGCCGTGCGCGGTCGAGGCCGTCCAGACCGCCATCGACCAGATCGCGCCGTCCAACTACACGCTCAAGGGCGCGGACGGCACCGCCCACCCGCATACCTACGTCCAGCACCGAATCGACGGCGACCAGGAGATATTCTTCATCGTCAACTCCGACCGCACCGCGGACCGTTACTACACCCTCACGCTGAAAGAGGCGGCCGGCAAGTCCATCACTGTGTGGGACGCGGAGACCGGCGCTTGCTGGGCGGTCGAAGGAGCGATCCGCGGCAGTGACCTCATCTTCGAGTTCGGGCTGCCGCCGGCAGGCTCGATGCTGCTGACCGTCGGGGCGCCCGTGGAAGGCGCGCAGAGCGCTGCCGATGTCGAGGATCATTGCGAATGCGACCCGGGGATGCTCGCGCAGACCGTGAATCTTCTCGACGGCGAGTGGGACTTCGAACGACTCGACCCGAACGTGCTCGTCATGGATCGCATAAGTGTCAGCTATGACGGCGGCAAGAGCTTCGAGCCGGAGGACACCGACTGGCGCGTCCGTCGGCGCATTGCAGACAGGTTCGGCACCCAGGCCGCGCTCGAATGGCAGCCGTGGGTCGCAATCCGCAAGGGCCTGTTCGAAGGAAGGGGCGGCGAGATCGTCTTGCGCTATAGGTTCGAAAGCGACCTAGACAGGCCCAAAGCGTTCGCCGTCATCGAGGACATTCAGAAGGGAGAGATCTATATCAACGGCGCCCGGGTCGATACGGCGAATGCGGATTGGCACTGGGACCGCGCGTTCGGCAAGGTCGAGATCACGGATCACGTGCGCAAAGGCGCAAACATCCTCGATTTCAAGGTCCGCTACGACTTTCTTACCGAAGTGGAACCGGCCTACGTTGTCGGCGATTTCGGCGTCGCGATGGCCGACCCGTTCCGGGGCAAGATCGTCGCCGAGCCCGCGACGCTCGCAACCGGTTCGTGGGTCTATCAGGGCTATCCGTTCTATTCGGGCCGTATGGTCTACAAGGCCCGTGTCGATTTGGACGGCAGCCACGGCGCGGTTTTGCGGCTGATCCGCCCGTCGGGGACTCTGTTCAAGGTCCGGGTGAACGGCAGGGATGCGGGGCGCATCCTGTGGCGGCCGTGGGAGATCGATCTGACACCGTATCTGAACGGCGGAACAAACGACATCGAAATCGAGGTGATCAGCTCGCTGCAGAACTCGTGGGGCCCGCTGCACGAAAAGGACGGCGACGATAATCTCTGGTGCGGCCCGAACGCGTTCGAGGATGAGCGATTCTTGCGCGAGGAACTCAGCCTGTTTGACTACGGTCTGCTGGGCGGGGCGGAGATCGTTACAAGCTGACTTCGAGATGCCCGACCTCGCCGCGCCTATCGCGCCGCGGCCGCTAATCGTCGTCGCAGGAAAGGACGACCGGATATTGCCGATCGACGGCGTGCGTGAGCGTTCGACACGGTCCGCGCGATCTACGCCGCGGCGGGCGCGCCGGACAAGTGCCGACTGGTGATCGGCAGCGAGGGTCATCGCTTCTACCCGGACGAGGCTTGGCCCGTTTTCGCCGAAGTCAGCGGCTGGTAGACCCGTCGTCGTGCCGAATTTGTTTCAGCATCTGAAGGTATCGCCGCCTCTTTGGTTAAGCAGCAATAGGCAGGGATGAGGTTTCTGGTTTCCGACCTCCGACGTCTGACTTCGCAACACAGGAGTGTATGATGCGTAAGATCGCGTTTCTAGGCGCAGGTAGTTTCGGCTTCACTCGAGGGCTGGTGCGGGACATTCTGACGTTCCCGGCGCTGGCGGATTCGGAAATCGTCCTGATGGACATCGACACCGAAAGACTTGATTTTATCAAGGCCGCGGTTGACAGAATCGTGGAGGCCGGGAAGTATCCGGCCAAGGTCAGAGCTACGACCGACAGGCAGGATGCTTTGGATGGTGCGGATGGAGTCGCCATCACGATCCTGCAGGGCGGGGTGGAGGTTTTCCGCACTGACATCGAGATTCCGAAAAAGTATGGGGTGGACATCAACGTGGGAGACACCCGCGGTCCATCGGGCTTCTTCCGCGCTCTTCGCACGATCCCGGTGATGCTGGAGTTCGCGCGCGACATCGAGCGGCTCTGCCCCGAAGCAATCGTGCTCAACTACACGAACCCGATGGCCATGCTGTGCCGGGCAATGCAGGGAGAGACCAAGATAAACGTGACCGGCCTGTGCCACAGCGTTCAGGGCACGGCGGGGATGCTGGCGAACTGGATCGGGGCGCCTATGAGCGAGATCACCTATCGCTGTGCCGGCATCAACCACCAGGCCTGGTATCTGGAGTTCAAATGGAACGGTAAGGACGCGTATCCGCTGATCCGAGAGGCCGTCACGACTCGCGAGGACATCTACAACCACGAGCAGGTGCGAAACGAGATGTTCCTGCATCTGGGCTACTACGTCACCGAATCTAGCGGGCACAATTCCGAATACGTGGCGTGGTTCCGCAAGCGGCCGGACCTCATCGAGAAGTACTGCACGCACGGCACCGGCTGGAACCCGGGGCATCACGCCTACATTCTCAACCACTACCTCGCCGTAGAGAAGACTTGGCGCGACAACATCAAGGCCGAGCTCGAAAAGCCGGTCAATCTCAACCGCGGACATGAGTATGCCGCGTCCATCTTCAACGCGACCATCGGGGACGGCACGCCGTTTGAGTTCAACGGCAACGTGCGCAACGACAGCCTGATCGAGAATTTGCCGCAGGGCTGCTGCGTCGAAGTGCCGGTTTTTGCGACCAAGCGGGGCCTCGACCCGGTCCACATCGGCCCGCTGCCGCCGCAGTGCGCAATGCTCAACAACATCAGCGCGGGCTGCGAGGAGATGGTGGTGGAGGCGGCAATAACGGGCAACAAGGACCTCGTCTACTACGCCTGCTACTACGATCCGCTGACCTCGGCATTGCTGAGCCTTGAAGAGATCAAGTCGATGGCGGACGAGATGTTCGAAGCAAACAAGGATTATCTGCCGCAGTTTAGCGGTTAAGAGTTGAGCAAACGCCGAGAAGTTCCGGTACCCGGCAGGCGTTGCCGCTCGGCGCGCTGAAACCGATCATCATGAGCGCCCTCAAACTGAGCCCAATCCTGTGCCTGCTCGGAGCGGCGGTCCCCGTGGCAGGCGCGCCGATCACGCTGCGCGCCGCCGACGGGCTTAAGCTTCAGCTCGACGCGGCGAGGCCGGTGATCAGATTTGAGGAAGTCCTTGAGGTCAAGGACGCGCCGGATATCTACAAGCCCGGCGTGATAGCGCTGGATCAAAGCGAACCCGCCCCGCTGATCCTGTCGGGTCGGTGCGAATACTCCGCCAAAGCCGAGACCGGCGGGTGGATGAACCGTTGGCTGGCGCTCAACATCAGCGGAGTCTACATCGACGGCGAGCAGATGCCGGAGCAGTCGGCGTACTTTGGACAATACGATCACGGACCGCAGTTCAACGCGCGCGTCGTCTGTCCCGACAAGCCGCTGCGGCAGGTCGAAGTCAAGCCCACAGGCGACGGGAAGTTCACCGATATCACCCTCAAGCCCGCCCGCTATCTCATCGCCTCGCCGCACGGCGCGATCTCCGCCCTCGACGGCGCGTACTCACAGCCGTTTGCTATCAAGGAATTGGGTCTTTCGGGCACGGCTACGTATCAGGCCGCTGACGACTACATCACCATCCGCTGCCGGTTTCGCTCGGATCGCGAGGCCGACCGCGCGGTCAGCGCCTACGTCGCGATACCGTTCGACGCGGTCGGCGGCGTGTGGCACGATGATGTTCGCTCATCGCGCAAGATCGAGAAGGGTCGAGTCTACCGCCGCGACGATAGGTGGTACGGCGCGGGCCGCGACGGTTACGAGGACCGCTACCCGCTCGCCTGCGTCGAGGACTCCAGGGGCAGCGCGCTGGCGATCGCCACCGATCTATCCGAACCGCGCGTCTTCCGCACCGAATACGACTCCTCCCGCAAGGAACTGCGCATCCGCTACGACATCGGCCTCTCGCCGGATGCGGGACGATGGGCGAACCAGGGGTCGTTTGCGGCCTACGTCTTCACCTACAACGGCGCGGACGGGTTCCGAGGCGCGGTGGATAAGTTCCAGCGCATATTCGCGTGGGCGTTCGAGCGGCGATATGGGCGGGAGGGGATGTGGATACCGTTCGTATCGCCCGAATCGATCCCCGGCGGGTGGGAGGACTTCCATATCAGGTTCGTGGAGTCGCTGGGGAATATGGGTTGGGAGCAGGCTCGTGGGATGCTGCCGCTGAAATACGTCGAGCCGTGGAGCCATCATCAGTGCGACCTGCCGGACGCCCTCGTCAAAGCCGCTTCCGGGCCGATCGACCCTGCCGCCGCGATCTCGTCCACCGCCGAGGCGACCAAGGACGCCTCGATCCCCGAGGACATACGCCGCAGGTGCCAGGCGTATCAGGGCAGCTATATCACCGACAACTGGGGGCAGCCCCAGGGTTACTTCTTCCGCCAGCCCGGCCGCAAAGAGAACATGATGATCGTCAACCCCAACCCCGACCTCGCCGCCCCGCCCGGCTCGGACTACTCCAGCGGCGGCTGGGACTGGGAGAATATACTTGAGGTGAACCGCCTCGCCGCTCAATGGCACGTGGACGGCTGGATTCAGACACGTACCTCCGAGACCCCGCATGTTGTGATAGATACCGACTTCAAGGCATCGGGCAAGCAGTCGCTGCGGCTCGATCCCGCGCCCGCGAAGAGCCAGTGGGCGATCTGGACCCGAGGCATCGGCCAGACGTTCTACTACAAAGGCGACTCCCCCGGCCCGTTCGAGCTCTCCTATCGCGCCAAACTGGCCGAAACTCCGCCCGGAGGCACCAAGCTCCATTGGAAGATCACGTTTTGGTACGCGGACGGGATGTCCCAGACCGTGCCGATCGAGCTTCGAGCATCCAACTTCGAACTCCGGCGCGAGAGCGTCGCACCGAAATCCAAGCCGTTTGCGATCACCGTCTGGTTCGGCAAGGACGACCGCAGCGTCGATCCGACCACGGCCTGGCTGGACGACGTCAAGCTGACCGCCGGGGACAGCTCGAAGAACCTTCTCACCAACGGCGGCTTCGAGTCGGCGCAACTGCTTGCCGGCGCGCTCGGCGGCGTCTATCTCGACACGATGGAATGCTACGAAAACAACCTCAACTATCGCCGGGAGCACTGGAAATACGCCGAGGAGCCGCTCACATTCGATTCGGCGCGCAAGCCCGCGCTGCACCAGGTTTTTTCGCACGTGACTTTCGCGCGGCGGGCGGCCGAATGGGCGCGCGTGCGTGGGAAAGTCGTGTTCGCGAACTGCGCCCCCGCGACGTGTTTCGGCGCGCCTTACTGCGACGCGATGGGCGGCGAGGAGTTCTGGGCGCCGGACGGCAAGTGGACACCCAAATCCGACCGCGAGTTCAACTTCGTGCGCTTCATGAGCGGGCAGAAGTCGTGGTCGATCCTGCAGTACAGCGACCTCGCCGACGAGCAGATCGCGCGCTACGTCAAGCGCTGCCTGTTCTACGGCGTGTATCCGAGCTGGATCTACAAGTGGGGCGACCCCGTATTCGTTTCTCGAATCCGCCCGCTGTATGCGAAGCTGATGCCCGTTCTGATCGAGATCAATACGGCGGGCTGGCGGCCGCTGACGCTCGCCTCATCGAGCAACCCCAACATCCGGCTGGAGCGCTTCGGCGACGGCAGTACGATCTATCTAACTGCGTTCAACCCGACCGCCGAGCCGCAGTCGGCTGCAATAACCCTCGATGCACGCCTCGGAATGACTTTGCAGTCCGCCGCCGCGGACGTGCTCTCGGGAAAACCGCTTGCGCTCGCCGGGGACAAGAGCCCGTCGTTTGATGTCACGATTGCGGGCGAGGACGTGACCGTCATCAGGTTGGCGCACTGAAAATCCCGGTCACTTGCGCTTGTCCTTGATTTCCTGCAGCATACTCTTGAGCTGATCCACGGCTTCCTTGGGCCAGTCTTTGTCGCTTGACGCCACTTTGACGGCGCTTTCCAGCGACTCGACGGCTTTGTCGATGTCGCCTTTCTTTGCGTAGATCTCGGCCATTCGGCTGAGTATGTATGCGTCCTGGGCTTTGGTCAGCTCGACTGCGCGGCTTCCGACGGAGACGGCCAGGTCATAATCGGGCGACTTGTGCTTGTAGCTGTCATCGACGACGCTGCCCGCGAGCCAGGTCAGTGCGTAGGGATTATCCTTGAACGGTCCCTCCGCCAGCTTGCGAACGTAGGCATAGCCGGCGGCCTCGTCGGTCGCATAAAGGAGCTTGACGCGCACGTCGGCAGCCATGTTTTCGAACTCCGCGTCCGTGGCTATGTACTTGTCGAGTTTGTCGAGGGCTTCCTTGGACTTGCCCTGCTTGATGAGGGTTTCGACCTCGGTTGCGGTCTCGGTACGCTTCTCTTCGAGGGCCAGCTCCTTGGCGCGCTTCTCGGCAAATGCTGCGGAGTCGAACTTGCCTTCGATAACCTGTGCAAGGACGCTGTCGAGGTCTCCCATCGGGTGTCCGATCCAGAGTATCTTGTTTTCCTTGCCGACGACGAATGCGGCCGGAATGCCTCGTTCGCCTGCGGCGGCCATCCACGCGCCTGCCATATAGTTGTTCGATGTGTCGGTGGCGACGTTGTAGTCCATCTTGCTGCCCATGCTCTTTACGAACGCGGCCACATCGGCACCGGGTCTCTCCCAAACGCTGACGCCTACGAACGTCACTTTGTCTTTGTATTTCTTGGCCAAATCGGTCAGGTGCGGAATGCTCTGCTTGCACGGCCCGCACCACGTCGCCCAAAACTCGATCACGTAGATTTTCGCCGGATCGAGTTTGGTGATGGGACCTCCCTTGACCCACTTGCCCACCTTGAAGGCGGGCGCCTTGTCGCCGCACTTAAGTGCCGGTGCGGCCAACCCGCCGCTTGCGACGGCGAGTCCGACAACGACTACCAACGGCATCAATAGCTTCTTCATAGTTGCTCCTTGAGGATAGCCAAAGGCTACCAGCGTTTTGGCACGAGCCGTGGCATAAGGCGGGTGCCGCGTGATGTTGGCATATTACCCGTAGACGGAACGTAATTCAAACAATCCCACCAGTAACTGAATCTATGACGTTCTTTCCGGCAACGCGGGGCCGATGGCAGGCTTCTTTTCGCCCGCCGCGACCATTCGGCGTTTGAGCAGGTCGGCGAGTTCTGCGCGGATGTCGGCGTAGGCCGGATCGCGAACGAGGTTGTTGCGCTCGTGCGGATCGGCTTCGAGATCGTAGAGGAAGTTTTCCGTATACGCATCGGCGCCGGGCGGCTGAGGGCCGTCTGCAGGCTTGGACGCGACCACGGAGTATTTCCATTTCTTCGTCCGAACGGCCCTGCCGATTTCGGCCTCGCTTATCTGCACGAATACCTCCTCGGGCCAGTCCGCGGCTGTGCCCTCAACGAGCCCCTGGACCGGACGGCCGCGCATATACTTGGGAGCCTCCAGGCCGGCTGCGGCAAGCACGGTGGGAGGTAGATCAATCAGGCTGACCAGTTCCTGGATTACCTTTCCACCGGTAAAGCCCGGCCCGACAGCGATCAACGGAGTACGAATCGAGCTTTCGTGACAGGATCGCTTGTATTCGGCGTTGCGGGTGCGGAAGTGGCAGCCGTGGTCGGAGGTGTAGATGACCAGAGTGTTGTGGGCCAGGCCGAGCTTTGCAAGCGTGTCGCGGATGCGGCCGACGGCGGCGTCCAGCGCGCTACAGCAGCCCAGGTAGTCCGGGAATTCCTCTCGCCAGTCGCCCGCCGTGCCCGCCAAATCGCCCGGAACTTCGTATTTCGCGTATTTCTCCTTCGATCCGCGCGGACCCTCGAAGTGATTGTGGTCGTTTTGGTGGTGCGGCTCGACGTATGACAGGAACAGAAAAAACGGCCTGTCGAGCTTGCGCGTCTTGAGGTAATCGACAGCGAAATCGGTCAGGCAGTCCACGCGGTAGCGATCCTTCGGGAAATCGACGCGTTCCATCTTGTCGTTGAACATGTGGCCGTCGTAGCTGTGCGAGGTGAACTCCAGCACGTCCGAGGCCAGCCAGAAGTCCTTATATCCGCCTCGGCGCTCCGGCGGAATGGGGACCGTCGCATACTTCCCCGGCCCGGAAGCCAGGTGCCACTTGCCTATGTAGCCCACCTCGTAGCCCGCGGCGGAAAGATGGTGGGCTAGGGTCTTTTCGTCAACCGGCAGCATGCGGCCGTTGGTGTGGCAGCCGACTTCGGTGGGGTATTTTCCGGTCTGCAGCGCCGCGCGGGCCGGGCCGCACACCGGCTGGCAGGTAAACGAGTTCGTGAAGAGCACGCCTTCTTTGGCCATCTTGTCCAGGTTCGGCGATATGTCCAGCTTCTGGCCATAGCAGCCCAGCGTGTCCCACCGCTGCTGGTCGCTGAATATGAATACGATGTTGGGCTTGCGCTCAGGCGCGGCAAAAGCGTTCATTCTATCCCCCACAGACAGCACAATCGACGCTGCCCCCGCTTGCTTAAGAAACTCCCTGCGAGTGAGGTCCATAGTTCTCCTCGTTTGATCGTTGGGGCTGCTTTTTTATCGTTCGGGGCTGCTTTTCGCCCCGAACGCCTACATCAACCTTCTAGCCCTCCAACCTTCCGACCTTCCAACAATTGGAAGGAACCTCCGCCCAACAATTGGAAGGAACCTCCGCTTGCCCCTCGAAGTGGATGATTGAACCTGGAGGATCAGACTATGTATGTGTCGGTTAGGGACGGGCACTTGCCTGGGGTGTTCGGAACGATAAAGGCCGGGCTGGACGCGATGGGCATCGACGCGGTGGAGCTCCACTACGACCGGGACAGGACGGTTGCGTCGCTGGATTCGTCCGGCCGGGAGTCGCTTGCGGACAAGACGTCGATCGAGCAGTTCGCCTACAAATGCGCCGGTCTCAAGATCAAGCCGTCGGCGCTGTTGCTCTCCAACAACTTCGGAGCCGACGACCTGCAGGGCGAGCTGGACTGGGTAATTTCTGCCGTCCGGGCGGCTGCGCAGATCAACATCAGGGCGGTGCGCATCGATTCGCACATGTCCACCCAGGATCAATGGCCGCTCGAAAAGCGCGCCAAGCACTTCGCGGAGTGCATGTCCAGAATTCTCGATGCGACCAAGGGCCTCGACGTCGCGATGGGCATCGAAAACCACGGCCACAAGGGAAACGAGCCGGAGTTTCTCGACGCGGTGCTCGACGCGGTCCACTCGCCGCGCGTGGGTCTCACGCTCGATACGGGCAACTTCTACTGGTATGGCTACCCGCTGGCCAAGGTTCACGAGATCATCAAGCACTTCGCGCCGCGCGTGAAGCATACACACATCAAGTCGATTCATTACCCAGCGGACAAGCGCAACATCCAGCGTGAGATCGGCTGGGGCTACGGCGAATACTGCTGCCCGCTCCGGGAAGGCGACATCGATTTTCGGCTCGTGTTTTCGGCGCTCAAAGCTGCCGGCTACAAAGGCGACCTGTGCATCGAGAACGAGTCGCTCGGACGTTACGACAAGGAAAAGCAGAAGGCAATTCTGATCGACGATGCGGCCTACATCAAGGAAGTGCTGAAGGGCTTGCGGTAGCAGAGGGGAGCCTGTTCAGTCTTCTGGGAATGTCCACCCCGCTAGCCCTGAGTGCGAAGCGTATCGAAGGGCGGTCAAGGCTCCAGCCCGCTTCGATACGACCTTCGTTTGCGGTCTACTCAGCGCTAGCGGAGTTTTGTCCTGCAAGACTGAACAGACACGTGCGCTCGGCGCGCTTGACGCTCGGGCGGCCCGCACATATAATGCCGTCATGAATCCGGGCGGTCGAGGCTGTTTGTGCGACCGCGGAAACGAGGCGGTATGAGCAAATCGGAAACCATCGCCCCCCAGACCCAGCCGAAATCAGCGCGATCAAGCGCTCTTTGGATCGTGCTGCTGGTCGCATGGTTGGGTTGGATGTTCGACGGAATGGAAATGGGGCTTTATTCCTACCAGGCCCGCCCCGCGCTTACAGACCTGATGATTGGCCGCAGTCCTGCGCTGAGGCACCTGGCCGCCACGGACCCGAAGGCATTCGATGCGCTGCTCGGCGGCAACCTCAGCATCATGTTTGCGCTCTTCCTACTGGGGTGCTCGGTGGGCGGATTCGTGTTTGGCCGGCTTGGCGACAAGATCGGGCGCGTGAAGACGATGATCATCACGGTTCTTGTCTATGCATTGTTTACCGGCGCCAGCGCCATCACGCATAACGTGTGGCAGTTCGGCGCGTGCAGATTTCTTGGCGCACTGGGACTTGGCGGGGAATGGGGGCTGGGCGTGGCGCTTGTGATGGAAACGTGGCCAAACGCGAGACGTCCGGTGCTGGCAGGTCTACTGGGCAGCTCGGCGAACGTGGGACTGATCATCAGCGCCGTCGCCGGGCTCTGGATGGCCGGATACGCCAGAGCTCACGGCATCGAACAATCCTGGCGCTACCTGTTCTGCATCGGAGTGCTTCCCGCGCTGCTGAGCCTGGTCATCCGCTGCACCGTGAAAGAACCCGAGCGCTGGGTCAAGGCTCGCGCAAGCGGCGAAAGGCCGGACCTGGGCCAGCTCATGCTGCCAGGCATTCGAAGAAACACGATACTGGCCTGCTTCATCGCGGCGGTTCCGATAATCGGCACGTGGGGGGTGTTTCAGTGGAACCCCACCTGGATCGGCAGACTTGTCGAGTTCGACTACTCCAAGGTGGCGATCGCCGCGATATGCATGTCGGTGGGCGCGACGATCGGCTCGTTTTTCGCCGGTCCCGTCGCGGAGTGGATGGGCCGCAGGCGCTCTTATGCGTTGTTCTGCGTCGCCAGCCTGGCGTCGTGCATCATACTCTACAGAGTGGTGAACGGCTACGGGGCATTGATGCTGCTGATGCTGGGGATAGCGGGCGTGTGCACGACGGCGTTTTTCGGCTGGCTGCCGCTATATCTGCCGGAGCTGTTCCCGACGCGCATCCGCGCGACCGGCGAAGGCATCACGTTCAACTTCGGCCGGATAATCGCAGCGGCAATGATCGTGCTCGGCACCGGACAGCTCGTTGCGGTGTTTGACGGCTCGATACCGGCGGCGGCCACTGTGATGTCGCTTGTCTATGTTATCGGCCTGGCGCTTATATGGTTCGCCCCGGAAACGCGCCGATCCGGGCTGCCCGACTGATACCGCTTGCTGGTTTCGTCGGCTCCGCTGCTGCCCGCCCGGCGGGAGGTGACGGTCGGCGTGGGGCAGGTCAACCGCGCGGTGCGTGTCGGGGGCGTTGAGTTCTCCGGGCATGTCCGCCCGCCGGCCCTGGGTGCGGGGCATATCGAAGGGGAGGGGACGTCTTTCGACAAGCCCAGGACGCTCGGGACATGCTTCCATGCGGCCCATCCTGGACCTAATCAGCGCTCGCAGAGTTACTTTCCACAAGAGCGGATTTAGGTCGCGTTGGACTGAGCGGATACCGCATGGTATGCTGCCGCCTTTTGTCAGCGGCGGCGTGGTATAATGTGCCTAACCTGAGGCTTTCAGCAAGGCGAGGAGAGCTTATGCAGACACTGGAGCTGGTGGCGGACGATCCTGAACGCTTGGCAGTTGTCAATGTGGCGTCGGTTCCGCAGCGCAGTCCTTTTCGCTACCCGGGCGGAAAGACTTGGCTGGTTCCGCGGATACGTCAGTGGCTGAGGGCCCGCGGAGGACCAGAGTTTGAGCTGATAGAGCCCTTTGCGGGCGGGGGAATCGTCAGCCTTACAGCCGTGTTTGAGGGCCTGGTGCGGAAGGCAACACTGGTGGAGCTGGACGCAGACATAGCGTCCGTGTGGCACACGATCTTGAACGGCGGCGGGCATTGGCTTGCTGACAGGATTGCGAACTACGACCTGTTGCGCGAGGACGTTCGCGAATACCTAAGCCGGCCGCATCACGACAAGCTGGAACAGGCGTTCGCGACAATTCTGCGCAATCGGATCAGTCGAGGCGGTATTCTGGCACCAGGGGCGGGCATAGTCAAGAACGGCGAGAACGGTAAAGGCGTGGCGTCGCGCTGGTACCCCCAAACACTGCGCCGTCGCATCCTGGACATAGTCAGAATAAGGCACAAGCTGCGATTCATCGAGGGCGACGGAGTAGCCTTTATGCGAGTAAATGCGGCCCGGTCTGACGTCTTGTACTTCATTGACCCACCGTATGTAGCGGCGGGCAGGCGGTTGTATACCCATTCCGACGTTGACCACCGCGAGTTGTTTCGCTTGGCCGCCGAGCTTAGGGGCGACTTTGTAATGACCTACGACAGCGCACCGGAAATTACTGGCCTAGCCGCCGAACATGGTTTCGAAGTTCGCCATGTGCCGATGAAGAACACTCACCACCAGCGTAAGTACGAGATCATCATCAGCAGGTGTCTGGACTGGATGGACTAGCGCCGGGCGAGTTTTTCACGGATGCGCGCTTCGAATGTTTCAAGGCTAACGGGGTACCCGGCAGTGAGTCCCTCAACAGCTCTCTCCAGGGTTGTCAAGTGAATGCGGGTGAGCTTCAGCCGGGCTTCGCCTGCCGATTCGTCATAGCCTACAACCAACCAAGCGATGTCCGCGTTTGAGACATCCTGCACGCTCTCCATCCGGCCAAGCGCGGCGAAGAAACTCTCGTCTACAACGACTGCCATCTTCTTTCCCCACCTGCGGAGCGTAGGAACTTTGACCTGAAGCTGAGGCATAAGCCGTTTAGGTCCGCTGCTGCGATAGTCCGGACGTCTGCGGCCTACAGGAAACGGCAGTGAATCATCTTGATGGTCCAGGATGGCTTGGAATTCATTCTGCATCTTATCCCCAGAGAAGTAGACAGCCTGAATCTCCAAGGCGCACCAGTGTAACGGCTCGCGGTCTGGGTGCACGAGCACGCAATCTATGCGCCCCACGTCCTCACGGCCCGGCCGCGGCGAAGCGTCGGCGGCTTCCCCGTTCTCTCGCTCCAAAAAGCCAACCTCGCCCACCACCAACGGCTCCGGGTGATCCAGCATTGTCCGACCTATCCAGCGCGCGATCATGCCCCCCTCCTGAAAACGGAACGGACACATAGTGACCAATCGCCCCTTTTCTGCCGGCGCTACAGTCACCTTGTCACTGACACATTGGTAAGCGCGCATCGAGCAGATGCCGCTCGACTTGTTGCACGGCGTGCAGCCGCCTCGAGGAACACACGGCATCTGCTTCTTAGAACCGCTCGCGACCTGGATTCTAGCGAACTCCCGCCTTTTTTCGGGCGTCATGTTGACGAAAGAGTAGCCGTACCATTCGCCTATTCCATAACGATAGCGTTGTTCGTTTGCGTTCGTTGTCAATGGTATCCCTTTCCATCCAGCGCGCGATCGGAAGAGTGTTCGACCGCCCTGTTTGTCCGCGTTTTCACGGCGTGCGACTGCCGTCTCCGACTTCGACCACCACCAACTCATACATCTCCAACTCCGGCAGCGTGAAGTCCACCTGCCCGTCAGCGTAAGCAAACGGCAGATCCAGCCCACAGCGAAGGGCGCGGATGCGGGCTGCGGAGCCACATCGCAGGCGCACGCGAACGTTTCGGATGGGGATGATCTCGGCAATCGGGCGCTGCATGTCGCCGGTTGCGTTGACGAAGTGAATGAGGATGCGGCCGCTCGCGGCAGGGTCGGTAGCGCCGCCGGCACCGACCGAGCGGCGAAGCTCCACCTCGACGGTCTGCGGGCAATCAACTGAGATCGCGAGGGGCTCGCCGTGCGCCCATCTGACGATGCTGTCGATCAGCATCCGGTAGTCGGCCATTTTGAACCGGTTATAGAAATCACCGATCATCGAGGGCACATAAGCCACTCGGCCCCCCGGCTCGCTGAGCACCAGCGCCGGATTGGTCGATTCGCCGCGCAAGGTTTTGTATGAACCGCCGACCTCCTCCATGAAAAACGACGGCGTGATTACTCGACCGGCCGTCGTGCACGCTAGGCTGTAGCCGGGTCTGGCGATCAGCCTGCCGCAAGCGAACTCGCCCAGCGCCGGGTGCGACTCGCACACGCGCACGTATTCCTCGTTTGAAACCGGCCGCATCATCCGGCCGAGTTCGGCAACGCCGAATGTTTCGAGGAGCGGGTTGGTTTCGCGCGTCCGGCCCAGTTCGTCGAACGCGCCCGTCTCGAACTCGGCTATCACCGAACCGCCGCCCTTCACGAACTGCTTGATCGCCTCGACCTGGGCATCCGAAAGGCACGCCGAGTTCGGCAGTATCAGGACTTTGTAAGGCGCGAGACCCTCCGGCGAGACCGCGTCGTCAAGCACCACATCGAACGGAATATGCGACCGCGTCAGCGCCGACAGATACCCCATATACGAGCTGTCGCACACGCCCTCGCACGTCTGCTTCATCTTCGCCCAGTCGAGCTGCCTTACGCCTCCGCCCACGTCCGCGATCAGGTTTTCCTCAACCCCGGATCCCCAGTCGCCGTAGAACTCCTTACGGCGCGAGACGTAGTAAGTCGTGGTCTGGGACGAGTTGAGCAGCGCCACGTCGGCGCACGATTCGGTGTCGGTGTAGTACTGCTCGTGGGCGCTCAGAAAGCCCTGCATGTCTTTTATCGGCCGCACCGCGTAGTCGCGGCTGTGATCGAGCGCGTAGTCGAACACCGCAATCCAGGGGTTCGCGCCGCACGCAACCGTCTGGGCTATCGCCAGCCGCCCCTCGTGTTCCGGGATCGGGATATAATGCCACGAGCCCAGCGCGGCGTGGCTGAACACGACCGCCGGCTTGCCGCCCGCGACCATGTACTTCGCCGTCGCCGTCCACATCAGCAGCGCATGGTCTCGCGGGCCGGGGTGGAAAAACGCCTCCGCGCCGTTAAAGTCCTCGAACGGGCCGACCGCGTCGATACCGCGCCCGAACCGCCACGTATTCGCCTGCCAACTGCCCGCATTAAGGAAGCAGACGCCGTCGGCGTTCACCGACTTCACCGCGGCCCGGCTGTCCGCCAGGAACCTTGCGAGCGATTGGTTTCTAAACTCGACAAAATGTAGCCACTGCGGGTTTGACCAATCCTCGACGGTGGGGATTTCGGCGCCGTAGCGCGCGGCGAACTGTGCCTTGCAGGCGTCGCAGTGGCACGTGTCGGGGAAGAACACCGGCCCATCGAGAAAAACGCCGTCGATACCGGTCTTCATCGCCTCGGAAATCATCTCCATCGCCCAATCGCGCCAGCCGCTGTTGACGCAGAAGGTCGTGCCACCGCCGTAGAGCGGTGTCTTGCGGCCGTAGGCCACGCCATCGGAACAGAGCTGTTCCCAGCCGGGATGCGCGTCGGCGAAGTCGTAGGCAAACCAGTGCATGTTGAGATACGCCAGCACGTGAATGCCGTATTTGCGCGCATGCGGGAGGTAATCGCGAAGCATGTCGAAGTCGCCCAGAGAGGGGTATTTCTCGAACTTGGGCGTGTCGAACGTGGTCAGGTAGCCAAGCCCGGGGGCAATGCCCGGCGTGCCCACGACCCATTCGCAGTTGATATTCCAGTCGTCGCGCTTCGATCTCGCCAATGCGTCCAGGTCCGCGTTTTTCATTCGCTCCAGCGCGTCCAGATAATCCAACCTCATCATCCGCACCGGGCGCTGATACCATTTTGCGTCGTTGTCCGTCAAATCATCCACCTCCAGAGCTTCGTTGCCCCACGCTGAATTCTACGCCGCGACGCCCAGAACCTCTGTGTCATGCTGAACCTGTCTCAGCATCCAGGACTCGGGGAGACGAGTCTCAAAAACAAGGAGACTGTTCAGTCTTCTGGGAATATCCACCCCGCTAGCCCTGAGTGCGAAGCGTATCGAAGGGCGGTCAAGGCTCCACCGCGCTTCGATACGACCTTCGTCGGCGGTCTACTCAGCGTTAGCGGAGTTCTGTCCCGCAAGACTGAACAGACACAATGCAAGGTCGGGATGACACGGGCGCGGTGATTTGGTGTAAAATATCGTCAACAGCATGCGTCAGGAGGCTTCTATTATGCGCATTGTCGCTATCTCAGGCAGTCCGCGCGGAAAGCAGAGCACCACACGGCGGCTGGTCGAACTCGTGTGTGAGGGCGCGAGGTCGGTGGGCGCCGAAACCGAGCTGGCGGATGTCAGCGAGCTTCACATCTGCTATTGCACCGCCTGCAACTCGTGCCATGTGACGGGCAAGTGCGTCATCGACGACGATATGGGCCCGCTGCGCGACAAGATGCTCGCTGCCGACGGCATCGTGCTCGGCTCGCCGCTTTACTTCGACGGCGTGACCGCGCAGCTCAAGACCGTCATCGACCGCCTTGCGGAGGTCGTCCACTGCCAGATGTTTTTGGGCAAATACGCCTGCTCGGTCGGCACGGCGGGCGGCCCGGAAAAGGACGTGGCGGTCGATTACATGAACGGCTTACTCGTGCGACTCGGCTGCGCGGTCGTAGGCGGGGTCGGCGCGTCGATGTCGATGCCCGGCTCGTTCGACGCCGCCCGGGCGGCAGCGGTGGAACTCGGGCGCGAGTTGGTTCGCGCGTTCGAGCAGAAGCGGACGTATCCCGATCAGGACAAGGTTCACGCCGCCATGCGCGAGCGCTTCAAACATCTTGTCGCGGCCAACAAGGACAACTGGCCGCACGAATACTCCTACTGGCAGAACAAAGGTTGGCTGTAGCGGCGTGATCCGGCTGATGACCTACAACATCCGCGGCACCAAGGGCATGGACAACCGCCGCTCGGCCCGCAGGATCGCCGGCGTCATCCGCAGCTCAGGCGCGCAGATAGCTTGTCTTCAGGAGGTGTGCCAGCGGCTGCCGTGGGCGCGAATGGTCGACCAGCCCGGCGTGCTGGCTCGCGAGCTGCGCATGAATCTGGCATTCCAGCGGAACCTGTCGATCGGGATGGGCGGGTTCGGCAATGCGGTGCTATCGACCTTCGAGATTGCCTTCTGCCGGTCTCACAGCCTCACGAGCAAGGACGAGCAGCGCGGCGCGCTTGAGGTGCGGTTGATCGTGCCCGGCGGCCCGCTTACCGTGTTCTGCACGCACTTCGGCCTGGACCGCGAGGAGCGCGTAACCCAGGCGCGCGAGCTTGCCGCATTGGTGAACGCCGCCGAGTCCCCCAAGCTCGTCTGCGGGGATTTCAACGAGGAATCCGACGGTCAGGCAGTAACCCAACTGCTCCGCCTGACGGGGCTTGTGGACGCGGACCCGAACGGCCCGCCGACGTTCGACTCACTAAGCCCGCGCAGCCGCATCGACATGATTCTGTGCGAAGCGTCGCTGGTCGTGGGGAGCGCAGCCGTCCTGCAATCGACCGCATCAGATCATCTGCCGCTGGTTGCCGATCTTGCGCCGGGGGCTGTCGGAGCACGGTCCGAGCCTATCTAAGGGCGTATGCTACATGCCCGACATCTTCGTCCGCAGCAGACGGTAGACCGCCTCGCGTCCGAGCGTGCCCTTCAGATGTCCGTCCTCCATCACCATCAGCCGACACACGTCGGGGCTCGCAAGCTTGCTGAGAGCGTCCCAGACATCGTCGTCGGCGCTGACTTTGTAGGCGCCGTCGATTCGATGCGCTATCCGCTCCACCGGCGTCATATCCCACATCTGCGCGGGCACGGTCCGAACCTCTTCCGCGCCGACCACCCCGATCACTTCGTCGCCGACAAGGACGGGATAGCAGGCGTAGTCGTGGCGCAGGAGATGCTCGTCAACGAACTGCCGGACCGACATCGCGGCCGGTATTTCCGGGACATCGGTGGTCATTATGCGCGCCACCGGCACCCCCGACAGCGCCTGGCGGACGACCAACTGTTCGTAGCTTGCACGGGCCGCGCCCGTCAGAAACCAGCCGATGAACATCAGCCACAGTCCGCCGATCAGCGATCCGAGGGTCACGATGCCGGCAAACCCCACGCCCATCAGAAGGTAGCCGAACACCTGACCTGAATACGATGCCCACTTTGTCGCGTTCCCGAGATCGCCCGTCGCGCCCCAGATGATCGACCGCAGCACCCTGCCCCCATCCAGCGGAAAACCGGGCACCAGATTGAACGCTCCCAAAAAGAAGTTGATCGTGGAGAGGTAGCCGACCAGCGCCACCGCCGGCATAGGCCACTTCGCCGCGATCCCAACGGCCTCCAGCAGTCCAAAAAACACCGCCAGCCCAATGCTCGTCACGGGTCCGACGATCGCCATCCAGAACTCCTCGGTTGCGGACCTGGGTTCCTCGCTGGTCTGGGAGACGCCGCCGAAAATGAACAGCGTTATGCCGCGCACGTCGATGCCGAACCGCCGCGCGACAAGGCTGTGGCTTAGTTCGTGTATAAGCACGCTGGCAAACAGCAATATCGCCGCCGCGACGCCGAGCAACCAGTTGGTCTGCACGTCGAAATGGTGCCGCAAGCTCGGGAAGTAACCCGCGGCCAACGTGTAGACCACCAGAAAGAAGATCAGCAGCCACGACCAATCAATGCTTATCTCGAACCCGAATATCTTGCCGAGCCTGACCCCATGCATAACGCCACCACCTAATCTGCCGTCGCTGCGACCCGCTTCGTATCATTCCGGGCGCACCAAAGCATACGCTGTTGGAGGTTTACCCAACAGCGCGCCGCAACAAACTCAGCTATGCCAGAGGCTGATAGGTGTTACTGGAGGATGTTGCCATACCGGAAGCGGGCGCAGATTGCCCGGCAACGGATAAAATGTGCCTACTTGCCCGATTTGAGCGCATTGATACGCGCCCTGGCGATTGACGCGGCTGCGGGGTCCTGGAGTGCGGCCGCTTTGGTGTATGCGGCAATGGCCTCGCTCGTTTGGCCGTCTCGTTCGCAGGCTTCCCCCAGTCGGAGCAGTATGCAAGGATCGTCCGGGATGCGTGCTGCGAGTTTTCGCCCCACCTCGACGGCCTGCCCGGTATCCGCCTTGACGAAAGCCAGCTCGAAGACGATCTTGCCGGCGCGTGTATCTCCGCGCTTTGCGAAGGCGCTGTCGTATCTGGCGACGAGCTTATCGAGCGCGCCGCATTCCGCCGCTGCACGGCCGGTTGCCTGCCATGTGGACGCGTCGCCCGATTCTATCGCCGCGGCGAAGGCGTCCATGGCGCCGTTCTCGTCGCCCAGCGCCATCTTGGCGCAGCCGATTTCGGCACGGTAGGTTACGGCGTTTGCCGGGTCGGCTTTGACGAGCCTGGCGGCCATATCCAGCCTGCCGCGGGCATCGCCCTTGATCCTATAGGCAGCGAGCAGGAACAGCATCGCGCGCGCGTCCTTGGGGTTCTTGGCGAGGCTCGTTTCGTAGGTCGCGATGCTTGCGGGAAGGTCATTCGACCGATTGAGGCTATCGGCCAGAGCATACGCGTTTGGAAGCGTCGGGCGAAGCTCGAACGCGCGCATGTAGCTCTGTTTCGCCGCGGCAGCCTTGCCCTGCGCCTCCTGCACCTGCGCCATCTGACCGTAGACGACCGCTTGAGAACTCGGCTGCGTAGCGATCCGGTTCGCCCGGCCGTAGTTTGCTTCGGCGGCCTGCGGCCGGCCCATGTTCTGATAGGTCTGCGCAATTCCTGCCACGGCCCTGGGGTCACCGGGCGCCCTTGCGGCCGCGTTCGCAAAGAACTGCTGCGCTTGCTGGAAGTTGCCCGCCTGCATCTGCGCGTTGCCAATACGAATTTGAGACTCCGCATACAGCGACTTGTCATTGCCGGCGACCGAATACGCCTTTATCGCCTCCTCCAGCCTGCCTTGCTTCAGCAGAGCGTCTCCGAGCCACAGGTGAGCCTGCGAGTTGGAGGCATCGAGGGCGATTACTTGCTGGAAGTTGCCTTCGGCCGCTTTGGGATCGGTCGGCAGGTTCGCCAAGCCCAGATTGAAGAGCGGCTTTGTCCACTTCGGCGCAAGCGCCGCCGCCTTTGCGTAGCGTTCCTTGGCGGCGTCGAGTTTGCCCTGCAACTGAAGCGCATCGCCCAACAAGCACTCCGCGACCGCGTTGCGCGGGTATTTGACAAGCGACTCCGACAGCGCGCGATCCGAACTGCCGGGGGCGTTGAACGCCTTTCCGGAAGCCAGCAGCGCATCGGCCGCGCTCTTCGCGCGCTTAGAGTCGGCGGTCCGACCAATCTCGGCGCTGGTCCTGTCCAGCAGCATCCATCCGACGATGCCCTCGGGCGCCACTCGTACCGCTGCGTCGAACTCGTACGCGGCCTCCGCGTAGCGTCCGACCGCCGCGAGAGCTACTCCCGCCGTCAGCCGCACGACCGCGTCCCGCGGATTCTCGCTGGCGGCCTTCCGGAAAAGATCGGCCGCCGAACTCCATCGGCCCGCGTCGAACTCGTCGATGCCCTTGGAGAACTTGTCCTCGTCCGCCGCGGTCACCACACCGACCGCCATCATACAAACCAAAGCCAATATAATTATAATGATGCTCTTGAGCTTCATAATTCTATTTCCACAACCGTAAGGGCTGAGTAGGCCCGGTCTTCGGCTCGCATCAAAGCACGCTAATACGAGAAAATCGCCGCCGTGCGAATCCCCTCCGTCTCGCTGAGCTCATCGACGATCGAAACCGTCGAGGCCGCTTTGGTAGTGTCGTTGCAATAGTATGCGGAGTTCGGAGCGGCTGGATAATGCCTGCCATTCGCGCCAAGGGTGCTTGCGGTCGGGGCGGCCGCCTCGGATTCGACGTGCAGATTGCCTTCGCCCGCACGCGCATCGCTCGCGCTACCGGCAGGCGTCGGCGCAACGTCTTTTGCAGCCCGGTAGACCTCCGCCGCCGGTGTGGAGGCGAGCGGAACCGCGGCGGGAGGTGTGCCGCGTTCAGCAGCACGTAGATCGGGCTCGGCGCCGGTGTCGGCGTAGACGCGATTGTCCGGCTTGCCGGAAAATGCCGGGCGCCCGACCGGTAGGCTTGCTATTTCAACCGGCTTGCTTGCCGGGGGCTGCAGCCTGGGCTGAGACTTAAGCTCGACGGCGGGCCTGGGCTTCGATGCAATCAGCGGGGTGGTTCGCGCCATCTCTTTGACGCCCACCGGCTCCGGGGCCACTACCCGTGCCGCGCCCGGCATAAGCAGCTTCATTCCGATCAGCCCGACCAGCACCGCCGCCGCCACTCCCGCCGCGATTCCGAGCTTCGGAGTGGGCGCGCGCCGAACGGGTTCGTTTGCTATGCGCGCGCTCACCCTCGCCCACAGGTCGTCAGCCGGTTCCTTGACGGGCACATCGGCGCTGCCCAGCGCGCGGGTTACCGTGCGGATCATCTCCAGTTCGGCCGCGCACCGCGGGCAGGAAGCCGCATGCCGCTTGACTTTGGCCGCGACATCCGCGCCAAGCACACCTTCGGAATACGGCATCAGCAGTTTTCTGTAACGAAAGCACAGCATGCTACCACCAGCTTTCAGTAGACCGGACGTCATTTGTCGGTCTTCGCGCGGTAAGCCGCAAGCAAGCCCCGTCGCGGTTTCGGTCTTTCGGCCGGCCACAGTCTCCTGCTAACCGCCTCGCAACCGGATCTTCCCACCGCGCGAATCCGGGCAAGATTGAAACCCCGAAACAGGGCGTTCATGGTTCACATCCCAGCGAGGTCTGCAGCTTCTTGCACGCGTAGTGCAGCCTGCTCCAGATCGTTCCCACCGAGCAGCCGAGCACCTTCGCGATTTCGTCGCAGGCCAAGTTCTCGAAATAGTGCAGCACGACCACCGTCCGATGTTTCTCCGGCAGCCCATCCACAGCCTTGCGCAGCGCCTCGTTTCGCGCTTTGCGCTCAACGATCCTGTCGGGCTGCTGTGACTCCGACGAAACCAGCGCATCCGAAAGTCCGACGGCGGGGTCATCAATTGAGCCGGCCTGTCCGGATTTGATCTTTTTCATCAGCTTGATCGTCGTATTGACGGCGATACGATAGACCCACGTGGAGAATTCCGCATCCCCACGGAACGAGCCGATCGACCGATACGCACGCACGAAGACCTCCTGCGCGATGTCGTCTACATCGTCGGGGTTGCCGGCCATGCGGGAGACGACGCCATAGACCGTGCGCGAATACCGGCAAACCAGCTCACCGAACGCGCCCACATCTCCGGCTTGCGCCTTTGCCACCAGTTCGGCGTCGGCTTCCTCCCACACCAGCGGGCCGGGGACCTTACTGTCGGTCGATATTATCTCGCACCCCCCGCACTGCCGAATCGCGATTCGAGCAGCCTCTGACCTTCCCATTCTATCATGCACCGGCTTCTCTTACTCAGTAGCTTAGACCCCGCGAACGTCGAGCAACTTCAAAGCCGAATCGCGCGGATGGGACCGAGCCGGTCGGGGTAGTGGAAAGAGATTGTTTGAGGTATGTTACTTCGATGCCAGGGCCTTGTTGCCCAGGCTGATGATGTCGTCTATTTGGGCGGGGGATTCGAAGCCGATGACGATGGCGTCTACGCAGTCGAGGCCGACGACGTAGCGTAGGGACTGTTCGCGCTTGTCCGCGAGCTTGCCTTCCCCGAGTATCTTCATGCCGGTAACGCCCTTTCCGGCGGCATGAACCCTTTCAAGCGCGGCAAAGACTTCCGCAGGCCCACCATCCATGTTCACGCCGGCGGGGTTGATTCTTGCCAGGATCGTATCCACCCAGGCATTGTCGGCGGCTGCTTTGAGAACATCGAGGCTGTGGACCGAGATTCCGTGGGCGCGGATCATCTTCTTCTGTTTGGCCGACTCCAGCACGTCCATCATCGGGCGCAGATCGGCGGACCAGGCGGCGTCGGTGACGCAGTGCAGGTAGAGGATGTCGATGTAGTCGGTGGCCAATTCGACAAGGAATCGGTCGAGGTCGGCCCGGGCGTCCTTAGACGTGCGGAACCATATCTTCGATGCTATTACGTAGCTTTCGCGCGCGACGCCCTTCAGAGCAGCGCGCAGGTAGGGCTGGGAGCCGTATGTGTCGGCAACATCGAAGTAGTTGATGCCCGCGTCCAGCGCGTGTCGGACCATCCGCGCGAACTTGACCGTGCCCAGACGGGTCTGGTTGGACGACCCTTTCGAGCCGATCGTGCCCGTGCCGAAACCGAGATAGGAAACCTTCACCCCCGTCCGGCCGATCTCGACCCTATCGGTCAGCGATTTGAGCTTGCGGCCGGAGTCGGCAAGCAGGCCGGGTGAGCAAAGCGCCGTGCCGGCCGCGAGCGCGCCTGCAAGGAACTGTCGTCTTGTGATTCCAGAGCTCATCGAGGATCCTCGCTTTTCGATTAAGGTAGGGACGATACCGCCTCCGGCTTACCGGACTCCTCTGTGCTTGCCCTTCCACCGGTGATTGTTCGACGCAGAGGGAGTGGATACCTGCCGGAAAGGTCGCAGGGCAAGGACCCCTCCCCAACCGTCCCCGCGGCGGGGAGGGGGTTAGGCTGCACGTTCGACGAAGTCGATGACGTCGGGCCTGGCGGCGCAGAGGTAGTTGCGATGCATCGGCGCGGCGTCGGGGGAGACTCGGGTCATGTTGCGGGGGCCGAGTCGGCGAGCAGCCGGGTCATGCCCGCCGGAACCTTGTGCTCGGAACTTGTCCCTCCATTGTCAGGCCACGCCGGGTTCGAGACGGGGTTTCTTCTTGGGGCCGGGTTCGGCTTCCGGCTGGGTGTCGGCGGGCACTGATTCGGCCGACTCCGGCGCGGCGGGCGGCGCAGGCGGAGCCGGTCGGGCGGCGGTGTCCACGGTAGCGCCCTCCATCAGCGCCTCGAACTCCTCGCGCTCGAGGGTTTCCTTTTCGAGCAGCACCTTGACGATGACATCCATCTTGGCGCGGTTCTCGGTGAGAATGCCCTTGGCACGCTCGTAGCCGGCGTCCATAATGGCGCGAATTTCACGGTCGATGGCCTGCGCGATCTGTTCGGAGTAGTTGCGGTCCTCCATCATATCGCGTCCAAGGAACGGATTGCCGTGGCGTCTGCCGACGGTGAGTGGGCCGATGGCCTCGCTCATGCCGTATTCGCAGACCATCGCACGGACCAGCTCGGTGGCGCGCTCGAGATCGTTGGCGGCGCCCGTGGATATCTCGCCGAACACCATCTGTTCGGCTACCCTACCGCCCAGCAGGCCGGCGACGCGGTCGAGAAGCTCGCTTTTCGTGGTCAGGTACTTGTCCTGCGTGGGCAGGCTCATCGTGTAGCCGAGAGCCAGTCCCCGCGGCAGGATCGATACCTTATGAACGGGGTCGGAGTTGGGCAGCAGTTCGCCGACGATCGCATGTCCGACCTCGTGGTATGCGACCATTTCCTTTTCCTTTTCGCTGATGATCCGGCTCTTGCGCTCCGGGCCGGCAATGACACGGTCGATGGAGTCCTCGAAGTCGGCCATGAATATGCGGGTCTGGTCGCGCCTTGCGGCGAGAAGCGCAGCCTCGTTTACCAGATTGGCAAGGTCGGCGCCCGAAAAGCCCGGCGTCCTGCGCGCCAGCGACTCGACATTGACATCCTCCGCCAGCGGCTTGCCGCGCAGATGTACGTTGAGGATCGCCTCGCGTCCGCGCGCATCCGGGTTATCCACCACAACGCGCCGGTCGAAGCGTCCCGGCCTCAGAAGCGCGGGGTCGAGCACGTCGGGTCGGTTGGTTGCAGCGATCAGAATGACGCCCGCGTTCGGGTCGAATCCGTCCATCTCCACCAGAAGTTGGTTGAGGGTCTGCTCGCGCTCGTCATGACCGCCGCCGAGCCCCGCTCCACGCTGGCGGCCGACGGCGTCGATTTCGTCGATAAAGATCAGCGACGGGCGGTTGGCTTTGGCGGTGTCGAACAGATCTCTTACGCGCGACGCGCCCACGCCCACGAACATCTCCACGAAATCCGAGCCGCTGATGTGGAAAAACGGCACCCCGGCCTCGCCAGCGATCGCCCTCGCCAGAAGCGTTTTACCGCAGCCGGGCGGTCCAAGAAGCAGCACGCCCTTGGGGATTTTGGCCCCCAGCGCCACGAATTTCTTGGCGTTTTTCAGGAACTCGACAACTTCCTGGAGCTCCTGTTTGGCCTCATCAACGCCGGCTACATCGTCAAACGTGACCTTCGGCACGTTTTCCGAAAGCCGTTTAGCGCGGCTGCGTCCGAACGAAAGCGCCTGGTTGTTGCCTGCCTGAGCCTGCCTCATGAACAGCGTCCACAACAACACGAGAAACCCCAGCGGCAGCACGACCGAGATGAGCGTGCCGACGATGGGACTGGAAAGCGGGCTCTTGTCGAACTTGTAGGTGACGTTGTGCTCGTTAAGCAGCTTTATGAAATCGCTCTGGTCGCCCACGGGCGGGATCGTCGCTTCGTATTTGTCGCCTCTCTTGTCCTCGAAGCTGAACTGATCGCCCACGATCGAGCCGCTGGCGACCTCGCCTTTTTCGATCATCTTCACGGCGACCGAGGTCTCGACCGATTTCGGCCCCTTGTTCATCATGCTCCACGGATTCGACCGCGTAAGGAGCATCACCAGCAACACTATGAAGGCAATTG
>Ga0272448_1000698_pt1 | contig 49553 bp, 35 predicted proteins | sample YNPCB0191_FD_202220 | JGI IMG/M metagenome (GOLD analysis project Ga0272448, IMG submission 202220) | Hot spring sediment microbial communities from Yellowstone National Park, WY, United States - YNP-CB-019-1 | ecosystem: Environmental > Aquatic > Thermal springs > Hot (42-90C) > Sediment... | reverse complement strand
GACCTCGGCGAATCAAAAAAAGCAATCGTACCCGTCGTTTCCGCCTCCCAACCCTCTGACGCCGAAAAACTCATCCCTTCAAGTCCGACAGTCTGCTAGTACATGTACGGCTCGCTGAGGTTGAACGCGTTGCGAATCAGTCGGACCGTTTCCGGACGACGCGCGCCCTCGGGAAGGATGACTTCAACAATATCGAAGCGGAAGCGGATTTCTGGGTAACCGAGCAGTCGCAAATAGTCGAGCGCGACCTTGCTGATGTGACGTTGTTTCGTCGCGTCCACCGCTTCGCTTGGCGCGCCGTGTGTGTCACTGGCGCGGGTCTTGACCTCCACAAACACCAGCCAGTCCCTATCGCGGCAGACGATGTCAATCTCTCCGGCGTCTGTCCGGAATCGCCGCACAAGAATTTTGTAACCTTGTCGGCGAAGGTGCCGCGCCGCCCATTTTTCGCCGCGTTCGCCCAGTTTATCTTTGGAGGGCTTGAGCTGCCGGACGGGTCGGCGCGAAGAAATCCAGTTGAACAGGTGCGAGAACATTTCGGACGGGTGCGAACGTGCGTCGGTGCACGGGGCATGGGCCGAAGGCTGCGAGCGCCGCGAGGTGATCGGGGGTCCCGTATCCCTTGTGTTCGGCAAAACCGTATTGCGGGTACTGACGGTCGAGTTCCAGCATCATCCGGTCCCGTGTCACCTTGGCGATCACGCTGGCGGCCGCGATGGAATAACTTTTGGAGTCGCCCTTCAGAATCGCCGTTTGCTTCGTTGGAATGGCGCGGCAACGGCGTCCGTCCACCAGAACGTGGTCGGGGGGGGCGGACAATCCGAGCACCGCCAGATACATGGCGCGTTCCGTCGCGCGGAGAATGTTGTATTGCTCGATAATTTCGACGGAAGAAATGCCGACGGCCCACACGATGTTCGGGTTGGAAGTTAGCTCCGCGTAAATCTCTTCGCGTTGCTTCTCACTAAGTTGCTTGGAATCGTTCAGGGTGCGGTGCCGAAAGTCTCTGGGTAAAATGGCGGCTGCGGCCACCACCGGGCCCGCCAACGGTCCGCGCCCGGCTTCGTCCACGCCGGCAACGACTCTTGCTCCGTTTTCGTAGGCTTGCTTTTCGTAACGCAGCGTTGGCATCGGCGCGATTTAGCCAGTCGGCTCGTGCCCTGTCAAGCCGCTGCTTGCTCATGCACGGCGTTTCCCCTATGCTGCGGTTTCTGTGAGCGATTCCTCGCAGACTGTTACTCGCAGTGCGCGCACGGTCAGCCTGGCCGTTTTCGGCTCGCGTGTGCTGGGACTGGTGCGCGAACAGGTGCTGGCGTCGTTGTTTGGCGCAAACGAGGCCTTCGACGCTTTCATCACGGCTTTTCGGATTCCCAATTTGCTGCGCGATCTTTTTGCCGAGGGCGCGCTTTCGTCGGCTTTTGTTTCCGGTTTCACGCACAAACTGACGACGCATGGCGACAAGGCGGCCTGGCGACTGGCCAACCTGGTGCTCAACGCGCTGTTGGTCGTGCTCAGTGTCATCACCTTGACCGGTATTCTGGCCGCTCCTCTGCTGGTCCACGCCATCGCGCCCGGTTTCGCCCATATCCCCGGCAAAACCGAACTGACCATCACGCTCACACGGATCATGTTCCCGTTCCTTTTGCTGGTGGCGTTGGCGGCGCTGGCGATGGGAATGCTCAACGCCAAGCTCGTCTTTGGCATTCCCGCGAGCGCCTCGATGATGTTCAACATCGGGTCGATCGTCGGCGGTGTCGGGTTCGCTTACTGGTTGGACCCGCATTTCGGGCCGCGTGCGATGATCGGGATGTCCATCGGCACGCTGATCGGCGGGGCCGCTCAATTCCTCGTTCAAGTTCCCAGTCTTCGTCGCGTGGGTTACCGTTACGAACCGGTTCTGGATCGTCATGATCCCGACTTCCGCCGCATCGTTACCATGCTCGGTCCGTCAGTGGTGGGAGCCGCCGCCGTGCAGATCAACATCTTTGTCAACAACTGGTTCGCCTCCGTCGAAAACGGGGCGGTCAGTTGGCTGAACTGCGCTTTTCGGCTCATGCAATTTCCCATCGGGGTCTTCGGCGTGGCCATTGCCACGGCGACCCTGCCCTCGGTGAGCGCCCACGCGGCACGAGGTGAGCTTGACCGATTTCGCGAAACGCTTGCGCGTTCGATTCGGCTGGCCATTTTTCTTGCGTTACCTTCGGCTTGTGGACTGGCGGTATTGGCGACGCCGATCATCTCCGTCATTTACCAGCACGGCAAGTTCGACGCCCTAGCAACCGCTCAGACAGCGCGTTGTTTGCAGATGTTTGCTGTTGGGTTGGCCGGATACGCCGCGCTGAAAGTGCTGGCTCCGTCCTTTTATGCCTTTCACGATTCGCGCACTCCGGCCCGCGTGGCGTTATTTTCCATCGGTGTCAACGCCGCGCTCTGTTGGCTCCTGGCATGGAAACTCGGTTTCGGGGCAGCAGGACTTGCGTTGTCAACGGCATTGGTGGCGCTGACAAACTTCGCCCAATTGCTCTGGCACATGCGGAAGCGGCTGGGGCAAATGGAAGGCGCGGCGTTGTTGCGCTCTACGGTGAAAGTGGCGCTCGCCTCAGCAGCGATGAGCGCGGCGGCTTGGGCCACGAACGCTTTTCTGCACGTCAACCGTTACTTTGACCTGCTGGCCTCCATCGGCGTGGCCGTCGTGACTTTCGGGGCGGCATGTCAGCTACTGCGCGTTGCGGAACTCGGCGAATTACTGGCCGTGCTGCGGTTCAAGAAGCGACGCCCGCAGACCGTTTGAGCATTCGTCGTTGCGGGTTGGTGAGGCGGCGAGTGCCCTCACGGAACGTTCCTGATTTCGATCTCTTTGAAACGAATGCGCAATTCATCTCGGCGGTGAAGTTGCAGGGCGATGTGGCCGCGCAGACCGACGTTGCGAGTTCGGTGCGCTTCGTTATCGAGCAGACCGGTCCCATCGTAGTCACTGATCAGAAAACCGTTCAGGGTCGTCCTGATCCGCAGCCCGCGACAAAGAATCGTCAACTCATTCCAACCGTCCTCTGCATAGTGGAACTTCCATTGCTTCGGGGCATGCGACGGATCCATCGCGGCGCTTTTCAAACTCGGATGGATCCAACGCCGTTCTCCGCGCGTCTCGTCGTAGATCAATCCGGTCCGCCATGGCGCGGGCGGGTGAATGTCCACCTGCGGTCCGTCCAACCAACCGGCGCTTTCATCATAGCGGCTGCGAACCTGTATGCCGCTGTTACCGGGCGAGTCACGATACGCCAGAAACTTGACTCGCAACTCGAAATCGCCGAACTCCCTGTCCGTCATCAACCAAACGTAATCGTGGTCCTTCCGTCCCATGGAATCACAAACAATCGCGCCGTCCACGACCTTCCAGAATTCCTTTCCCTTGTCCTGTGGCGTGCATTTTACGGTCCAGCCCGCAAGGTCTTTGCCGTTGAATAAGCAGACCCATTGCGCTTCTACGACCGCAGCCGCAAACAGAATCGAACAAAGCACCCATCTCATGCGGGTTGACGTATCAAAATTTCAGCCTGTGTTCAATGCCGCCGGCAATGGCCGCATTCACTTTGCCTGCCGGGTGAACGCGATACCCTGGCTCATCGTCGGAACGTTTTGCGCCAGCCGTGCCACAAGCCTGCGGCGCCGACCAGCCCACCAAGAACGAGGAGCCACCATGAGTAGGTGACGCCTTTGTAGCCATGCACAGAGATGGCATGACTATCTTGGACAAACGACCAGAACCACAGCGCGAAGGCCAGCAACTGCGAGAAAACAAGGACGCTGGTCCAGCGAACCGGCTGCTCCTGCTCCGCCCACCAAAGCCAACAACAGCCCAGAATAAAGTACAGACTGATCAGCACCGGCGCCAAAACCGGCCCATACCACGGTTGAGGAATCAGGAACAAACAATCCCACGTCCACAACGATTCCGGCCAGCCAGCCCACCACCACAACCCGATGTAATAAAGAATGTCCCAAATGCCGAACGCGAAAAAGAAGGCCGCCACACGCGTGCGCACATTGACGCCGCTCAACCAAGCCACCGCCACCAACATGACGATGGTGCAGATTTCGCGCGGGATTTCGATCCGCAGTTTCTCCAACCCTGCGATGGGAGAACCGGTGTCCAGCGGCAACAAACGCCGCAGGTAAACGACGCAAATGGCTTCGAGCAAACCCATCGCCACCGCGTACACACCCAACCACGCCAGCCGCGACCAAAGTGTGTGACGACCTGTTGCTGGTGAATCAGGGTTCATAGCCGCAAATACAATTGTTGCCGACGCAAATAAATAAGCAAGAGCCAAGCAAAGCTGAACTTCGCGGTCGTCAGGAAAACTCCATGCCAGTAGGAACTCATCCAGACGCTCAACCCGCCAAACAGCGTTGTCGCCAGCGAGGCGAAACCGCCCATGAACAGGCTGCTGATCAGATACGCCAGAATCGAGTTGCTGCCGATGGCGATGAACAGTCCGGCCCATCGGCGCCAGCCATTGATGTCAATCACCCAGTAGAACAATGCCATGAGGAGGTAACTCAATCCGCCGCACCACAGCACATAGGAGCTGGTCCACCGTCGTTTCACTATTGGAAAGTGAAAACTCCAGAGCCATCCGACAACGGCAAACACCAGTCCGATCAGGAGCAGCCGCCGAACTTTTGTTGGCGCGCTCAGTGGAGATTGCAAGAGGCGGCTGGCAAACACGCCGAGCATGGCCGTCGCGCCGTGCGCCCAAAGCGAGATCGGCCAACCGCGCCCCAAGGGACTGGCCCACGGTTTGCCGAGCCGTCCGATGGTCTGGTCATAGAACCAGTCGCTGAAGATCGCGCCCTCCACAAACTTCCCCGGCACGTGACCGGGCACGGGAACAAACATCTGCAGGACCCAATACCCGATCAAGATCGCGGTGGTGACGACAATTTGTGTCCGCAACGTCGCCCAGAGCGTCAAGCTCACTGCGATCAGATAGCCGAATCCAAGCATCATCAGCACGCTGTAGGAAAGTTGCATCTGCTGCGGATCATAGGTCAGCAACTTCCCGTTGACGCACCAGCCGAAGAAAACCATCCACCCAAACCGCGCCAGCGCATGACGAAAGATTCTGCGTTTCGGATCGCCGCGGGCCAGACGTTTGTTAATCGAGAGCGGCACCGACATCCCGATCAGGAACAGAAACAACGGGAAGATGAAATCGTAACAATGAAATCCCTCCCATTTCACATGCGTGAACTGCTGCTTGATCGAATAAAGAAACGTGCCCTCCTTCGCGTCCTTCAGTAGCGCCATCGCAATCGCCTGCCCGCCCAACAGCCAGAACATGTCGAACCCACGAAGCGCATCGAGCGACAACTGGCGCTGCGGCGGTATTGTCCGTGTCGGATTTGCGTTCACGAGCGCCGCGAATCTACCCCTTCAGAAATGTTGAGCCAATCCAAACCGAGCTTCTGACAGCCGTACCCCATTTCGGCGAGATGGTCGCCGTAGGCCATCAGCCAATGCGAGCCACGAATTTCCCGAGCCAGCCGCCGGTCGTCGCCCAGAATCCGAATATCCTGCTGCGTACGGCAGATCGGAAAGAACGGATTCTCCTCCACCCTCCCCTTCAGGCCGAGCCATCGGACCTGCGCCGCGTCGGGATTCACCAGGGTGACCAGTTGGCCGCGCGGCATTTCCACCTTGGGCGCCGCGCCATAGTCGGACTCGTAATGTGTCAGGACCCGAACCGGCTCGTAGCGTCGGCCGTCCATTCGCCGTGGACATGTGCAATGCGCACAGGTCACCACGCCTTTGTGCGGGAAGGTCGGATTGTGCATGAAGACGGGTTTGCCGGTGATGTGCCGCAACAACACCCCGGCCGGGTGCGAGGCGAAATCCGCTTCGCAAAAAGCGATGTATCCCTCGTCCTGCATCAGGCTCAACGCAAGGCAAGCGGTCGTTTCGGCCACGGGCATCACCGTGCTCATGCAACCGCCGATGGTGAACAACTGCGCCTGGTGCTGATGCAGCAGTTCTTTGAAGATCCGATGCAGAAGGAAACTCCGCACCACAAAGTCCTTGTCGGTCTCCAATTGGACTCCGCGTTGGCCAACATACCGCTTCGCGGATTTCTCCATCTGCGCCATCAGGCGGCTGTTTCCGCTGCATTGCCGAATGCGGTCGGCCGGGTCGGAATAGGGCACGGCGATAATCTCCATCCCGAATTTCTCACGACACACTTCCGGCGCGCGCGGACAACCCTTGCCGCTGGGCGTTCCCACGCAGACGGCCCGCGTGCCGCGGAAGTTGGTCACTCCGAACCATGCTCGCAGCCGCCACAACACCTCGCCGTAGTCATCCACAACGACGTCATCCACGGTGACGCCCTCGAAGTTCCGATACACGTCGTACTCGAAATTGGGTCCGGGCACACGGAGAAATCGGTTGCTAACGTTTTCATACCAGTCATAGACCGGCCCGGACCGATGCCTCACGAAGATGATGGTGTGACGTTTGCGCGTGATGCAGGGATCAAGACGATTGGCGCCCGCTGCGTAAAGCAACAGCACGTTCGCCGGACTGGTGTCGCGCACCTTCATCCCTTCCGCATCCGTTCGGGCCGTGGCCAACGGCAGAATTTCGAGCGGAAAATCTGCTTTCTTCGACAGAGTCTCCAGTTCCGTAGTGATCCGCCGACATTCTTCTCGGACCGTCTCCTCGGTGTGGACGCCGCCCCAATTCCGCCAGGAACGTTTCGGCTTGGGCGTCTCGATTTCGTGGCGCAACAATGGTTGCACCACCAGTTTCTTCCCGACGCGAATCTGCGGCTTGTCGGGGTCCCACGGTTCTGACCAATCCTCGCAAGGCTCTGCGCTCATGCGCGCCACCGCCCCCGCCGACACCGCCACAGTGCTGGCCGCGATAAACTCACGACGACTCATATCCGTGCAACAACTCATGGTTCTCCTTTCCGAAGGTGGTGGGCGGACACAGGTCACGGGCGCGCTTCCGAGGGGATCATACTCGGAAAGGCGTAGGCTTGAAGCAAAATCAGAATACCGACCAGCATCGCCAACGCGAGGCTGTGAAAGAACACTTGACGCAAGATCGTTCCCTCTTCCCCCTGTTGTCCCGTCGCGACGCCGGCAACGACAATGCTCTGTGCGTCAATCATCTTACCCATCACTCCACCGGAGCTGTTGGCCGAGGTCGCCAGCACGGGTGAAATGCCGAGTTGTTGAGACGTGATCTGTTGCAGGTTTCCAAACAACACGTTCGACGACGTGTCGCTGCCGGTCAGCGCCACGCCCAGCCAACCCAGCAACGGCGAAAAGAACGGAAACAACATTCCGGTGCTGGCGAACGCCAGTCCCATCGTGGCGTCCAAACCCGCGTAGCGGGTCGCAAAACTCAATGCCAGCATCGCGGCAATGGTCAACAACGACCATTTCACCCGCTTCAGTGTCCCCCAAAAAATTTGCAGCAACGCAAACGGTTTGAGTCCCAGCAACAGACCGGAGACGACTCCGCTGAACAACAGCCCCGTGCCCGTGGCCGACAGCCAGTTGAACGTGAAAATGGCCTCTTCGGCTCTGGGCTGCGCGACCACCGGCGCCGTTCGCACCACCGCATGATGCAACCACGGAACCGGGAAAGAAAGAATTGTGACCCCCGACCAACTGTTCAGCAGCTTCTTGACCTGCGGCAGGCCCCACAGAAATACAAACACCGACAACAAAATCCACGGCAGCCACGCGACCCAAATTTGGTGTGCGGAGAATGGGCTGCTCGGCAAACCTGCTGACACGTTGCTGCTCTCGTGATCGAACCGCCAAAGTTGTCGCGGCTGCCAGAATCGAAGCAATACAACCAATGCCGCCATCGAGACCATCGAACCGGCGATATCCACCAGCCACGGGCCGTGGAAGTTGCTGATCAGAAATTGGACAACCGCAAAACTCAACCCGCTGGTCAGGCAGGCTGGCCACACCTCCCACATTCTCTTGAATCCAGCCATCGCCCACACCAACCAGAATGGCACAATCAGCGAAAAAAACGGCAGTTGGCGTCCCACCGAAGCACTGAGTATTTCAAGGGGTAATCCCGTCACCGCTGCGAGCGCAATAATGGGCGTGCCCAGCGCGCCATACGCCACGGGAGCGGTGTTGCCGAGCAACGCCAACGCCGCCGCCGGCAACGGACGAAAACCCAGCCCGATGAGCATCGCGGCGGAAATGGCCACGGGCGTTCCGAATCCAGCCGCCCCCTCGATAAACGCGCCGAAACTGAACGCAATGAGCAAAAGCTGGATGCGACGGTCGCCAGCCAGTCCCGCAATGGATTCCTTGACAATCTCAAACTTGCCCGTTTTGACCGTGATGTCATACACGAAGATGGCACAAAGCACGATCCAACCTATGGGAAACAAACCATACGCGGCCCCGTTGGCCGCTGCCATCAGCGCCAACAAGGGCGGCATCCGATAGACCCACAACGCGATGAACAACGAGCAGGCCAACGCCACCAACGCAGCCACATGGGCCTTGGCATGACACCATGCCAATAACCCCAACAACACGATCACCGGTAACGCGGCCACAAGCGCCGACAAAGCCAAATTATCAAGGAGGGGAACATAAGTTTGTGTCCACGGGTGCATGGGCTGCATCATTCTCGCGCCGGAAGTTTCACGGGCGAGTGTAGTGACTCTGCTCGCTCCGTCAAGCCTCATTTCCCGTCGCGGGCAGGAAACTCATCGTCCATCGCTTTCGGAGAACCGGCCCGCCGAGCGCGACGCTGTGAGCTTCGGGCGGAGGAATTCCTCCATGTTCTGTGCGCCGGCCTTCGGACTTTGCAGCAATGCCAGCGAAGCGCGCTTCGCTTCAGCGAATTTCCGAAACTCCTCGTCGTTGCGATAAAAACGCGAGCGTGCCGGCTCGGTGAGCCTGCCCGCCTTGCGAAGATGATAGTGGAACACGATCAGATTGTCGCCAAACATCTCCAGCCGCTCGCGCTGCATCGGCGTGGCAACTTTGGAGAGCGCCTCGCCGTATAGTGATTCCATCTCGTCGAACAGCGGCGTTTGCACGGCGAACACTGTCTCGGTGGCAAACCGCCATTGAAAATCGCCGGTTTGACGCTTGTAGGCGGCTAGTTTTTCTTCGAGCCGACGATAAAGACGTTTCATCGGCGCTGCGGCCGCCGGGCCATACGCGCAGTCGAACCATTCCTCGAACAACGCGTCCACATCCGCGGCGGCGTTCCAGAGCAGTTTGGCGACGATGTAATTGTGCGCTGCGGCGGTGCCCCAGGATTCGATGCCGTAGTAGTACCCGCCCAGGACGCCGTGCTGTTTCAAAGTCGGGAAGATCGTTTTCAGGATCGGCACGCCGACGGGCAGCGGCGCGCAGCAATAACCAGCGTGGCCGATAAGTTTCGTGGGCAGGCCGTAATATGCCAGCCGGCCCGGCGCGCGTTCCGTCCACGCGGCGATCAACTTCGGGAACTCTTGCCGCAACTCCTCCCGGTAGAGCGTGCAGCCGTAGTAAGCGCGCGGTGCAAGCACGAGCGTCACATTCGGCTCGACGGCAATCGGTTCGTTCGGCGGATACGTGTAGCGGGCATAAATGTAGCCGCAGAGTTGTTTGTTCGGGTGCTTCTCGCGAACCAAACGCGCCACGGCGTTGTAGAACGTCAGGATGCGACGTGTGAGCGAGACGCCGCCGTACATGCGGCTGCCCGGCCAATCGCATTGCTCGTCCAGCGCCCGGCAATTCGCGCACTCGCACCAGCCGTCGCCATCCGACGGCGACAAGGAGAAATGTTGTTTCTCCGGGTTCTTCTCGATCAACGCACAAACCCGCGCGGCAAAGGCGCGCACCAGCTCCGGATTCGTCGTGCAGAGCTTGAGCGTTCTCGCATCGCTCTTCGAGGGCGGGCGACGCACGCCCTTTGCCAGAGCCAGAAATTCGGGATGCGCGGCCAGCGTTTCCGCATCAAATATGCTTTCCCAGCAGTGTCCGTGATGGAGCGCCAACGCACAATTGGGACGGCTGAGGCCTTGTGTGCTCACTCGCATCCGCCGGGCCCATTCGGACACGGTCTTGTGCGTGTGATTCAAATACGGAAGCCAGCGATAGCCGAAATCCGGCGCGCCACGAATCGTTGTCGGTGGGATGCGAAGTGTGTCGCACTGCGGAACATCTTCCCCCACGTCGCCGGGCATCAACCAGCGCACGCCAACGAACCGTTCCAGAAACTCCATCGTACCGAACCATGTTCCGTTGCTTGCGCCACCGCCCGGTGTTTGAGTTCCATCTGCGGTGTCCCGTCCAACGATAAAAATGTTGTCGTCGCGCACCTCGATCTGGAAACCTTCCTCCGCAACGGCTGTCGCGTTCACGCCCGCAGCGCGCGCGGAAGGATTGTCGCCAAGACAAATCATCGGCGAGCGCGGTTCATGTACGATGGGCAGATCCGCACCGGTTGATTTCTTCAGCAACCGTCGCAGCTCGACCGCCGCCTCCCGGACAGACGCCGGCGCCTCTGGCCGGTGGTAAATGACAAAACCGCTCTTGCCATTCTCGGCGACGGTGACCGCGTCGGCGCTCGTCGCCAGCCATGCGCAAGCGACTCCAACGACGAGAATGGTCGCGCCGCAATTCACCCGGGCCTTGTTCACGCGTGGACGCGCGGGAGCCAAGTGAGGCCCGGCACGTCGCGCACCTCGTCGGTGCCCTCGCGCACGAGACGAATCTTCATCAGACGGCAGAACCGCTCGATGTCGCGCGTATGATCGCCGTAGAAGATCACGCGGTGCAGGCCACTCGACCAGGTCTCCAGAAACTTTTCCGGATGCTCCACGCGCACGGTCAACTTGGTGCGGCACCCTCGCTCCACCAGTGGACTGGCCACCGCCCAGCCAGTGGAGAACAACATGATATTGTCACCGATTAGCCGGGCCATGGATACGGGCTTGTTGACGGGAAGCTTGACCTGTAACGAGACGCTGCGGTTGTCTTCCAGGTGGCTGCGCAGCAGATACGGATGTGTGGGGCCTTCCGGGCCTTCCATTTTCAATGCCGACACACAGTGCGCATGCAGGATCGTGTTGTTGGAGTAATCGAAGCACGGATCCGTGACAAAACCGGGACGGTCCACAAGGTAGTTGAAAATCAGATGCGTCATCGTGGACTTCAGGTCGGCCTCGCAAATACCGCCCAGCCGCATGCTGTTGAACCGGGAGAAGCCGAGGCAGGGATACCCCATGCCGCGATCCACCAAACCCATGCCCAGACAATTCATCGTGATCGCCACCGCGCCTTCAGCCTTCATCATGTTCGCCATCGCTAACGCCATTCGCGAGGCTTTCAGAAGGTCTTCCTGGCTCGGTTCGACTTTCCTCGCTGCGTGGCGGAGCCAACTCTCGGCATCGGCGCGCACAGCCGCTTCGTCCACGGCGTTGTAGGCGGCTTGCAGTTCGGGCAGTTGCAAGGATTTGATCTCGGTCCCGAACTTCTCCCTGATCAGCTTGACGTAGGCAGGATCAGCCGGCCGATTGCTGACGTGCAGCACCTTGGCTTCCTTCAGACGGCGGATGGCGCGAATCGGGCGCAAGGCGATGGCGATGTCCTCAAACCGGCTGCTGGCGTGGCACTCGATCCGTTTGCCTTCGCGCTGCATGGCGGCCACCGTGTGCCATTCGTGGCCGCAAAACGGCTCGGCAAACAACACCAACGGAATGTTCAAGCTTGTCAACTCCGCGAGCACCTTGCCGCAGCCCATCGTCATTTGCAAAAACAGGATGCCGTCGGCGTCTTGCAGTTTTTCCTTCACGGGCGCGAGGTTGGTTTCCGGAGTGATCAGACCGCAGTCAACCAACTCGATGTCGGCAAGCACGGGTTGGATGCGGGCCAGTTGCGCCTCGAACCGTTTCTGTTCGGCTGCGAGATCCACCGAAGCCATTGGCCAGGCCGGACGCGCGCGACCGAAGAGGACTTTGCCGACGCGAACCTTGGTTGACGGCACCCACGGCGGCGGGACTGGCCCGCTCCGTGCGCTCCACGGCGCCGCGCACAACGGCGTTGCCACCGTCGCTGCCGCGCCTGCAGCGGTGAGTTCCAAAAACGTGCGTCGAGAGATCTCGTTGCTCATAACCGTCTCCTTTGGGGGGTTATACGACTTGGGCTGTGAGTTTGAACAGACGGCAGAAATCCACCAGATGCTGGCGGTAGTTGCCGTAAAAGAACACTTGGTGAAAACCCGGATACGCAAGCACATCTTCCACGCCGTCGAACTTCACCATGACCGAAATCACGCACCCGCCAGCAGGCGGCACCTTCATATTCTCCAGCACGCGCCCCGACGAGATGAGGAGCGTGGTGGGCTTGCCCTTGGTTGCGGGCAGCACGTCGAGCGATGTCACCGGCTGTCCGATCCGCCACATCGGATGCGCCGTCGCGTCGCGCTCGGCATGGTGATGGCGCAGGACATACGGTTCGGAGGGTTTGTCGAAGCCGTTCAGCTTGGTCGGGCAGGAACAGTGAGCGCCGATGATTGCCTTGCGCGCCGTTTCGGGCACGGGGTCCTGCTGGAAACCGGGGCGGTCGAACAAGTACTGCACGATGACGTGCGAGCCAATCGCGCCGATGTCGGCTTCGCAAGCGGCGGGAATGCCGTCGTCGTTCATCCGCGACCACGCCAGACACGGCAAACTCATCTTCGTCGGGCCGAGCACACCGAGGCAATCCATCGAGATGCCGTCGGCCTCTTCCTGTTCGAGAATCTTGCGTGCTACCACATAGCTCCGCGCGCCGTTGATGACATCTTGGCGCGTGGCGCCCATCAATCCTTTGGAGCGGCGAATCCACTGCGCAGCGAGAGCGCGCATCTCGTCGGTTTCGCCAACAGAATTGTAAAGGTCCACAAACGTGCTGGCCGGTACGTAGCGAAGTCGAATCCCGAGACCTTTCCAAACGTCCTCGCGGCGTTCCTTCCCCTTGATGACCACGACCCGCGTCGAGCGCATCTTCGCACCGCTGTGCAACATCTTCATCCCATAGGCCGGCCAACGGAAATCGTCCGTGGCATAAATGACCGCGCCGGTCTTGTCGGCCAAGGGCGCCGTGTTGGTGGTAAAGGACGTGCCAAGCGGCGAGTAGATCACGGTTGGAATACCGGAGTCCATCGCCTTCGCCGCAGTCGGCCAGGAATGTTCCTGCCGATCGAGCAATACCACCAGCAACCCATCCGGTTTCGCCGCCTGCGCCTCGGCAATCCACGCCTCCGACTCCGCGAGACTGTAGAGCGGCGCCGAGCGAATCTCGGCCTTCATCTTCAACGACGCGGCGGTCTCTTGAATTTTACGGCTGTAAAGTTGGAGCGCCGCTTCGCCGTCATAAACTTGTCCCGGCCAACGCATGCCGTATTCGCCTTTGCGCCGCACGAAGGCGACTTTGATGAACGGGATGCACTTGGACGCAGGCCCGCAGGGAGTGAAAGAGGGCGCGACGGCCGCGAGGGCATGGGCAAGGGACACGCCCAGGAGCGTGGACGCGGCAGTGACGGCTGACGCGCGCAGAAACTGGCGACGATTCACCGGGTGCGCATGACAACAAGCAGCACAACGATTCGAGTGCATAACCTGTCTCCTCGATGCGGGTTGTTCCTGTAACGCCATCAGGATACACCGTCCGCCGTGTCGAGAAAAGCGAAATGTCGGCACGCAGTCCCTGCCAAACGGTTTTTCCGCGGAATTATGGCTGGTTCAAATAGGGTTTCACCGCCTCGAAGCGATACTCAATCTCCGCAATCTCCTGGGTATTAAGCCGCAGTTCTGAGTAGATCGGCTTCGCAGGAATGGTCTGGTTCGGTCCGTACTGACGTGAGACCATTGTTTTGAAGACGCCGCGTTTCTTCCAAAGATATAACTGGAAGCCGCGCAACCCGCCGCCCGGAAGATGGTCGCCCAGATTCGTCATCAACAAAAACCTGGCATAGGCGTCCCTCAAAGCGGCGGGATCCGAGCCGGTCTGCTGCCATTCCCAGATTCGAGTGAGGAGGTCGGCCACCACGGCGCGTTCGGTGATCAATCCCTCCGTGCCAAGCCGCATCTCGTAAAGCCAGCCCAGCCCGCCGCGGGCGCTGAAGACACGACGAATGGGCGGTCGGGCCGCCACCAAAGATCGTATTCGAGCGATGACCGGCCGAGCCTCCTCTTTGACGTAACCGAAATGAGGGTACTGCTGGGCCAGCTCGACCAGCAACGCCACCGAAGGCACCGGCCCCTGGTAGAGAACGCCACCCGTGGTCTGAAGAATCACGGGCCGTTTGACGACGCTCGCCAGCGCCCGCCAGTATTCTCGCAAATCGTTTTCTGTTTTCCCAGAGTCGGGAGGCCGCGAAATCATCGCCGCCGGAGCGAGTTTTTCGGCGTGTTGGGCGAAGGCCAACATCTCGTCGGTGTTTCTGCCCTGCACACCGAGACAGAGGGCCGTTCGAAGATTGCGCGCCACCTGGGCCAGCACCTCCATTCCGTGCATCTTTTCCTCAGCGCTCAACAGATCCACACTGTCACCCGACTGCGGCCAGACCATGCCGGCGCACCCGCACCGGTCAACAAAGCGGGCTTCATCGGTGAGGACGTCAAAATCCACGGCCCCCGACGCAGTGAAAGGCGTTGTTAGAATCAGGAACGGTCCGCGAATTCGAGGGTCTGCGGTGCTCGCGGTCGCGGACAAAGCACTTTGGGCGAAGCTGCCCGCGATGACCGCCATTGTGGTCTTCAGCATGGCTCGTCGGCTGACGTTGGGGGATGCGTTTCGCGGTTCGTTCTGGCGAGACAGTTCGCTGCGTTGCGGGCGTGCCATGCGCGCAACAATATGGGGTGGACCGAATCATGAAAAGTCAATTCTGCCGACTCAAAGTTGGTTCCGTTCCGCGCCGCTCTTGGTGGAAGCGTGCGGCTCACAAACTCAGAAGCAATTCGGCGCGAAACAAGAAGGCCGCGTGACGGCGGTCGTCGGCATAATAGTCTCCCGGCAGAAGGCATTCACCTCGCAGATGACCCGCAAGATGTTGGTTGATGGTGAACTTCAGCAGACCCGCAAACAGGTGGCCTCGGAATCGTCCGTTGGCGCTGTAACCGGGCTGGCCGCGCAACGGGTTGCTGTTGGCAAATACGGCCATGTAATCCCACTGCATTTCCGCGCGACGCGTCGGCTGAACACCCCAGCCGGTGCCGACCCGTTGCAAATTGGTCCAATACCCCGGACGATCGCCGTTCTCCACGCGAAGCGTCTGAACCATCAGGCTGCTCCACGACCCGCGCCGACCCCACATCGGGTCCCATCCCTCATCGGTCGGCGAGTCGGGATCATCGCCAGAAAGATATTCGTGGACAATCCGAAAAGTGTTGTTCCAGGCATCATTCAGACAATAGCTCAGTTGACTGTTGATCCCGAAGGCCGTCATGCCACGAGCGTTCTTGCGGCCCAATTCCACGGCGAACTCCGTCCGATACCGCCAGCACTCGCTGAAGCGTCCTTCGGCGCGCGCCCCGAAGAGATACCCATCGCCGCCGTCACTGGCAAAATCGGTCTCCTCCGTATAGGGCACGGGGCTTTGATGCCGATAGATCCCATACGCATCCAACTGCGTATCTGGCAGAGCGCGGTTCTGAACATACAGGATCAAGCCGCGCTCGTTTTGTTCGATCAGATACCGGTAACCCTCGTAAGGATTCACGCGCGGCAGGCGGCTGTCGCTGTCAGCTCGAAGGTCGAAGTAAATCACGTCCACCGCTATGTGAAGACCCGGCCAGGTCCACGTGAGTCGCGCCGCATCAAAACAGTCGGTGCGCGACCCGTCCCTCGGCGTGCCATCCCAGATCAACCAGCGGTTGCCAAAATGCAGATTTTGGCGACCGACGGTGAGTTGAAACGGGCCGAGTTCTTTCAAGCGCACCGCCAGACGCTCCGTGAAAATCTCGTTTGGCGTGAAAAACGGCTCGCTTTGCGGCTCCAGATAGGTGCGGAATTCCCAGACCGCTCCGCCATCGAAATCCAACTCCGGCGCCGGCGAAATCGTTGCCCAGAGTCGCGTGCGATAGCGTTGGTAGTGATGTTCGTTGTCGCTATAGCCGGGCACATAACCGCCCAGTGTCCGAGCATTGTGATAGTATTCCTCGCGCCAGCGCCAATCCATGCCCCACGTCAACCATGAGATCGGATGTTTCAGTCGCGCCACTGCATTTGTTTCCTCGCCGTGCGTCGTCCACAACAACCCCAAACCACAAGCCAGCGCCCAGACAGCACATCTTGCTGGATAGGAAATTGTGCCTGTCATGAACGCGCGCTGCGACATAAGGAATGTTTGTTATCCCGCAGCAAACAAGTGTAGCTCCGCGCTTTCTCTGATTACTGGAGTTCTGGTGGCACGGCGCCGTAGCCCCACGGCTGCTTGGCCGGCGTGGCCAACGGCGGTTCGGGAACCGGACCGGGCGTCATCTGGTTGGCCAGCTCGATGCCAACGTTCGCCATCTGACGGCCAGCCGTAATCTCCAGGTTGCTGTACGAAGTGAGCCGCGTCTCATAGCCGCCGCCGTGCGGACCGAATGCTTCCTCAGTCGGCACGTATCCGCAAATGCCGTTGGCCAGCGATACGGGAAACGTGAACGGAAACTTGCTTCCTTTCTTGATGTCGAGACCGTACTGCACGAAATACTCCGCTGGATTGGTTACAAACACCGCCGGACCAACCTGCATCGCCTGCACCTCTACTTCCACTTCCGGACGCGATTTCATCAGCGCATCCAGCAACACCGTTTCCTTCGCAAACGTCCACTCCGTCGCGCCTATCTCCTTCGGATCCTTTTGCACCAGTTCCAGCGCCTTCTGAACTTTTTCCGGCGAGGGCGCCCGCCGACGAATCTTCCAAACTCTCTGACGCACATCCAACGGAATCTCGCTTGATGCACCACGCCGAATCAGCAGTAGCGTCTTGAACGCTTCCGCGCCAATGCGACCGCCGACAAGTTGGCACCATTCCTCCGCCGCCGGACGCTGATACTTCGTCAGATTGTCCACCTGCGTGATGTCGCCGCACGCACCCGCCAGAAACAGTACCGGCAACGACGCGTTACCGGTCGAGCCGCGCAACGCCTGTTCCATCGCCCAGATCCAGTTGGCCGAGATGCCGCCGGGACCGGCCGTCGCGTGGCAGGCATAATTGACGATCACTCCGAGCAGATTGCCCTTCAGGTCCCACGCAGCCATCACGCCGACCTGCGGATCAATCGGTCCCGCATAACCCACGATGTCCGGATTACCCGCGCCGGGGTGCGTGTAGGTCAGCCCGTTCTTCATCCGCATCCGCCGGTTGAATGCCACTTTGTCCTCGTGGCCGAAACCAACGGCCAGTTTCGCGTCCACGCGCGCTTCATTCGCCGCAACGACCGCCTCGATGGTTTGGCGTTTGAATCGTTCGGTGTAAACAGGATTCGCAATGGTGGACTTCTCATTCACGAGCGTTTTGACCAAGTCCGAAGCGTTGTCGTAATCGCCCGGCTCGCTCATGCCGATCGGGCCGCCCGAATGCGTGTGCGTGGCGGCGATGAGCACGCACTGCGGTTTGATGCCGCAGCGTTTCTCAATCTCCGCCCGCATCTCCTTCACCAGATAGCGGTTGATGAACAACAAATCGAGGCTCACCAGCGCGACGCGTTGTTTGCCATCGTCGAACACGGCCACGCGTACCTTGCAGGGGTCATGGAAGACGCGGTGATAGCTCTTGCCGTAACCGCCCGGCGCCTCCATGCCGATATCCGGCGTAATATCGCGCTCAGCAAACCCGGCTTTGAACACGGGCGCAGAAAGGACAGTGCTTGCGGCAAATACACTGAGAAGAAGCATCTTCATGGCGGCCACCATATCCCGACGTGATGTCCGCTTCAATACCGGAGTTGCCTGCGCGAGTTGCGCCCGCCGCCACCTCCAGCACAGCAACCGTCTGGAGATGGATCATGGGCGGGTGGCTGCACGAATTCGTTCGTCCGTCACTCTGACTACGACGAGCGAATGCGAATTCTGCGCGGTGATGAACAGGTGACCGTCGTGATAGACCAGATCGTGAGCGTCATCCTGGCCGCCGGAGAAAACTTCCGCCGAACTGAAGCGGCCAAGTTCGCGCGGCTCATCGGGATTCGACATGTCAATGGCCTGCACGGTCCGTCCACCGGCGGCGAAGACAATCGCGCCAGCGATTTCAAGTCCGTTTGGGCCGCATTCGTCGGGAAAATCTACGCTGCCGCGCAGTTTTGGTTCTGCCGGGTCGCTGAGATCCACAACGGAGACATTGCCGCGTAGGTTATCGGCACGGTTGGAATTCTTCGCGAGCGAACTGCCAATGTAGGCGAAAGCGCCGCGGGTCATCACGCGGTTGGCGCCGGCAAGGCGCACGTGTTCCAAGCGACCCACAAGCCGCCACTGCGACGCCGGCAAAATACGGTGTGTTTTGGCGTCAGCCACCCGATAAACACCAAGCCGGCCCGGACGGCCTTCTCGGCCAAACCCTTCCGGCGAGACAACCACCAGCAGGTCGCCGCAAAACGCCGCGTCGTGCGGTGAACTCAATTCGCCGCTGTCTCGTGTCTCACGCGCTCCCAAGAGCTTGATGGTGTCGGGCGCCGAAACGTCCACGGCGAAGATGTAGCCCTGCTTGTTCGCGGCGAAGACGGCATTTCCGATCCGGGCGAAGCCGTTGATGATGTCCACCTGCGGACGGCCTTTGATGGCGGTGAGTTGTTTCGGCTTCGCGGGATTGCTGACGTCGAACAGGAATAGATCGCGCGTGCCGACGAGGAGCCTGTCCTTGCCCAACGGCATGACCGTCTCGGCGTCTTCGTAGGCCGTCGGATCAGGCGCAAACCACAGCAGTTTCGGAGCGGCGGGCTGTTTCACATCCACGATGGCGAACGAGCCGCCTTTGCCTTTCTCATAGGGATACACGCCGTTGCTCGGCACGGCGCGCGCGGTGAATCCCTTGCCTGCGACATAGGCCCGCCCATCGCGAATCTCAATGTCGTGCGCGCCCGCGAGCGCGGTTTCATCGCGCAACACCGCAGCAAGGGTGAGCGTGGCGGGCGCGGAGCCGGCGTCTGACTTGGGATCGTTGACTTGCGCCGAGGCGGGCGTGCGGTGCGGCCGATCCGTGTGTTCGACCCATTGGCGCACGATGTCGGCGGGTTCGGGTATGCGGCCTTGGTCGTTGGTGTCGTGAATCCATAGTTCGAGTGCGGCGCTCAATTCGTTGCGAATTTTTTGATGCTTCGGATTGGCAGCAAGATTGTGGATTTCAAACGGGTCGGTTTCGAGGTCGTAGAGTTCTTCATCGGGCAGGCGCGGAGCCATGAGGGCGGCCTGCGCAGGCGTCAGTTTGCCCTGTGCGTGAAGTTGGCGCATCAGTGGAACGACCGGAAAGGTGGCCTCTTTGAAACGGTGCGGCGCCATAAAGGAATACTGCGGCATGAAGTTGCGGATGTAGCGGTAGCGCGCGGTGCGCACGGTGCGGATGCGGTTCACCGCCTCGTCGGTGCGGTCACGCGCGCTGAAGACCATGCGGCGTTCCGGATCGGCCTGTGCGCCGAGAAAAATCCGGCTCTGCATTCCGGCGGGCTTCGGGACACCGGCGATGGCGAGGGTGGTGGCGGTGAGGTCGAGCAAACTGATGAGTTGGTGGCTCTCGGCGCCCGCCTTGTATTGCGGCGGGGCGGGGAAATGTTTCGGCCAGCGCACGATGAGCGGCACGCGGACACCGCTGTCGTAACACCAATCGAGGCCGCGCAGTTCCTGTCGCCCATTGTCGGCGAAGAAGATGACCACGGTGTTGTCCGCCAGACCGTCGGTTTCGAGTTGCGCGAGGATTTCACCCACGCGCATGTCCATTCCGGCAACGGAGTCGAGATAACCCGCCCAGTCCTTTCGCGTGATGGGATGATCGGGGTAATAGGGCGGCACGGTGATCTTGGCCGGGTCAGTAATCGCCGGGTGCGTTTGACCGTTCCATGGGTTCTCTTTCGATCCCCTCCAGCCTTGCGGGTTGCTGTCGGCGGTGGGCAGGTTGACCTGCGCAAAAAAGGGCTGACGCGACTTTAGATCCGTCCACTCCGTGCTGTGAAAGAGGCGGACAGAGTTGCGACCGTCAAGGCTTCTGTCAGCGACGCCGCTGTCGCGGGCCGGTGACTTGAGCTTGCTGGCGAGAGCGGGGTTGAGCACCGGGCCGGTGACTTCGAAGTTGAGGTCCGTCTTGCCGGTGCCCACCTGCTTTCCGCCTATGGAGACGACATTCGCGGTGAAGTATCCGGCGTCCACGAGCCAATGGGTGACCGGTCTCACGCCGTCGGGCAAAGAAAAATGGTCGTGGCGGTGCGAGCGGTGGTTATGCGCGCCGATGGTCGTCTGATACATGCCAGTCATGAACGCGGACCGGCTGGGTGAGCAGACCGGCGCTGTGGCAAAGGCCAACCGGTAACGCATCCCCTCGCGCGCGAACTGGTCGAGGTGAGGCGTTCGGACCTGCTTCGCCCACGGCGAGTCGGGATAGCAACCAAGGTCCGGCCCCATGTTCTCGGCGGTGATCCAGAGGATGTTGGGTTTGTTTGCAGCGAACACGATCGTGGTGCTGGCGGCCAGTGCGGTGAGGAACAGGCAACAATTGTATTTCATGGTCGGTGTGTCATCGGGACTTGCGTTCGGGAGGCTGTGCGGCGTCCCACAGTTCCAACAGCCGCAGCGTTCCGGCGGGAACCGTGATCGAAAGGCTGCTGTCTATGAGGCCGATAGCTTCGCCGGTGAGACGGTCGGTGACCCGCCACCGGCCGGGAACCTGGGCAGCTAGTTTCACGTCGCGGTCTGCAGGGTCGAGCCACCCGGGGTCCACGAGCGCGATGACGTAGTGGTGGCGCGATTGCTCGATGATCTGGTGGAACACCCGTCCTTTGACGGCAAACGGGAACCTCTTCGTTGCTTCATCAAGTTCAGCCGTGATCGCGGCGCGGGCTTCGGCGAGCGTGAAGTCCTTGCCCTTGTAACTCAGTTTGTCGCCGTCGGTCGTCCAGATACTGGTCCACGGGCCGCCGCTTCGCAGCGTCGGGCCGGGCACCATGCAGACGAGACCCTGCGGCGCTGTCACCGGAATGTGCGAATGATCGCGACGCCTGCGGCCCCAGAGATACGTCGCCACATCGGTCGGCGGCAACGGCGCCATGTCCCAATAACAATCGAGCCGGTCAAACGCCCACGGACGGACATCGGTGCCGTCGCTGTAGTAGCGCAGGTGCAGGTGGCCGGTCGTGACGTTTCCCCCGAACATATACTTGCTGAGGCGAGTAGCCCAGTTGTCCGCCTGCCCGTCGAGCCACAGGGCGATGCGGGCGGCCAATTGCAAGTCGGCAACGCGCGAGCCGGTGTCATTCCCGCAGGGCAGCAGCACCGAGCGATATTTGCCGTTGAAGATCGTCCGCCGCAGGTCCGGTTGCGCCGGCCAATAGGCCCACCACAGGCTGTTGTTGCGCGGAATGAAGTGTTTGCCGTGCTTCAGACAGAGCTCCAGAATCGGCTGGATGTGATGCTCGTAGTAGTAGCCGATCCGGTCAGGATGCTCGTCCTCGGCGCTGACGAAACCGAGGCACGTCGTCGGCGCCGCATCGAGAATGGCCGCCGCCGTCTCGACGCTGCAATGCGGAGCGCAGCCATGCCCGACCTGCACCCAGAAATGGCAGCGGGTTTCCTCCAGTTTGCGCGCGCCGGCGACGATTTGCTCCCGCGTGAGACTGTGGCTCAGTCGCACGTCCCGATCCCATGCTTTGCCGTCAGACCGTAACAACGGCTGTTTCTCGCCGGGCCAGAACGACGTCGAGAAACGCAGCCGCGAATACGGGAACGTTTTCTCATAGAACCGGATCTCCTTAATCCAGCCGTCAACATCCTTCAGGTCCGGACTGCTCCAAAGATGATGGCTAACGACCACGTCAAACGGCCCGTCCGCGCCCGCCATCGGCTGGCCGGCCCAACTCGCCGCAGTCTTGGCGAACTGCTGAAGATTGGTCTCAATGGCCGCCATTTGGCCGCGCCGCGGCAGCGATTCCATCTGCTGTTTCCAATTACCGTCGAAACGGACACGATACAGGTTATCGTCGCCGTTGCGGCTGGAACCGAGCAGGACAGTGCTGCGAGGCGAACCGGGCAGATACACGACAGCGGTAAAAGCAAACGGCGCGCGCGCCGCGGCGATCACCTTGCCGTTTGACTGGCAAAGCTGAAGGTTCGAGTCATCCACGATGACGATTTCCGCGCCGGGGTGCTCCGTTAGATCACCGGCCGCCAAGAACCGCGTGAAAAAATTGTTCTTCTCTGGCGGGTTGGGGAGTTCGACGAGGCGATGAGGTGACCCTGTGCCCTTGAGCGTGTAACCCCATCCTGCGAACAGAAGTTCCACTCCACCGTCGCCGTGCAGATCGGCGACCAGTCCGCTGGCATCCTTGAGTGAGCTGCCGATCCACTTGAAGCCGCCCTTCAAGGGATTTTCCTTCTTCTGCGATGCGCCGGATTCCGTTCGGACATATTCCACTTTCTGAAGCGGAATCTGTTTGTCTGGCATAGATGCCAATGTCGTGCCTTTCAGGAAACGCACTTCTTGGGCCTGCCCCCCGAATGGGCATCACGGCGACTTCATCCACGCCGTCGCCGTCGAAATCGCCCGCCCGCATGATGCGCACCGCCCCCTTCAGTTCAATGCTGCTCAGCCGCTTGCCGTCCGCCGAGAACGCAACGACTTGTCGCGTCACACCGCCGGCCAGCACGACTGGCATCGTCCCATCGAGCCTTGCGATGCCAACCTGATATACCGGTGCGCCGAGATTCTGCTTCCAGCGCGGCGCCCCGTTCGAGGCAAAAACATAGACCCAGCCATCCGCACCCGCCGCCACGACCTCGTCGCGCCCATTGCCATCGAGGTCGCCAACAGCGAGATCGAAGACAAACCCGCCGGTCGCCGCGTCCCAAAGATGTTTCCCGGCAACCGTGAACGCGCACACGCGATCATCGTAGGTGGAACCGACAATTTCTTTCGCGGCTGGATTCCCGTCGAGTTCCGCCACGGCCAGCCGGTAGATGTTCCGGCCATCTGTGGGAATGATCTCGACGCCGGCCATGCGCCGTTCGCCAGAAACATGCCTGCCATGGTCACGGAGAGTAACGCACCGAAACCGGCTCTTTGGAGTTCGATGGATGGGAACGTTTCCGGTGTTGTTGGTGTGAATGATCTCACAGCGCCAAAATAATTCGATGAAGAACCTGCTGCAATATCGAACTACCAACGTTCCCGCGCGCTCGCCTATTTGATTTCGAGCCGTTCCGCCACACGCAACATCACCGGGCCGAGCAACCCGGTCGGCTGAAGCGCCGCGTTCTTCCCCAGCATGTCCTTCGCGAGAAACGTCTGCCGCTTCTCCGCCGATAACGCGCGGTCACCGAGCAGCCGGTTGTTCCACGTGTTGACAACTTCGATCTCCAGTTCGTTGCGGCCCGGCCTGAGCGCGTCCGTGACTTCCAATTGCCACGGAGCGGTCCAGAGAGCGCCGAGCGTCCGCCCGTTCAATCGTACTGTCGCAAGACCGTGAACCGTCCCCAAATCGAGAAATAGTCGTGAGTGGTGAGTGGTGAGTGGTGAGTCGAACGACTTCCGGTAGATTGCGACGCCAGAGTAGTGGCGAATTGCTTCTTCGGGGCGCGTCGTCCAGTCGGCGAGTTTCTCAAACGCAACCTTCTCCGCGCCGTACTGCACGTCCCACGGCCCGGTTATTTCCTGCGGCGCTGCCACGGAGGCGACGTTGAGTGTGCGCGTCGTGCCGTTGGCGGTCTTGAGTTCGTAGCGTCCGGGTTGCCAGACCAAAGCCTCTTCGCGCGTCAATTCAATTGCGTTCACGCTTGCGGGTGCCCTCATCAAGGCAACAATCTCAGCCTCGCTCAGCGCGCGTGCCACGACCGTGAAGTCTCTCCTCTCGCCGCGAAACTTCGGGTCGGTTGCCGACGGCGCAAGGGCGATGCGACCGCTTTTCAGGCCGCGATGAACAAACTGACCATTGACATAGAGGTTCGGTTGGTTCTCCCGATAAACAACTGCCACGTGCGTCCAGTCGCGCACCGGCGCGGCGTGCACCAGCACCGGCGCAAAATAACTCGCGCCGTGCTCGAAGACGGCGACGCCGTTGCGCCCCACTGCCAATCCCGCGCCCGCGTGTCGGTCGCCGCCGTGCGCGGGGAAGATGACATCGTTGCGTGGTTCCTTCAATCCGCGAACACCGCTGTTTGTCTCCGGCAGCAACGTCGTTTCGGCGGCGGGCTTCACCCACAGCGCAAAGGTGAAATCACCGGGCTTCGACTTTGTCAGGACCGGCGGCGTCCACTTCGTGTCCAGCACCGTCTCCCCGTTGCGCGTCACCGAAACAATTCGATCCATCGTGGCGTTTTCCCGAAACACGACGAAGATCGAGCCGTGCGGGCCAAGCCGTAACGGCAAGCGCACGCTGTTGGCATCCGCGTCATACACGGCAGGACGCGTAATGCCGCCGGTCAAAGGGCACCACAATTCGGGCGCCTTATTGCCGACGCGGAAGACTGTCATCGTTACGATCTCTTTGGGCCGCGGATTCGCCACAAAGTAGATGTCGGCCTCTTTGCTGCGCCGATGCGTGAAGAGCAACTTCTTGCCACTCTGGAAATCCGGGGCAATGTCGAGCCGCGGCTCGGTGCGCAGTTCCGCTGCCAACCGACGAACTTCTTCGTCGCAGCGCGGATAGTTCTCCATGCTCGGCGAACGCGAGGGCGCTGGGCCGACAATCTTCGCGCCGGCTTTTGCGAGCGACACGATTTTCTTCAACACTTCTGGTCGCATCGTCGGCAGATCGGGCAATACCAACGCGCGGTAGGTGGTGCCATGCGGAAGCGTCAGCAAACCGTTTCTCACACTGAGCTTGTCGAGGATAACTTCGGCATTGATGTAATCGAAGTCGCAACCTGCCGGCACCTCCGGTTTGCGGATGCCGGTCATTTTGGGCGCGTCTTCGCCGATGAAATAAGCCACGTCGGCGACGCGCGTGCCTTGTTGCAGCAGCCAGCAACAACGCCGCAGATAATCCATCCACGCGCGGCTCGCCTCGAACCATGTGTTATGACGGTTGAACTCGGTGCCGAACCAAGCGTTGATGCCGGGCCGGCGGTCTTCCCACGGCTGGTGAATATAGACGTGAAGGACAAAGTGGTTGACGCCCTCGCAGAATGCCCAGTCCCCACGCGCCTTCAGTGAGGATGGCAGGCTCTGGAACGGCGGGCCGCCGGTGAACGCCTCAGCGGAGACGATCGGTTTGCCGTAGGTGTTGGCGCACGATGACGCGGCGCGCAATTCGATGCTGCCAAGATTCCCCGTTGCCCAGAACTCGCCGCCGATGCAGTCGGATTGGCCGCCGTATTGGAGGAACTCGCCCGGGAAACCCCAGTGACCGTAGTTTTCCAGCCAGAGTTGCAGCCCGTGCCGACGAGAGAGGTCGCGCAGGCCGCCGACGTAATCGGTGGCGATATGGTCGGCCACCAGTCGCCGCAGGTCCCAAAGAAAACGCTCTGATTGGTCCGCGCCGCCAACGACACGGCCCGTCAACACCGGCAACCACGGGAGCGGATCGTAGCCATAACGTTTGCGAAATGTCGCAGCGAATCCGTCTGTCCAGTTCTGCGATCCGGTTTCATAACTGTCGGCGACAACATGTTTGAACGCTCGCCGGTCGGATGCCGGCATTCGTTTCAGCAACTGGCCGATGAATGCGTCAAAATGAGCGCGCGCGGCAGCCCGGTTCATCTTGTCCACTTCAAGCCCCTTCCCTTCCGGCGAAGCGGGATGATTCTCCACCCCTGTCGGCGTCATGCCGGTTCGCAGGATCACCCATTCACCGGCAGGCGCGTCCCAGCGCAACGTGCCGTCGGCGGCAAGGCGCGACGTGAGATTGACCACCCGTTTCGGCGCAATGGCCGGCAGGTCGGATTCCGGAGGCGACGGCCAAAGGTAGCTGTCCCACATCGGCAACGGCGTCGGGTGCATTTTGCCAAGTTGCTTCTCGACAAACGACTCGACACGCGCCGCCGCAGAGAGAACGAGTTCGCCCGTCGCCGCGCCCTTCACGTTTGACAGGAGAAGACGGAAACGCTTCGCCGTCGTCGCGGGAAACGTCACCACGACCGGCCCGCGTGGCATTGGCCCGACAGTGATTTTCATGTTGGAGCGATCTAACACGAACGATTTGACGGACCGGAATTGTCCGTTGTCGTCGGCAGCCAACAACTCGCAGCGGGCAGACCAACCGTTCTCGCCGGGCGTGATCGCAAGGCTGCGCGCCGTCTGCCCCTGCGGCAGTGTGATCTCGACGGTCGCGTCCCCTTTCAGCGGAATTGTCGCCAGCGTGTCCGCGGCGTGTGGCGGCGCGGGGAACGCCAGCACAGCGACATCTTGGAATGGTTCCTTCGGCGCAGCGAGTTTTCCGTGAAACTTGGTCGGGCCGGTGATGCGCGTCTCCGACGAGACGAGGTAGCGCATTGCCTGCTCCGGCTTGATCCACGGTCCCCCGGATTGGCTCCACCCCGGACAATTGAATATGCCGATGTTGACGCCGGTGCGTTCGCCTTCGCGGATGGCGTGCTCGACCAGCGACCACCATTTCTCACTGAGCACCTTGACTTTGCCCGCGGGAATGTCATCAAGGAAGATGTTGCCGATAAGCGCCTCGCCGATGCCGACGCGCGCCATTGCTTCGAGATCGCGCGTGATGCCATCCTGGGAGATGTTGTCGCTGATCCAGTACCAGTAACACCACGGCTTCGTCTGTTCGGGCGGTTGACGAAAACCTTCCTCAAGATTCGCGGCGAAAGATGTCACTGCGACCGCGCTGAAGAGGGCGAGAAGAAATCTCATGCCTACTTTTCCGCCTTGAGCGCGATGTGCGCGTTCATCTTCCCCTTGTATTCGCCCTTCAGGTGGCCGTCAGAGTAGGTCATGTGGAATTTCGGCTTCTCGAAAATCATCTGTCCACCCTTCGACTGGCCGGCGATCACCCATGAGTTTGTCGTTTTCCCGTGGGCGACCTTCAGTTCCAACGTGTTGTTTTGGATGACGCCCCAAGCATGGCATTCGCCGCACTTCGGCGCGGCTTTCATCACCACGGCATTGGTCACGGTTTTGTCTTGCACTTCGTAGGGATCGAAGACGCCGATCAGGCGGATGGGGTTGGTGTCGGCGGCTGTCAGGATGCCGGCAGCGACAAGCGAAAGGATGGCGCAAACTGTTTTCATGGCTACACCCATTATATCAATTGTGTTCGTCCGACAACGAGAAATTTGTTAGACTGCGCCTCAAGGAAGGAGAACCCCATGTCTCGATGTGTGCTTGTTTGTTTGTGTCTGCTGGGAGTCGTGCTGCTCGGCGCGGAAAAGAACCCCGCCGCTAGCAAACTGGTTGGCACATGGAAACTGGTGGCCATTGAGGAGCGTGATGCCGACGGCAACCTCACCGTGCCCCTCGACTACGGCTCGGACCCTGTCGGTCTTTTGATGTATGATGCCACTGGCCACATGTCCGCGCAGGCGATGCGCCGAGGGCGACCGAAGCTGCCATCGGACGATGTTCATCTCGCGTCGCCCGAACAAGCCAAAGCAGCGTTCACGGGATACAACGGATATTTTGGCACCTATGAGGTGATTGAGCGTGAGGGCATTGTCGTTCATCATGTGGAAGGCAGCATGATTCCCAACTGGGAAGGAAGCGACCAACGACGAAAGTTCACTCTGGTCGGCGACAAGCTCATCTTGGAACCGCCGCCCATCCAGGCGGGCGGCACTACGCGTGTCCGTCGTCTAACGTGGCAACGTGTCCGATAGGATGGTTACTGGACCAAGCAAACCGGACGGGACAAGCGGGTCGGTCTTTTTCCAGAGCCGCCAACTGGTGAACGTATAGCGGCCCGCAGGGCTGGGTTTGCCTTCGAGCAGCCAAGCCGGCCATGACTTCAGAGTGCCATTCGGGTTGCGGTCGCTGTCTTCGGGCAACTGCTCGTCGCCAATCATTCGGTTGATCCACAAATTGACCACCTCGATTTCCAGATGGTTGTTCCCTTCGCAAACCGCATGGCTGATGTCCACGCGATAGGGCGGTTTCCACGCGATTCCGCAGTCCTTGCCGTTGACCTTCACTCGCGCCATCACTTCCACGCGACCGAGGTGGAGGTAGATTTTTGATTTTGGAGTTTGGAGTTTGGATGGGAACGTTGTGCGGTATATTGCCGTGCCGGAGTAATAGCGAATGGCGGGGTCGGCGTGCTGGCTCCAGTCTTCGAGTTTCGTGAACGTCACCGGCTTGGCCGGGCCGCCCCATTTCGGGTCGAAGGTGACCTGCCACGGGCTGGTGATTTCCTGGGCGACTTGCAGCTTCTGGCGGGGTCCGGCTTTCGTTCCAGTTTTTTCTGGAAGACGACGAACACAGAACCGCTAGGGTCGAGCGAAAGCGGAACACGAGTGACGCTGTCTTTTTGCTCAAATGGTGCCGCCTCAATGCGGCCAGTGTCCGGCCACCACAGTTCGGGTTGCTTGCCGCTGACACGGAACTCGCAAACGGCCTCGACTTCGCGCGGTTCGGGATTGGCGACGAAGTACACGTCGGTGTCGCCGATGTGTTTGTGGATGTACCGCAAGTTGGCCGACGACTTGAAATCCGGCGGCACGCCCATCTCCGCCAGCAAGCGGCTGGGAATGGCAATGTCGGGAATATCGTCCACCTCTTCGGGACCTTCTTCCACGTCGCCCCACGGAGCGATGCCGAGCGTTCCCAGTACCATCGTTGCGCACCAATCGCCGTCAGGGTTCTTGGCCGCTTCCCAACTCGCATCGGTGAGCACATCCTGCGTGCGTCCGTCCCGATACCGGATGCTGAGTGCGCCGATCAATCCGGCAGGATTCGGCGTCTCGGTGGTGTTCACGGCGGCGACAGTGATGACGTTGGCACCGGGTTTGAGGAGATGGCCGACACTCATCGCGTAACCGCGTTTGAAGTGCGCGCCGTTACCCGCCAACTGTCCGTTGACTCGGCACTCGAAGGTGTTATCGGCGGTCATCACCAATCGCGCTGAAGAAACGTCGCCGTCCACGTTAACGACGCGGCGGAAATATCGCGTGCCCGGCGGCGCACTGCGGGCCGGTTTGCCTTCCGGGAACCAAATCCATTTGGCTGCGGTGAACGCGCTCACGCTTTCGTAGGGCGGGTCTTGCTTCGGTTGCATCTCGCGCGGCCAGATCACCCGGCCCCGGCCGAAGGGACGATCAACAATTGCGGTAGTGGACGGTTGGAGTGCTGCAGCATTGGGGCTGTTTTGTCCACTCCTCCAATACTCCACTGCTCCATCACCCCATATTTCCATCGCCAACCGTCTGACTTCCTCGTCGCATCGCGGATAGTTTTCCAGACTCGGCGATTTCTTCGGCGGCATGCCGACGACGGTGGCGCCGGCTTTGACGAGGTCGCGAATCTTGCGCAGCAGTTTCGGCGTCATCGTCTCAACCTGCGGCAGCACGAGCATCCGGTAGCTCATACCGTCGGGCAGCACGAGCCGGCCGTTTTTCACCGCCATGCGCGTCAGCACCACTTCCGGCGGACAAAGATCGAAGTTGTGGCCGGGACGTTCAAAGCCGGTTTTTACCGGGGATTTCGCGCGTTGCGGCGACCGCTCCGGCGCGAGGAAACACAGGTCGGCCGCGAACAACCCTTGTTGAAGCAGATACTGGCAACGGGCCAGATATTCGTGCCAGGGACGCGACATCTCCCACCACGTTTGCGTGCGCTCGTAGTGCAGTCCCCACGGTCCCATGCTCATGCCGGGTGCGCGATCGGGATTCGTCCACGGTTGAAGCGCGTAGCGGTGAAACACGAACCGATTGACTCCCTGACAAAAGGCCCAATCCCCGAGCGCCTTGATGTTTGCCGGGTGCCCTTGCCACTTCTCCTCATTGGTCGCCGTGAACGCTTCCGCCCCCAGAATCCGCCGGCCATAGACGTGAGCCGCTGACGCCATCTCCACCGAACTGTAACGATGTCCAGCGCCCGGAATGTTCCGCGTCCAAGACCAGAACTCCGACATCGGTTCGTCGGCCCGGCCCGCGTACGTGAGGTCGTCACACGGCGGCGTGTCGTAGGCTTCGATGGAGAGCCGCATCCCGTGGCGGTGCGCCAGTGTGCGGAAATGGCCGGCGTAATTCTCGCAGAGCAAATCACTGACCGTCTGCCGCACATCCCAGAGAAACCGTTCCGAGATTTCGATGCTGTCCACCACGCGCCCCGTCATGACCGGCAACAACGGCAGCGGATCGTAACCGCGCAATCGCCGGAACTCTTCGCGGAATCGCGGCGTCCAGTTCTGTGAACCGACCTCCCAACTGTCAATGTGCGTCGAGACCAGCGTGCGTTTCTCGCCGACGAGCCGCTTATTGTCCGCGATGAGTTTGCCCATCAGATTGTTGAAGTGGAATTCCACCGCAGCCTTGCTGAGCTTGTCGCACTCCAACCCGCGTCCCGATTCCGGCGCGGGATGATTGTCCTTGCCGGTCGTCGTGTACCCCATGCGCAACAACGTCCAGTTGCCGGCAGGCACGTCCCAGATCAGCCGCCCATCTCTGGCGAGTCTGTGAGTCAGATTCACAATGCGCTCGCGCGGGATGGCCGCATCGGTCGCGGGGAACGTCGTGCGCAGCGGCACTTCTTCGCGCACCGCCGCGGCCTTGCCGCGAATGTGCGGGATCACGTAGTTCGTTGCCGGCGTCGGATAAGCAAATACGGCGATGTCGCGGTAAAACTCCTTGTTGGCTTTCGGTTGCGGCAACGTCCCCTCGAACCGAACCGGCCCGGTGACCTGCATTTCCGACCAAACCACCACCTGCATGGAAAGCTCCGGTGTGATCCACGGTCCGCCGCTGCCGCACCAGCCGGCGTCGTTGTTCATGTTCACCTGCAAGCCGAGCCGATTGGCTTCCGTGCAGATGTGCTTGAACAGCTCGCGCCACAAGGGTCCTGCGAAATCCGCCGGGCCTTTCGGAGCGCCCTGATCCACCTCCATGTACAGCACGCCGCCAATGCCGACGCGGGCCATCGCTTCGAGGTCGGCGGTGATGCCTTCTTTCGTCAGGTTGCCGCTGAGGGGGAACCAATACACCCACGGACGAGCCGAGGGCGGCGGCGCGGCAAAGTTTTTCTCCAGCTCATCCGCTGCCGAAACGCTCATCGCAACCGCTGCGACGAAAGCCATGCAACCGTTTTTCATCGGAGGTAATGCGACGGGAATCGCCACGGCGGACGATACCGCGGGATGGCCATTCTGGCGGCTTCGCTGTCGCCGACGATTTTTTCGGTGGCGGGATCGAACTTGATGGAGCGGCCAAGTTTCAGCGAAAGCAAACTCAACACAATCGGCACGTCCACACGACAGTGATATTGCGGGTTGCAACTGGGTTGCTGCCGAGATTTGATGCAGTCCAGCCACTCGCGCTCGTGACCGGGCGAGGACGGGATCGGGTTCTCGACCGGTTGGAGGTCTTTGTAGTAGTAGAGAGCGCGTCCGGTGAAGTCTTTCGACTGTTTTTTGGCGATGGCTTCCGGAAGCATGAACTCGTTCATCGCCTTGCCTTCGGGAATGATCCGATGCTCTACGTAGTCGGAATACATCGTGCCGTTGACTCCGTGGAAATAGATGCCGAGACGGCGTCGCGGCACGGGGTTGCCGTGCAAGTCGAAACCGTAGCTATTGGTGAGCGACAACATCCAGGTCACTGTGCAATTCGGATACCGCCACAAGACTTCATGGTGATCGTAAGCGTCGCCGTCATCATTGATGATGAATCGGCCGCCCGAACTGCTGGTCTCGATGGGGAAACCGAGATCGAGCGCCCAAACGGGCAGGTCAATGATGTGCGGCGCCATGCCGGGCGTCCAGCCGCCGCTGTAGGCCATCCACGAACAGTGATAGTAGGAGCTTTTGGCCAGAATGGCGTTGTATGGAATCAGAGGGGCTGGCCCGCACCAGAAATTCCAGTCCAAGCCTTCGGGCACGACATGATCGGTCACGCGTCCGACGCCGTTTTCGCCCTGGTTCATCACGTTGAACGTGCGCACGACGCCGATCTTGCCGAGATAACCGGCTCGGATCAACTCCACGACCCGCCGGTAGTTCTCGCTGGCGTGCATCTGCGTGCCGACCTGGCAAATGCGATGGTGTTTTTTGACGGCGTTGCGGACCGCCAAGCTCTCGCCCAGATGCAACGTCATCGGTTTCTGGAGATACAAGTCCTTCTTGGCTTCGCAGGCGGCGATGGCCATCAGCGCGTGCCAATGCGGCGGCGTGGCAATAATGACGGCATCCACATCTTTCGCCGCCAGCAACTCGCGGAAATCGGTGTAGATTTTGCAGGTGTCTTTGTGTTTGGCTGCGACCTCTTCCGCGCGTTTCTTCCAGACATCGCATGCGCCGGTCACAACCACGTCGGGATATTTCGCGCAATGGGCGAGATTGCCGCGTCCCATGCTGTTGCAGCCGATGAGGCCGATTTGGATTCGTTCGCTCGGCGGTGGTTTGTTTTCCCCGCCGATCGCGCTGGCCGGGATGGTGTGCGGCGCGGCCAAACCGATTGCGCCGAGAGCTGCGGTCTCTTGAAGGAAGCGACGGCGGCTGACAGGCGATGTTGTGTTCATGGGAAACCTCGGGGGTTCGGTGGCATTCTAGGTGGACCCCATCACCGGTCAATCCCAAAACCCGCGACAATGCCATCGCGCGCGATGTCCGCCAGCGACCTAAAACTTGCGCGGGGCGATCATCAGGAGTTCCATGGCCTCGGCGAGTTGTCGGGGATCACAAGCGATTTTCACGTAGGAATGACGCCCGGAAGGATCGGCTTCCCACGAGGTCAGCCCGTTGGCATCCACACGCACTCGGCCGCCGCTGACGACCTGCCAGTACTGCGGCTCCGCGCCGCGCACTGCGAACAACGCCGCCGCCTGGTCGTAGCTCGGCTGGCCGCCTTCGATGGAAGGACGCTGTTGGTAGCGTCGCAATTCATAAGCGCGTCGAACCGGATGGGCCGGGGGCGTCTGCTTCAATCGCGCCCCCGTGATGAGCGCGCTGCCCACCTCAAAACCGACCCAGACGATTTCGCCGGGCCACTGCGCAGCGACGGTCTGCGCGGCTTCGATGTGAGCGGCAATGTTCGTCTCCGGTTTCTTCGAGGAAGGAAATTCGCCGCCCATGATGACCAGTCGGCGCACTTTGGCGCGCACCAGCTCCGGTTGTTTGCGGCACAACTCCGCCAGATTCGATAGCGCTCCGATGCTGCAAATGGTCACGCTGCCATCCGGTTGGGCGGCGAGCACGCGGCGATACACCTCCAGCGCGTCGGGCGCTTTGTCGTCCGGCCCGATGTCATTGGGGAACTCGTCGCGCAATGCGGCGGCATACGGGCTGGTGCGCTGCAACGCGGTGGGACCTTGTTTGTCGGTGCCGATGGGAATATCTGGTCTGCCGTAGTAGGTGTTGATGGCGTCCACGGCAGCGGCGGAGGCGTTGGACCAATCTTTGCGGTTGGTGACGGTGGCGAGCAATTCGCACTCGCCCTGATCGGCCAGCGCATGGAGCAGCGCCAGCGCCCCGGCGTCGTCGGCATCGCCCGACATGTCGGTGTCCAAAATCAATCGGACCGGCGGCGCGGTTGGCAGCCATCGCGCATACACGTAGTAAGCGCCGGCGATCTCCTTGCCATCGGGACCGAAAAACGTTGTCTGCATGGTGGTGCGGCCAGCGGGCAATGTGACGGCGAATCGAGCCGTTTCATCTGTGGGCGACACCGCCGTTTCCCAGATGTTGGTGCCAATCCAGAGGCGGGCCTTCGTCACCGTCCATTCCGGCCCGGCGACGAGGAGGCCGTCGGTCACTTTGGTGGCGGGCACGGAATCGCAAAGCCGCAAACCGGCCTCCGCCGGAAACCGGCTGAGTTCAAACGTGTAGCGACCCGCGCGCTTGACCTCTAGGTGCCAGTAGCTGTTTTTGCGGTCGCCACGGCGCACCTGCGCCTGTTGATCGAGGAACACATCGGCCCATTCACAGGCGGTGAGCATGACGGGATTTTGGGCGTCGCTGCCGATCACGCAGGGTTGAAACTGGCGGCAGGCGTCTTTGACACTTTCCCACCAGCGATCGAGATGAGCGCGCATGGCGGCGGCGACATCCCGGTGCAGGGCAATGACGTTGCGTTCCTGCATCGGATCGGAGGCGAGATTGTAGAGTTCGCGGTCTTCCAGCAGCCGCCAACGTTTCCAGAGCACCGCAGCGCCTTCGCGGCGCGGGATCGAGGGGCTGTTCGTCGTCGGTTGGGTGAGACTGCCAGGCAGGCGACTGTAGTTGATGACCAACATCCGATCCTCCGGCACGGTGGCCTGTCCGCGCAGGACGGGAGCAAGGCTGATGCCGTCAAAACGCGCCTCTCTGGGTGCCGCCACGCCACAGAGGTCCAACAGTGTGGGGAGCAAATCCTGCACGCAGGTTAGTCCGTCCACGTCCGAGGGCGGTCGCAGTGCGCCAGCGGGCCAGCGCACGAAACACGGGACGCGATGGCCGCCTTCCCACAGGGTGGCCTTGCCGCCTTTCATGCCGGCGTTGAAGTAGCGGGGGCCGAAGGTGCTGCCGTTGTCGGTGAGGAAAACCAGGATGGTATTGTCGCGGAGGCCGGTTTCGCGGAGAAACGCCTCCAGGCGTCCGAAGTTTTCGTCAATGTTGGCGATCATCGCGAGGTAGCGTGTCAATTGTTCGCGCAATCCCTTGCTGAGCTTCGGCAGAGCCGCTTGCGCCATGAGCGCCTCGATCTCTTCTCGGTATTGAGCAGGCACAAAATGCGGCGCGTGCGGTGCGGCCGTGGCCAGGTAACAGAAAAACGGTTTGCCGGTTTTCGCCTGCGTGCGCATCCAGCGGACGGCTTCGCGGAAAAACACATCGGTGGTGTAGCCGTTGTAAGCTCGCCGCTGGCCGTTGTGAATGTAGGTGTCATCAAAGTAATCATTGTTCCACATATCGGGAACCGACCCGATATGGGAGGAGGGAAACCACAGCGTCTCATGGAAACCACGGTCTTCGGGCCGATACGGATAGGCATCCCCCAAATGCCATTTCCCAAACAACCCCGTGTGGTAGCCGGCCTCTGCGAAAATCTGCGGCATCGTCGGCAGATCGCGCCGCAACAACGTTCGTCCGCTGCTGACGTTCATCGCCCCGTTGCGAAACGCGTCCAGCCCCGTCATCAATTGCCCGCGGGTCGGCGTGCACATCGGAGCGACGTGGAAATCTGTCAGCCGAATGCTTTCGTCGTGCAGTTTGTCGAGGTGGGGCGTTTTCAGAATGGGATTTCCGTGGCAGGACAACTCGCCGTAGCCTTGGTCGTCGGTGAGGAGCACGATCACGTTGGGGCGCGGTGCGGCAGAAAACGCCGCCACAGGCAGCGCCAGCAGCAATGCGATCAGGCGTTTCCCGATTTTCATTTGTCGCGGCACGCTTCGGCTCAGAGAATTTCCTCACGAGCCGCATCCCAGCGGACCGGCCGTTTCTGGCGGTAGGACTCCACCGACATCAAAAACGTGGCGCACTCGATAAACGCCTCGTCTATGTCGCACTTCGGTTTGCCGCGGGTGCGAACACACTGGAAGAAATCCTCCAGATGATTCGGCTGCTGCGGCGTTTTCCCGCGCACGTAGCGTTTCGGGAGGTCTTTTCGCTCATTGAACCGCGCGGGAATGATGCTGAAATCGGTCACATCGTGCGCGATGCCGTCAAACCGCAGCGTGGCCTCCTTGCCGCAGAGTTCGACCGGCTGGGTCGTGGTCGCGTTCATGCTGCCGCTGAAGGTGACCGTGCGACCGAGTTGGGTGAACTCGTAGATCGCATTCCATGTGTCCGGCACCTCGCGATCGTCTTTGAGCAGCGCGTTGATTCCGGTGCAATAACAGGTGTCGGGAATCCCGTGGCCGAGCAAATACTGCACGAAATCCAGTTCGTGCGAGAGCAGATCGCCCGCCTGTCCCGTGCCGTAACGCCAGTAACATCGCCAGTGCCAGAAATGACGCTCGTTGAACGGCTCCGGTTTTGTATCGCCGAGCCATAACGGCCAGTGCAGTTGCTTCTCCACCTGAGCCGGATCGGGCCGTTCCCAATGATTGTAGTAACCGTACCAACGCCAGATGGGATGCGCGGGATCATTGTTGCCGAAGCGGCCGGTTCGCACCAGCGTAACCGGCCCCAAAATCCCCTGCGCGATCAGCTCCTTCGCCTGCAACGCGCAGGTGGCCTGACGCGCCTGATGACCGAGCTGAAACACCACTTTGTTCTTTTTCACGGCAGCGCGCATCAGTTTCGCCTCGCGCAGCGTTCGGGCCAATCCCTTCTCGCAATACATGTCTTTGCCTGCCCGCGCCGCGTCGAGCACCATCCGACAATGCCAGTGGTCGGGCGTGCCAATCACCACGGCATCCACGTTCTTGTCGGCCAACAGCTCGCGGTAATCCACATACGCCCTCACATCGGGGTTCTTGCTGCGCTCAATCCCCTTCTGCCGGTGCGGTCCGTACACGTCGCAGACAGCTACAACCTTCACGCCGTCGCAGTTGACGACGCCATTGATAAGGTCGCCGCCGCGCGTGCCCAAACCGATACAGCCGACCCCAATCACACTGTTCGGCGATTTTGCACTGAGCACCGACGGAAACCCCGCGACCGCTGCCGCCGCTGTCGCGCCCAGAAATTCACGACGAGTCATTCCGTTCATGGTTGCTGCTCCAGGTTAGAACCCAAACACCAACGCCAACACACCGGCCAGCGTCAACACCATCGGCACGGCGAACACCTTGCTCCAGTTGAACTTCCCGTCCGCCGAGAACTTGTCCATCACCATGCCCGCCAGAGGCGTGCCGAGGAACATGCCGATCCCAACCGTGACCAGAATGATCAATGATTGCGCCGAGCTGACAATCTCCGGCGGAGCGACTTTGCGGACATACATCTGACCGGCAATGATGAAAAACACATACGCCAACCCGTGAAAGACCTGCGCCGCCACCACCACCGCTTTCGGCAGTTTCAGCATGTAAATCAGATACAGCACCATCCAGCAGGCCGCGCCGAGCGTGATCGTCCACTTCGGACCGAGCACCTTCTCATCAAAAAACCACACCAGCAGAAACAACGTCGCCAACGCCTGAGCCGCCTGCGCAATGCCCATGGCGCCAGGAATGTTTTTGCTGGACACGCCGAGGTCCGTCAGGAATCGCGCCGTGCCGAGGAAGTAAAACTGCATCATGCCGGCCACGACCAGCGAGGTGATGATAAAGACCGCGAACTTCGGGTCCGACATCAATCCGAACGCCTGCGCCACGGGCGAACCGCTTGCCCCACCCTTCGGCGGCGTCGCCGGTTGCAGCAGGCAGACCACCGTCATCGCAACTGAGAGCAACGCGGCAAACTTCAGGCAATCGCTGCCGTCGCCCTCGGACTTGCGGAGGTTGCGCCAGCCGGTGAGCGCCATTCCGATCAGCGACCATGCCACCGGCGCCCAGATGAAAATGCCGCTCGCCTGCTTGTCCGGATCGGTCAGATGACTGAACATCAGCGCGTTGACCAGCGGGATGGTCGCCGCGTACAACATTGAGTAGGCCAGCATCACAAAAAACATCGGCACAAACTTCCTCACCTTTGCCGCCACAAACAGCAACAGGATGCCGATCCCGTGGCAAAACGCGAGGATGTAACGGGTGTCGAGATACTTGTCGGCGAGCCAACCGCCGAACAGCGGGGAGATCATACTGGCCAGTGGCAGCGTCGCGTAAATCCAACTGGTTTGTTTACCGGTCATCTGAAGCGGGCCGAGCAATCGCGCTGCCAACACCGGCATCCACGCGCCCCACACTGCATACTCCAGAAACATCAACGCGCTCAGTCGCAGATACAGTGCCGTGCTCATCGTGTCGTCTCCTTCTGGGGTTGGTTGGCGGCCAGTGTAGGCGCTTCCCCCATCAAGTCAACACCGATTCTTTCTGCAACTCTCCTTCTTCGAGCGAATGGGGTATTCCGCCATCTGGGTGGGAGGCCGCCTCACCTGACGCGGGGTCGTTCCGTACGAATTCGCCAAGTGAAATCGCGCGGCCTACACGGAAAACTTGCGCACCGAAAGTACCCGCGCGTTTACCGGGTGCCCGTGGACGCGACCGCATCGAGCACGAGCACTTCGAACGGCTTCAACGTCAACTGCACCGGTCGGCCCGCCGTTGCCGTCATCGCCGGTTTGTGGGCGTCCTCTGCCCACGGGCTTCTAAGAACGTACTGCTTTGGAGCGCCCTCCGGTAGCTCGAAGGCGGTTTGCAAATCCAACTCGAATTCCCGAAGCCGGTCGTCGGGGTTGCGCAGCATCACGACGCCTTTGCGCGGTGACCACGAAGCGTAGCCGTACACCTCCAGTTGGGACGGATCGCCGCCGATCCAGTGCGTGTCCGCCAGCACGTCGGCGTTGGCGCGCGCCCATTTTGCCGCCTCGGCAAGCACAGCCCAGTCGTCGGCAGTCAACTTGCCGGGTTGAATGTAAAGCTCCTGCAAACAGGTGCCGCTGCCAAAAAACGCGCGCACATCATCCTTGAAACCGGCGGAATTGAACGTCGGATCGCCCGCCAGACCGTGACGCGAATAGGCTACTCCCTGCGTCATGAGCGAACTGAGCGGAAACAACGGGCCTTTGCCGACAATGTTTCGATAGACTTCCTGGTCGCGGTAGGTCAACCACTGTTGTTGGTTGCTCCCTTTCCCCGCGTGTCCCATGTCGCGTCCCTGCCGCCAAATCGAGTCCGCGAACCGCAACCAGAATGGCGACGGCCATGAGCCGGTGGTCAGGTTGATGAAGAGGTTCGGATCCTCGCGGCGCAGTTCCAACATCAACCGCCGCATGGCCTCCGTGTCGCGCCAGTAATCCGCTGCGCCGCTGGCCATCGTGCCGGCGGCAATTCCGTCGAATTTGAAATGATTGACGCCGTAGCGTCGGATCATGCCGACACACGTTTGCTTGAAGGCGGCGTAATATTTCGGTCCGGCCAGCGAAAAACCGGCGGCATTGATTTCGTAGCCCTGCGCGGCGCCGTATTGCAACCGCCGTTTCTTCCACTCGCCATAACCCCCAAAGGGCGAAAGCCAGACGCCCAACCGAGTGCGGTATTTTCGACAGGCTGCCGCCAGCGGCGCGAACCCGTTGGGGAATCCCTCGTTGAACTGCCACAGCGTCTTCGGGTCGTCCCAACCGTCGTCGAACAACATCCCATCCATGACCACGCGGTGTGGTCGGATGAACCGCTCGCCGAACAGACGGATGGCCTCCAGCGAAGTCGCTTCGTTGAACAGTGCCCCGGGCCACGAGATGTCGTACCAGGAGTTGTAATGCAGATACGGCCGATACGGATGCGCGCGCTCGCGTTCCAGATAGCAGAGAAACGCGCGCCGCATTTGTCCCGGCGGAGCGACGCCGACGACGAAACTGCTCGAAGCCGTTTCCCCCTTGTGCAACGGCGCATGACGCGGCAGACGGAACGAAATGCGGCCCGCCACGGCCTGTGCGTGCGGGTCTTCGCAGCCAAAGAAAAAGTTTCCTGCCACCACCGGCGATCCATCGGTGCGACCGGCGATTGTGGCACCGGCATGCGCTTCGTCCAACCACACGATTTCTTTCAGCTCGCAATCTCCAGCCGTCGGACTCAATTCAATTTCCTGTCGAACGTAATTGGCGTTCTCAAGCAGGATGACTCGCCAAAGCACCCGCAGCCGTCCATCCGCCGTGCGCAACGCTGTTTCGACCTGCCGACCGTTCATCCGCTCCGCCCGTCTCGCGGCTTTCGGGTTGGATCGCACAGGCCTTGCGCGCGGAGCGCCATCGGCCATCAAATTCGACGCCGCACAGCGACGCCCGTCGGCAAACACAATTTCAAACAGTTCGCCGCGCAGGGAGAGCTGTTCGCCGGTTTGCACGTTCCGCAACTGCGATGGCCGCAGTCCCCGCTGATCCAGCGTCCATGATGCCGCGAGAGCACCGTTGGTGATGCTCATCTGGCCGGCCCGACCATCCATCCACCTTCTGCCCGGCGCAGGACCGGCATAATCCACGGCAAGACAAGCGGTCCCCGTCGCAACCGCCAGCACCGCCAACAGATTGGCGCGATGACCTGCGTGCTGAGCGGTGGCATTCATCCCGTCGCTGCCCGCTCGAACCTCACTTCCGGAGGTGTTTCTCGAAAAACTGTCGCACGGCTTCCAAAAGGGCGGCTGAGTCCGGCACGGCTGGCGGCTCGCCGGCGGGCGCCGACATGTTGTGTCCACCGCCTTTCACCACGATCAGTTCGACCGGCACGCCCGCCTTTTTCAAGGCCGCCGCCAGTTTCTCGGAGTGCCCCAGCGGAACGGTCTTGTCCTTGTCGCCATGCACAATGAGAAACGGCGGCGCGCCCGCTTTGACATGTGTGATCGGGCTACCTTGCCTCCACAATGCAGGATTCTCCTTGAACGGCACGCCAAACAAACCGAGCAACGCCGGCGCATCCTGATCGTCGCTGGCGCCTTGAACTCCTCCGCTGCCTGTGGTCATGTCCGCCGGGCCGCAGTAGTCCACCACCGCCTGCACGCGGCTGCTCACACCTTCGAAACCGCCTTTGCCTTCAAACTGCGGGTCATCCATGGTGCCGAGACAGGCCACGAGATGACCGCCGGCGCTCGAACCCCAACAACCGATGCGGTCCGGGTTGACGTTGTATTTGGCCGCGTTGGCGCGCAACCAACGCACTCCCAGTTTGCAGTCTTCAATCTGCGCCGGCCATTTCGCCTCGCCGCTGAGCCGATACTCGATGCTGGCGGTGAAAAAACCGTTCGTGGCCAGCCATTCGGCCCGGTTGTTCTTGTGCGAACCGCCGCTCCAACCGCCGCCGTGAATCCACAGCACCGCCGGCATCGGCGTGACGGGCGGATCCTTGGGACGCGCAATCTTCGCGTGCAACGTTCGTCCGCCTCCCGTGCCGATTTCCACCTCTTCAAGAATCTCGACGCCGGGCAGGATGCGCGCTTTCGGGGTTTGTTTTCGCGGTGCAGCCGCGGAACAGACCGCCGCGACCAGCAATAGCAGCAAACCAATGCGAGCCGCTTTCATGCGTCACAGTCAACCACAAGCCCGCAATCGGGGCAAGCTCTACTTGCGCCCACCCATACGGAACAGGAAATCGGGCTGCGCGCGCGGCGACGCGCCGATCGCAAGCAAGTTGCCGGGCCTGGGCAACCGGAACACGCGGCCTGGTACTTTGCCTTTCATTTTCGCGCCCACGTCTCGGCTCGGATTCTTGCCCATGTAGAACGGCTTGGTAATCGTCACCCGATGCACGGGCTTTCCCTCGCTGCCGTACTTATCCGATCCCATCATGAACGAACCAGCAGGGATGAAAACGAATTCCCTCTTCACTCCGCCGCCAGGATCAATAACCGCTGTGAGGTCGGTGACGCCGACCGTTGAGATTGCCAACTCGGTGAGCGCGCCCGCTTCGATCTTGTGGGAGTGTTTCCCATCAAACGCGGGGTTGCATTCCTTGCGCGCCACGCGCAACGCACGCCCAAACCACCACTGCAACTGCGGTAAACACATGCTGAGTTCTCATGGCGACCGCCTCCGATTTTTCTCCACAACCGAATCGCAAGCGATGAAAACCAATGGGGCAGCGCTGGGAACGCCGTCGCTTGCCTTCAGCGAATCCATCGGTCGGGCACATCGCTCGAAGACAAGGGGCGGAGCCGAAAGCGGTACGAGGCAGGCTGACAGGGGATGAGGAATTCTTTGTGCGGCCATGCGCCCCAACTGTCGTCGCCGCCAACGCCTTGTTGCGCGAGATCGAGATTCAATGTGACCTCTTCGCGGCGCGGCAATTGAAATGGATGTTTCGCGTTTTGCAGGTCGTCGGTTGTGTGATGCAGCGCATTGACGCTGAGCAACGGCATTCCAACAACCAGCAGCCCAACGCCTCGCCGGTTGGTGAGCGCGACCCAGCGGACATCCACTTTGTTGCCGCTTTCGCCCGGTTCCGTGTAATCGGCGCAAAATTGCTCGCGCACCGTGCCCCGATAGATGCCGACACGAGCATCTTTGCGGTCGGAGTAGGTCTCCTGCGGTCCCGGACCAAACCATGCTAGTTGGTCGAAGCCGCGAGGCAACATCATCTGCATTCCCAGTCGCGGCAACTTCGGCAAGCTGGCGTCGCCGGGCTGGAACTCGGCGTCCACGATGATGTCGCCATGGCCGAAAATGTGGTACGCTGTCTGCCAACGGGCGTTCACCGACGGCAACGAGAGCGCGACCGCGGCCAAAACCTTGTTCGGTGCGGTCTGTTCGAGGTTGAAAGCGGTGACAGTGGCGTTCTTGTGGGCGTCGCGCCAGATGCCCTGCGACTTGTGCATTTGGCGACCGCGGTCGTTGTCGGTGGGCGCGCGCCAGAAATCGGGCCGCAACGGGGCGTGGATCAACTCAACACCGTTGACGCGCCATGATTTCAGTGCGCCGGTTTGTTTGTCGAAGCTTACAACGAAGTTGCTGCCCGTCACGGTCGCGCCGCTGAGTTGGAGGGGCGGACCATCGTCGAGCCACGCTGTGGCGGGCGCGGAGTCGGGCAGCTTGAACTCGTCCCAAGCCAATTCGTGACCTTTTCTGGCCCAGAGCGTGTCGTGTTTGAGCGTGAAATTGACTTCGAGGTGGTATTCCGCGCCGGGCAGCGGCTGGAACGGTTTCACGGGAATGCTGATTTGTGTCGTGGCGCGTGGCGCGACGTCCAGTTCGGGGAGTCGTCCCTGCTGGATCGGTTTCCCGTTGCATTTCAGGCGCCAGTGGCCGACGGCGATGTCTTTGAGATTCGTGAAATCGTGCCAGTTTTTGATCTCGATTTTTCGGGCAGCGAGGTCAACGGCCTTACAATGGATGTATTGGTAGATGTGTTTGACTTCGAGCAGACCCGGATGCGGTTTGCGGTCCGGGCTGACGAGTCCGTTGCAGCAGAAGTTGTCGTCGCTCGGTGTCCCGGCCGGGCCGAAATCGCCGCCATACGCCCAAAGGGTGCGGTCCCCGCGCCCGACCTTTTCGAAGCGAGCCAGCGGCAGTGGCGCTTGTTTCTGGCGGAAGCCTTGATCAACCCAGTCCCAAACAAACGCGCCCTGCAGATGCGGTTTGTTGTAGATGAGTTTCCAATACGACCACATATCGCCGCTGCTGTTGCCCATGGCGTGAGCGTACTCGCAAAGGATGTAAGGACGGGTTTGCGGTTGGCTGGCGTAGTCGGCCAGTTGTTCCGGGTGCGCGTACATGGGGCAAACGATGTCGGTGTGCGCGCGTAGCTCGGCGCGTTCATATTGAACGGGTCGGCTCGGATCGCGCTGTTTGATCCAAGCGGAGGTGGCTTCAAAATTCGGGCCATCGCCGGCCTCGTTGCCGAGCGACCAGACGACGACGGACGGATGATTCTTGTCGCGCTCCACCATGCGGCGTGTGCGATCGAGGTGAGCGGCGCGCCAGTCGGGGTCTTTGGCGAGCGATTCCCTGCCATACCCCATGCCGTGGCTTTCGATGTTCGCCTCGTCAATGAGATACAGGCCGTAACGGTCGCAGAGGTCATACCACGCGGGCTGGTTGGGATAATGAGAGGTTCGAACGGCGTTGATGTTGTGCTGCTTCATCAGAACGATGTCTCGGATCATGCTCTCAACGGTGACCGCATGACCGCGATCGGGATCGTGTTCGTGACGATTGACGCCTTTGAAGAGGACACGCTGACCGTTGATCAGCAAGTCGCCGTTTTTGATCTCGACCTTGCGGAAGCCGACGTTGACCGGAATGACCTCGGTCACGTTGCCAGCCGTGTCTTTGGCGGTGAGAAGAAGTTTGTACAAATAGGGCGATTCCGCAGACCACAAACGCGGGTGCGCCACGCGAAGAGTGTTTTTGCCGGTGGCAACCACGCGGCCCCGGTCATCTTCGAGCGCGGCTTCCACGGTGCCCTTCCCGCTGAGTTCAGCAAGGATGGTGACGTTGCCGCTTGGATCGGCGTTCACCTCAACATCACGGATGTGGACGTGAGGCGTTGACCAGAGATAGACATCTCGAAAGATGCCGCTCAACCGCCAGAAATCCTGACACTCCAAGTACGAGCCATCGCTGTATCGGAAGTTCTCCACGGCGATCAGGTTTTTGCCGGGCTGGACGTAGCGGGTGATGTCGAACTCCACCGGCGTGCGGCTGTCCTTGCCAAAGCCGACCGGCTGGCCGTTGATCCAGAGGTAGAAGAAGGAGTTGACGCCATCGAATGTGAGGAAGATGCGCCGACCGATCCAGTCGCGGGGCAAATCAAAGGTCCGACGGTAACTGTTGACTGTGCCGTTCGGGTCGTCGTCGGGCGTCCGTGGCGGGGTCCAGGGTTTCGGCCACGGATAGGGGATGTTGACATAGATCGGGATGCCGTAGCCTTCCAGCTCGACGTTGGAGGGCACGGGAATTGTCCGCCACGAGCCATCGTCGTAACTGGTTTTCCAAAAGCCCGGCACGCGAGCCAACCGGTTTTTCGAGTAGTGGTATCTCCAGTAGCCATTGAGCGAGCGGTAGAACGGCGATTTCACGCGCTCGGCGTTGCAAACCGGGCCGATGCGTCGCGCCGTGGCAGCGTCGGGACAAATCACCATCGTGGCGTGCGGCGGTTCATTGTTGCGCCCCGTCAGTTTCGGAGTCTTCCAGTCCTCCAATGCGTAACCCGCGCTGGCCAGCATCAGAACGCAACCGGCAAAAGTGTGCGGTTTCATGATTCGCTCAGCAATTGCTTTCTGCCCCACTCAAGGAGGGCTTGTACACGCTCGCCCGTGGGTGCTTCGCAATAAATGCGCGTGATTGGTTCTGTCCCGCTGGCGCGAAACATCAGCCAGGAGTCGTCCTCGGCGATCAGCTTCATGCCGTCAAGTTCGTTCACTCGCGCCACGGGCACGCCGAGCAGATCGGCGGGCGGTTTCCGTTGGAGAAATCGCACAGGCAAATCGAGCCGCCTGTAGGCGCTGCGACCGAATTCCTTCTGCAACTCGGAGGCCAACCGGCTGAGCGGCTTGCCGCTCATTGCCAGCAACTCCAGCAAATACAACGCCGCCAACAACCCGTCGCGTTCGGGAACGTCTCCGCGAAACCCGAAGCTGCCGCTTTCCTCACCGGCCATGAGGACATCGTGCTCGCGCATTTTCTGGCACGCCCAACGAAAACCGATCGGCACTTCCGCCAGTTCCAGTCCGTGGGCGCGGCAGATGCGATCTATCAACACGGTGCTGTTGACTGCCCGCACCACCAGACCCGGCGCGGCGCGACGATTCCGAATCAGGTGCAACAACAACAGAGCGTGAACGATTTGGACCGATACGTAACGGCCGCGCTCATCCACCACGCCGAGCCGGTCGGCGTCGCCGTCGCTGGCCAGCCCGACATCGGCCCGATGACGTCGGACGGCCTCGCACAGCGGCTGCAAGTTCCGCTGAATCGGTTCCGGTGCCACACCGCCAAACAGCACGTCGCGATCGGCGCGTAGGGGAACGGCCTCGAGCAACTCCGCCAAGAAAGTTCCGGCGCTGCCGTGCATGGAATCGGCAACAACGCGAAGCCGGGCTTTGCGGATGCGAGGCAGGTCCACGTGACGGCAAATTGCTTCCCGATACGCAGGACGCGGGTCGTAGGAACGAATCCGCCGATCATCGCTGCGGATCGGAGAACGGTCGAGTTGCTGCTCGACGGCGTCGGTGATGGCGACATCGGCGCTGCCGCCGTAGTGCGCTTTGATTTTGTAGCCATTGAACTGCGGCGGGTTGTGGCTGGCCGTGATCATCACCCCGCCGCACAGTCGCTGGTGGCAAATGGCGTGCGCGATCGCCGGCGTGGGTACGGCTGTCGGCGGCAGATACGCGAGGATGCCGTTGGCGGAAAACACTTCCGCGACCCTTCGGGCGAAGCTCTCCGATTGAAACCGATTGTCATACCCCACGATGGCTTTTCGCGGCAGCGGTTGTGTCTTCCAGTAATCGGCCGTCGCCTGCGCCAAGCGCCGAACATTGTCAAACGTAAACTGGTCCGCGATGACACCCCGCCAACCGTCGGTGCCAAAACGAATCGGAGTTAGCGGGGTTGACATGCGTCGCGCAGTTCGCGGATGGCGGCGGCGAGGTCGAGGTTGGGGTGGCGAAACAGGGAATTGCCGGCAACCAGAATGTTGGCGCCCGCTTCGACCACGCGACGGCCGGTCTCGACGCCGATGCCGCCGTCCACCGAGATGTCGAGGCTGGCGGATTTCTCGCGGAGAAACCGCACCTTGTCAATGCCGCTCGGGATGAAGGATTGACCACCAAAACCGGGGTTGACCGTCATGACCAGAACCAAATCCACCAGATGGAGGTACGGAACAACGGCTTCCACCGGCGTCGGCGGATTGAGGGAGATGCCGGCGAGTTTGCCCCGACTCCGAATGTACGCCAGCGTTTTCGCAATATCGTATTCCGTCGGCTCCACGTGAACCGTCACGGCGTCGGCCCCGGCCTCGATGAAACGATCCACATAACGGTCCGGGCGGGTCATCATCAGATGAACATCCAGCGGCAGTTTCGTCGCTTTCCGCAACGCCGCAATGACGCCGGGACCAAATGTCAGGTTCGGGACGAAATGGCCGTCCATCACATCGCAATGCACCCAGTCGCCGCCGCTGTTTTCCACCCGCCGCGCCTCGGCGCTGAAGTTGCCAAAATCAGCCGAGAGGATGGACGGCGCGATGATTAGGGGACGGGTGGTTTTCACAGGGTTACTCATGATGGTGATGGTGTTCGGTGGCAAACGGCCCTCTGATCCCCCATCGTTGCTCGTACCAGTAGGTCAACACTCCCAGGACGACAACAGCCACCAGTAGCAACAGCAACGGCAGAAGCGCCCGTTTCATAAAACATCCACTTCATCCGCGCTGCCCCGTCTGCATTGTCGCCTGCCCTGCGGCGCGCGGCACGATCTTCAAATACTTGCGCCCCGCAAGCTCCAGCAACAAGGTGTAGCCCTCCAAGTCGGTGCCCGGAAAATGATTGAGAATCCGACGAACCATTCCGTGCTCCAACACCAATTGCACAAAATCCAATTCCCGCTGCGGAAGCTCCGCCAGCCGGCCCGGCAACGGCACCGCCAAGCTAACGGTCGCATCCAACGGAGGCAGTTGCCCGCCGAGATGGTTCAGTTCATCCATCTGTCGGGCACCTTCCAGCAGCAACGCATCCGTTGGTTCCGTGATGGGATTGGGAAACGGACGCGCATCTGATTTCTCCAGCTCGAAGGTGCCGCTGCTCCACCGCAACAAGCGATAAAGCGCCTTGTGCGGGTCCACTTCCTCTGCCGGCCCCAAACAGGCGTAGCGGATTTGCCCGTCCTCCAGAAAAATACGTCCTGTTTCCTGACCGCAGCGGAGCGCCAACTGCCCGCTCTTGTGCGTGGTGGACAACAACTGCAACACGTCCAACAGACCAATCTCCGTCAATGACCCGCGGAAGACCCCATGCGGCGCCGGAGCCGATAACGAGATGGTTTGCGACGCAGGTTTCGGCGCGGTGGGAACCGGCTCCGGGCCCGTAGGTTGGCTGGGCAACGGGCTGACCGGTTGCGCCGATTTCACCACGCGAAACACGCTGTTGCCAATCGAAACCAGGTCGCCCGGACGCAACACGGCCTGCGCCACTCGTTGTCCGTTGACCAACGTGCCGTTGCGGGAACCCCAATCCACCAGATTGATTTCTCCGCGAAACAGCGTGATTCCCGCATGACGGCGCGAAACGCTCTCGTCTTCAATGGCAATATCCGCGGTGCTGAGACGCCCGATCAACAGTTCTCGACCTTCGGGAAGCGGAAATTCCCGTCCTACTTGAGCCCCGGTGACCATGCGTAAGGCAAACTGTGGCATCGCAGTCGGTTGGTGCGAGAACGAGGCTGATATTGTATCGGAGAGTGGCAGCCCGGTCAAGGGAAGCAGGCGCATTGGCCAACCTATCGCTGGTTACGCGCCATTTTGTTGCAACATCCGTCGCAGTTCGCCGGAAAACTCCTTCATGTCCTCTTGCGTCGGTTTGCCCGAACCCAGTTCCGGCTCCAGTCCGAGGCGCCCCATCTCGTCAATGAACCAATGCGCCTTCGCACCGCTGGCGAATCGCACATAACCGCTGAGCATCGCGCCGGGCGGCGGCATCTGGTCCACGCTGATCGAGAGCTGACCGGCAGCCGGTGCGGCGGGTTTCGTCGGTGGCTGCGCGGGCGATTTGGGCGGCTCCTTTTCCGGCAGCTTGGCATCGGGCATTTCCGACAACAACAACCGCAGCTCCATGTAGGTGATCGAATCGTTCTTTTCTTTGCGAAGGTAATCCTGAATCTGAGACAGCGAATACCCCTCGGCCAGCAAAGTTCGGATGATTTGTTTGCGCTCGTCGTTTGTCATGGGGACACCTTACACGTTGCAGTCTGCCTTGTAAATGCTGCTTCGCCGCGAAGCGCCCGCCGCTGCGATCCGTCGGCTATTTCTTCTTCTTGGCGGCGCCTTGTTTCTTGTCCGTATTCCCTCCTTCGGGAGCCTGATAGGTGGCAGCATCCACTCGAGTCGCAGTTTTCCCATCGGAACTAACGACCGAGACTCTCATACCCTTTTGAACCTCTTCCAGCTTCGCGGGTTTCCCGTTCACAAAAACCTGTGTGAACTTCGTGACCGTGTACGTCAGGACGTTGCGCTCTTTCTGTCCAGTGCTGATCTGAATCGTCCAGTTGGCCGGGTCCACGCGCTCAACCAAAGCGGGTTTTGGAATTACGGCGGTCTTTGGTTCATCATGGTGGTCTCGCCTCTTGGCTGCCATCAGAGGGGGCGTTCCCACCATCGCCCCGATTACAAACGCCAAGATCATCCATTGTCGGTATCGCTTCATTGCAACCTCCTCTGAAAACGTTCGCCATTCATCATGGCTATTATCGGAGAATAGTGAACCGCCGCCCGGTGTCAAATCAAATCCCACATCCACGTCGATAACAAGTGATATGACCGCTGGGAATAACAAATGAAATGTCCGCTCAGGCGGGATAAGGACTTCCCCCTCAACCAAAGGAGGTCCGAGGGACGGATCTCCGACGCCTGCCGTGGAGCGAGCCATGAAAGTGCAACAAGTGATCCTCAAAGCGATCTGCGGACAATTACAATGGTGGCAGGCCGCCGAGATCCTCGGCGTCTCCTGCCGCACGACGCGCCGCTGGAAACACCGCTACCAACCGCGCGACTACGATGGGCGGTTCGACCGGCGTCGTCGCCGCCC
>Ga0272448_1000696_pt1 | contig 49755 bp, 38 predicted proteins | sample YNPCB0191_FD_202220 | JGI IMG/M metagenome (GOLD analysis project Ga0272448, IMG submission 202220) | Hot spring sediment microbial communities from Yellowstone National Park, WY, United States - YNP-CB-019-1 | ecosystem: Environmental > Aquatic > Thermal springs > Hot (42-90C) > Sediment... | reverse complement strand
GGCGTCCCGCCGATGGTGATAACCGGCATGACGGTCCCGGCGGGGCAGTCCGTAACGGTGAGTTACCTGGTGCGGGTGAACAGCCCGCTGCCCAACGGCACGGTCATCACCAACACGGCGGAGGTCTCGGCCGACAGGATTGAGCCGGTCTCGGCGACGGTTACGAACGTCGTCGCCAGCGACCACATCCTGGCGCTGAGCAAGACTGCATCGCCCAAGCCGGTACAGGCGGGCGACCTGCTGACCTACGCCATCGCCTACGAGGTCATCGGCGACGAGCCGGCGCCGCTGGCGGTCATCACCGACCGCGTGCCCGCGAACACCGAGTTCGTGAGCGCGAGCGGCGGCGTTACGCCGGTGGGCGGGGTGCTGGTGTGGAATCTGGGCACGCTGCCCGCGCCCGCGACCGGCGAGGTAACCTTCACGGTGCGGGTGAACACGCCGCTGCCGCGCGGCACGGCCATCGCCAATACCGCCTACTTCCGCGACCAGGACGGGCGTAGCGCCTCGGCCACCGACACCACGCTGGTGGCCAGCGATCACAGCCTGACGCTGGCGAAGTTGGACCTGGTGGATCCGGTGCAGGCGGGCGAACTGCTCACCTACACGCTGACGGTGGAGGCTACGGGCAACGAACCCGCGACCAACGTCATCGTCTCCGACGGCATCCCCGCCGGCACGACGTTCCACTCGGCCAGCGGCGGCGATTCCATTGAGTCGCCGCCCGTGGGCCAGCCTGGCATGGTGCGCTGGACGCTGAACACGGTGAACCCGGGCGAGCCGGCGGTGGTAACGTTGACCGTGCGGGTGGACCTGTCGGTGCCCAACGGCACCAGCATCCTCAACTGGGCCAGCGCCCTGGACGATCAGGGCAAGGGCGCGACAGCCTCGGCGTCCACCCTCGTGGAGAACACCGACGTGAGCATCGCCAAGACGGTGGAGCCGGCCACGGTCAAGTCGGGCGATGTCCTCACCTACACCATCGCCTACATGAACGCAGGGCCGGCCGCCGCGCTCAACGTGCGCATCACTGACACGCTGCCCTCGGGCCTGACGTTCGGCGGCGTGGTGCACGCGGAGCCCGGCGTGGTCGGGCCGTCGCAGGTGGGCCAGGACTTCATCTGGTCGGTGGGCACGCTGCCGGCGGGCGCCAGCGGCACGCTGGTGTTCACGGCGACGGTGAACCCGACCGGCGAGACCGAGCGCACGCTCACCAACGTGGCGGTCATCGGCACGAGCACCGCCGAGCGGAACTACGGTAACAACACCGCAACCGCCAGCAACACGCTGCGCCAGCAGATCAACGTGCGGGTGAACAAGCAGTCGTCGGCGGGCGGGTTGGTGCAGCCCGGCGCGGAGATTCAGTACACCGTAACGGTGGAGAACATCGGCGATGGCATCGTGTCGGGCCTGACGATTTCGGACACGGTGCCGGCCAACACGACCTTTGTGCCCGGCAGCATCACGCTGGATCCGCCCGGCGCGGGCACGCCTGGGTTCACGCCGCCCACGCTGGCGAGCAACGTGTCCATCCCGATGGGCGGGAGCGTAACGGTGCGCTATCGGGTGCGCGTGGCGGCCCCGCTGGCCAACAACACGCCCATCGTCAACACGGCGGAGGCCAGGGATGGCGGGCTGCCCGTGCCGGTGCAGGCGAGCATCACCGACCTGGTGCAGAGCAGCCACACGCTCAGCCTGCTGAAGTTGGACACGCCTGACCCGGTGCAGGCCGGCGGGCTTCTGACCTACACGGTGCAGTACCAGGTCATGGGGAACGAGCCTGCCAACGGCGTGGTGCTCACGGATACGCTGCCTGCCAACGTAGTGGTGCAGAGCATCAGCGGCGGCGGCGTGCAGAGCGGCAACCAGATTGCCTGGAACCTGGGCAACCTGGCGCCGCCCGCCACGGGTAGCGTGATCGTCGTGGTGCGGGTGAACTCGCCGCTGCCCAACGGCACGGTGCTGGTGAACCGCGCCACCATCGCCGACGCGCAGGGCGCTACGGCCAGCGCGACGGCGTCCACGACGGTGCAGAGCGCCCCGGCGTTCCGCGTCTCCAAGTTGGCGCCGGCGACGGTGCGGGCGGGCGACATCCTGACCTACACCATCGTCTTCACCAACACCGGCAACGCCTACGCCACGTCGGTGGTCATCACCGACCGCATCCCGGCACACACCGAATGGCATTCGGGCGGGCACTCGCACACGGCCACCGAGGTACGGTGGAACGTGGCCAGCCTGGCCCCGGGCATCACGGGCTACGCGGTCTTCTCGGTGCGGGTGCTGCCCGACACGCCGGTCGGCACCGTGATCCTGAACAGCGACTACGGCGTGCGGTCGGCGGAACTGCCCGCGGCTACGGGCGGGGCCCCGCTGGCGGTAACCGTGGCGCCGCCCACGGGCATCACGCTGGAGTACTTCCGGCTGCGGCGCGTGGGGCCTGCGGTGGAACTGGAATGGCGCACGGTCACCGAAATCAACAACCGCGGGTTCAACGTGTACCGCGGCACGACGGACAACTTTGAAGAGGCAACTCGCCTGAACGAACGGCTGATTCCGGGCCAGGGACGCGGCCTCGCGGGAGGCGCGACGTACACCTTCACCGACGCGGGCGTGGAGCCAGGCCACACGTACTACTACTGGCTGGAGGACATTGACCTGAACGGCAACGTCCAGACGCGCATGCTCCGCTCCATCGGCGTGTACACGTACATCCCGGACGAGGCCCGCAAGTACACGGCGCGGCTGCCGTTCGTGTGGCGCTAGCACAATAAGAACAGTCGGCGGGGGCGGCGGTATGTGAGGCTGTCCGCCCCCGCGGCTCATCCGGGGCTTGTTCTCATCGCGGCTCCCGACGGAGAGAGGCTCATGAATCGGAAGGTAGCACTGGGTTGCCTGGTGGCGGTGCTGTTGCTGTTGGGCGCGGTTACGGCGCAGGGGGCGCACCCCGAACCCAGCTGGGGGCAGGAGCCGATGCCCGAGGTGCGCCTGGTGTCGGGCGACGCCGAGACGATCGTGCTGGACATCCTGACGCCGCGCCCGACGGTGCGCGAGGTGCAGGTTGGGGGCGAGACCTGGCACGAGGTGCGGGTGGCCGGGCTTGCGACGGCCTCGGAGCCGGGCGCGCCGCAACTGCCCGTGCAAACGGTCATGCTGGGCATTCCGCCAGGGGCCACGTGGCAGGTGCAGTTGGAGAGCACCGACCGCGTGCTTCTGGAGGGGCCGTACCGCGTGGCGCCAGCGCCTTCGGTTCGCGTCGCGCGCGCTGGCCGGGCAGAGGACGGGGCGCTTGCCTACGAGGAGACGACGCTCCCCGATGCGCGCATCTACGGCGCTCCCACGTACTATCCCGCCGAGGTCGTGGAAGAGGCCGGCAGCGGCTATCTCCGCGACCAGCGGTTCCTATCCCTTCGCGTTTATCCTGTGCGGTATCATGGGGCCAGCGGGCAGTTGGAGTGGTACGCGCGGATGCGGGTGCGCGTGCGGCTGATGGGCGCAGACCTGGCGGCGTGCGACGGCGAGCAGGACGGCTACTTTGAGCCGGTGCTCCGCGCCACCATCCTCAACTACGAGCAGGCGAAAGCCTGGCGCTCCCGCGCGCCGTCCACCGTCGCGGCGCAGGCCGGGCCTATCTGCGGCGTCGGGCCGCAGTACAAGGTCATCGTGAACGCCGAGGGCCTGCACGAAATCACCTACGCCGACCTGGTGGGCGCGGGCTTCCCGGTCGCGTCGGTGGATCCGGCGCGGCTCACCATGTGCTTCATGGGCCAGGAAGTGGCCATCCAGGTCGTCGGGCAGGAAGACCACATCTTCAACCCGAGCGACCGCATCCTGTTCTACGCGGTTGTGCCGAGCAGCCGCTACACGAACACCAGCACGTATTGGCTGAGTTTCGGCGCGGCAGATGGCAAGCGCATGTCAACGAGAAGCGGTGCTGTGGACGCGGCCACGCCCTACGTGCCGACGCACGCGGTTACCGCCGTCGCCGAGCAGTCGCAGCGGTACGACAGCCTGTTCCCGTCGCCGAAGGGCGACCACTGGTTCTGGGACGACTTGAGTTGGCTGGATGTCGCGCCGTACACGCCGCGCTCCTACACGCTGCAAATCGCCGAGCCGCCCGCGGGCGTGGCCAATGCCGTGCTCCGCGTGGGGCTTCAGGGCTACGACGCGAACCTGCACGAACTGAACTTCACGTTCAACGGCGTGTCCCTGGGGAGCCGAACGTGGGCCGGGCCGGAATACCGGACGCTGTCCTTCCTCGTCCCGACAACGGCCCTGCGCCTGGGCGTCAACACGCTGACCCTGTCCAGCAAGGACCGGGGCGCGACGCCCGACGGCGTGTGGCTGGACTTCTTCAGCGTGGAGTATAGCGCGCGCAACGTGGCCGCCGACGGCCGGTCCCTCGCGTTCCGGGGGCAGGCGGGGCCGGCCCGCTACTGGATCACCGGCTTCGCCGAGGGGGATGTGTCGGTGTACGACGTTTCGGATCCGCGCAGCCCCGTGCAGATCACCGGCATCCCGACCGAGACGGTTCGTTGGGTGCGGCTGCCGTCGGTCTGGAAGCGGGGCGGCGCAAGCGCGGCGGAAGTCGGCGTCGCCGCGAGTGGGCAGGACGTATCGGCCCAGGCGACTGCGAACGTGTACGGCGTGGCGTTCCAGGGGAATGAGGCGTCGGCGCCGAGATACTGGGTGGGCGCGCCCGGCGCGGTGAGGCGGCCCCTGTCCATCACGGCCGATCCTGTTACGAACTGGCGCTCGCCAGCCCTGGGCGCGGACTACCTCATCCTTACCGACCCGTCCCTGGCGGCCGAGGCCAATCGCCTTGTGGCCTATCACCAGGACCAGGGACTTCAGCCGCTCGTCGTGTACGTGCAGGACATCTACGACGAGTTCAACTACGGCCAGGCGGATCCCGCCGCCATTCGCGCCTTCCTGCAGTACGCCTATGACCAGTGGAGCATGAGGCCGTCCTACGTGTTGCTCCTGGGCGACGGCAGTTACGACTTTCTGGACTACAAGGGCTTCGGCGCGAGGCAGATGGTTCCGCCGTTCCTGGCGCCGGTGGACAAGACCATGGGCGAGACGGCTACCGACCACCGGTATGTGGCCGTGCACGGCGACGACGTGCTCCCCGACATGTACATCGGCAGGCTGCCCGCCGCGACGCCGGCCCAGGCGAAGACGATGGTGGACAAGATTCTCCAGTACCCGACCGCGCCCGGGGCGGGCACGTGGGACAGGGAGATTATCCTGGTGTCGGACAAGCCCGACGCTCCCAACTACAACAACTTCATCCAGGCGTCCGACTCCATGTACGAGTGGCTGGGGAGCGCGGCCCCCGCCTACGCGCGGACCCGCGTGTACTACAACCCCGGCGTCAGCGGCGTGCCGTGGATTCACGGCACAATCGCGGCGGCCAGGACAGCCCTGTTCTCCGAGTTCAACCAGGGCGCGCTGTTCTGGAACTTCATGGGGCACGCCTCCGAGCACCAGTGGGTGGCCGACCGCCTGCTCCACGTGGACGATGTGCCGGCCCTGGCCAACGGCACGCGCCTGCCGGTGCTGCTGGAGATGACCTGCCAGACCGGGCAGTTCCACCTGCCCGTGGCCTCGCCCACCCAGGAATGCCTGGCCGAGCAGTTGATTCGCCACGCGGGCGGGGGCACCGTGGCCAGTTGGTCCTCCACCGGCTGGGGGATGGCGACGGGCCACGATGTCATGCAGCAGGGGTTCTACGATGCCGTGTTTGCGCAGGGGATTCGGCAGTTGGGCCCCGCGGTGGCTATTGGCACGGTTTGTGCATTCAACGCAGGGTACAGCGACCTGGTGGATACGTTCGTGCTGTTTGGCGACCCTGCGCTGTTCGTGCGTTAGCGAACGCCAGGGGGCAGGGGCGCGAAACCTGCCTCTCGGCGAGCGTAGAGATTGGCCCCAGGGTAGTGCCTTTAGGGAGGAAAAGGAGATGTGGATCATGAACCGGAATAAACTGGCTCTGGCGGGGCTTGTGCTGGTGGTGGGCCTGTTGGCGTTGGCCCTGGCGCCGGAAAGCCCGCCTGCGGGCACGGCGCTGGCGTTGGGGTTCACGTCCACGCCGACGTTCACGCCCGAGGCCCCGACGGCGACGCCGGTCCCGCCCACGGCGACGGCCACACCCGTGCCGCCCACGGCCACGGCGACGCCTGTCCCGCCGACGGCGACGGCCACGCCCGTGCCGACCATCGCGCCGCAGCCCACGCAGCCGCCCGCGCCGCAGCCGACGCAGCCGCCGGCTCCGCAACCGACCGCCACGCCGGTCGCCGCGCCGTCCAAGTCGGTGCCGAAGACCGGATCGGGCCTGTTGGGTGTCGCGGTGGCCGGGGCGCTGGCCGTGCTCCTGCTGGGCGCCCGGAAGGCCCGCACGCGCGGTATCCACGAATAACACGAATCCACGCGAATGAATACAGATGTAGGCCCGTGGGGCGGCTTCCCGCAGTCGGCGGAGGTGTGGGGGCAGGTGTGGGAACCTGCTATGGGCCTCTGTCTCGGTTCTAAAGTTTGCTGGTCTCGCCACGGGCCCAGGTGCGACGCACTTCCGAAAGTGCGTCGCACCTGGGCCGCCAGCACAAGTTCATAGGGCGGCTTCCCATAGCCGCCGGAGGGAGGGGGCAGGTGTGGGAACCTGCCCCCACGCGCGGTATCCACGAATAACACGAATCCACGCGAATGAAATAGATGTGGACACGTAGGGCGGCTTTCCACAGTCGGCGGAGGTGAGGGGCAGGTGTGGGAACCTGCCCCCACGCGCGGTATCCACGAATAACACGAATCTGCGCGAATGAAATAGATGCAGGCCCATAGGGCGGCTTCCCATAGTCGACGGAGGTGTGGGGCAGGTGTGGGAACCTGCTATGGGCCTCTGTCTCGGTTCTAAAGTTTGCTGGTCTCGCCACGGGCCCAGGTGCGACGCACTTCCGGAAGTGCGTCGCACCTGGGCCGCCAGCACAAGTTCATAGGGCGGCTTCCCATAGCCGCCGGAGGGAGGGGCAGGTGTGGGAACCTGCCCTCCTCGTTTCCACCGAAGAGGGCACTAGCGCCCTGTTGCCAGATTTGCGCGGTCGGTTCAAGTGTGCTATAATGCGGCCAGAAAGGGTTTGAGTTGAGCCATGAGCGTTAAGGAGGACAGCGTGCCGCTCACGAAGTCTGAGAAAGACAACATCATCCAGCAATATCACATGCATCCGGCCGACACCGGTTCGCCCGAGGTACAGATTGCGCTGTTGACCACTCGCATCAATCAGTTGATTGAGCACCTGAAGGTGCACAAGCACGACGAGCACTCCAGGCGAGGGCTGCTGAAACTGGTTGGGCAGAGGCGTCGCCACCTGGCCTATCTGAGCCGCAAGGACGTCAATCGCTATCGGGCGATTGTGGATCGGCTTGGCTTGCGCAAGTAGATGGCGTCGGTCATCTCTCTATACGTTTTGGCGAAACGAGTAGATGAGCACCACACAGCATCTACTCGTTTGACATTCTAGCGTAGGAGGTGTACAAAACTCCAAGCGAACAGACGGCTGAAACCCTGACAATATGATTTCACCCTGGGGCGGATGGTACAGGAATTGGGGAGTACCTCTCACTCGGTGGGGGATAGTCCCCAGTCCCTGACCTCCGTACCCAGGAAACTTACGGAGGTTAGAATTGAATACAGTACACAGATTTACAGCCAAGGTGGGCGAGCACGACATCATCGTGGAGACGGGATTGCTCGCCCAGCAAGCTGGCGGCGCGGTTACAGTGCGCTGCGGCGACACCATGGTCCTGGCGACGGCGACCGCATCCAAGGAGCCGCGCGAAGGCGTGGATTTCTTCCCCCTCACCGTGGACTATGAGGAGCGGCTCTACGCCGCAGGACGTATCCCCGGCGGGTTCTTCAAGCGAGAGGGCAAGCCCTCGGAAGAAGCCATTCTCCTGTGCCGATTGACGGATCGGCCGCTGCGCCCCTTGTTCCCCAAGGGGTTCCGCAACGACGTGCAGATCATCGTTACGGCCCTTTCCGCCGACCAGGAGAACTACCTGGACATCCTGTCCATCATCGGCGCGTCGGCGGCTCTCACCATTTCCGACATCCCCTTCCAGGGGCCGGTGGGCGCGGTGCGCGTGGGCTACATAGACGGCCGCTTCGTCTTCAACCCCACCGCCAGCGAGATGGCGAACAGCGAGATGGACTTGCGCCTGGCGGGCACCGCCGACGCGGTCCTCATGGTGGAAGCGGGGGCCGACGAAGTGCCCGAAAGCCTCATGCTGGACGCGATCCGCGCGGGCCACGAGGCCATGCAGGACGTGATTCGCATGCAGAACGAGATGGCCGCGGCCATCGGGAAGGCCAAGCGCGAGTTCACGCTGCACGTGGTGCCCGAGGAGACGCGCCAGTGGACGCTGGAGCAAATCGGCGACCGAATCCACCAGATTCTGACGGCGGGCCTGTCCAAGGAGGAGCGAAATACCGCCCTGGACAACCTGGCGGCCGAGTTGGTGGAGAAGGCGGGCGAGCAGTTCGTGGCCGACGACGTGAAAGAGGTGTTTGAGGAGACCCTGCGGGCCGCCATGCGCGCCCAGGTGCTGGACAAAGGCATCCGCGTGGACGGGCGTGGGCTGCGCGACATCCGCCCCATCTCGTGCCAGGTCGGCCTGCTGCCCCGCGCTCACGGGTCCGGGCTTTTCACGCGGGGCGAGACGCAGGTGCTCACCATCGCCACGCTGGGGACCAGCGCCGACGAGCAGATTCTGGACACGGTGGGAACCGTAGGGGCCAAGCGCTACATGCATCACTACAACTTCCCGCCCTACAGCACGGGCGAGGTGAAGCCGTTGCGCGGGCCTGGCCGCCGCGAGGTGGGCCATGGCGCGCTGGCCGAGCGGGCGTTGTTGCCCGTCATCCCGCCGCAAGAGAAGTTCCCCTACACCATCCGCCTGGTGTCCGAAGTCCTGTCGTCCAACGGCTCCACGTCCATGGCGTCGGTGTGCGGGAGCACGCTGGCGCTGATGGACACGGGCGTCCCCATCAAGGCCCCGGTCGCGGGCGTCGCCATGGGCCTCATCAAGGAGGGCGACCGCTACGCGGTCCTGACCGACATCCTGGGGATGGAAGATCACCTGGGCGACATGGACTTCAAAGTGGCCGGCACCCGCGAGGGCGTAACGGCCTTGCAGATGGACATCAAGGTCAAGGGCCTGGACTACAACATCCTGGATCAGGCCCTGCAGCAGGCGCACGAGGCGCGCATGTACATCCTGGACAAGATGCTGGAGGTCATTGACAAGCCTCGCAGCAGCCTGTCGCCTTTCGCGCCGCGCATCGTGATGGTGAAGATTCCGCAGGAGAAGATCGGCACCCTCATCGGCCCGGGCGGCAAGACCATACGCAGCATCCAGGAGCAGACCGGCGCCAAGATAGATGTGGAAGAGGACGGCACGGTGTACATCTCCGCGCTGGAAGGCCCCGGCGGTATGGAAGCCGAACGCATGGTTCGCGCCCTGACCGAGGAGGCTACCATCGGCAAAATCTACACCGGCAAGGTTGTCCGCACGACGGACTTCGGCGCCTTCGTGGAGATTCTGCCGGGGACCGACGGCCTGGTGCACATCTCGCAGTTGGCCGATTACCGCGTTCCCAGCGTGGAGGACGTGGTCAAGGTCGGCGACGAGATCATGGTGATGGTCATTGACATAGACAAAGACGGCAAGATCAAGTTGTCGCGGCAGGCCGTGCTGGAAGGCTGGACGGCGGAGGAAGCCAGGGCGCGCGACCGCAAGCCGAGCGGCGGCCCTAGGCCCGGCGGCGACCGGCCTCGTTCCGGCGGCGACCGCCGCGGAGGCAAACCCCCGCAGAGGCGGTAGGCCCATGGTGGAAGACGACGCCCCGCGATTGCCTGAATCGCCGACTGAACCGCCGCAGCCGCGCGCCGGGTCGGGCTGGCTCCGAGAGTTGCTGGAGACGGTCCTTCCCGCCGTGCTGCTGGCGCTGGTCATCAACCTGTTCCTGGCTCAGGCCACGCGGGTCTTCGGCCAGAGCATGGAGCCCAACCTGCACACCGACCAGCGCATCGTGGTGGAGAAACTGTCGTATCGGTTCCACCTGCCGCGGCGAGGGGATGTGGTGGTGCTCAAGTTGCCCCGCGACCCTTCCGAATTGCTCATCAAGCGCGTGATCGCGCTTCCGGGCGAGACGGTGGAAATCCGCGATGGCATGGTCTGGATAGACGGCCAGCCGCTGGACGAGCCTTACCTGACGCAGCCGACGGCGGGCCAGATGGCCCCGCTCACGGTGCCCGAAGGGCATGTGTTCGTCCTAGGCGACAACCGAGGCTACAGCAACGATTCGCGCGCCTTTGGGCCGGTGCCGCTGGAAAACATCCTGGGGCATGCCTGGCTTTCCTACTGGCCGCCCAATGCCATCGGGTTTGTGGACTAACGAGACGACCTCGCAGGCGCCCGCCCCCTCGGTGGGCGCCTGTGTTCATTCCGGTGCTTTCCCATGACCGAGCAGAGGTGGAGCGACAGAACGAAACAGTGGGTCGTGGCGGGGATCGTCATCCTCGCCGCTTTGGCGTTCTATCGGTTCCAGCGCATCCTGGGGCCGGTGGTGATGGCGCTCGTCCTCGCGTATGTCCTCAACCCCGCCGTGTCGTTTCTGCATCGGCGGCTCCGCTTTCCGCGCACCCTGGCGGCCCTGGTGGTTTTCGTCGTCCTGCTGGGGCTCATCGCCCTCGCGCCGATTCTGCTCATCCCCGCCCTGGTGGATCAGGTGCGCGAACTCAACCTCAACATCCAACAGGTGTTGGACTTCGCCGTTTCCATCCTCAAAGGCCCCATCGTCATCGGCGGCTTTCGCATTGACACGACGCAACTGTACAATCAGGTGTCCGCGTCGTTGCAGTCGCTGGTGTCGTCGTTGGCGTCGTCGTCGGTGAACCTGCTCTTGAGCATCGCGTCGGGCCTCGCATGGTTTGTGCTGGTGCTGGTGCTCGCGTTCTGGTTCGTGAAGGATGCGCCCTACATCCGCGAGAAGGTTATGGGGTTGGCCCCCGTGCGCTACCAGCGGGACATGCGGCTGCTCCTGGGCCAGGTGGTGCGCGTCTGGCAGGCGTTCTTCCAGGGGCAGTTGATCCTGTGCCTGGTGGTGGGCGTGGCCGTGGCGGTGGTCATGGCTATCGTCGGCCTGCCCTATGCGCTGCTGATGGGCCTCATCGCCGGCGTGTTGGAACTCATCCCCAACGTGGGGCCCACGCTCGCCGCCGTGCCGGCCATTGTGGTGGCGCTGTTGCGCGGGTCCAGTTATCTCCCGCTCACGCCGTTCTGGTTCGCCGTCCTTGTGGCGGGCCTGTACATCCTCATTCAGCAACTGGAGAACAATCTGCTGGTGCCGCGCATCATGGGCTATAGCCTGAACCTGCACCCGCTGGTGGTGCTGGTCGGCATCCTCATGGGCGCGAGCGTGGCGGGGGTGCTGGGCATCTTCCTCGCCGCGCCGACCCTGGCCACGCTGCGGGTTCTCGGGCAGTACGTGTACAAGAGGCTTCTGGACGAGGAGCCGTTTCCGGCGGAGGAGAAGCCCCCTGCCCCCCAACTCCCTATCGGGGCGCTGCGGCGGGATGATGTCCGAGCGGTGCTCTTTGACCTGGACGGCACGCTGATTGACAGCGACGACGCCGCCATCCACGCCTGGGCGCGACGGCTGAAGCCGGTGGCGTGGCTGTTCCGCGGCCGCAATCCGGAGCCGTTTCTCCGCCATGTGGTCATGAACGGCGAGGGGTGGGTCAACGGCGCGCTGACCTTGCTGGACCGCGTGGGGCTGGACGGCGTGGTGTTCGCCCTTCGGGATGCCCTGCGGGTGGTCTGGCGGGGCAAGCGCGGCGAGTTCCTGCCGGTGGAGGGAATCGGCCCGCTCCTTGAGCGCCTCAACGAGAAGTATCGCCTGGGCGTGGTAACTACCCGCAATCGGGATGCGGCGCACGCGTTCCTGCGCCAGATTGGCTTTGACGGGCGGTTTGAGGTCGTCATCGCCCGCGAAGATGTGCGACGGCTGAAGCCCCACCCGCAGCCCGTGCAGAAGGCCGCCGAGGCGTTGGGGCTTTCGCCCGCGCAGGTGGTGATGGTGGGCGACACCTCGCTGGATGTCCGTTCGGCTAAGGCGGCGGGCGCCCAGGCCGTGGGGGTGCTGTGCGGGCTGGGAATGCTGGACGACCTGAAGCACGCCGACCTGATCCTCGCCACGACCGCCGACCTGGCCCCGCACCTGCTGGGCGAAACGGGTGGGGAACCGCGAATGGACGCGAATCCGCGCGAATAGGCTTGAGGCGAAACGGGTGGGGAACCGCGAATGGACGCGAATCCGCGCGAATAGGCTTGAGGCGAAACGGGTGGGGAACCGCGAATGGACGCGAATCCGCGCGAATAGGCTCACGGGCGAAACCGACGGGGAACCGCGAATGGACGCGAATCCGCGCGAATGACCCCGCCCGACGCTGAACTGAACGGGCGAAGCCCTGCGGGCTGGCCACCAGATACGCAACCTTCGCCCCCATAGCGCGGCTTTAGCCCCGCGCGGCGATTCATCTCCACCCGCGTGGAGCAAATTGCCAATTTGCTCCACATCCCCTGCCCACGGCGAGGGGGAGGCCGACACGTGCGACGCACCTCCGAGGTGCGTCGCACGTTGTGCCCGCGGCCAGGGGGGAGGCCGAAGGCGCGGGGGTGAGGTGCGCCGCGCCAGCCATGGCCATCCACGAATAACACGAATCGGCACGAATGTAATAGCCCCGAAGGGGCTTTGCCCCCGTAGCGCGGGGGGTTTAGCCCCGCGCGGCGATTCATCCCCACCCGCGTGGAGCAAATTGCCAATTTGCTCCACATCCCCTGCCCACGGCGAAGGGGATGCCGACACGTGCGACGCACCTCCGAGGTGCGTCGCACGTTGTGCCCGCGGCCAGGGGGAGGCTGCAGGCGCGGGGGCGAGGTGTGGCCCACCCGCCCACGCGAGAACCTTCGGCGCTCTGCGTGCCCTCCCACGCCCAGTCAGCGCCAACGGGCTGCGGCCCCGAACCTCCCTCCCCAACTCGCGCCGAGAGGCAGACCGGAGTATAATATCCCGCGTTGAATCCGGATGGGAGCGAGCATGGGAAAGCGAATCGGCATCGGGGTAGCGGCCTTGCTCATCGCGCTGGCGTTCGCGTTCCCCCATGCCACGCTGGCGGCGGCGAGGGCTGTGGGCTATGCGGTGTGCCATCAGTGGCCCGAGCACTCCTTCGCAGTTGGCGGGACGGCGTTCCCGCTGTGCGCCCGATGCACGGGGACCTACTTCGGGGCGCTGGCGGTGCTGGCCTTCGCGTGGGCGACGGGCCGCGCCAAGGCGGGGGCCTGGCCGCCCAGGGCGGCGGCGGCTCTGCTGGCGGCGGGCCTGGCGCTCATGGTGCTGGACGGCGGCAACTCGCTGGTGGATCAACTGACGGGCGGACGGATGCGGCTGTACCCGCCCGCCAACGCGCTGCGCTACGCGACGGGCGTCTTCAGCGGCATGGCGATGGTGGGGTTCGGATACCCGCTGCTGAACGCCGTCCTGTGGCGGGACTGGGCTGATTCGCCCATCCTGCGCCGCGGCCGTGAGGTCATTGGGCTGGCGGTCGCGGTGTGGGCCGCTTTGCCTGTCGTGAGCGGCGTTGCGTGGCTGTTGCCGCTGGTGTCGCTGTTGAGTTTGGCGGGAATCGCGCTGCTGTTCACCGGCGCGAATACGGCGCTGTGGGTCGTTCTGGCGCGGCGGGAGGAGCGCGCGGCGAACCTGCGCGATGTCCTGCCCGCCCTGGCCGTCGGGTTCGCGGCGGCCGCGGGCGAGTTGGCATCCATCGGCCTTGCGCGGAGATTCCTGGAACGCAGGTGGTTGGGGCTGCCTTGACGCGGGGAGTCTATTTCGGCGTGGAGGGTGAGGTATGGACTGGGCGACGGGTCTTCTGACAGGGTTTGGCCTGGCGGGCGCGGCGGGGCTGAACGCGTACCTGCCGCTGCTCATCGTGGCGCTGGCGGGGCGTTTCACCGATTGGATTCACTTGAGCCCCCCGTTTGACGCCCTGACCAGTTGGTGGGCCATCGGCGTCCTGTTGGTGCTGCTCACGGTGGAGATTTTCGTGGACAAGATTCCCGCGGTGGACACGGCCAACGACATCATCCAGACCGTGGTGCGGCCCGCGGCGGGCGCGATCCTGTTCGCGGCCAGCACGCGCGTCATCACCGACATTCACCCGGTCGTGGCGATTGTCTGCGGCCTCATCGTGGCGGGCGGGGTGCACGCCGTGAAGGCCACCTCGCGGCCTGTGATCACCACCATGGGCGGGGGCGTGCTGAACCCGGTGGTCAGTGTTACCGAGGACGTGGTTTCGGCGGGCACTTCGGTGATGGCGATTCTGGTGCCGGTCATCACGTTTGTCCTGTTTCTGTTGTTGATTCTCGGCTTCTACTGGTGGGTGCGTCGCCGACGGCAGCGCCGAGTCAACGGAATGGGGTCGCCTGGGAACGCATGATCGCGGAAGCCTTTCGCGCCAAACTGGACGCCCTGCCCACGCAGCCGGGCGTCTATATCATGCGGAACGCGGAGCGGCGGGTCATCTACGTGGGCAAGGCCGTGAACCTCCGCAGCCGCGTGCGCTCGTATTTCCAGGAGTCGGCCCAGGCGTCGTCCAAGATTCGGCGGCTGGTGGCCGAGGTGGCGGACCTGGAGTTCATCGTTACCGCCACGGAACTGGAAGCCCTGGTCCTGGAATGCAACCTCATCAAGGAGCACCGCCCGCGCTTCAACGTGCGGCTGAAGGACGACAAGCGGTACCCGTACATCAAGATTCACTGGCAGGATCCCTTCCCCCGCGTGGAGGTAACCCGCGAGATGCGCCAGGATGGCGCGCGGTACTACGGCCCCTTCGCCGACGTGGGCGCCGTCCGCCAGACGCTGGACCTGCTGCGGCGCATCTTCCCGTACCTGACCTGCACCCGCGAGATCACGGGCAAGGACCGGCGCGCCTGCCTCTACTACCACATCAAGCGGTGCTCTGGCCCGTGCATCGGCGCCATCTCGCAGGAGGACTATCGCGCCACGATCCACCAGATTTGCCTCTTCCTTGAGGGCAAGACGGAGCGGGTTCAAGAGCAATTGCGCGCGCAGATGAAAGCCGCGGCCGAGCGTCTTGACTACGAGCAGGCCGCGTTCATCCGCGACCAGATTGCGGCGGTGCAGCGGGTGGTGGAGCGGCAGCGCGTGGTTACCCGCGCCCGCGCCGACGAGGACATCATCGCCTTCGCGCGCGCCGACGGCGACACGTGCGTGCAGGTTTTCTTCATCCGCGACGGCAAACTCATCGGGCGCGAGAGTTTTCTGCTGGACGGGGTGGAGGATGACCAGCCCTCGCACATCCTCGGCTCGTTTGTCAAGCAGTTCTACGACGAGGCGGCCTACGTCCCGCCGCAGATCGTGCTCCCCGACGAGTTGGACGAGCGGCTGGTGGTGGAATCCTGGCTCCGACAGAAGCGGGGGCACAGGGTGGCGCTGCGGGTTCCGCGTCGGGGCGAGCAGAAGGCGCTGGTGGAGATGGCGTCGCGAAACGCCGCCGAGACGCTGGCCCACCTGCGCGCCCAGTGGCAGGCCGACGAGGCGAAATGGGCGGCGGCGCTGGCGGAGTTGCAACAGGCGCTGGGGCTGCCCGAGCCGCCCACGCGCATGGAGTGCTACGACATCTCCAACATCCAGGGCGCGTCGGCCACGGGCAGCATGGTGGTCTTCGTGAAGGGCATCCCCAGGAAGAGCGACTACCGTCGCTTCCGCATCAAGACCGTGGAGGGCGCGGACGATTTCGCCATGATGGCCGAGGTTCTGCGCCGTCGGCTGCTGCGGCTGAAGTCGGCAGACAGCAAGGAGCTGCGCCTGCCCGGGGCGAGGCCCGATTCCTTTGCCCTGAAGCCGGACCTGATCGTGGTGGACGGCGGCAAGGGGCAACTGAACGCGGCGCGGCGCGTGATGGAGGAACTCGGCGTCGGCGACATCGCGCTGGCCGCCCTGGCCAAGGAGCGCGAGGAGGTCTTCGTGCCCGACCGCCCCGACCCGCTTCCCCTGCCGGCGGATTCGCAGGCATCGTTCCTGTTGCAGCGCCTGCGCGACGAGGCGCATCGCTTCGCCGTGGCCTATCATCGCACCATCCGCCAGCGCACGGGGTTGGCGTCGTCGCTGGACCAGATTCCCGGCATCGGCCCGCGGCGCAGGAAGGCCCTGCTGACGCGCTTCGGCTCGCTGGACGGCATCCGCCGCGCCAGCGTGGAAGAACTGGCTGCCGTGCCGGGGATGACGCGCGAACTCGCGGAGCGCGTCAAGGACCTGTTGTAGCGCGCGGGTTGTGGTATAATAGGCCACGGCGCATGAGGAGGGCGCGGCGATGGACGAGGTCTCTCGCCAGCAGGTTGGAGCGAGGCAAGCCGACGCGACGGACGCCCAGGCGGTGGACTGGTTCGCCCGCCACGAGATCAAATTGGAACCCGGCGAGCGGTTCATAAGGGTTTGGCGGGATTCGGTCCTGGTGTTGTTCCTGCAGTTGCTGCTGCCGGTGCTGCCCGCGGTGGCGCTGGTGGTCGGCTTTGCCTTCGCCTTTCGCAGGAGCACGCCGTTGGAGAAGGTGCTGTTCGCCGTGCTGTTGCCCGCCTCCTTTGCCGTGCTCGTGTGGATTTCCGTAATCCTGCTCCGGTGGTACTTCCGCATCTACGTCCTCACCAATCGCCGGTTGATACGCCGCGAAGGCATCATCTGGCGCGCCCGAAATGAGGTGCAACTGCCCAAGGTGCAGAACGCCTCGTACCGGTCGGCCCTGCTCCAGAAGTGGGTGGGCCTGGGCACGGTGAAGGTGGAAACCGCGAGCGTGGGGCAACCGTTCGCGATGGATAACGTGAGGGACGCTCCGGGCATCTCGCAGCGGATTCTGAGGGCGGCGGACGAGTTCAAGCGCGAACGCGCGCTCATGGACGAGGAGCAGGTGCGGCGCATGTTGGCCCAGCGCCTTGTGGAGCCTGGAGCCGGGAGGACGCCGTGATGGCCGCGCCGTCCGCTCCGCCCCTGCCCAAGCCCCGGGTCTGGCACCGGCACCCGGTTGTGCTCATTCGGACCGCCGCTCTGCCATTCGTTGGGATCGTGGCGCTCCTGGCAGCATGGGCCGTCGGCGGCTCAACCAGCGGGCACTGGGTTCAGATAGCGCTCGGCGCGGGAAGTGTCGTTTTGATTCTCAGGGCATGGTCGGTTACCTTTGGGACGCCGAAGCTGGGCGAGTCTCCACTCGCGCAACGTCAGGGTGTGATCCAGCGGGCGACGGGCGCCGCGCGCGTCCTCATGGCCTTGGTAGCCCTGGCGCTTGTGGTCAGTGCGATCCTCGCCATACTCGTCGCGAATCTGGCCCCTTCCTTCGCGTGGGCGGTATCGGTTGTCTATTTTACCTGGCTGTTTTTTGTCGCCTTGTGGTTCGTGTTCAACACCATAGACTGGCGCAACGATATCTATATCCTGACCCACGACCGCATCATTGATCAGATCAGGTTCCCGCTCCTGTATGACCAGCGCACGGAGGCCCGCCTGGATCAGGTGCAGAACGTGCGCTATCAGCAGGGGTTCTGGGGCGGCGTTCTCGGCTTCGGCGACGTTACGGTGGAGACGGCGGGGCGAACCCAGGCGGTTGTGTTCCTGGAGGTGCCGAACCCCCAGGAAATCCAGCAGACGATTTTCCGATACATTGACCAACTCAACGAGCGGCGCGAGGCGCAAGAGGCGGCCCGCCAGCACGCGCAACTGACCAAATGGTTCCGCGCGTATCACACGGTGGTGGGCTGGATAGAGATTCTGGACCTGCCCGAGGAGGTGCTGTACCCTCGCCCCATCCACGTGCGTTGGCGCATCAACGTCGGCCCCGAGCAGGAGTACCAGACGTGGGTTTCCTACGACGCCGAGTCGGACGCGCAGGGCCGCGAGCACGCGAACCAAACCAGCGTCATCACCAACAGGGGGCGCAGGCAGTTCCACCAGATTGTGCCGGTGGGACGGCGAGGGGATGTTTTCGTGCGCGTGCACGTGCGGCTGCTGCCTCCGCCTGGCTCCGACAAGCCCGAGGAGGCCTTCGCATCCCGCGAGGTCATGGTGCGGGTGGTGTAAGCGGCGCTGGTTGTAGAGTCTCCTGCGACGGCAGGCTCACCGCAGGAACGCGGGGAACAGCAGTTGATGCCCGATGGCCGGCCCCAGATGATAGTCCCCCTCCCAGCGGCGCGGGTCGGCATCCCAGCCATCCTCGCCGAAGAACCCGCCCAGCGACACGAAGGGCGACAGTCGCCCGTCCAGCACTTCGGCGCCGTCGTCGCCCACGCGCACGCGCAGGGTCGTCGCGGGGAGGGCGCGCGACTGCCCCGCGACCTGCAGCGTGGCGGTGGCAGTGAGCGTCAGCGTGCGGCCCGCCAGCGGCGCCAGCGGCAGAGGCCAGGCGAAGGACCTGCCCCGCAGCCCTGGGGCCTCCACGTGGTAGGTCAGGCCCTCGTCTGTCGCGGCGTCCAGCGTCAGGTCTGCGGCGATGCCGCCGTCGTTGGCGGCGCGCACCACCAGGCGGCCGTCGTCAACCGCGGCGTCGTTGAAGACCGGCGCGGGCAGCGCGGCCAACAGGTACACCAGAAACCGCCGCCACCGCTCGCACGTCTGGGCAATGCGGTCTTCGGGCGGGTTGAACATCACGCCCAGGCTGGTGTAGGCCAGGTACGCGTTCTCTACTCCTGGCGCGGTGTAGGGCGTGGCGTAGGCGATTTCGCTTGCGGCATAGACTTCGGGCGAGAAGGCGTAGATGCCCCGCAGGTAGAGCCAATCCATCGCGCTGCCGCTTACGACGTACAGCCCGCGGGCGGTCCAGGCGTGGCGCGTGCCCAGGAACCCGCAGCACTCGGTCAACTCCGACGCCTTGCGCGCGATGTGCTCATAGACCTGGCCATCGGGTAGGCGCTCGCCCGCGGACCAGCCCCAGGGGTACAGCAGGATGTCGGCCCCCGAATGTAGCGTCGCCGCAACGCCGATGTTGGGGTGGGCCAGCACCCAGTCGCGCACGGCCTGCACCTCGGGCTCGGACCAGACGGCAGGCCCGCGGTACGTGTCGCTCCACACGTAGGCAGGCCCCAGGTTCCAGTGCACGTCGTAGTTGCGGTTCGGGTCCACTCCGCCGACGGGATCTTCGTTCACGCCGTGGCGGGCGGTGTCGCCGTCATCGTCTATCTGGGGGATGGGCTGCCCCTGGGCGTCCACGAAACCCATATCCGCAACCCCGCGCACGTAGGTGTGCCAGTTGTCCACGAACGGGTTGTCGGGGTGGGCGGCCAGCCACGCGGGGTCAAAAATGTAGAGGTACGCGTGGAACGTGCCCCAGCCGATGGCGTTGGGCGGGTCCTCGTCTATCAGGCCGTCGCCGTCGTCGTCGCAGCATGTGGGGTTCGCGTTGCGGCGCTGGGCGAAGTTGTCGGTGAGCCAGATGTCGTTGCCGTCCACGTTGACGGACGGGATGGCGTATAGCGTGCGCGTGTCCAGCAGGTGGGTGGCAAGGGGGTCGCGCCCGTACTGCGACAGCAGGTACCAGAGGGTGTACAGCACGCAGAGGCCGGAAATCGGCTCGCGGGCGTGGTGCTGGCCGTCCAGGTACAGGGCGGGGCGCGCGTCGGGGTCGCCGGTCTGCCGATTCCCCAGGCGGATGGCGAGGATGGGGCGGCCCTGCCATGAGGTCCCTGCGGTTTCCACGGTCGCCAGGTCGGGATATTCCTGCGCCAGGCCCTCCAGGAATGCGCGCACCTCTGCCGACGATGGGTACCGGCGGAAGAACGCGGGCACGTCCTCCGCAGCCGCGGGCGCGGGGTTGGGGGCAGGACGGGAGGGCGGGCCTTCTCGGATGCTGGCGGTCGGGTCCTCCAGCCCGTTCACCCAGCGGATGCGGGGGTCGGGCGGCTGCATGGTGGCCGGTGCTCCGACGGCGAGCACCAGCGCCAGGATTGCCGCGAGGGCCAGCCCGCGTTTCATGGGGCTCCTGGGCACGCGGCCCCTATTGGGGCTCCACTTCGGGTTCCTGGATGTTCATCTCGCGCATTTCGCCGGTTACGGTGAACACCACGCGCTCGCAGATATTGGTAACGCGGTCGGCGAAGCGCTCCAGGTTGTGCGCCACCCACAGCAGGCGCGTGGCCTGTTGGATCGTGCGCGGGTCCCGAAGCATGAACGTGATCAACTCGTTGTTGACCTGGTCGTAGAGCGCGTCCACGTCGTCGTCCTCTGCCGCGATGCGGCGCGCCGCCTCCACATCCCGATCCACGAACGCCTTGAGGGCGCGATCCAGCATGGAGAGGTCTTTCTCCAGCATGCGCGGGATGTCAATCAGGGGCTTGATGAACGGCTCCTTCCCGATCATGAGCGTAATCTTGGCGATGCCGGCGGCGTAGTCGGCGCACCGCTCCAGGTCGGTGATGATTTCTAGCACGGCGGCGATGGAGCGGAGGTCCCGCGCCATGGGCTGCTGGGTTGCGATCAGCCGCAGGCAGTCGGCCTCAATGGCGAAACGCTTCTCGTTGATCTTTGGGTCGTTGCGGATGACCTGGCGCGATGCCTCCATGTCCTGGCGCTTGAGCGCGTCCACGGAGCGCGCCAGGGCCTCGGCGACCATGCTGCCCAGTTCCAGCATCTGGTTCTGCAATGCTTCCAGGTCTTCGTCAAATGCCCTGCGCATCTTCCTACCCCTTTCGTTAGCCGAAGCGCCCGGTGATGTAGTCCTCGGTGCGTTTGTCCTGCGGGCGCGTGAACACCTCGGCTGTCGGCCCGAACTCAATCAGTTGGCCCGTGCGTTGCGCGTCGCTGAGCATGAACGCGGTGAAGTCCGATGCGCGGGCCGCCTGCTGCATGTTGTGGGTTACGATAACTATAGTATACTCCTTGCTGAGCGCTCGCATCAAATCCTCTATCTTGAGGGTGGCGATGGGATCCAGCGCCGAACAAGGCTCGTCCATCAGGATCACCTCGGGCTTGACGGCGATGACCCTGGCGATGCACAGCCGCTGCTGCTGGCCCAGGGACAGGCAGAGCGCGTCCTGCCTCAAGTCGTCCTTCACCTCGTCCCAGAGTCCCGCGCTGCGCAGGCTTGCCTCCACGACGTCGGCGAGTTCCGACCGTCCGTACAGGAGGCCCAGCACGCGCGGGCCAAAGGCCACGTTGTCAAAGACCGACGCGGGGAAGGGGTTGGGACGCTGGAACACCATCCCCACCCGGCGGCGAAGTTCCACAACGTTGGTATTCGGACTGTAGATGTCCTCCCCGTCCAGGTACACCTTGCCCTCGGCGCGCGTGTGGGGGATGGTGTCGTTCATGCGGTTCAGGCAGCGCAGGAAGGTGGACTTCCCGCAGCCGGATGGGCCGATGAGCGCCGTAATCTGCCGCTCCGGGATGGCGATGTTGATGTCCCAAAGGGCCTGCTTCTTGCCGTAGTAGAAATACAGGTGCTCGGTCTTGATCTTGTCCATGCGCCCTATCCAAATCGCCCGGTAACGTAATCTTCCGTTCGCTTGTCGGTGGGGGCCGTGAAGATCTTCTTGCCCGGGTGGTGCTCCACCAACTCGCCCATGAGGAAGAAGGCGGCGTAATCGGCGATGCGCCCCGCCTGCTGGATGCTGTGCGGCACGATGATGACCGTGTAGTGCTCCTTCAGGATGAGGAGCGACTCTTCCACCTTGGCCGTGGAGATGGGGTCCAGCCCGGAGGTCGGCTCGTCCAGGAGCAGCACCTCTGGCTCCAGCGCCAGGCTTCGGGCGATGCACAGCCGTTGCTGTTGCCCGCCCGACAGGGCATTGGCCGGGCTGTCCAGGCGGTCTTTGACCTCATCCCACAGGGCCGCCTGCCGCAGGCTGCGCTCCACGATTTCGTCCAGGCGCGCGCGGTCGCGAAGGCCCGCCAGGCGCGGCCCGTAGGTTACGTTCTCGCGGATGGTGCCCGGCAGCGGGAGGGGCAGCGCGAAGACCATGCCCACGCGACGCCGCAGGCTCGGCACGTCAAATCCGGGCGCGTAGATGTCCTCCCCGTCCAGCAGGATGCGCCCCGACATGCGGCCGTCCTCCACCAGGTCGTTCAGGCGGTTCAGCAGGCGCAGGAGCGTGGTCTTCCCGCCGCCCGCCGGGCCGAAGAAGACGGTAATCGCGCGCGCGGGCACGTCCAGCGTGATGTGGCGCAGCACCTGCTGGTCGCCGTAGGCGTAGGACACGTCTTGAATCTGAATCTTGGTTTCAGGCACGCGCACGCTCCATCGGGTGATGATGACCTACCATTGCCGCCGACGGCGGAAGTAACTGCGAATCGTCGTGGCCACCACGTTCAGCGACAGGACAAGCCCCAGCAGCACCAGCGCCGTCCCGAACTGAATCTTCGGCGGCATGCCGGGAACCTGGGTGCTGACAACGTACAGGTGGTAGGGCAGGGCCATCGTCTGATCCAGGGGCGACCGCGGCAATCGCGGCAGGTAGAACGCCGCCACGGTGAACAGGATTGGCGCGGTCTCGCCGGCGGCGCGCAGCAGCCCCAGGATGATGCCGGTGATGATTCCGGGCAGCGCCTGGGGCAGCACGATGTGGCGGATGCCCTGCCAGCGCGTCCCGCCCAAACTGGCGCTGACGGTGCGGAACTCGGTGGGCACGGCCCGCAGCGCCTCTTCGGCGGTGCTGATGATGATGGGCAGGGTCATGATGGAGAGCGTCAGCGATCCGGCGACGATGGATGTCCCGAATCCGAGCAGGAGGACGAACAGCCCCAGCCCGAACAGGCCGTACACCACCGACGGGATGCCCGCCAGGTTGATGATGGCCAGGCGTATGGTGCGGGTAAGCCAGGTGTCGCGGGCGTACTCGGACAGGTAGATGGCCCCGCCCACGCCCAGGGGGATGGCGACGATGGCCGTGCCCAGGGTGAGCACGACGGTGCCCACGATGGCGGGGAAGATGCCGCCGGCCCGCATCCCATCGCGGGGCATGGCCGTTAGGAACTCCCAGTTGATGGCCGCCGCCCCTCGGATGACGATCACCGCGACGACGGCCAGGATGGGGATGACCACGGCAAGCGCCGCCAATGTCAGCAGCGCAAATCCCACTCGCTGGGCGACAAACCGGTTCCTCATCGCAACCCTCCTCGCCGCCGTTTGCGGAACATGGTAGAGGCTGCCGCCAGGTTGATGAAGAACGTGATGACAAACAGGATGATGCCGATGGCAAAGAGCACGTGGTAATGCACGCTCCCGTGGGCCACCTCGCCCATCTCGGCGGCGACGGTGGCGGTCATGGTGCGCACCGGACGGAACAGGGCGTCCAGCCCAAGGGGCATTCGCGCGGCGTTGCCGGTAACCATCATCACGGCCATGGTCTCGCCGATGGCGCGGCCCATGCCCAGCATGACGGCGGTAACGATGCCCGAGCGAGCCGCCGGAACCACCACGCGCCAGATGGTCTGCCACTGCGTCGCGCCCATGGCCAGGCCCGCGTCGCGGTACATTTTGGGCACGGCGTCTAGCGCGTCCTCGGCCACGCTGATGATGGTGGGCAGCGACATGTAGGCCAAGATGAGCGCGCCGGTGAAGGCCACCAGCCCCGTTGGCGCGCCGAAGGTTTCGCGGACGATGGGCGCCACCAGCGTCATGCCGAAGAAACCCAGCACCACCGAGGGGATGCCCGCCAGCACCTCTATCATGGGCTTGAGGATTTCCCGCGCCCAGTTGGGGGCCACCTCGCGGATGAACATGGCCGTGGCCACGCCCAGCGGCAGCGCGATGACGATGGCGCTGATGGTGATGAGCACAGACCCCAGGATGAGCGGCAACGTCCCGAACAGGCCAAAGGTCGGGTACCAGCGCGTGCCGAACAGGTTGCCCAGGTCTATCTGCGCGAAGGCGGGCAGCCCTTCTCGGAGCAGGAACAGGAAAATGAGGATGACGAACCCGACGGTGGAGAAGCCGATGACCCGAATCAGCGACTCAATGGCGAATTCCACCCAGCGCAGGTGTGGCTTCTGCTTCATGGCGCTGCCGAGCCTCCCGTTGGCGATTGCTTCAGCGGCACGAACCCCACGCCTGCGACCAGCCGCTGCCCGTCGCCCAGCACCCAGTCCAGGTACGCGCGGACGTGCGGGCTGGGTTCCCCGACCGTGTACATGTACAGGGGGCGCGCGATGGGATACGTGCCGTTGTTGACCGTCTCGGCCGACGGCAGGACGAAGGGGCCGTTGGCGTCGCGCGCGATGGCCAGCGTCTTCTGGTCGGGCGTTACGTACCCCAGGCCGTCGTAGCCGATGGCGTTGGGGTTCTGGCGCACCTCGGCGCTAATGCCCTCGGACGAGGGCATCAGCAGGGTGTCGGGCGAAAAGAGCGCGTCGCTCTTGGGATCTCCCAGACGGACGACGTGTTCCAGGAAATAGACATACGTGCCCGAGTTGGACTCGCGCGACAGGAGCACGATGGGCCTGTCCTCGCCCCCGACCTGCCGCCAGTTGGTGATCTTGCCGGTGTAGATGTCCGAGACCTGCTGCAAGGTCAGGCCGTCCACGGGGTTGGAGGGGTGCACCACCACGGCGATGGCGTCCCAGGCGACGATGTGCTCGTGGGGGGTGTAGCCGTTCTTCTGGGCTTCGGCGATTTCTTCGGGCTTCATCTCCCGCGAGGCATTGGCGATGTCCACCGTGCCGTTGATGAGGGCGGCGATGCCGGTGCCGGAGCCGCCGCCGGTTACCGAGATGCGCACTTCGGGGTGGAGTCGCATGTACTCCTCGGCCCAGGCCAGCGCCAGGTTCACCACGGTGTCCGAGCCTTTCTGCTGGATGCTGACGGCGGGCGGCGGTTCGGTGCCGCCGACGGGTTGCGGCGCGCCGCACCGCGCAAGCGCCAGCGCGACCCATGCGCCCAACCCGATCGCTGCCACAATCCGCAACATCCGCGCCATCGCTTACCCCTTCAGCGGCCGCCCAAGCCTGGGCTTGCACAGGATTTCCAACACGCGGAAGTCAAAGAAGTCCTGGGCGTTGGCGGGGATGACCACCATGGCGGTGTCGGCGCCGCGGCCGGTGCCCGCCACGGTGATGGCGGGTTCGCCCACGCGCACCAGGCCCGCGTCGGCGGCCATGATGGCAATCTCCACGCCCACCTTCACGCCCTGCGAGAAGTTGCGCAACACGAACGCGATGAGTTCGTCCAGCATGTACGTGCCGAATTCCTTCCGGACGGCGCGGTTGATGCCACCAAAGGCGTGCTGGCAGGTGAGGAGTTTGGCGCCGGCGGCCAGGATGGCCTCTCGGTTCGCGTCGGTCAGTTCCTGCGTGTTGGGCGACTTGAACCCGTGGCTGTGGGATACCACCACCAGGTCGTAGCCGCGGAACACTTCGGCGGCCCGCACGCCCGTCGCGCCCGTCGTCGTGGCGACAAGGATGGCGCGGATGCCGAGTTGTTCGGCGCGGGCCTTGGCGATTTCCAACGTCCTTTCGGTGTTGGCCGGCCCGGCCTGCTCAAAGTACACGCAAGGTACGACCCACTCGCTCACGATACCCTCCGCTTTTTCGGCTTCGCACACGTTTCCAGCACACAAAGAAGCGCCCTGGGGCATACCCAGGGCGCTTCCGGAACGCTCGCAAAGGGAAGCGGGCTTCTAGGCCCAGCCGCGCAGCCTCATAGCCTCGGCCACGCGGTGGACGGCCACCAGGTATGCCCCAACCCGGTTGTTCACCTTGTGCTTCTGCGCCATCTCGTGGACGGCGTGGAACGCGGCCGTCATCTTGCGGTCCAGTTTCTCGTGGACTTCCTCAATGGGCCAGTAGTAGTCGTAGGCGTTCTGGACCTGCTCAAAGTAACTGACGGTAACGCCGCCCGCGTTGCACAGGAAGTCGGGGATGACGTACACGCCGTTGGCGAAGAGAATCTTGTCCGCTTCGGGCGTGGTCGGGCCGTTGGCGAACTCGGCCACGATCTTGGCCTTGATTTTGGCGGCGTTCTTCTCGGTGATCTGGTTCTCCAGCGCCGCGGGGATGAGCACCATCACGTCCAGTTCCAGCAATTCCTCGTTGGTGATGTTCTTGGCGCCGGGGAAGTTGACCACGGAGCCGGTCTTCTCCTTGTGCTCCGAGACCGCCTTGGGGTCAAGCCCATCGGCCTTGTAGATGCCGCCCTTGGAGTCGCTGACGGCGACGACCTTCATGCCCAGAATCTCCTGGGCCAGGACGTGGCCGTAGTAGCCGGCGTTGCCGTAGCCCTGAATGGCGCAGGGAGCGCCCTTCAGGTTCAGGCCGAGCACCTTGGCGGCCTCGCGGATGGTGTACACGCCACCGCGCGCCGTCGCGTCGCCGCGGCCTGCGGAGCCGCCCAGCGGCAGCGGCTTGCCCGTGATAACGCCCGGGACGTTGTAGCCCGTGATGATGCTGTACTCGTCCATCATCCAGGCCATGATCTGCGGGTTGGTGTACACGTCGGGGGCGGGCACGTCGGTCTCGGGGCCGATGAACTTGGCGATGGCCCGGATGTACCCGCGGCTCAGCCGCTCCAACTCGCCCTGCGACAGCTCCTTGGGGTTGCAGATGACGCCGCCCTTGCCGCCGCCCAGGGGGATGTCCACCACGGCGGTCTTCCAGGTCATCCATGCGGCCAGCGCGCGCACGGTGTCAATGGTCTCCTCGGGGTGGAAGCGGATGCCGCCTTTGGTCGCGCCGCGGGCGTCGTTGTACTGCACGCGGAAGCCCTTGAACACCTTGACGCTGCCGTCGTCCATCTTCACGGGGATGGTTACGTGCAGTTCGCGCATGGGCTCGCGCAGGAGGGCATGGATGCCAGGCTCCAGTTTCAGGATGGCTGCCGCCTCGTCCAACTGCTGTTGTGCGATTTTGAAGGGATTCAGTTTCTCGGTCATGTCCAAAAACTCCTTTGTTTTAGATTTTCACCAAGCGAAGAATGGCTCGTCTTTGAGCCGAGAGGGATACTTCGGTTCCAATCACCTCCTTGTGATGGATATCCTGCGAGTCGTGGCGCAATCTGTGCGAATTATAACACACTGTGGCGGGGAGGCCAAAATCAGCGCCTTCCCGCCAGGAGCGCCCGCAGGATTTCGGCGGCCAGGGTGGGGTTGGCCTGCCCTTTGGTCGCCTTCATCATCTGCCCCACCAGGAACTTGAGCACCTGCTCCTTGCCGGCCAGGTACTGGGCCACGGCGTCGGGGTTGTCGGCGATGACCCGGCGCGCGACTGCCTCCAGCGCCGAGGCGTCGCGGACCTGGGCCAGCCCGCGCCGCCGCACGATGTCGGCGGGCGACTCGCCCGTGGCTACCATGTCGCCCAGCACATCCTTGGCGATGGTCGTCGTGATGACGCCCTCTTGTATCAACCCCATGAGTTCGCAAAGTTGCGCGGGGCGGATGGGCAATTGACTCATGTCCAGGCCGCGCGCGTTCATCAGGCGGAAAATCTCGCCGGTGATCCAGTTGGCAGCGCCCTTGGCGTCGCCGCCGAGGCGCACGACGGCCTCAAAGAAGTCGGCCACCTCCCGATCGGCGGTGAGCACGCCCGCGTCGTAGGCGCTCAGCCCGTAGTCGCGGACGAACCGATCCCGCCGCGCCTCGGGCAGTTCGGGCAGGCGCGCGCGTATCGCCTCCACCCAGTCGCGGCTCAATTCCAGCGGCGGCAGGTCCGGCTCCGGGAAGTAGCGGTAGTCGTCGGCCGACTCCTTGACGCGCTGGACTACCGTGCACCCGTTGGCTTCGTCCCAGCCCATGGTAACCTGCACGACGCGCTCGCCCGATTCCAGCAGGCGGCGCTGGCGCTGGATTTCGTACTCAATGGCCTGCTTGACCGAGCGGAACGAGTTGAGGTTCTTCACCTCCACCTTGGTGCCGCGCAGGTCGGTGCCGGCGGGCCGCAGCGAGATGTTGACCTCGCAGCGCATGGAGCCTTCTTCCATGTTGCCGGAACTGACGCCCAGGTAGCGGAGGATCGTCCGCAGGCGGGTCAGGTACTGGCGGGCCTCCTCGCCGGTGCGCAGGTCGGGCGCGCTGACGATCTCCATGAGCGGCACGCCCGCGCGGTTGGCGTCTATCAGGCTGTGCTCGCCGGTGTGGATGAGTTTGGCGGTGTCCTCCTCCAGGTGCACGCGCTCAATGCCGATGCGCCGGACCTGCCCGTCCACGTCAATGTCCAGATAGCCGTCGGAGCAGAGGGGCAGTTCGTACTGCGAAATCTGGTAGCCCTTGGGCAGGTCGGGGTAGTGGTAGTTCTTGCGGGCGAAGCGGGAATGGGCGGCGATGCGGCAGTGGAGGGCCAGGCCGGTCATGACGACGAATTCCACGGCGCGCGCGTTGATGACGGGGAGCGTGCCGGGCATGCCCAGGCAGACGGGGCAGACGCGCGTGTTGGGGGGCGCGGCGGCGTAGTCGGCGGCGCACGCGCAGAACATCTTGCTGCGCGTCAGCAGTTGGGCGTGGACTTCCATTCCGATGATGGCTTCGTATTCCATGGTTCCCCCGCGTGGCGGTGTCGGGTGGATTATAGCACACAAGCGCCGTTTGCGCGCATGGGGGCGGGGGAGCGAAAAGCAGCGCGTGGCGGGGTGGGTCAGGCGCAGGGCATCGCGTAACTGATCCAGGAGTTCCTTGCGTTTTTCGGCAGCAGAGCGTTCATGTATTCGTAACCCCCTTGACTTGCCACGGAAGTGTGCTATAATTACACACAAGGCTATCCTGTGCATGGTGCACAAGAGAAACTGGGTCTGCACATGCGGCGATTCTGCCGCATAGCAAATGCCAGCGGGTGTATTGTGCGGAGATTTTTCCGTATAACAAATTGCAGCATAATATATAGTTCAGCCGACCGCTTCGCGCTCGGCTGAACGGCGCGGCGGCTTCGCCGCTTGTCGGCCTTGCTCGCTGCGCTCGCGGCGGGCGCTGCGCGGGCTTTCGCAAGGAGTCGCCCGTATGAAAATGGCGCGGATTGAATCGGCGGTGCGCGTCGTGCTGGAGTTCAGCGAGGCCTTCAACCGCCACGACGTGGCCGCCATGATGCAGTGCATGACCGACAACGGCATCCTGGAGGCCGCCGGCCCCGCGCCCGACGGCGCCGTGTACTCGGGCAAGGCGGCGATAACGCAGTACTGGCAGGACTTCTTCCGCCGCGCGCCCCAGGCTCACATCAAGGTTGAGGACATCTTCGGGTTCGGCCTGCGGTGCGTCATGCGCTGGCGGTGCGACTGGGTGGACGCGGCGGGCGAACCGCGCCATGCGCGCGGGGTGGATCTCTTCCAGGTGCGCGGGGGCGCCATCTGCGAGCATCGCTCCTACGTTAAAGGCGTGTTCGGGCCCGACTAGCCCTGCCCCCAATTGACAGCCCGCCCCGTCGCGGGTAAAGTAGCCCCGTGAGACGACTCCTGGCGCTGATGCTGCTTGCGATTTCGTTGGCCGCGTGCTCTTCGGCCGCGCCCACGCCGACGGGCGGCCCGCCTGTCGCCGCGACGGCAACGCCGCGGCCATCGCCTGTTGCCTCGCCCACTCCTGCGCCCACGCCGTCGCCGACGCCCGTGCCGTCGCTGGCGCTCCAGCCGCAGTGGGAATATCCCACCGCCGCGAACTGGCACGAGACCGAGGCGTTCTGGACGCTGGACGTGGCCGACCTGGACGGCGATGGCGTCTCCGAGATTTTGGCAGGCTCGCACGACCGCTACTTCTACGCCTTTGCCGCCGACGGCGCGGTGCGGTGGCGGTTTCGCGCCGAGGCGGTCATCTACGCCGCGCAGGTGATCGCCGCCCCCGACGGCGCGCCGCGAATCCTCGTCGGCGACGATTCCGACCGCGTGTACCTGCTGGACGGCGCGGGCAATGCGGTCTGGCAGGCGCGGCTGGACGGGCGGGTTACGCACGTGGCGGCGCTGGGCGACACGCTTGTGGCCGCCTCGTGGCGGGGCACGCTGGCCGCCTTTGACCTTGCGGGCGCGGCGCGGTGGACGGTGCAACTGGCGGGCGCGCCCGTCTCGTTGGAGGCCGCATCCGTCGCCGGCGCCGACATCCTGGTGGGCCTGGATTCCGGCCACGTGGTGGGCGTCGCCGCCGATGGCAAGGTCGTGTGGGACAAGGAGGCCAGCCGCCTGCCGGTTCGGGCGCGCCCCTCGGCGCTGGGCAGCGCCGCGTGGGTCTCCGGCGACCAGGACGGCACGCTGGCCGCCTGGAATGCGGAGGGCAGCCGCCTGTGGCAAGTGGCGCTGGGCGGCGGGATGCCGGTTTGGGCCGAGGCCGAAGTCGCCGGCGGCCCCGCGCTCATCGTCGGCGCGGGCGATCCGGTGAACCTCGTGATCGCTCTGTCGCCGGAGGGCACGACGCGCTGGCAGGCCGCGGTGGCGGGCGGCGTGTGGGATGTGGCCGTGGCCGACCTGGACGGCGACGGCGCGCCGGAAATCCTGGCGGCGACGGAGGGCGGCACGGTAACCGTCCTGTCGGACGCGGGGCAGGTGCGCAGCGTGTGGTACGCGCCGTCGCGGGTGGCGGGGATTCGCGTCGCCGCGCTCCACGCGGGCGGCGCGCCGCAGGTGGTGCTGCGCGAGGGGCGGTTCATCCATGTCCTTGCGCCAGTGGTTGGCGGTGTCCCCGCGCCGATTCCCACGCCTGGCCCGCCCACGCTTGCGGCGTGGGATGGCGCGTTGCCCGCCGAGGATGGGACGGTGCTGCTGGCCGCTGTCGGCGATGTGATGCTGGCCCGCACCGTGGGCGAGTACGCGGACCGGTACGGCGTGGACTACCCCTTCGCGCCGGTGGCGTCGGCGCTGCGGCAGGCCGACATCGCGGTGGCGAACCTGGAGTGCCCGATTGCGCTGGGGGGCGAGCCGGCCGTGAAGACCTACGTCTTCCGCGCCCATCCGTCCACGGCCGTGGGGCTGGGCCGTTCGGGGCTGAACGCAGTGTCGCTGGCGAACAATCACATCCTGGACTTCGGCGTCGCGGGCATGGAGGAGACGGTCGGCTATTTGGCGGCGCAGGGGCTGGCCATCGTCGGCGCGGGGGAGAATCGCGCGGAAGCCGAGCGCCCGCTCTTCTACACCGTCGGCGGGGTCAGGGTGGCGCTGGTGGCGTGGCTGAGTTATGCGCGGGCGGCGAACTTCGCGGCGGGGGATGCCCGCCCTGGCGTAGCCTACCTGGACGACCTGGACCGCATGGCGCGGCAGATTGAGGAGGCCAAGCGACAGGCGGACGCGGTGGTGGTGATCCTGCACGGGGGCATGGAGTACGAGCCTGCGCCGACGCCCGAACAGCAGGCGGCCGCACACCGCGCGGTGGATGCGGGCGCCGACCTGGTGGTGGGCCATCATCCGCACGTGCTTCAACCCACCGAGATATACAAGGGCAAACTCATCGCGTACAGCCTGGGCGATTTCGTGTTTGACATTGACAACTACGACGAGGCGCGGGACGGCGCGATCCTGTGGGCGTGGATCAGGAAGGATGGCGTGCGGCGGGCGGAACTGTGGCGCACGCGCATCGTGCACGACGCGCAGGTGCGCTTCCTCGCCGACGCGGGCGGGCAGGTCCAGCGCGAGGTGCTGCTGCCTGCGGGCGGCGCGCCGTAGCGGTGGGCGTGGGGGCGTTTGGATCGCGAAGGGCACGAAAGGGCGCGAAAGGCACGAAAGTCGCGGTCGGCCGCGCGGGGCTGAACCCCCGCGGTGGGGGGCGCTTGGATCGCGAAGGGCACGAAAGGGCGCGAAAGGCACGAAAGTCGCGGTCGGCCACGCGGGGCTGAACCCCCGCGCTGAGGGCGTTTGGATCGCGAAGGGCACGAAAGGGCGCGAAAGGCACGAAAGCCCGCGCGGGGCTGAACCCCCGCGGTGGGGGGCGCTTGGATCGCGAAGGGCACGAAAGTCGCCGTGGCAGCGCGGGGCTGAACCCCTGCGCTACGTGGGCGAAGCCCCTTCGGGGCTTTGCTCGTTCAGCCCGATGCTTCAGCGTCGGGCGGGGCGTGGGGGCTTTCCATTCGTGCCGATTCGTGTGATTCGCGGATGCCGTGGCCCGCGCGGGGCTGAACCCCCGCGCTTAGGGCGTTTGGATCGCGAAGGGCACGAAAGGGCGTGAAAGGCACGAAAGTTGCGGTGGCCGCGCGGGGCTGAACCCCCGCGCTACGTGGGCGAAGCCCCTTCGGGGCTGGTGTGGCCGGCAGGGCTTTGCCCGTCCAGCCCGATGCTTCAGCGTCGGGCGTGGCGTGGTTTTCCATTCGTGCCGGTTCGTGTGATTCGCGGATGCCGTGGCCGCGCGGGGCTGAACCCCCGCGCTGGGGGCGTTTGGATCGCGAAGGGCACGAAAGTCGCCGTGGCAGCGCGGGGCTGAACCCCCGCGCTGAGGGCGTTTGGATGCGAAGGGCACGAAAGGGCGCGAAGGGCACGAAAGTCGCGGTCGGCCCGCGCGGGGCTGAACCCCCGCGCTACGTGGGCGAAGCCCCTTCGGGGCTTTGCCCGTTTAGCCCGATGCTTCAGCGTCGGGCGGGGGCGTGGGGGCTTTCCATTCGTGCCGATTCGTGTGATTCGCGGATGCCGTGGCCACGCGGGGCTTCGGCGTCAGGCGTGGCTGATACGCGGCTCCTGGCCGATCACGCGGTGGGCAGGGTGCAACCCCGGCTACTTCTTGCTCTGCTCGCGGTGGTACTGTAGGGTGCGGGCGATGATGTCGTCCACAGGGCTGGGGCCGCGCGGCTCTTTTGATTTCGTGCGGGCGCGGCGCTCCTGCTTCTTGGCGCGCTCGCGGGCCTGCTGCAGCGCCAGTTCCATAACGGTGGGGATGGCTTCTTCTTCCTCTTCAGGCTCGGCGACCTCTTCGGCGGGTTCCGGCTCTTTCTCTATCAGCGCCTTCATGCTGAGGGAAATCTTGTCGCCTTCCACCTTGAGGATCTTGACCTGAACCTCGTCGCCCACGGACACCACATCGGCCGGATTGCGGACAAACTCATCGGACATCTCGGACACGTGGACGAGGCCATCGTTCCGCGCGCCGATGTTCACGAACGCGCCGAAGTTGGTGATGCGCACCACCTTGCCCGTTACCACCATGCCGGGCTTCAGGTCTGACATGCGGTACTTCAGAGGCTCCTTCAGCGTGGCGCGGAAACTTTTCAGGTCAGGAGCCACCGCCTTGACCCAGACGGTGATCGGATCGCCGACGTGAAACTCAATCCCCTTGTTCTTGCCCAGCGGGCGGTACTCCGAAGCGTGGAGGAAGCCCTCGCCGTCCAGTCCGGCGTCAATGAACACGCCGACCTCGGACACGCGCTTGACCGTGCCGCGGACCTCCATGTTCTTCTTGAGGTCCTTGATGCTGAGCACGGCGGGAGCCTCGGACGAGGGGGCCTGTGCGAGTTCCTGCGGATGATTCTCCATAAAGACAATGCCTCCTGGGTTTTCTACGAGCCTATGGGACGCTTGGCGGGCAAAAGAACAAGGCCCGCTGTCCCGGCGCCTTGTGCCATAAGGATATCACATGAGCCGAGTTGTGTCAAACGCAGGCGCCCCTGGAGGGACTCGAACCCCCAACGACAGGGCTTAGGACGCCCTCGCTCTGTCCTTTGAGCTACAGGGGCGCGCGGCACGATTATAACACGCCGGCGGTTCCGCGCCAAAACGGACGCGCGGGCCGCGTCGGTTCCAAACGCTGTTGGTCGCGGCATGGGTGCAGGTGCGACGCACTTCCGGAAGCGCGTCGCATCTTGCTCACCAACACAAAACAGAACCGGGCGCGCGGGCCGCGTCGGTTTGCAGATCATGCGAGGGCGAAGCCCCAAGCCGCTCCTTCCGAGACCCCAAGGGTCCCCAAGAGCCTTGGGGTCTATCATTCGCGTGGTTTCGCGCGATTCGCGGTCGCCCCGCGGTGCGCGCCCGAACCCTACGGCGTCTGGACGACCACCACCCGGTCCAGGCCGGCGTAGTCCTGCCCGACGCGGACGTGCCCGCCGGGGAACGCGGCCCGCGCCAGCCGCTCCGCTTCGGCCGCGTGCCCGGCGCCGATTTCCAGCACCACCGCGCCCCCGGGCCGAAGGCGCGCCGGGGCCTGGCGCAGCAGGCGGCGGATCAGGTCCAGGCCGTTGGCGCCGCCGCGCAGGGCTTGCGCCGGCTCGTGGAAGCGGATCTCGGGGGCCAGCGTCGGCCACTCCTCGTCGGCCACATAGGGCAGGTTGGCCACCAGGATGTCCACCGCCCAGGGCAGGCGCTCCAGCAGGTCGCTCTGGACCAGGCACATGCGGTCCAGCACGCCGTGGCGATGGGCGTTGCGCCAGGCGACTTCCAGCGCCTCGCGCGATGAATCCAGCGCGCAGACCTGGGCGTGGGGCAGGTGGGCGGCCAACGCGATGGCAATAGCGCCGCTGCCCGTGCCCACGTCGGCGATGAGGATGGTTTGCGCGGCCCTGTACCTCGTCTGCGCCAGGGCCAGGACTTCGTCCACCAGGTGTTCGGTCTCGGGGCGCGGCACCAGCACGGCGGGCGTAACGGCGAAGTCCATGCCGTAGAATTCGCGGTGGCCGGTGATGTAGGCGACCGGCTCGCGCTTCTCCCTGCGGGCGACCCATTCCTGGAATCGCGGCCATGCCTCGGCGGGCACGCACTCGGTGCCATGGGCCAGCAGGAAGGCGCGCTCCACGCCTGCGCACTCGCACAGCAGAATCTCGGCGTCCAGGCGTGGCGTCTCGCAGCCGGCGGCAGCCAGCCGCTCCGTCGCCCAGAGGAGCGCCTCTTGAATGGAACGCGGCACGTTATCGGCCATTGCTTTCTCCGATGCTCTGTTCCAGCGACACTTTCAGTTTCTCGGCCTGGTCGGCTAGGGCCAGTTGGTCAATGATCTCGTCCAGGTCTCCGGCCAGCACGTCTTCCAGTCGGTGCGTCGTGTAGTGAATGCGGTGGTCGGTAACGCGGTTCTGCGGGAAGTTGTAGGTGCGGATCTTCTCGCTGCGTTCGCCGGTTCCGACCTGGGCGCGGCGGGCGTCGGTGCGCGCGGCGATTTGCTTCTGCAATTCCATGTCGTAGAGCCGCGCACGTAGCACGCTCATCGCCCGCATCTTGTTCTGCAACTGGGAGCGTTCGTCCTGGCACGAGACCACGATGCCCGTGGGGATATGGGTGATGCGCACGGCCGAGTCGGTGGTGTTGACGCTCTGGCCGCCGTGGCCGGTGGAGCGGTACACGTCAATGCGCAGGTCGTTGGGGTCAATCTCCACTTCCACCTCGTCGGCCTCGGGCAGGACGGCCACCGTCGCCGTGGAGGTGTGGATGCGCCCGCTGGACTCGGTTACCGGCACGCGCTGCACGCGGTGGACGCCACTCTCGTACTTCAGGCGCGAGTAGGCCCCGCGGCCCTGCACCTCAAAGATGATCTCCTTGTAGCCGCCGATGCCGCTCTCGTTGTAACTGATGACCGAGGTCTTCCAGCGCTTGGATTCGGCGTAGCGCATGTACATGCGCGCCAACTCGGCGGCGAAGAGGCCCGCCTCGTCCCCGCCCGCGCCCGCGCGAATCTCCACGATGACGTCTTTCTCGTCGTTGGGATCCTTGGGCAGGAGCGCCAGGCGCAGTTGCTGGTACAGGTCTTCCTTCTGCGCCTGCAGGCTTTGGATCTCGTCGCGGGCCAGTTCGCGCACTTCCTCGTCGGTCTCTTCTTCCAGCAGGGTGCGCGCCGACTCTATCTGTCGCTCCACCGCCTGGTAGCGGCGGTACAACGACACGATCGGCTCAATCTCCACCTGCTCCTGGGCGTAGATGCGCACCTTTTCGTGGTCCTGGCTGACCTCCGGGTCGGCCATCAATCTATTCAGTTCTTCGTATCGCTCGGCAATTTGAGCCAACTTCTCAAACATATTCGCAAGTCCTCTCACAGCGAAAAGGGCCCGCAGGCCCCTTCTTCACAAAATACTACTGGGAATCGTCGTTCCGTCAAATGCGGATGGGGCGCGAATGGCGCGTGCGGAATTGTCGCTGGGCGCGGCTACCGGAACCAGGTCGCAAAGTAGTAGATCGCGGGGACGACGAACAGCAGGCTATCCAGCCGGTCCAGCATCCCGCCATGCCCTGGGATGAGGTTGCCCGAATCCTTGACGCCGACCTGCCGCTTCATCATGGAGATGCTCAAATCCCCGAACGGCGCGAGGACCGCGACGGCCAGCCCGATGGCCAGCCCCTGGGCGACGGTGAGGCCCACGAGCCGCCCCAGCAGGACGCCGGCGACCTCGGCCGTGAGCCATCCGCCGACGATGCCCTCCCACGTCTTCTTGGGGCTGAGGCGGGGGGCCAGTTTGTGCCGGCCGAGCCACGTGCCGACGAAGTAGGCGCCGCTGTCGCTGATCCAGGTCGTAACCAGCGCGATGGCGGCCCAAGCCAGGCCGTTGTCCAGGGCGCGGATGCGCAGGAAGTGCCCGCCCATCCAGCCCAGGTACAGCCCCATGCCCAATGCCAGCGCCCAGTCGGCGGTCGGCGTCGTTCGGCCGGGCAGCAGCAGTTGCCACGACAGGGTGAGGATAAACAGCGCCGTCAGCGCCAGCGGCAGATAGGCGTCCCATCGCCCCTGCGCCAGCACCAGCAGGGCCGCCAGCGGCAGGTAGAGGCACGGGAACTCGGGCCGGAAGCCGCCCTTGCGCATCATGCCGCGGAACTCCCAGGCAGCCAGCGACAGGGCGGCGGCCATGAGGGCGAAGAGCCAAAGCCCGCCCAGATAGACCCCCACCGCTACGATGGGCAATAGTATGGCGGCGCTGAGTACGCGTGTTCGTAACAAGGTCATGCTCCTATTCTTCGTTTCGGCCCGATGCGTCAGGCGCGGCGTCCGGCGGCGCACCTCACCCCCGGCCTTCGGCCTCCCCCTCTCCGCACGCGAAGAGGGGAACGAGGGGGTGAGGTTGGTATGTCAGCCCGCAGGGCTTTGTCCGTTTAGCCCGATGCTTCAGCGTCGGGCGTGGCGCCGGCAGTCGGAACGCGCCCGAATTTCCGTTCGCGCCTCGCGTATTCGGCGAGGGCCTTGTACAGTTCCGCCTCGTCAAAGTCGGGCCAGAAGACCGGCGACGAGTAATATTCGGCGTAGGCCGCCTGCCAGAGCAGGAAGTTGCTCATCCGCATCTCGCCCGCCGTGCGGATGATCAGGTCAGGGTCCGGAAGGCCTGCGGTATAGAGATACTGGCCAAACAGCGCCTCGGTAACCTGTTCTGGCTTGACCCCGTCCTGTATCATGCGGCGCGTGGCCTCTACGATTTCGGCCCGCCCGCCGTAGTTGAAGGCGACGTTCAGGATGATCTTGGAGTTGTGGCGGGTTCGCTCCACGGCGCGCTCTATCTCGTGGAGAATGTCGGGCGAGATGCCTTCCACCTTGCCGCTGTGGCGAATCTGCACGCCGTTGCGGTCCAGGCTGTCCAGTTCATGCCGCACGTACTGGATCAGCAGCGCCATGAGGCCCTTGACTTCCTCTTCGGGGCGCGACCAGTTCTCGGTAGAGAACGCATAGACGGTCAGGACCTCTATGCCGAAATCGGCGCACGCCTGCAAGATGCGTCGCAGGTTTTCGGTTCCGGCCCGATGCCCCGCGAGTCGGGGCAGCCCCCTGGCCTGCGCCCAGCGCCCGTTGCCGTCCATGATAATGGCCACATGGCGCGGGATTCGGGACAGCGGGGGCCATTTGGGATTGCTCACCTTCGCCCTCACTCCGATAGCAAAACCGCAGGTCGGTGCAGATGGGCACGCGCACGATGTGTTCTGCGGCGTATTCTGCGGCCAGAACTGCGGTTTGCCAGCCTAGACTTCAAGAATCTCGTTTTCTTTGTGCTTGCCGATTTCGTCGGCCCGCTGGATCATGCGGTCGGTAAGTTCCTGAATCTCCTCTTTGGCGCGATACAGGTCGTCCTCGGAGATCATCTTCTCTTCTTCCAGTTCGCGGGCGGTCTCAATGGCGTCGCGGCGCAGGTTGCGAATGGCCACGCGCGCCTCTTCCACGCGCCTGGCGACCAGTTTGACCAGTTCGCGCCGTCGTTCCTCGGTCAGCGGCGGGATGACCAGACGGATGATCTTGCCGTCGTTCATCGGCGTCAGCCCCAAGTCGGACTTCAGGATGGCCTTCTCAATCGCGGCCAGCCCCGCCTGATCCCATGGGCGGATGGCCAGCAGCCTGGGTTCGGGCACGGCGATGCTGGCGATCTGGTTCAGCGGCGTGGGCACCCCGTAGTAGTCCACCATGAGCCGCTCCACCAGCGCAGGCGACGCCCGCCCCGTGCGGATGCCAACCAGGTCGGACGAAAGGGCTTCCAGCGCCTTTTCCATACGTTGTTCGGTTTCTGTCAGCAGTTCCTTGATCATGGTGCACCTGCCCTGGCCGATTTGCCTGAAATCAACCGTCCTAATGGTAGATGAGTGTGCCGATGGGTTCTCCGAACAGCACTTTCTCCACGCTGTGCGGTTCCCACAAGTTGACCACGACGATGGGCATGTCGTTGTCCATGCACAGGCTGATGGCCGTGCTGTCCAACACGCCCACGCGCAGGTTCAGCGCCTCAATGTACGTGAGTTTCTCAAAGCGTTTGGCCTCGGGATGCTTGTGCGGGTCTGCGTCGTACACGGCATCCACTTTGGTGGCCTTGATGAGCACGTCGGCGTTGATCTCCACCGCCCGCAGGGCCGCTGCCGTGTCGGTGGTGAAGAAGGGATTGCCCGTGCCCGCGCCCATGATGACGACGCGCCCCTTCTCCAGGTGGCGGATGGCGCGCAGTCGGATGTAGGGTTCGGCGACGGCGCGCATCTCAATGGCGGTCTGGACGCGCGTATCCAGGCCCGCGCGCTCCAGCGCGTCCTGTAACGCCAGCGCGTTCATGACGGTGGCCAGCATCCCCATGTGGTCGGCGGTGGCGCGTTCCATGCCGTGGCTGATGCCGTCAATGCCGCGCCAGATGTTGCCCGCGCCCAGCACGATGGCCACCTCTGCGCCGTAGGACTTCAGGACGGCGATCTTGGCGGCCAGCGCCTCGGCGGCCTCGGGGTCAATGCCGTACCCCTTCGGGCCTGCCAGCGCCTCCCCGCCGACCTTGAGCAGAATCCTCTTGTATTTCAGTTGCGGCATACCTGCCTCCACAGGGTTGTGGGCTGAAAACAAGGGATGCAACCGGCGTTGCATCCCTTGTTCCGAATCACAGTTCCTCGCCCACTTCGTAGCGGATGAAGCGCCGGATCCGAGTGTTCTCGCCGACCCTGGCCGCCACCTGGGTTACCAGGTCTTGGATGGTCATGGTCTCGTCTTTGATGAACGCCTGGCGCAACAGGCAGACTTCGTTGTAGAACTTCTCCAGTTTCCCCTGGACGATTTTCTCCACGACTTCGGCGGGCTTGTTGGTACCCTCAAGTTCGCTCAGCGCGGCGCGGCGTTTTTCCTCCAGCACGGCCGCCGGGATGTCCTCGGGCGACAGGTACTTGGGCGCCATGGCCACGACGTGCATGGCCAGGTCCTTCGCCAACCGCTGGAACTCGTCGGTGCGCGCCACGAAGTCGGTCTCGCAGTTCACCTCCACTAGCCCGGCGACGCGGCTTCCGGGATGCACGTAGACGCCGATGACGCCCTCGGGCACTTCGCGGTCCGCGCGCTTGGCTGCCGCCGCCAGTCCCTTCTCCTTGAGATAGGCAATGGCCTTCTGGAAGTCCCCGCCGTTTGTCTCCAGGGCCTTCTTGCAATCCAAAACTCCTGCGCCTGTCTGCTCGCGCAGTTCCTTTATCATTGTTGCCGTGATTTCCATGATAGACTCCTCGTATGGGTTGCGCGTTGTAATCGGCCCGCCGCCGGTTGCCACCGAGCGGCCGGTCCGCGCTGACTCGTATGATAGGGCCTGCCGTCGCCGGGCCTATTCTTCGTTGTCCTCTACGTCCTCGGCGACGAACTCGTCCTCTGCGTCCTCGGCCTCATGCTCCTCGGTGGCGTCTTCGTCCTCGCTTGCGAACAGGCCAGACCGCAGTTTCGCCAGGGTTGACTCGCCCAAGAGGCGCTCGTCCTCATCCTCGTAGGCGTATTCCAGTTCTTCGGCTTCTTCGGCCGGGGTCTTGCGGGCGGCTTCTGCCGCGGCCTGCGCTTCGCGGGCGGCCTCCTCTTCGGCTTCCACCGTGCTGCGGATGGCCAGGCCCTCCAGCACCGCGTCGGCGATCTTGGAGGTCATCAGCCGAATGGCGCGGATCGCGTCGTCGTTGGACGGGATCACATAGTCCACCGGATCGGGATCGCAGTTGGTGTCCACCATGGCGATGACCGGGATGCCCAGGGTGCGGGCCTCCTTGATGCCGATTTCCTCCCGCTTCACGTCCACCACGAAGAGCAAATCCGGCAGGCGGGTCAGTTTGCGCAGCCCGCCAAAGCGGACATGCAACTTGTCCAGTTCCCGCTGGTACAGCAGGATTTCCTTCTTCGTCAGGCGGTTGATATCGCCGCTCTCAAATCGCTTTTCCAGCGCCTCCATGTACTCAATCCGCTGGCGGATGGTGCGGAAGTTGGTCAGCGTTCCGCCCAGCCACCGCTGATTGACGAACGGCATGTTGCAGCGCGTGGCCTCTTCGGCGATGGTGTCCTGCGCCTGCTTCTTGGTCCCCACGAAGAGGACGATGCCGCCGTTGCCCACGGTTTCGCGGGTAACGTTGTAGGCCGTCTCCAGCCGACTCAGCGTCTGCTGCAGGTCAATGATGTGAATCCCGTTGCGCTCCGTGAAGATGAAGGGTTTCATCTTCGGGTTCCACCGCCGCCTGCGGTGCCCGAAGTGAACTCCCGCCTCCAGGAGCTCTTTCATTGAAACGATCGCCATATTCCCTCCGTTTTTTTCTTCCGCCCTCGTCATCCCGGTGAGGACCGCCGGACGCCTGGCCCAGCGGCACGGCTCACTCAGTTGGAGGGCGTGCAAAATTATCGGATGCCTCTGGCATCCGACTGCGTACTATACCACAACCGCGCGTTTTCTCCAAATCGGGCGCGCGGCGGCTCGCCGTGGGACGGGGCGAGGATTCACCGCGGAGCGCGCGGAGACCGCAGAGGATTATCTCCGAGTCTCTGCGGTCTCGGTGTTCTCGGCGGTGCGAACAACAGGTGCGACGCACTTCCAAAAGTGCGTCGCACCTAGGCCCATAGCAAGTTCCCATGCCTGCCCCGTGCCCCCTATGTGCCGCTGGGGGGCTTCTCGGCGGAGAGCCGCTCGTACAGGCGGGCCTTGAGGGCGGCCAGCGTCTCGCGGTACGACGCGGAGCGGAGCGGGGGCGTCGTCATGATGTAGGCGTCCTCGCCGTTGTCGCTGTAGTAGCGCACGCGCCTGCCCTGGATTGTGAACCCGTACTTCTCGTACAGCCGCTGGGCGGGCAGGTTGCTGACCCGGACCTCCAGCGTTACCGTCGCTGCGCCCCGCCGCCGGGCTTCCTCTATCATCGTGAGGAGCAGCAATTCGCCGACGCCGCGCCGCCGGTATGGGGGCGCTACTGCCAGCGTGCTGATGTGCGCCTCGTCCACCATCAGCCAGAATCCCCCATAGCCGATGATGGGTGTGCGCGGCGGCGTCGACGGGCTCAGTCTCCTGATCTTGCCCAAGACGCCGCGCGCTGTCGGTGCGGGGGCGGGCCGCGCCACCACGTACCACGACAGGGTGTTCTCCTCTATCTCGTAGCGGTACGCGTGCGACGACCAGGGCATGGAGAAACAAGCCCGCTCAATTTCCAACACTTCGGGGATGTCCTGAACCCGCATGGGCTGAAGGAGATACGGCAGTCCCTCGCTGTTCACGGCTCTCTCTCCGACACGGGGTGCTGCAGGTAGATGGGGCTGAGCGTCGCGATGTCATCGGTCTCGCCTGCCATCAGCCGCCGCCAGCCCAGTTCGGCGAGATACGCGGGCCGGCGGAGCGAGGCGGCGCTCGGCGCGAGGACCGCCAGGTCGGCGAATGTCTGCCGCAGGTGTTCCCGCGCGGCGACATCCAGTTCGCCGCAGTAGAGCGTTTTGTGGTTGCCGTCGGGCACCAGGGCGTCCAACTTCACGATTCGGTACGGCGAGATTTTCTGCCATTGGCCGCGCTGGATGCCGTAGAGCGCCGCGCAGTAGCGCCCCCGCCCGGCTTCTACCACCGCCCACGTGGGCAGGCGGAGGGGCGCATGGGCGTAGGCCAGCGCGTCCAGTGTGGGCACGCCCACCAGCGGCAGGTTGAGGCCCAGCGCCAGGCCCTTGGCGACGGCCAGCCCGATGCGCGTCCCGGTGAACGACCCAGGGCCGATGGAGACGACCAGCCCGCCCAAATCCTGCACCTTCAGGTGCTGCCGCTCCATCACGAACGCCAGGGTCGGCATCAGTTCGGCAGTGTGGTTGCCCTGGGTTACCCACGTGGCTTCTGCCAGCACGCGGTACTCGCTGTACAGGGCGATTCCCGCGGTGGACGTGGCCGTGTCTATGGCGAGCACGATGGCGTCCCGAGCAATCACCGCTCTCCTCCTTTGTCGGCCCCGAACATGCTGCGCCGAAATGCCTCCAGCAGTTGCCGATGTTCGTCCCCGTAGGCGACAAACGTGAGGCCGCGTTTCGTGTCGTCCACGAAGCGCAGGCGCACTTCCAGGCGCTTCTCCGGCGTGCTCGCGCCCATGCGGTCGGCCCACTCAATGACCACGACGCACGAGGGGTTGAGGTACTCTTCCAGTCCCAGCGTGGGCAGGTCGTCCTCGCCGAGGCGGTACAAGTCCACGTGGATGAATTTGGGGCGCGACGGGGCGGTGGCATATTCTCGGATGAGGGTGAAACTGGGGCTGACGATGGGTTCTTCCACGCCCAGCCCCTTGCCGATGCCCTGGGCCAGGCAGGTCTTCCCCGTGCCCAGTTCGCCCTCCAGGCAGATCACCTCGCCCCCGCGCAGAAGGGCGGCCAGGCGCGCGCCCAGCCGTCGCGTCTGGGCGTCGCTGTGGCTGATAAAGTCTAGCATCCTTTCGTCCAAGACGGGAGACACGGCGCGCTTCCTCCGGCATATCTGTACGCCCGCATTATACAACGGGGCGACGCTCCCCGCAACGTGCGAGGGGATGAAGGCATGGAGAAACCCTCTGTGCCTTGGTGTCTTTGTGTGAGGATAGTATTTCACACAAAGGCACAGAGACACAAAGGGGTGAAGGCACGGAGAAACCCTCTGTGCCTTGGTGTCTTTGTGTGAGGATAGTATTTCACACAAAGGCACAGAGACACAAAGGGGTAAGGGCACGGAGAAACCCTCTGTGCCTTGGTGTCTTTGTGTGAGGATACTGTTTCACACAAAGACAGGCAGATTTACCGCGAAGTCTCCGCGGTCTCGGTGCTCTCGGCGGTGCGAAGCCTAGGTGCGACGCACTTCCGAAAGTGCGTCGCACCTAGGCCCATAGCAAGTTCCCGCACCTGCCCCCAGCGGCCGCTATGGAAAGCCGCCCTACGAGACCGGATTCACCGCTATCGGCGCAGCCACAGGCAGGGGAAGCGCAATCTGTACACCGGCGGCGGGGTGGGCGTTGCCGTTGGCGTGGGCGTGGGGGTTGGGGTCTCGGTGGGCGTGGGCGTCGGTGTGGGCGTGTCGGTCGGCGTCGGCGTGGCCGTTGCCGTTGGCGTGGGCGTGGGGGTTGGGGTCTCGGTGGGCGTGGCTGTCGGCGTCGGCGTGGGCGTGGGTTCGCCGTACACGATGTCCAGGCGCGGCCTGAACGCGGCCTGATAGGGATGGGACTGGGACGAGTAGAACGTGAACGCGATGTTGGCGCCGGACTCGCCGAACAGCAGCATACCGTGATTCGTGTCGGGGCTGGCCACCCACTTCTTCGCAAGGGAGGTGATGTCCCACGTGTACCAGCGTTTGATCTCGTTGACGCCCATGTCGGCGATGGGTTCGCACGCGGTGTCCTCGCAGCGGAGGGCCGCGCCGTTCTTCCGCCACGGTTGCCCTGCCGAGCGTTCCTGCCAGGTGGCACCGTTTTCGTCCCACGGAGCCAGCACCTCGTAGATGCGCGTCATCAATCCCGATTGTGTGCTCTTCTCCAACGCGTACAGCGACAGCGTCGCGGTGAGCACTGTGGAGTTGGTCGGGATATGGGACAGGTCAAATCGCAGCAGGGGGACCTGGAGTCCCGCGGCCCGCACGACCAGTCCCCCTCTCTGGCCCTGGGATGTGGTGGGTGCGTACTGGTCCAGGTAGGTGTCGCTGACGCCCGCGTACCCGTCCTTGCCCTGTTGCAGCGTGGCCATGATGGCCCGGTATGGGCGCAGCGCCATCCGCGCCTCGGACACGCGAATCTGCGCGCCGGCCATCACCACGATTTGGCCGGCGTATTGGCCCGGCGCGTACCCCGCCAGGTTGGCGGTGAATTCAACCGCGCCGCTGCCCGTGCCGTTGGTTTGCGCGAGCGAAATCCAGGGCACCGCGGGCGTGGCGAACCACGGCAAGCCCGGCGTGGACGTGGACACGAACAGCGTGCCCGTTACGACCGGGGCTTCAAACGGGACGACGCACTCGGTGATGCGCGGCGATACCGTGATCGCTACCGACGGCACCGAACCGACTTCCGCCTGGACGCCTTCAACCAGCGGGAGGTGGTCGCTTCCCACCGCCTCAACGGCGATGCCCGCAACGTGGAGGCCGGGCTGCAATCCCGCAGGGAGGACGGTTACCGTGATGGTGGCCGGCAGGTGGTCGCCCTGCGCGGGCGTAACCTGGAGCCACTCGGCCTGGGGCGTGGCCTGCCACGGCACGTCGCGGCCGTCGTTGGTCTCCAGCAGGAACGTCTGAGATTGCGGCGGCTGGTTGCTGTCGCCGAAGGCAAAGCGCAGCGTGGCCGGGTTCGTTTGCAGGCGGGCGTACATGGGCCTCACGATGGAGCCGCTCCAGCCGTGGTCGCCCCGCGCGTCCAGGACATGCACGTAGAAGAAGTCGCCCGGGCGCACTTCCGCGACGTGGAACTGGCATTCGGCCGGGGTGGTCAACGGCGCGCACGACGTGATGAAGCCGTCCCTGCCGAGCAGTTCCATCTTCACGATGGCATCGCCGGTGCGGTCGGCGGCGTAGGCGTGGAATGTAATCGCGTCCGCGGAGGTCGGCTCGCCCATCCAGCGGCCATTGCCCACGAGGGCGACGGCCAACTGCCCGTCCGTGTTGCCGAAGGTGCGCCCGCCGCGGAGCGCGTCAATCAAGTCGCGCCTGGTGATATTGGGCGCGAAGACGCCGTAGTGCAGGCTTCCCGCCTGGTTGGCGTAGTGCCCGTCGCCGTAGCCCACCGACGACACCTGCCAGCCGTTGGCCAGCGCGCGGGGGTACGAGAAGTAGAATGGCGGCGCGGCCGCGTTCTCTATCAGCGGAATCTTGGGCGCGGCGGGCGGGAAGAAGGCGAACCCGTTGAAATCGCCCATGCCGCCCACCCAGTCCAGGGGCATGGGATGATTGAACTGGGCGAAGACATCGAGGGGCTGCCCGGCCAGCCACGAGTAGAAGTCGTCCACCCGCACGGGCGAGACCACCTCCTCGGAGTTGAACACGTTGAGATGGCCCGCGTCGCGGGTGTGTTCGTAGCCGCGCAGGAGGACAAAGTACCCGTCCTGCGTGTACCGCTCGGCCAGTTGGCCCAGCGTCTGCCATTTGTGCGGGTCGGTCTGGGAGATGCGGCAGCCGCGGGCCAGCGACCCGATTTCGGGCACGTGGAAGGAGTTGTTGTGCTCGGTTATCGCCATGAAGTCGTTGTGGCGCGTGTTGCGCGCGGCGATGATGGCCTCCTCGGGCAGGCCGCAGCCATCGGTAGAGTACCCGGTGTGCTGGTGGAGTTCGCCAAAGTAGGCGTTCAGGCCCATGAAACTGGGGCGGGGCGGCGTTTCGGCTGCGGTGGGCACGGCGCCGTCTCCCCCGACGGCCCCGGACATGCCCCGCACCGCCGCGGGCGCGAGCAGGGCGAGAGCGGCCAGGAGCAGAATCAGTACTTTGTGGCGCATGGTCAACCTCCCAATCAAAGAGCCTGTTGCTACCGGTTTTGGCGGCGCCCTGTGCGGGGCGTCGCTACGGCAGGAAGTAGAACGCCAGGGCGGTGATGACGTACACGGCCAGCAACTGCGCGCCTTCCAGCCAGTTGCTCCTGCCGTCCAGGGCGACGATGCCGGCCACCACCGCCGCGCCCGCCAACGCCACCAGCTCAAACTCGTTGAACACGAGCGTCAGCGGATTGCCGAACAGAAGGCTGATGAACACGAGCAGCGGAGCCACGAACAGAGCGATCTGCAGGCTGGAACCCACGGCCACCGCCATGCCCAGTTCCATCTGGTTCTTCCAGGCCGCCTGCACGGCAACCAAGTGTTCGGCCACGTTGCCCACGAGAGGGATAATCACGATGCCCAGGAAGAACTCGCTGATGCCCCAGGCTTCCACCACCGGCTCGGCGACGCCCACCAGAATCTCGCTCAGCCACGCCACCAGGACCGTGGCGAACACCAGCCACAGGAGCGATCTGCGCACGGACCACCGCGCTTTGTCCGCGGCGTGCTCGTGGGCCTGCGACGGCACCCGCCCCGGCAGGAATGCGTACACCAGGCTCAGCGCGTAGAGCACCAGCATGGCCATTGCAACGCCGATGCTCAGCGCCTCCACGCCATGATGGTCCACGAGGTCAATCGTGTGGCTGAACACGGATGGCACGATCAGGGCGACGACGGCGAGGATCACCATCGTGGCGTTCATGCCGGCGTGTTCGCGGTCAAACGCCTGCACGCCGTTGCGGATGCCGCCGAGAAACATCGCAAGGCCCAGAACGAGCAGGATGTTGCCGAGAATGGACCCCGTGATGGAGGCCTTGACCAGTTCCAGCAGCCCTGCGCGAATGGCGAAGATGGTGATGATGAGTTCGGCGGCGTTGCCCAGTGTGGCGTTGAGAAGCCCGCCGAGCCGTGGGCCGGTGTGCGCGGTCAGTTCCTCCGTGGCCTGGCCCAGAAGCCCCGCGAGGGGAATCAGCGCCGCGGCCGAGAGGATGAACACCGCCACGGGACTCCACCCCAGCAGGTCGCCGAGAATCGCAATCGGGGCCGCCACGCCGAGGTAGTACAGGGGCTTCATGGTCCGAGTCCAGCCGCTATTGCGAGATGAACAGGCGTTCGGGCGCGTTCTGCGGCAGGATCACGCGCAGCGATTTGGGCGCGACGCCGAAGTCCATCGGGGTGTAGCCCATCGCGTCTCCGTCCAGGTGGACGGGCAGCGGCTCGTCGGCCTCTATGTGGATGCGCTCGCCCTGGTAGTACTCCACGTCGGGGCTGATCATGTGGGTTTGCGAAAGGACGTTGACCAGGTGCTTGAGCGTATCGGCGAACCCCTTGCCCTTGAACACGCACACGTCCAGCAGGCCGTCGTCCAGGCGTGCGATGGGCGTCATGCGCACGGAGCCGGCATACGACTGGGCGTTGCCGATGACGGTGAGGATGAACTGGCTGCGGTAGGTTTTGCCGTCCACGGTGATGGTGGCCGGAGTGCCCGCGTAGTCGGGGGCCACCTGGAAGCCGGCGATCCACGTGGCCAGGTTGCCGATGTGGCGGCGCAGTTCCCAACTCACCACCTCGGTTACTCGGGCGTCAAAGCCGACGCCTGCCCACATGAGGAAGTAGTCCTCGCCCGCCCTGCCCAAATCCACCGTCCGTATCTCGCCGCGCAGGAGGACATCGGCGGCTTCCAACAGCGCCCGCCGCGTGAAGACCTTGGACACGGGGATGCCCATCTCCTGCGCCCAGGCGTTGCCGGTGCCTGCGGGCAGCACGCCCAGCGCCGTCTCCGTGCGGGCCAGGCCGTTCACGACGCGGCTGATGGTGCCGTCGCCCCCCGACGCGATCACCACATCGTAGCCGGCCTGCGCGGCTTCCCTGGACAGTTCCGTGATGCGGTGCGGGTCGTTCTCCACAAACCAATCCACGAACCAGCCGTGGGCCGCCAGGTAGTCTTTTGCGGCAAGGATGTCTTGGGTCAAATCGCGCTGCCCCGCGCGAGGATTGTAGATGAGTCTGGCCTTCATAGTCCCCGCCCATCCCTTTGAGGTGCCCGAATTATAGCACCGAGGAGGCTTTTGAACAAAAGGGGAAACCCGTGTAGAATGGGAGCACATCTGGGCAAGCGCGGTGGGGCATGGAAGGCAGAACACAACAGGACTTGGTAGGCGGTCGCTATCGCATCCTGGCGCGGGCCTACGCGGACTCGCGGGCGATCACCTACCGCGCCGAGGACACGCGTTCGGGCGAGAGGGTGGCGCTTCTCGTGTTCCGCGCGCCGTCGGGCGACGCCGCACCGCCGTTGCCCGGCATCCACCAGATTCTGCAACGCTGGGCTGGGGTGTCGCACCCCGCGCTGCCCGCGCTTGTGGGTTACGGGCGGGACCGCGGCGCGGAGTACGCCGTGGCCGAGTGGCCGGGGGATTTCCCGCTGCCGCCGCTGGTCCAGAAGTCGGGCGGGCTTTCGGTGGCCCGCGTTGTGGACATCGGGCTGCAACTCTGCTCCCTGTTCTCCCATCTGCGGCGGGCGGGCGTTTCCCCCGCGGGGCTGGGGCTTGGGGACTTCGCCCTGGACGAGCGGGGCAACGTGCGGCTGCTGCCCGCCGCGGCGGTGCGCGTGCTCGGCCTGCCCGCCGCAGGAGACGCGCGGGGCGACGTGGTCAGGCTTCTTGCGTTGCTGCGCGCCATGCTGGGCGAGGGGGGCCAACTGCCGCCGGACATCGCTCTGCTCCTGCGCGAGGACCGCTATGCGGATGCGATGGGCCTGGCGCAGGCGCTGGCCGCCTACTGGCGGTCGCGGTGGCATTCGCTTCCCGACAGGCCCGCGTTTCGCTCGCTCTCGCTGCCCCAGGCGCGCCCTGCGGCCAGGCCCGCGACGTCGGTGGCCCCACAGGCCCGGCCCGCGCAGGGGTGGGATGCCGTGGGCATCGCCCTGGCCGTCGTGGCTCTTCTCGCCATTCTGGGCCTGGTGCCCCTTTGGGCCACGGTGTACGCGCGGTACGCCGCGCCTGTGGCGATGGCGCCGTCGCCGGGCGCGCAGGACGCCAGCAGCGTTGTGGTCCCCGACCTGACGGGCCTGGACGAGGCGACGGCCTGGGCGGTGCTGGCCCAGGCGGGCTTGCTGGCCGAGGTCGCCGGCCAACAATACTCCGACGCCGTGCCCCTGGGCAAGGTCATCCGCCAGGACCCGCCGGGCGGGCAGAGAGCGCCGCGCGGGAGCACCGTGCGCCTCATTCTGAGCAAGGGGTCCGACAAGACGACGGTGCCCGATGTGGTGGGGCAGTCGTACGGCGCAGCCGAGGCCGCGCTTGCCGCCAGCAACCTGAACGCCGCGCGGCAGGATGTGTGGAGCGAGAGTCCGTCGGACACGGTGATCGCCCAAGACCCGCCGGCCGGGACTCAAGTCATCCCGGGGACAACCGTGCTCCTGAAGGTTTCGTCGGGGCGCACCCTCAGCATCAACGCGACGCTCGGCGATGTGGCGCGCCTGCTGACGGTGGACGCGGACCGGGGAGCGCTGCGCCCGGGCGAGACGCTCCACGTTACCTTCCGCTGGCAGGCGCTGCGCCCCGTGCAAAACCGCTTCTCGGTTTTCGTGCACCTGGTGAATTCCGCGGGGCAGATCGTTACGCAGGACGACAGCGAGCCGGCCCGTGGGAGCCGCCCCACGACGACCTGGACGGCGGGGGAGGTCATTCCCGACGC